>Ga0307988_1000436_pt1 | contig 29447 bp, 28 predicted proteins | sample EllFjometagen183_FD_203166 | JGI IMG/M metagenome (GOLD analysis project Ga0307988, IMG submission 203166) | Marine microbial communities from Ellis Fjord, Antarctic Ocean - #183 | ecosystem: Environmental > Aquatic > Marine > Unclassified | place: Southern Ocean | collected 2014-10-08 | reverse complement strand
TATTTTGAAATGGCTTTATTTCGTTTAATTTCAAAGTCAGTTAACTTTGCATTGACATTATCCTTACGCATTATACCGTCCTGGATATTATTTAAAGCAAGAAATTCTCGATTTGGAGCACCTGCATATCCTTTATCGGCATAGGCTATTTTGATTTTACCAGCATGCATACTATAAACCGCCGCATAGGGAAGATACTTGGAATCATTATGAGAGGAAGGGCTCAAGGTTGTCGAAAGAATGAAGCCGTTTTCAGTATCAACAGATGTATGTTCTTTAAAACCATAATGAGGTTTGTTATTTTTACGTGTGACCTTCAGGTTAATTGTCCAGTCAGATTCAAAATCACGGGAAAACTTCTTAAGATTGCTGTTTTTATCCAATCGGCTTTCCGGGGTATCAAGATGAGCCTTAAGTTTTTTTATCTGTTTTTTAGAAATGGGTTTGCTTGCAGATTTAACCAACCTGGCATCCACTGCAACCCCCTTATTAATGGAGATTCCATGCTGATGAAATTGTTTGAGAACTTCGCTATTAACCTTGATCATAACCTCTTTGGAAAGATTTTTTCTAAACCGGGAAAAAGTACTATGATCAGGAGAAGGATAATCCATGGGCAGCTTAAGGAAGTCCCTGAAAGAAAGCCGATCACAGATCAGGTTTTCAAGTTCCGGGTCAGATTTAATTTGGAACCAGTTTCGCAGCAGAAGACATTTAAACAAAAGCAAAGGAGAATAGGCTCTTTCTCCCTCTTTGGATTTACCGATTTGATAATATTCAATAAGAAGCTTTTCAACAGGTTTCCAGTCAATGGTATTGTTCACTTTACGTAAGAATTGCATGGACCGATTTCTGTCTGCATTTTTGTTGAGAGCGATGTCAGCAAAAGAAAAGCCTTGTTCGATTTTTTTGTAAGCCATGATGCCTCCTGGTTAGTTTTTGTTGAGACAACAATAGCATAAATATTCAATAAATTCAATAAGATAAACTTATTTTTTAGAAAAAATATGGTAAAATTTGTTAAAAAATTAGAGTGTGCGGCTGAACCAAATATTGGAAATCGGGGTAGTTGTGCAAAGCTCTCAATTATCTTTCCTATTGCACACTTTATAGCAGGCATATCAAACATAAGCTTGTGATAGTGTATGCTGATAAAGGATACGCCGGAGAACCCAATCGATCGTTTTTAGCCATGAACAACCTAAAAGACGGGATTATGAGAAAAAATGAACAGAATGCCAAACTAACGGAATATGAAATCGAACGTAACAAAAAAAAATCCAAGGTAAGGTATATCGTAGAACAGTACTTTGGCTTAAGTCATCTTCACGATAATGGCCAAAGAGCCAGATTTACAACTATAGGGAAAAACCATATTGATATATGGTTCCGACAGGTGGCATTCAATATCCAGAGAGGCTTCGCAGTATTAAAAAATGCAAACAGCAATGGCATAGTTGCGCGCAAATAGAGAAAAGGGCCGTATTAGAGGCCCTAAAGGATGAAAACGTAAAGAATTCATGGAAATTTCGGCCAATATGAATCAAAAGTAAGGATTTTCGAGCTGATTTGAGATTTCATGGAACAAAATTAATGAACACTGGAATTGATCAAAGGTCTCTCGTACTGGCATAAAAGCATTCTTTTTTTGATAAGATGTGCCGAATGAGATGAATGTGCAAAACGTGACCCAAAAGGCCTTTACAAAAAAGCTGCCAAAGGTAAGATTACCAATATGACAGGCATCTTAGCCCCATATGAAGAACCGGAAAATTCTTCTCTTGTTATTGAGACAGATAAACTTGATTTGCAGCAGAGTGTGGATGAGGTGATTAGGTTTTTACTGAAATATGAGTTGATCAATGCAGACTCTCAGTCTTAAAAGACCCGACACTTTAAAAAAGACCAGTGCCAATCCGCGGCCGAAAAATCCCAATCACCACAATAAGGAAAACCTGACCCCGGAGTTTGATAGGTAAATGAGAGATTCCCTCTGGTATCATCAGGTTGGTAAAAAAGCGGACCGCCTCACAAAAATGATGGAAGATTCCTCAGAGACAAGTTTATGAATGACCTCATGAAATTAAAAAATAAAAAAATCCTTGTTACCGGAGCCGATGGTTTTATCGGCTCCCACCTCACAGAAGCACTGCTTGACATGGGCTGCCATGTCCGTGCCTTAAGTCAGTACAATTCTTTTAATGACTGGGGCTGGCTGGAGGCAATCAAGGCCAGGGACAGTGAAAAACTCAATATGGATGTAGTCTGCGGTGATGTCCGGGACCCTCATTTCTGCAAGGAAATCACCAAAAACATTGATGTGATATTCCATCTGGCCGCCCTGATTGCCATACCTTATTCTTATGTGGCACCAGATTCCTATGTGGACACCAACGTAAAAGGTACACTAAATATCTGCCAGGCAGCCAAAGAAAACTGCTGTGAAAAAGTGATCCACACTTCAACCTCCGAAGTGTATGGTACCGCACAATACGTTCCCATTGATGAAAAACACCCCCTTCAACCCCAATCCCCCTATTCAGCTACTAAAATCGGTGCCGATCAAATGGCCCTGAGCTTCTATCTATCCTTTGGTTTACCGGTGACAGTTGCAAGACCCTTTAACACCTATGGTCCCCGACAGAGTGCCCGGGCTGTGATCCCCACCATTATAACCCAGATAGCAGCCGGGAAAAAACAGATTCAATTGGGAGATGTCTCCCCCACCCGGGATTTCAACTATGTGCTGGATACCTGCCGGGGTTTTATTGCATTGGCAGAATGTGATGAAACCATTGGCGAAGTGGTCAATATCGGATCAGGCACAGAAGTCACTGTGGGTGATACTCTGAATCTGATTAAAGAATTAATGCATTCAGACGTGGCATTCATCACAGACAAAAACCGACTGCGCCCCAAGAATTCCGAAGTATTTCGTCTTTGCTGCGATAATACCAAAATTTATAAGTTGACAGGGTTTCAACCCCAATACTCCTTAAAAGATGGGCTGCAAAATTGCATAGACTGGTTCACAAAACCTGAAAACCTCTCCCGCTATAAAATTGATATATACAATGTATAAAGATCTGATAGATTTCATTAAAAATTTATATGGAACCAACGAGTTCATTCCCCTGCATGCGCCGACATTTAAAAAACGTGATCGGGAATATGTCCTTGATGCCATAGACTCCACCTTTGTTTCCAGTGTGGGAGAATATGTCAATAGGTTCGAACGTGACCTTGCCGCCTATACCGGAGCTGCCCGTGCCATCGCCTCTGTCAATGGAACAACCGCCCTGCAGGCAGCACTCAAACTGGTTGGGGTACAATGGAAAGACGAGGTAGTCACCCAGGCCCTGACCTTTGTGGCCACGGCAAATGCCATTGCCCATCTTGGTGCCTCACCGGTGTTTGTGGATGTGGATAAAGACACCATGGGACTCAGCCCGGAGGCGCTGGACACTTTTTTAAAAGAGAATGCCATTTTAAAAGACAATGGCGCTTATAATAAGGTAACCGGGCAACGCATTGCAGCCATAGTTCCCATGCACACCTTTGGCCATCCTTGTAGAATAGAAAAGATAGTTGAAATAGCCAAAACCTGGAACATTCCTGTTGTGGAGGATGCGGCAGAATCCATTGGCTCCAAGAGTGGAGACAGACATTGCGGAACATTCGGGAATTTTGGGGTGTTGAGCTTTAATGGCAATAAAACCATCACCTGTGGAGGTGGCGGGGGTATTTTGACCAATAATGAAGAACTTGGAGATAGAGCCAAACATCTCACTACCACTGCCAAGATACCACATGCCTGGGAGTTTGAGCATGATGAAATTGGATATAACTTCAGGATGCCGAATTTGAATGCAGCTCTGGCCTGTGCACAACTTGAACGGCTGCCGGATATTCTTCATGAAAAACGGGAAATTGCTTTTGCCTATAAGGAGTTCTTTGAAGATACACAGTGGGCCAGGTTTTTGGATGAGCCTGCCGGAACTCAGAGTAACTACTGGCTTTGCTCAGTGGAATTGGAAAATGCTGGGGAAAGAGATGTTTTTCTTAAAACTATGAATGCTGCCGGAGTTATGACCCGTCCGGTTTGGAAATTGATGACTGAGTTATCTATGTATTCTGGATGTCAGGCTGGTTTGCTGGATAATTCTAAGTGGTTGCAGGAAAGGGTTGTGAGTTTGCCAAGTGGAATAAAATAGAGAGTCTTAATATTTAGCTGATCAAAATGAAAGATAAACAAATTTACTAAAACAGATATGCTTCATCTTCTTAGACAGTTCAATAAAAATCAGTCAAATCTTGGGGTGGAGGCGGGAGGAAATATCATCTCGTATTTGCCGCAATGTTGTGATAGTTGCTTTGCCTCTACAGGAAGATCCCTGATCAGTCTTCTGATCAAACGCTTAGGCTTGTCCGATAAAGACACATGTCTGATGCCTTCTTATGTAGCAGAAGGCGTGATTTCTCCCTTTATTAATAGTAGAGTGCAAGTTCTATTTTACAAAGTAGATGAAAAACTGTTTGCCAAACTGGATGAACTGGAAAAGCAGATCGCAAGTAATCCGTCAATCAGGCTTTTTGTCCTGATTCACCCGTTTGGTTTTGAACAGGCGGTAAACCCGATTAAAAAACTGTTTGCCAATAAGAAGATTAATATTCTTGAGGATTGTGCTCAAGCCCTGTTTGGTAGAAATTCAGAGGGAGTTCTTTTAGGAGATAGAGGCGAATTTTCTCTCTTTTCTCTGAATAAATTTCTTCCTGTACCTGATGGTGCAATCCTACAAAGTCATCTTTCTGAAATTAAAGTAGCTGTCACAGAATTCGAACCGGAACATGAAGAGAGAAGAGAGTCTCTTCAGGATTATATTCAACATCTTCATTTGAACTTTGAAATACTTCAAAGCAATGTACCTTCCGAAGCTCAAAAAATATTAGAAAAAACGGCTCACGCCTATGAACTGTATTATGCGTTTATCAATCGAAGCCAAAGTATCTATGCTCCCTGTGAAGAATCTCTAAATCGTTTGAAGTCTATAGATTTAGAAAATGTGATTGCTCAACGGATTATCAATGCCCGGTTTTTGTATAGCAACCTTAGAAACTCTACGTTTAGGTTTGTATATGAAAAATGGGATACAAACTGTACCCCCATGACAGTGCCAGTCTACGTTGCCCCTGAACAAAGGAAAGAGATTCTTTTTAAACTTTTTGAACAAAACATATTGTTATCGACGCTAATTGATAAATGGACCTTTATTCCTGAAGATAAAAGTAGTGAGTTTATTGCGGAAAAACGGTTTGTCAGCTCTCATTTGTTGATCCCTGTTAATGAATTTTTGTCAATCAACCAAATGGAAATAATGGTTGAAATTATGAATAAAATATAAGAGTCTGAGCTTTTAAACAGGCCCTTAATAAAGTGAGAATTTTAACCAAAAGGGGTTCCAGTGGATTTTAATACTATAATTGAAAGAGCTGAAAAAAATCTTTTTATTATCGCTGAAGCGGGAGTCAATCACAATGGTGATTTGAAAACGGCGAAAGAACTGATCGACGTTGCGGTGAAAAGCGGTTGTGACGCCATCAAATTTCAAACTTGGAAGACTGAACAAGTCTATTGTCAAAAGCGATCCATAAAACCAGAGTATCAGAAAAAAGTAACCGACTGTGATGATTCGGAGTTTGATACGATCAAAAAACTGGAACTCTCTTTTGATAAGTTTAGGGAATTGAAGGAGTATTGTGATTCTCAGGAAATCATTTTTCTTTCAACTCCCGATGAACAGGAAAGTGCCGATTTTCTGGCTAATGAACTACATGTGCCTATAATGAAAACGGCTTCTCAAGATGTTACTAATACCCCTTTCTTAAAGTATATGGGGCAAAAAGGATTACCGTTGATATTCTCCACTGGAGCGGCTACGCTTGCGGAGGTCATCGAGGGAGTTGATACTATCTTGAAGGAAAACAAAGAGCTAATTCTTCTCCATTGTGTTTCCTCGTATCCAGCCCCGTTGGAAGATCTCAATCTCAATGTGATTCCCCGGATTGCGGCAGTCACAAATTGTCCTGTTGGTTTTTCCGACCATACCACAGGTGTGGAAGCCTCCTGTGCTGCTCTGGCTTTGGGCGCAAAGTTTTTTGAAAAACACTTTACTCTTTCTCATGATCAAGCCGGGCCAGATCATCAAGCTTCATTGATACCGGAAGAACTCACGCGATATGTATCCGTCCTGCGGAGCCTGCATAAGGGACTGGGAGATGGACTGAAAAGAATAATGCCATCGGAAGTTCAAAATCGCAAAGCCTTTTGTCGTTTCCTTGTATCTTCTCGATATATTCAAAAAGAGGAACGCTTTAGTCAAGATGATTTTTTTTTAAAAAAGGTGACTGAGGGCATTGCACCGAAATATATCTACAATATTATCGGGAGATTCGCAGCTACTGATATTGCAGAAGGGGAAGTCATCCAATGGAAACATGTCAAATTTGAGAAGACAACCACCTCCTGAATACTTTACTAATACTAACAGAACTTATCGAACAGAGGTATGAGTGTTGGTAAAAATAGAAAAAAGATCTATAATTTAAAAATTGAACTATATTTTTATAATTGATAAATTCTACAATTGAGAGGGGTTATGAACCAAGAAAATCCGCTGGGCACCAAATTTAATGCCTCGGAAAATGAGCGCTCCATGAGAAAGAATCTTCAACAACTGTTTAAAGTGTGTCCTGTTGTTGAGGATGAACTCTTCATGAATTTACCATTGTTCATGAATCGACAAAACATCTCCCACGTCCTTTATATGAACGAGCTTTATCAGCAAGCCTATCAAGTGCATGGTGTAATTTTTGAGCTTGGCGTGAGGTGGGGTCGCAATATGGCTTTGTACGAGTCTTTTCGAGGAGTCTATGAGCCTTTTAATCATAATCGGAAAATTGTGGGTTTTGATACTTTCAGTGGTTTTCCTTCGGTTGATGACTTCAAAGATGGAGATAGCGATGTCATTAAAGTAGGTGCTTATTCAGTGAGCGACGATTATGACAAATATTTGGAAGAAATTTTGGACTATCACGAAAAAGAGAGTCCAATCAGTCATATTAAAAAGTATGAGTTGAGAAAAGGAGATGCTGTTATAGAAGTTGAAAAATATCTTGAAGAACATCCCGAGACAATTGTCTCAATGGCTTACTTTGACTTTGATATTTACGAGCCCACCAAACGCTGTCTTGAGTTGATTAAAGATCGTTTGACAAAAGGTAGTGTGGTTGCCTTTGATGAACTTAATTGTAGCGATTATCCAGGAGAGACTCAAGCCGTGATGGAAGTATTCGGACTTAACAAATATAAGATTAATCACTCAAAATTTAGTCCGACACAATCCTATGTTGTGATTGATTAATTTTTGATTATGGTATCGGTTTTAAAATGAGGAAAACTATGGCTTTTGATGAAAATTGGGAAACAATATTTTCACAACAAGAGTGGGGAAAATATCCTTGCGAAGAGGTTATCCGAGTTACGGCAAGAAACTTTTATTGTGTGAAGGATAGGAAATCCATAAAAATTCTTGATTTGGGGTGTGGGGGAGGAGCAACTACATGGTACTTGGCCAGAGAAGGCTTTGATGTCTATGGTATTGATGGTAGCACTTCGGCGATCAAACAAGCCTCGAATCTTTTGCAACGGGAAAAGCTCACTGCCACGCTAATGGTATCGGACTTTGTTCAGCTCAACTTTGACGATAATGCCTTTGATGCTGTTTATGATTTAAGTGCTATTCAGCATAATAGGATGGAAGACGTTCAAAAAATATATCAGGAAATTATAAGGGTTTTAAAACCAAAAGGACTATTTTTTTCAAATTGCATCAGTGACAAAACCACAGGGCAGGAAAAAGCTGAAGAAATTGAAAAAAAAACCTTTTTGAACCTGAATAGCATCAACAACGATGTGTTAGTTCACCTTTTTTCAGAGGATGACTTAAGAGAATTGATGGAGCCCTTTGATAATGTTGTGATTGATGCAATCTCAAGAACTACCAACAACTTTCAGAATCGGATAGGACACTATCTTGTTTCTGGATTCAAGAGAGATTAATTAATGAATCAATTGGTTTTCTGGCTAGGTATTGAAGAAAAAGAACTTTGGTTGGAATGGCTGAATAAATTGTCTCCGCCTTTAAATGATATCTATGCCCATCCCGAGTATATCAATCTTCATGCTAATCAAGAGAGAACGCCCATATGTTTTGTCTTTTCTCGGGATGAGAAAATTTTTCTTTATCCTTTTTTGCAACAAAAGACTCCTTTCATAGATGGCTATTATGATATTACAACCCCTTATGGATATGGCGGTCCGTTATTTAATAATAAGGATACAGAGTTTCTTGCAGGTGCATATTCCTGTTTTTATGAACATGCAAAACAACGAAAAGTTGTAGCTGAACTGATTAAGTTCAACCCTTTTTTTAATAATCACGCTGATTTGGAAAAGGTCTTTCCAGGGGTTATCATACCAGTTTGTAACACCGTATTTATTGAGGTTAATCAGGACGAAGAACTACGATGGAGCCAAGAGTATACGGCAGCAAACAGAAAGAGTATTAACAAAGCAAAACGAAATGATCTCTCCGTTCAATTTGCTCAGGATGAACAGAGCTGGAAGCAGTTTAATCGACTATATTCCGAAACAATGAAGTTTAACAATGCCGAGGAATTTTACTTTTTTTCTTCCCAATATTTTCAAAATATTCGAGATAATTTGGATCACAATTATACTTTATCTTCAGCCATCGTTGGAGACAAGGTCGGGGCCAGCATGCTTATACTGCATAGTCAGAACTATGCTTATTGTCATTTGATTGGCACAGATAAAACTTACCAGAAAATTGGTATTAACAATTATCTCCATCATCAATGTATTCAATGGTGTAAGAAGAGAGGAATAAGAAAACTACTCATTGGTGGTGGGCGAAGTAATAGTAATGAAGATTCTCTACTGAAGTTTAAAAAAAGTTTCTCTAAACAATTGAAACCTTTTTATATTGGAGAGCATGTATTGAATAAAGGGATTTACCGACAATTGTGTAAATTATGTAATAAAAATATGTCGAGACCAATAAACAATAATATACTCTTCAAGTATAGAGTCTAACATGTCAAAGAGAAAAATATGTATTGTTACTGCTGCGAGATCCGAGTATAGCGCTTCAAAATGGTTGATGAAGGAGGTTCTTCTCGATCCAGATTTGGAGTTGCAGGTCATTGTAACCGGTGCTCATCTGGAAGAGAGGTTTGGCAATACTGTATGGGAATTAGAAGAGGATAATATTCCTATTAATTACAGAATTAATATCCATTGTACCGATGATACTCCCGAATGTATTGCAAATTCCATGGGAGAGTGTTCGAAAGGGGTATCGAAAGCTCTTTTAAGGCTAAAACCCGATATTCTGGTAATCTTAGGAGATCGGTATGAGCTGCTTCCGATCTGTAGTGTTGCGATGGTCATGAGAATTCCTATTGCCCATGTTTCAGGTGGTGATATCACGGAAGGAGCGATTGACGATTCTATTCGTCATGCAATTACAAAATTATCCCATCTTCATTTCCCTGGTACGGAATATTCCGCAAAAGTACTTAGACAATTGGGTGAGCCTTCGGAACGAATTTTTGTCGTTGGTGAACCAGGGTTGGATAATTTTAACAGATTGCGATGTTTGAGTAAAAAAGAACTTGCTACTAACTTGGGGATGGATGAAGAACAAAAATGGATTCTTTTTACCTATCATCCTGAAACCCTCGCTAAAAATAATGATAATATCGAAATTCTTAAAAACATTTTCTTAGTTTTGGATAGTCAAGAATGTATTCAGGTGATGATGAGCTATCCGAATGCCGACATCAGGTCCGATGAGATCATTCGGTTTTTGATAACAGTTAGTGCTGAAAACCCTTTCAAGTATAAATTAATAAAGAACCTTGGACAACTTCGCTTTATCAGTTTTTTGAAGGTCGCTTGGTGTTTGCTGGGGAATTCTTCAAGTTCTCTTTTTGAAGCTCCAACAGCAAAACTTCCGGCAATACTGGTAAACGACCGACAAAAAGGACGCTTGCTTCCTGATAATATTATCGCCACAAATGGTGAGGTAGACTCTCTGATTCGATCTTTTCAAAGGCTTGAAGAACCCGACTTTCAAGCCAGTCTGAAATGCCTTGTTAATCCCTATGGTGATGGAAATACATCGGTAAAAATAGTATCAATTCTAAAGAATGTTAATCTGGATGATCTGCTCTATAAAAAATTTATAAAGATTGTTCAATAAGTTAGGAAACAAATCATGAATGTATTGTTAGTCAATTTTGATGCCCTTGTAAAAAGTCAACCTATGAAATTTTGAGCAAATTAGGGTGTGGTTTGAGTCTTTACAAACTACAATATATTGTAGTCAAAAAAATGGAATCGGACTTTTTACGAGACCATCAATGTTCACTTCCTTGATATTCAATACGTGGACGAAATTAGAATCATATTTCTAAAAACAATCCTTTTGTATAAAAAGTAAAAATAATAATGAAAAATTGGCAAACAGCACTTATTCCTTCAACATCTTCTTTCCGAAATGCAATTGAGATCATTGATGCATCAGCAATTCAGGCAGGATTTGTTATTGATGACCAAAGGTGTCTGCTTGGAATGTTGACAGACGGAACCATTCGCCGGGCAATCCTTGATGGCGTTTCAATGGAAGAGAATATCAAAAAAATCATGTTCATCGATTTTAAATATGCCTCCTTTGATGACACCAAAGAGGATATCCTAAGCATCATGAAACGGGAGGAGATCAGGCATATCCCGGTTTTGGATGAACATGGTGTTATTCATGGTCTCAAAGTTCTGATTGACCTTTTGGGAGCCAAACGTAAGGAGAACATTGTTGTTCTCATGGCTGGCGGACTTGGCACAAGGTTGAGGCCATTGACCGAAAAATGCCCGAAACCTTTGCTAAATGTCGGAGAAAAGCCAATTCTTGAAACCATCCTTGAGAGTTTCAAGTCCCAGGGGTTTTATCGGTTTTACCTTTCAGTTAACTATTGTTCGGAAATGATAAAAGAGTATTTTGGTGATGGCTCCAGACATGGAGTCGATATCTCTTATTTGCAGGAAGAGAAGCCCCTGGGAACTGCCGGAGCCCTCAGCCTGATGCCGGAAATACCGGAGCTTCCATTTTTTGTTATGAACGGAGATCTTTTAACTAAAATAGATTTTGAAAAGCTTCTGGAGTTTCACATTGAGCACCAGGCCCAGGGTACAATGTGCGTTCGTCAATATGATTATCAGATACCATACGGGGTTGTACTGTTTGATGGTGTTGATCTGTTGGAAATGAATGAAAAACCAACACATAAATATTTTGTTAATGCAGGGATCTACACACTTTCTCCCGAATGCCTTGGTTTGATTCCTGAAGAGCAGTTTTTTGATATGCCTTCTCTGTTTGGAATTTTAAAGGAGAAGAATAAAAAAGCTATTGTTTTTCCGGTTCGGGAGTATTGGATGGATATTGGGCAGATGAAGGATTTTGAGCGGGCTAATGGGGACTATTGTGATTATTTTAAAAACGGTGATTGACATATTGTTGTTCACAATGGGGATCAGTTTTTTATGATTAAAAACAGTATCAAACATTTTCTTGTTATTGGCTACGGTTCCATAGGTAGCAGACATTGCAAGCTTCTTCATAAACAGGGGCATGAGGTTGCTGTTGTAACCCACAGAGAAGATTGTCCTTTTCTCTCTTTTTCAAGCATAAATTCTGCGCTTAAAAAGTTTCCTGCTGAGATACTTATTATCGCCAATCGGACTAATGATCACGCTTCTGCACTACTTGATATTGTTTCCCTAAAATATAGCGGGATTATTATTGTGGAAAAGCCTTTGTTTAGCAGACTTGAAAATTTATTTTCGGAAATTGATCTTGCCAAAATTTTTGTCGCTTATAATTTACGTTTTCATCCAATTGTGCAACGAATTAAGCATATTCTTAAAGAACATACTCTATATTCTGCCCAATTTTATGTTGGGCAGTATTTACCCACATGGCGACCAGACACTGACTATCGAAAATGTTATTCAGCTTTTCAATCCCAGGGGGGCGGAGCTCTTCGCGATCTTTCACATGAACTGGATATGTCCCAATGGCTTACTGGGAGATGGAAGAGTGTTGCAGCTCTGGGCGGAAAATTCAGCGACTTGAAAATTGACTCGGATGATCTTTTTTGTCTGCTCATGGAAACAGAGTATTGTCCAGCCGTTACTATTCAAGTTAATTACCTTGATCGGTGCACACGTCGAGAAATTGTGGTTAATGCAGATGGAATAAGCATAAAAGCAGATCTTATCGCTGGAAAACTAAAAATTAATGACCGTACTGAAAATTTTGAATTAGGTCGAGATGAAACCTATTCAAAGCAGTTGAATGCTTTATCAAATGAAGATTACTCGGAAATGTGTTCATATCTTTATGGAGTGGAGGTTATGAAGCTCATAGAAGCCAGCGAAAAAGCTGCAGAGGAAAAAAAATGGATAAGAAGGATATGAAAATCTATGGATTTATCTTTGCAAGAGGCGGCTCTAAGGGTGTATCCAGAAAAAATATTCGATTGCTTGGTGGAAAGCCATTGATTGCCCATTCAATTGAAGCAGGCAGGAAAAGCGGTATTTTGGATCGTATTATTGTTTCCACCGATGATGAGGAGATTGCCGCTGTAGCCCGAGAGTATGGTGCGGAGGTTCCTTTTATGCGTCCATCAGAACTCGCCCTGGACACAAGCCCGGAATGGGATGCCTGGCAGCATGCTGTCAGCCACGTGGATCCGTTTGATGCTTTTGTCTCTTTGCCAGCCACTGCTCCATTAAGGTCTCCCGCAGATATTTGTTTATGTGTTAAAACTTTTAGTGAAGATGCAGGAGGATGTGATGTTGTTATTACCTGTAAAAATGCAGCACGACACCCATCCTTTAATATGATTCGCATGGATTATCAAGGTGTAGCTAAGTTATTAATGCCATTGGATAAACCTGTGATCAGACGCCAGGATGCCCCTAAAGCATATGATATGACAACTGTTGCTTATGTACTGAGTCCGAAATTTATTATGAATAATAGTTCTATTTTTAAAGGAAATGTTAAAGCTGTAGTTATTCCTGAAGAACGTGCACTTGATATTGATACTTTGTTGGATTTTCAATTTGCAGAGTTTCTTCTCGCTAAACAAAATCAGGAAAAGAGAAGCTAAAAAAAAGAGGAATTAATATGAGATCAGTTCGGGATTTGATGGATCTGTCAGGCAGGGTAGCCCTGGTTACAGGCGGTGCAGGGAACATTGGCAGGGCATGCTGTCATGCTTTGGCTGAATGTGGGGCTGATATGGCAGTTGTTGATATAAATGGACAGCAGGCAGAAGAAGTTGCAAATAATGTGGCAGTTGCTCATAAAAAAAAGAGCCACGCTTTTGTTGTGGATATGGGTTGTGAAGAGAATGTGCGGACTCTTCCTGATCAAGTGGTTCAAAAATTAGGTGGGTTGGATATTTTGATTAATTGTGCTGCTTTTGTAGGAACTTCAAAAATGTCCGGTTGGGGAACCTCTTTCCCAGAGCAGGGAAGTGAAGCCTGGCGCGCGGCTTTGGAAGTGAATCTTACATCATGTTTTGAGCTTGTCCAAGCCTCTTTGCCCCATTTGAAAAAATCAGGTAAGGGCTCAATTATTAATATATCTTCTATCTATGGAATAGTTGGACCAGACTGGCGTATGTACGAGGGAACTGCCATGGGTAACGACGCTGCATATGCTGCAAGTAAAGGAGGATTGATTCAGTTTACACGTTGGCTTTCAACAACTTTGGCACCGGAAATCAGAGCAAATGTGGTTTCTCCAGGTGGAATTTGGCGTAACCAGCCACAGGAATTTGTTAAGCGCTATGAGGAGAGAACTCCCATGGGGAGAATGGGTAAAGAAGAGGATATGGTGGGGGCTATTCTTTATTTAGCAAGCGATCTTGCGGGTTATGTTACGGGGCAGAATATTGTTGTGGATGGTGGGTGGACTGCTTGGTAATTTTTTAAAAGGTACCAGTGCCATACAGCACAATAAATTGAAAATAGTGGGCAGAGAGTCTGCCGAATAATAAAATATGTAGCCAGAAATTTTCAAAAAAATCTGCTCATTTCAAGGTAAATTAGCTTAATACTCAACCAATGCTCCTTTTTTAGGACGTATAGTAGTGGAAAGGTTTTAACATATGGATATGCACATCTCTCAAAATGCAAGGTCAAAAATTGAAAAAGCTGTAGTTATAACAGGAACAGGGCGAAGTGGTACAACGATTATTGGCAAAATTATTCATAGTTTTCAAAGTGTTGAGTATGTTTTTGAACCTCCAGTTTTAGTTACATTATTTTCATTGATTGATAAAATGCCTCATGAACAGTGGAAGTTAATATATGAAACATATCTTTATGAAGAAATTCTTATCAATTCGATATGTGGCAGGAGTATTAATTGTAATCAAAAAGATGACTCTTCGATTTATAAAGTTAAACTGGATAAAGAGATTGAGTCAAGGCTGAATAGATCTCTGAGAAAAGAAGACGCTGAACATGAAGTAAAAAAACATAATATTGCGTACAAAATTCCAAGTATTACTCACTATATACCTAATCTCCTAGGATTTTATCCGAATTCACGTGTGGTAGTGGTGAAAAGAGATCCAATAGGGACTATTAATTCGTTAATGCATGGAAAATGGCTTGGCGATATTAACCTTAAATCAAATAACATTTGGCCGTTTAGAATTCACAAGGGATTGCATGTTCCCGATTATGTTAAAGAGTCAGATAATCAAAAGTGGATAGAAATGACCGAACTTGATAGGTGTGCATATTATTATATAAGAATAAGTCAAGGTGCTGAAAAAATTAAAAATAAAATTGAAATTTCTTATGATGAATTAATTGATAGTCCTTCTCAAATTATTGATAAGATAGTAAAAAAATTGAACTTACAATATGGTCCGAAAACTGAAAGTATAATTAAAGAGATAAAGCCAACAAGGACACAACGTGATTACAGCATATTGACCAAAATCAGTCCAGCACTCTCTGATTTAGTATCGTATTATTCAGGCTAAGCTGAAAGAGATGCTACAAAACAGTAAATTATTGTGACAGAATTTAATAACGGTATTATTCAAAGGTCTTTCCATGCTTGATTTCATCCAAAAACTCTATGCCATCCTTAACCATAGAGAGCGCCGAAACGCTCTTATTCTTTTCGTTATGATGCTTTCAACTGGCCTGATGGGGATGACGGGGGTCGCTTCGATTTTACCCTTTTTAGATGTGTTGGCCAACCCCGATGTCATTGAGTCCAAACGATATATATCTTGGGTGTATCATTTTTTTGGGTTTCACAGTACCCATTCCTTTTTGATCTTTTTGGGTTGCAGCGTTTTTGGGGTGGTCGTTTCCGGCTTTGTGTTGCAGGCCGTCACCCAATACCTCACAATACGTTACACTTTTATGCGGGGATACACCCTGAGTTCACGGCTTATGAAGGCCTATTTCTCCCGTCCCTACTTTTGGTTTCTCAATCGTCATAGTGCCGATCTTGGAAAATCTATTTTGTCGGAAGTGGAGCAAGTGATCGGCTACGCTTTACTTCCGTTTCTTCATCTTCTGAGTGGAACGGTTCAAACATTCTGCCTGGTCGGCCTTCTGCTTGTCGTCAATCCAACAGTTGCGGTTCTGGCGACTATGATCCTTACTTCCACCTATGGGGTTATTTATTGGAAGTTGAAGCAATATTTGGTGTTCATCGGAAAAAAGCGAATTGAGGTCAATCAAGAGCGGTTTCAGATTTCGCAGGAGGCTTTTGGCGGTATTAAAGCGGTGAAGGCAGCCGGTTTGGAATCCGGTTATCTTGCCAGTTTTCAAAAAGCGGCTATACGTTTTGCCAAGTACAAGTCGTACGTCAATATTATCAGCATGATTCCAGGATATGCACTTCAAATTATTGCTTTTGGGGGAATTTTGATTATTTTAATGTTTCTCTTGGTCACCCGGCAGGGAAATTTGTTAGAAGTGATACCGATCATGGGGGTGTTTGCTTTTTCTGGAATGCGCTTACTGCCTAGCTTAGGCTTGGTCTATCGGTCGTTTACAAAAATAAAATATGGAAAGCCAGCTTTGGATGCGCTTTACAAGGATATGTTTGAAGCGATACCAGAGGCTGCTGACCGAAATTTAGCTGGCACAAAACCGGATACCCCTCCCTTGGGGTTTTCAAATTGTCTTGAGTTGAAGCAGGTCGAATACACCTATCCGAATTCTCAAACATCGGCCTTGAAAAACGTTAGCCTCAAGATCAAAGCCAACACCACCGTCGGGTTTGCCGGGTCAACCGGCGCGGGCAAAACCACGGCCGTGGATGTGATTCTTGGGCTTCTCCCTCCCCAAAAAGGTGTGTTCATCGTTGATAACACACCCATTACATCCGGCAATCTTGGTTCCTGGCAGCAGTCGCTTGGTTATGTGCCCCAACATATCTTTCTGGCCGATGATACGGTCACGGCCAATATCGCTTTTGGCATCCCGGCTGATCAGGTGGATCAAGCGGCAGTGGTCCGGGCGGCCAAAATTGCCGAACTCCATGAATTTGTGAAAAGTGAGCTTAAAGACGGATATGACACTCTTGTGGGAGAGCGGGGGGTGAGGTTGTCCGGCGGGCAGTGTCAGCGCATCGGTATTGCCAGGGCACTGTATCATGATCCCGATGTCTTGATTATGGATGAGGCGACATCAGCTCTTGACAATCTGACGGAACGGGCGGTCATGAGTGCGATACATACCCTCAGCAGCAAGAAGACCATCATTTTGATTGCCCACCGGTTGAGCACCGTGAGGCATTGTGATACCATCTTTTTGCTTGAGCAAGGGGAATTGATAGCCCAAGGAACCTATGAAACACTTCTTCGCACCAGTATACCGTTTAAAAAGATGGCTGAGGCCAATGAATAAATTGTAACCCCAATCCAAACTGTTAAAGAATAACCATTATGACCCTGAAAAAGAAAGAAATCCTTATTCCCGGCGGCACAGGATCTTTTGGCAAAGCCTTTGTCAAAGCAGTATTTAAATCCTACCCCCGATGTCAAGCGTTTGGTGATCTTATCCCGAGATGAACTGAAGCAGTTTGAGATGGCCCAGGAGTTCAGCGATGTCGATTATCTGACCATCCATTATTTTATCGGTGATGTTCGAGAAAAAGAGCGGCTCAGACGGGCGTTGGAAGGGATCGAAACAGTAGTGCATGCAGCCGCCCTATAGCAGGTTTCCGTAGCGGAATACGACCTTTTTGAATTCATAAAGACCAATATCCTGGGCGTTCAGAATCTCATGGAAGCGTGTCTTGATACCCCTTACGTCCGGAAGGTAACGGACAAGGCCGCTGTCCCTATCAATCATTACGGGACCACCAAGCTCTGCTCGGACAAGCTCTTCATTGCCGCTAATAATATCAGCCTGCATGAAAGTGTGGATATGGTGCTTTGGGCCATCGAGATGTCTGTGGCGGCGAAATCTTTGTGTCAAAGATTCCATCCTACCGGATAATGGATCTGGCCAAGGCCTTCGCCCCGGAGTGCGACCACCCTGTGGTGGGAATCAGGCCAGGTGGGAAGATCCATGAAGAGATGATCACAACCAGCGACAGCTTTAACACAGTGGATTTAGGAAAATGTTTTGCTATTCTGCCCACAACGGGAGAAGTGACTCCCTACCAATACGGTAACCAAAATCATTGTAAAATGGTGCCTCCCGGATATGCCTACAACAGTGGAAGCAATCAAGACTTTCTCACGGTAGACCAACTTCGGGAGTTGATCCGGCGCATGTATATACTGATTTAACGGTTTAGGATTTATTGAAATAAAGGTACTTTACCAATGAATAAGGCAGCTCCATTAAAAAACAATGTCTATTTTTTATGCTCTCCAAGTGTGGGTATTCTGGATAACTGGTTGTCCGTGATATGGCGGTTGAAAGAAAAGAGAGAAGATCTCAATTTTATCATTATTTTTCCGAAATTAAATTTTGGTGATCAGATTCAATTGTCAAACATTCTGTTTATCCTGGCAGATAAGATCTTTGATTGCGTTGTGTTCAGATCTCACGCTGGTAATTGGTTGTACGCAGACACTATTGCCCAGGCAAGGGCGATTAACCAACTGACAGGGCTTGAATGGTTTATAGTTAGAGCCATGAATAAGCTAAAAAAATGGCATGTTGTCCGATGGGTAAACAATCTTATTCAATATGGGTATAATAAATTAAGCAAGTTGCGGGATAAAAAATATTTGTACGATTGGAAGTTTGATGAAAATCATAGTACATGTATGCTTTTCGATGTATCCGAAGAATCTAAGCCTTATAATGCAAGTTTGATGAAAAATTTTAAAGAAACCCCCAAGTTTTCTATATGTCACGGAATTGATATTCACAATGGGGGTGTTTTAAAATTTTCGAAAAAAATATTGGATGATGGCTATAGAAAGGACATACAAGCGTATTTGTTTTCCTCAAAAGAAATTCCATTATATGAACATCGATACGCCATTCATAAATCATTTATCAAAGTTGTTGGAGTACCTCGGCATAGCCCTGATTGGATGGATTTTATGCTTTCCAATATTGTAAAAAAAACGAATGATTTGAGTAGCGACTTTATTTTTATTATTTCAAGACCAGGCAACACGATTTACCATTCTTATAAACGCAAGAAGAAAGCCTTAAAAGACATCAAGCGAATAGCCTGGATTGATCTGAAAAAAAAAATCGTAGTTAAATTGCACCCCAAGGAGAGAAAAGAGGGGCTTTATGAGGAAGTGTTTGGCACTGACACCTATGGTGATAAGTGGGTTTATTCGGACCTTCCCCCTTTTGTTTTGGGCAAAGAATGTTCTTTTGCAGTTTGTTTTTATTCAGGTGTAGCGTGTGACATGATTGCTTTGGGCGTTCCGACCATTGAATACCTGGATTTAAGAGGAATTCCTGAGTGTGACAACAGTGAATCCCTTCGTGATAAGCATGGGCATCCTGTTTCCAGCTATCGATACTTGAATCTGGTTCTTGGTGCCAGCGATTACGAGCAGATGAGAGCTCATGCCTTGGAAATAATGCATAATCGAGAGGCGGTAGTATCCGGGCTTCAAGCTATATACTATGAACTTTTCCCGCGAATTAAAAATATAAATGAAGTGATCGCTCTGGATATTTTATATAGTATTGGGGATCCTTAAATAAGTAGGAGTATACTCGAAATAATGCCAAAAATATTCATATCCACCGCCCCCTTCTGCGAAATAGACCCCACCCCCATTGAGCTGCTCAAACAGACCGGTGGGAGTTTTCCGTTAACCCACTTGGCCGGAAATTGACCCCTGATGAAGTGGGCCAGGTGGCGGCTGACTGCGACGGCCTTATCGCTGGTACTGAAGATATTGATATTGTCTTAAAGCAGGTCTCGGGTGGGTATCGGCCCGGATTCTGTGCATCTGAAAAAGTGCCGGGACATGGGGATTATGGTGACTTATACCCCTGATGCGGTCACAATGGCATGGCAGTGGCGGAATTTACCGTGGGTATCATGATCAGCCTGAGTCGCCACGTATGCATGGCCGACCGCATGATCCGCAGAGAAATATGGCAGCGCAAGCAGGGCCGGCGTATCGGCAAGTCCATCATTGGTATCATAGGCTTGGGACGCATCGGTACCAATGTCGTCCGACTCCTGGCACCTTTTGCGCCAGAACAAATCCTGGTGAACGATATTCTTGATAAGTCGGTGCAGATTGAGCATTTCATGGAACAGGGCCTCAACATCACTGTAGTTGATAAAAACGAGATTTATTCCCGGGCGGATATCATTTCTCTGCACGTGCCCCTCACACACCTGACTCGTAATCTGATTGAAGCTACAGCGTTGGCCAAATTCAAACAACAAACCTGGTTGTTGAATTTGGCAAGGGGGGGGATTGTTAACGAGGCCGACTTGATACAAGCCCTTGAGCAGTAGCGGATTGCCGGGGCGGCCCTGGACTGTTTTGAAACTGAACCCTATCATGGCCCGCTTTGTGAATTTGACAACGTTATTCTAACCCAGCACATGGGATCATGTTCTTACGACTGCCGGGCGGCTATGGAAATTGAGGCCACGAAAGACATGATACTGTTTTTTAAAGGACAAACGCCTGTCAACCCTGTGCGGCTTGAGAGGGGACCTGAGGCCAATAGGGAAAAGAGAGATTTATGAACTGGATTTACCTCTCTCATCTTCTTACCCCTGATGCCCCGTCATATGGGGGTGGACAAGGATTCTTCTCGCAACCGGTCAAAGATCTGGCTGGCGGTGACAGCTGTAATACCAGCCATTGGCAGTTGTGGCGCCCCTCAGGGTTACAGGAGTTGACGGTAGTCCCTGCACAGTTATGGCACAAATTGAGGAGAAAAGGATAATGGAGAAATGATCATGTACTCTGCCGTATTTTTCGACTTTGACTGCGTGATCTTGGATTCGGTCCATGCCAAAACCCGGGCATTTGCAACGATGTTCCAGCAATACGGTCCTGATATCGAAAAGGCTGTCGTGGATTATCACCTGGCCCATGGCGGGGTGTCCCGGTTTAAGAAATTTGAATACTATTATCTGAATCTTCTCCACAAACCAATTGATGAAAAGACAATGAATCACTTGGGCAGAGAGTTCAATCGACTTGCCTTGATGGATGTTCTGAATGCGTCCTTCATTCCAGGCGCTCTGGAGACCCTGGAAGATTTGAAACGGGAGAATATCCCCTGCTTTGTGGCCTCGGGCACACCGGATGAAGAAGTCAAATATATTGTCGAAGCACGGAACTTAGCACCTTACTTTTTGGAAGTCCACTGCTCACCTAAAAAAAAGGATGAGATCCTTTTGGATATTGCCGACCGTTATGATTTGAATTTATCAACGTGTTTGTTCATTGGAGATGCCATGACCGATTATGAGGCTGCCCAACAGGCTGGGGCATGCTTTTTGGGTATATTGTCGAATGGGGGAATATCACCTTTTCCTAAAGGTACCATAGTTAAGAAAGTGGTTACGGTAGATTAGTTAAAAAAATGAAAACAGGCATAAAAAACAATCAATAGAAGATGGTTCTGCAATTCTTCAGGCTGAAATAGGTATCAGTTCGCAGTTGACAGTTATAATACATAAATGATGCACTTTTGATTATGGATGATATAAAAACAATACTATTTAAAGTCTTTTTTTTGGGCAGCAATCATAATAAAAGGGTTAATCTAATACGAAGAGCAAAAATTAGTTTACCTATTAATTTAATGCAAATAATTCCTTTTTTTTATAAAAATTATATTAATGCAACATATAGTCAAATACATGATGCACTGCGCATCATTTACAAGACCATTCCACATTACATTTATTATTCAATTGTTAATAAAATACGGTTTAAAATAAATTTTTCAAAATCAAATAGTTATTGTGTCGAAAATAAAAAAACAGCCGTTGTATATATAGGAGATTCGCACGCAGAATTTTGGTCACGGATACACAAAAAAAATATCAATGAAAGCATATACTGTTTTCATATAGGACCAGTTCTCGCAAATACATTTGGCAGCAATTCAGAAAAACGGCAAACTATTGTCGGTTTTTTGAAAAGATTTCAATCACTTCATAACTTTGATCAATTAATTATTGTCTTAGTTTTCGGTGAGATAGATATCCGCGTTCATAGTTATGCACAAATACATTTGTATCGTAGATACACAGATGAAACAGTCTACGCTAATGATATTGCCAAAAAATATGTAAAGGCAGCTAAACATCTTAAGTCTGAATTGATTTTTGAATTTAAGGAAAAGGTAAATATTGAACTGGTGATTAAAAGGCCTGTGCCACCTATCAACAATCGTCCTGTAATTCCTAAATCCCTTGGTGAGTTTAAAAAACTATTGGACGATAACCAGTTTCCTAATGTTGGCAGCATTGAAAAGCGGATAATAGCCGATAAAAAGTTATCTGAACAATTGTTTGAACAATGTAAAAATAAAAAGATATTATACCAAAAATTATCAAAAGAAATATTTACTGAAGATGGTCAACTCAATCCGGATTTATCAAAGGACATGGTTCATATTACAAATATGAAAACGGTACTAAAAGCACATCTTGAATTAATGGGCCTTCTGGCAAATACGTTACAAAAAAAATAGAATTTTTAACAGAATCATTATGTGCCGTGATGCCTCTTGGAAGTTAAATCTTATTAGTAAAAATAGTATAGTAAAGGAAGACTAATTCACAATGAATCGATTTGAAAAGATTACTGAATTAAGAACTAAATTGAGGAAAGGCGTCCATACCATCGTTAGTTGGATGCAGATCCCCCACCCATCCGTTGCAGAGATCATGGGACAAACCAGGTATGACAGGGTTGCAGTGGATATGGAGCATGGTGCCATATGTACCCATCAATTGCGGACCTGTTTCGCGCGCTTGAACTTGGTGGTACGCTCCCCTTGGTCAGGTTGGCGGAGGGGAGCGCCAAGGACTGTAAACAGGCTCTCGATGCCGGCACTGGAGGTGTGATTGTGCCCATGGTTGAAAGTGCGGGGCAGCTGAGAGCAATACATGAGGCTTGGTGCTGGCCGCCGGTGGGAACGCGCGGTGTCGGTTTTTCCAGGGCCAATCTGTTTGGCAAATTTTTCTCTGAGTACCAGGATGAGGCTCGGTCGCCGCTGCTGGTAGCTACGATTGAAAATATCAGGGCTGTGGATGAATTGCCTGAAATCCTGGCAGTTAATGGGTTGGATGCCATCCTGATAGGGCCCTATGATCTCTCCGCCTCCATGGGGGTGACAGCGAAATTTGATGATCAAGATTTTCTGTCGGCCATCAACAAAATCAAAAGATTTTCTGATGAAGCATCCACGCCCTGCGGCCTCCATATTGTCAAGCCATCATTCGAGGAACTGAACCTGAAAATTAAGGAAGGGTATCGATTCCTGGCTTATTCGATTGATGCCGTTTTTCTGTATAAAGGAGCCCAAAATAGAGATGAAGGAATTTGACATTCGCCCTGATGCTTTATTCGAAAATTATTTGCGATTGGCTGAATCTGATGCAAAAAAATATTTTTCCGATGCACCTCGAAACCAAATAAAATGTCCGGCCTGTCGATCAGATGGAAATTCAATCTTTAACAAGGCTGGATTTACTTATCAGGAGTGCCCGGAATGTAGAACCCTGTTTGTAAGTCCAAGGCCGTCTGCGGATGCTTTTAACCGGTATTATATTGAATCAGACTCCTCGAAATTTTGGGCAACTAAGTTCTATAAAGAAACCGCGGCAGCCAGACGAGAAAAAATATGGAAACCAAAAGCGAAGATGATCAGGTCGATCATGGATCGTAAGAATCTGTTGGATGCAAATCTCGTTGATATCGGGGGGGGGTATGGCTTGTTCGCCGAGGAGATGTCTTTATTGACAGGTAAAGATGTGACGGTAATAGAGCCTGCTCCACATCTGGCTGAAGCTTGTCGTGAAAAGGGTTTGCCGGTCATTGAATGCTTTTTGGAGGAAATTGAGACATCTGCTTTACCGGAAACACCCAGATTTTATGTCAGTTTTGAACTGTTTGAGCATCTTCATGATCCAGGATTGTTTCTGAAACAACTTCGGCGTGTCATGGCTAAGGACGATGTGTTCGTTTTTACGACCCTTTCAGGGGTTGGCGCGGACATCAGGGCTCTTTGGCAAGACTCGAAATCAGTGGTCCCACCCCATCATCTAAATTTTTTCAATCCTTTTTCCATCAAGATACTTCTTGAAAATAATGGCTTTACAACACTGGAAACCACTACCCCGGGCAGGCTTGATATTGATATCCTTTGCAACAACCGCAAACATATCAAGGATCGTTTCTGGCAAATATTTGTCGAACAGGCTAACTTGGACCAAAAGGAAAGCATGCAGAGCCTTTTGGCTTCTACTGGCTTCAGTTCACATATGATGGTGGTATCCTGTATACACTGACATTGAAATACACTCTGAAAGGATGATATTATGAAATTATTGGCACTAATTCCAGCACGCATGGGCAGTTCAAGATTTCCGGGCAAACCCATGGCCGAGATATTGGGAAAGCCCATGATTGGGCATGTGTACGAACGGGTTGCGCAAAATTCTTTACTGACCATGACAGCGGTCGCCACCTGTGATCGGGAGATCTTTGAGTATATTGAAGGCATCGGGGGGAAATCCGTCATGACGGGGAACCATCATGAACGAGCATCCGACAGATGTGCAGAAGCCCTAAAAATTTTGGAAGGTGAGGGGCATCGATTTGATGTTGTTGTCATGGTCCAGGGAGATGAGCCCATGACTGATCCGGATATGATCACAGAAGCTGTGAAACCGATGATGGATGATGACGACATTCTTGTTACCAACCTTCTGGGAAAAATCGAAAGTCAGGAAGAATTTAGGGACCGAAATTGTATCAAAGTGGTCTGTGACCTTAATGGGAATGCCATGTATTTTTCTCGGGAACCCATTCCGACACTGAGTAATAACGAGACCCACTCCATGGGAAAACAAGTCTGCATAATCCCGTTCCGGAGGGATTTTTTGTTGGAGTATACCCGCATGGCCCCAACACCCTTGGAAATTGTCGAATCCATTGATATGCTCAGGATTCTGGAGCATGGCATGAACGTCCGCATGGTCCGTACCATGCACGTAACCCATGCGGTGGATACAAAAACGGATTTGGGCAAGGTGGAATCCCTGATGAAAAAGATGGCACCTTCTTTTTTTTGATATAAGTGATAATGCTTTGAATTTTTAGAAAAGAAAGTTTTGTAGGAAAATAAACATGAAAGCAGTAGTATTTGGTGGATCAGGATTTCTGGGTAGCCACGTGGCCGATGCCCTGTCAGATCATGGGTATGACACAATCGTTTTTGATATAGAGCGATCTCCTTGGCTGCGGCCAAATCAGGAGATGATACAGGGTGATATCTTGGACAGGGAGGCGGTGCATGGTGCAGTTAAAAGGGCAGATGTAGTGTATCACCTGGCCGGCTTGGCGGATATCGGTGATGCGGCAGCAAAACCCCGAAAAACTATCGAGCTGAATATAATGGGCAGTATGAACGTGATTGATGCCTGTGTGCAGTCTGATGTTAAACGCTTGGTGTTTGCTTCCACCGTTTATGTTTACAGCGACAAGGGATCATTTTACCGGGTGAGCAAACAGGCAGTGGAATCCATTATAGAGGCATATAACGAGTCCACTGGATTGCCTTTTACCATTCTGCGGTATGGTTCGCTATACGGTCCCCGTGCCCAAGAATGGAACGGGCTGAAAACCTTTGTGCTTCAGGGGGTCCGGGACGGCAGAATCGTATACCCCGGGACCGGTGAGGAACGGCGGGAATATATCCATGTCCGGGACGCGGCCAAACTCTCCGTGGATATTTTATCCGAAACATATGCCAATACTTGTCTAACTCTGACCGGGTCCCAAGTCATGACTACCCGGGAGGCCTTGAGTGTTATCCGGGAAATCGCCAACCAGGATATTGAGATCGAATTCTGTTCCGAAGGATCCTTGTACGAGAGCACCCATTATCATATGACACCGTACCGGTATATCCCGCGTCAGGGTAAAAAGATTATCCCTTCCACATTTGTGGATATTGGAGAGGGCATTCTGGAGTTGATTGATGAGGTGTATCAGGGGCTTGACCGTTCTGAAGGTTCATACGGAAAAAGATGATAATAGATCGGTTAAGTAGTTGAGATGTGATAGATAATATTAATTAAATTTAGGTAAATTCTATATGAAATTCCAAAAAAACAAAAAAACGCTTTTTTTACCAATTGAAACAATAGCCCGTGAGCTGGATTCCAAAGTACTTCTTGCATACAGGGCACTTGAAAAAGGCTATTCTGTAGTGGTGGGAACCAAGGGCGCAGTTAAAAAAACAGCGCGTGCTTATGGAAGCGGAATATATTTCTACAAGGATCATTCACCTTTATCAGCTCTTCTACTTCAAGAGCTCCACGCTGCCGGTCTGAAAATTGCTGTGTTGGATGAGGAAGGACTTGTTTGGCAATCGTCAAGTATGTATGCCAGACGAGTAGATGATAGGGTATGTCAGGCTAGTCAAGTTATTTTTGTTTGGGGACAGAAGCAGTATGATGTATTAACAAATACCTTGTCAGGGCATAAAGGAAAAATTCACATAGTTGGGAATCCTCGGTTTGATATTCTGCACTCAAAATACCTCCCGTTCCTTAAAGATCAATCGAAACATCATTTGTTATTGCAGAAAGAAGAGTATGTTTTAATAAATAGTAAGTTTGCACTGGGCAATTGGAACCCCCTCTTGTATGGGACACCTTCCTACGTTGAGCATATGCGAAACCGAGGATTAATTCATGATGATAAGGATTTTATTTTCTATACAAAAAAAAGTGAGTACATGGCTAAACTGTTCGATTCTTATATTTCTCTTATAAAAAGGCTCAGCAAGTCTTTTCCAGGTACTAAGTTCATCGTTCGGCCCCATCCCGATGAAAATCAGGAACGATGGCACAAAATTTTTGCTTCCATTCATAACGTTATCGTTGAAAACAGTGGTAGTGCTATCTATTGGATCATGGGAGCAAAAGTGTTAATTTCTACCGGCTGTACAACTGTAATAGAAGCATGGGCAATGAACAAACCAACCTTGTGTTTCAACCCGTTGCCTGAATTTGAGTTTGAATCATTCCTTCCGAATCAATTTGGAAAAATTATCAAGACGGAAAAAGAAGTGGTCGAAGAATTAACGGCAGTGCTAAGCAGTTCGGAAGATAGCAGGTTTGATGTGGATCCTGATTATGTTGAAAGTTACATTAAAAATGTATTTTCTGCTGATGCTGCGGAAAATATAGTTCGTGTATTGGATTCTTTTTATGTCGGGGATGAGCATTTGGGAAATAAGAGCATGTTTTCACTTAAACAGTTAAGAAAGAAAATTCGCTTACTATTGTACTTTGATATAAAAAAAAGATGGGGAAGAAGAGTGCTGGGGAAGCTAAAGCGAACACTACAGCAAAAAGATGTTGTGAAGGAATCAAAAATAGCCCAGGCTAAAACTCAAAAATTTCCTGGTTTAACACGGAATGATATAAAAATGCGTTTGATCTCTTTAGACAAAATTCTCGGCAACCAGAAAGAACAGAAACGTGAAATAGTTAAGATAGCACCCAATACTTTTACAATAGAGAATCATTATACTTGATGCCTGTGAAGAATTCATTAATGAAATCTCAATTGAAAGGATGTTCTTCTCTGAAAAAACTTATAGGTAAAATACTAAGACAAATGCTTTATTTTATGGGGTTCATGGCTAAACCTCTATTTGATATGGCGAATAAAAAACTCGATGTGAAATGTTTGAGTAGTGATGGTAAACATGTATTTTTCGGCTATTATGATTTGTCTCCTTTTGACAGAAACGATACTAAAGTCCTTGCGCATCGAACGCATCACCCATTAAAATCACCCGATCCGAAAAGTTGTATTGATATCGGTTATTATGAAGTGGGTCACTTAGAAAAAAACAGCAATTTTATCAAAGTCGGTGAGAGTTCTGCATGGTGCTGGCAGCAAGGTAGTCGGTTGCAATGGTTTCCCCAAAACCGTAGAGAAAAGACTGTTTTTTATAATACGGTAAAAGCTAACAAGTATATCGGTATCATTCAGGATATAGATTCAAGAGAAATAATTAGAGAAATTCCATTGCCTTTGTATGATATATCCCATTGTGGCAATAAGGGACTGTCTTTAAATTTTTCACGGCTGCAACGGTTACGTCCAGGTTATGGTTATACATCTTTGCCTGACTTAACTGAAAAAGAAAACATCCCGAAGAACGATGGCGTTTTTTTGTTTAATTTTAAGACAGAAAAAAATATATTGTTAATTTCATTTGATGAAATTGTCAATATCGGTAAAATGCCGAAAAATTGGAAAGATTTTCAGCATTATATAAATCATTTGTGTTTTAATCCATCCGGCACAAAATTTATGTTTCTGCATTTATTATCAAAAAACCACAAGCGGCATTCTCGCCTTTTTGTTTGTGACACTGATGGCTCAAATTTAAAGCTGATAAATGATTCTGCAATAGTATCGCATTATACCTGGAAAGAGGATAATATGCTTTTGTGCACGATTTATTCAGAGCAAAGCAGAGAATTACGCTATGTAAATTACGACCTTAAATCCGGGAAGAGCGAGAAATTGGCACCTACTGTTTTAAGAAAAGATGGGCATCCTACATTCATTTGGAACAATACGACATTGCTAACAGATACTTATCCAAATCGTTTTAGGCAACAATCTTTAATAGCTTTGGATATAAAAACTAATTATACAAAAAAAAAGGCGCGTTTTTATAGACACAAAAAGTTTAAAGGTGAAGTCCGGACCGATTTACATCCTCGAGTAAACAATACTGAGTCTATAGTCTGTATTGATGATGAATTCGATGGCTTTAAAGCTTTGAAATTACTCAGACTCGTTGGTTGAATTATGAGATTATAGAAAATTGAATTCCAATCCGATAAGGTTAAAGATAATTCATGACTAAAAAATTGCTTTATATACATATGTCCTCGGTTCAACCTTCAAAATCCGGTGGACTGAATACGACATTGTTACAGGTTTTTTCAATGTGTACTGCTTTTGTTTCAGCCGGATACAGAGTCACTTTGGCCATGCAAAAAAATGAGGATTTTGAAAACAATGCTGAAGAATTTATCAATAATACATTCAACGACGGAATCGATTTTGAAATAACAACCTGGAACCAAAAGTGTAAAAAGCTTTTTATAAATCGAGTCATGGTCAAACCGAGTATAATTGATATTGTCAAACAAAACAAACCAGATATAATTTTTACCAGAGACGCATTTATTTTAAATGCTCTGACTAAATTTAATGTTCCTCTTATTTTTGAATCACACAACGCCAGATTGCATACTCGCCATACTATACTGCACAGATTTTTGGAAAAAAGATTGTTGCATGTGGCAAGATCACCGAATTTTCAGTGCTTATTTTCAATAAGTGAAGCGCTCTCAAAATATTGGAGGCAAAAAGGCGTACCTCGAAAAAAGCTGTTTGCATGGCACGATGGCTTTGATGCCTCTCTTTTTAAAAATCATATTGACAAAAATGCTGCAAAATCAAAATTAAATTTTTCAATAGACAAAACTATTGTAACATACACAGGTGGATTG
>Ga0307988_1000434_pt1 | contig 29455 bp, 48 predicted proteins | sample EllFjometagen183_FD_203166 | JGI IMG/M metagenome (GOLD analysis project Ga0307988, IMG submission 203166) | Marine microbial communities from Ellis Fjord, Antarctic Ocean - #183 | ecosystem: Environmental > Aquatic > Marine > Unclassified | place: Southern Ocean | collected 2014-10-08 | reverse complement strand
ACATTAGAAGGTCTTGCTAATGCAGAGATTAAATATATAGAGAAATATGGAGCTTTTACAGAAGGTTTCAACGGCACAGAAGGTGGAGAATTAGGAGGGGTAGTATGATTTGCGAAGTATATTGCAATATTAATGAGCAAGCTGGGGAACCAAGAATAAATATATCTGGAACAGCTAAGATTGTCAGTGCTCCTTATTCTTATGAAGATGTCTATTATAGTTCAGACTATATAGGAACAGCAACCTCAGACTCAGAGGGGAAAATGACGTTTAGTCTAGTGTACGGAGCAACAGTCCGGATAATAATTCCGGATATTAAATTAGAAAAAGTAATAATAGTACCAAGTACCCCGACAGCACTATTGCAAGATATCCAGGAGGTCTAAGATGGCAGTACCAGTAGCAGCAGAACCGTTAGTAAGAAAATTCAGACGTTTCATCAAAGATGATGCAGATTTAAATACTTTATTAGAGGCAGAAGAGAATACAGATACATTTTTATACGATTGTTTAGTAGATGCTGTAGATGAAATTAATTATTTTAATGAACCACTAACAGAATACACTCTTTCCAGTTTCCCAAGTTGGTATATATTAAGGATGACAGCCACTCTCCAATACCTCATAGGCAATGGTATACATTCAGCTAGAAACCAGTTCTCATACAGTGACGTGTCAGGAATACAAGTCAATGATGCAGACCAGTATGGAAGATATATTAATTTATATAATGTTTTACTAGCCAAGCAAAGAAACATACTCACTAATTTTAAACGCAGATTGAATATAGATGATTGTTACGGAGGACAGGAGTCAGAATATGGAGAAATCTGGGACTAATATATGATTTATATTAAGACCTTAACAGTATTAAGTTATGACTTCGAGAATGCCACTATATCATGGGACTTCACCAATGCCAAAGCTAATACGGCAGGGCACCATCTAGAGATATATCGCTCTGAGGCACCAGAACCTATAACCGCATTTAGTGGGATAGACATGAATGTAAGTCCAACGGCATACTCATACACAGATACTAGTATTTCAGGGGTTAATCTACACCAGTTTCATACATGGTACTATCGCATTAAAGTTGTTGACACTGACACACCAACAACATATGAGTGGAGTAATCCAGCACACATGCAATTAACACCTGATGCAGCTGCCAAAATAATGCTGAAGCGTAAGGGGATAGGCATTAAAAAGTTTGGTAAAGCAGTTAAAATTTTGAAGAAGCGGGCAGAACAGGGAGTACAGTGTACTTGCTTTGACGTAACACTTCAAAGAAGCATGGAGGACGACTGCGAATTATGTCATGGTACTGGTATCATGACTGGAGGGGGATACTACGACCCAATAGATATAAATGTAGCTATAAATAATAGCCCAACTACCAACCAAGTGACTCCATTTGGAGTTTGGCAACAACATGACGCTATGATGGATATGTTAAATTACCCAGTACTAGCCCCAGATGATCTTATTGTAGATCAGATAAATAGACGCTTTAAAGTGCGACAAGTCATACCATTCGATAAAGGTCAATCCCTTATATCACAAAGATGTGCAATAACATTACAAGAGAAATCTAACCAGGTTTATGAAGTAGAGGTAGAATAATGGTAAATTTAGATTCACAAGGGAATGAGATAGAGGCAGGCGCTCTTTATGAATACATACTTTTAAGAGTAAATCATAATAAAACGTATATTGGCAGAGTGGTGAGTACCAATGGTGATAAGGTTGCTTTAAGTATTAAGACAAAGTTCACAGCAAACTACGGAGCGGAGCGTAAAACTGATTCAGTAATAGAACATACACTTATAGTAAAAGGTAGCTCACTAGTTAGATGCAGCCACCCCGAATGAAATCAATATCTAATATACCTGTGTATGCGAATGGTCAATGGGAATTCTGCCTGCAAAGGCACAACGCTAATATAGCTGGTAAGTCTTAAACAGGGCCAAAAAATTAAGTACTTGACAAATTCACTTTTTAATCTTATATTATAGTTATTATGCTTATCCCAAAAACAAGACTAGTTAGAGAATTTAACTCATCTATAGATGATGGTGTATTCATAAAAGAAATAGCAGAACACGCTAAAAGCTTATTGACAGTTGGGAGAATTTCAGATAGTAACTTGGGGTTCGGGTTTAATGTCACAATGGGTAAGCCACAGACAGTAAGAGGCTTGCTATTCCCAGAGACTTCTTTAGATACAGTCTCTAATACAGAAGGTTTAAATAAAGTTAAAGAGTTAATAGAGTAATGGAAAATTACGACATAACAATAAAAAGAACTTTTTTAAGTTTTGCACAGAAACTATTTGAGCAAGACCCAAAGTATACATGGAATATAGATCCAACCGTAACTGAAGTACATATAGTAGATAAGTATGCTATTAACTTAAAGGTACTTGAGAAAAAGAGATCTATAGTTTTGACTAGAGGTGCATACTCATTCAGCATGAGAGGCACGGGACAACACCTTGAGTCAAGCACATCATTTCCAGATATTAGAAGATACACAGATACTATACGAGGCACTGTAACATACAACTGTCTCTCACAGAACGGCCTAGTAGCCGAACATATGGCACATAAGTTATTTGTCTCAATGGCTGGGTACAAAGAACAGTTCAGAAAGAATGGTATAAATAATATTTTAAGCCTGAGCATCGGAGAAGAATCTGTATTAAAATCAGATAGCAATATTGAGCTGACTACAGTTCCAGTACATGTCCAGTTCGAAACTCAGAAAGAGTTTAGATTGGGAGAAGATTTTTATAGTATATACCTAGATGATGCAGACGATTTAAGATACTATCAAAATACAGATTTTGAAGTAACACCAGTAGGCGGAATAGAATTCTATGACGCACCTCCCACAGGTTATGTCATGACAGCCACATATGTAGATGGCATAACATTAGATAGTAGAGTAGAAACTCTTACAGGAGATATTGACGGCATCAACAAAGATTTCACATTACAACATACAATATATGGAGAATACCCAATCGGGGATGAATACTCGGTGACAGTATCAGGACTAACAACATGGTAAAAACAGCAGAACTAGAACTAGTAAAGATAGCAGCATTTCAAGATGAATTTGAGAAGTTAGGTGGCCCAGTTGGCTTAATAGCTAAGCTACTGACCAAAGGACTTCCCAAACTATTAATGCGCGGTGCTAAAGCTGTCGGCGGAAAGGCTGGTGCCAAGTTCCTAATGAAAAGTGAGGGAGTTATAGGTAGTACTTATAGAGGCCTTCGTGGGGTAGCTAAAGGCTCTACTAATATGAATGCTAGGAAGATATTCGGTCAGGGTATTGACAGGGCAGCTGCAAAATTTGGTAAACCCGGATTGGACTTCGCTGGAAAAGGCGGACTTAAAAATATGGAAGCATCTGCTACCAAAGCCACAGGTGGAAAACCAGTACAAGCAACTAACATGTTTGGGGCTCGTAAAGACAAAATAAAAAGTGCCTTAGGTGATATGGGTGACAACCTGAAACCTGGCAAGCTAAGAAATTCACTAGGCAAAGTCCCAGTAGCTGAAGCTGCAGCCAAGAATGCTGATGGAGCATTTGGAGCCATACGAAAAGCAACAAGCGGTTTTGGAAGGGGTGCTGTGGGAGAAGTTGCAACAAATATCCAAAGAATAAAAGACAAAGGTTTTGGAAATTTTCTAAAACACACAGTCCAAAAAAGTAGAACATACGCAAAAGAAGTAACTGTAGGCGGCGTAAAAGAAACGCACAGATTTAAAAGAAGTATTGGTGGACAAATAGGGAACGTTGCAACGTCAGCGCCAGTTTGGGCAGCAGGAGCGCTGTTACCATCAACAGATAGCAAGGGCAAGAAAACTAGTCTCACAAAGCGCGTAGGAAATGCGGCTATGTGGGGAATTGCCCCAAAGGCAGCAATAGCCAAAGAATTGGCAGGAGCAGTACTTTAAAATGATTAAAAATATATATATATTAAAGGAGGAAAACAAATGGCATATGTAAAACCTGGTGTAACAGTAAAACAGGTTCAAACAACAGTGTCACCTAATTTAGCACCTCCAAGTTTAAATGCATGCATTATTGGTGCTGGTTATGAGGTAGTGGAAACAACAGACGAGGTTTCAGTTTATACTGATTCAGGTCTAACCGTAGCTCAAACATATACTAATGCTTCTGATACAGTAGCTTATCTTAAATTAAAAGACGGGGCAACGCTTGACGCTGACTCTGTTTATGTTGATTTGATGGGCCCTGGTACAGGATGGTATCACGTAGGTTCAGCAGATATTCAAGCTGATGCAGGCGCTGGTACAGTCACTATTAACAGTGGTATCTCGTCATCATTAGGATTAGCAGCAACAATTAGAGTGGGGTATAGAGCAATGCTTTCAGGACTAAACCAGTATTTTACTGTAGAGTCAGAAAGTGATGTTGTAGACCGAGTAGGAAAAACAACAACCTATAACCCATTAGCATTTGGCTTAAGTCAGGCACTTATCAACGCCGGTAGTTCAGTGTCTGCCTATGGTGTATTAGATGATACAGCAGGGGAGCATAACAATGCTCTCGACGCTTTGACTCTGCAAGAAGTTTACGCATTAGCCCCAATGACTCATCAGACAGTTGAGAGTGCATACGGAGCGCATGTGGACACTATGAGTCTAGCAGCAAATAAGAAAGAAAGATTAGCTTTTGTTAATGCAAAATGGGCATGGTTTGAATCTGATGGTACAACACCAGCAGACGGACCTAACGATGCTGACATGGACAAAGCAGGCACAGCAACTGGACTCTCAGCGAGAGCTTTTGGTGTAGCAAAGAAAAGAGTATTTTATACAAACCCAGATACATTTTATACTAATGAGTCTAGACCTTTAGCAACAGTTAAGCAATCATTCTTAGCTGATTCTAATAACCTAGTCACAACTTATGGATTGTACGCACAGTTTACAGAGACATGGATCTATAATAATGGAGTAACTGCAAAGACATACTATGCGGGCGATGACATTACTGACGCTGCATGGGCACGTTTAATGGAAAATACAGGATATGGATATTCAGCACAGTCAATTACAGTTGGCGTTCCAGTACCAGGCTATTATTTAGCTGCAGGTGCTGCGGGTCAAGTTTCTGGTCAACCACCAGAACAAGGTCATACCAATATGGCTCTTGCTGGAGCATATAACAAGCTTAAATTCTCCGGGGATTTCTTCTCGGAAGCACAGCTTAACACTTTAGCTGATGGTGGAAATTGGATTTTCTGGCAGGCTAATAGTGCAGCACCTATCGTTACTAGACATCAAACATCTACAGATAGATCAAGTGTTGAGAAAGCTGAACTGAATATAACTAAATCTGTCGACTTCACATCTAAGTTCGTAAGAGAAGGCCTAGTACCTTATATTGGAAAATATAATGTTACCCCAGCTTTCTTAAAAATGGTTAAATCACTTATCCAAGGAATGGGAACATACCTTAGACGAGAGGGACATATCATTGACTTAAAAGTTGATAAAGTTGAACAAGATTCAGTTAGCAAGGATACCATTTTGGTAACCATGAGTTTAGCTGTGAAATATCCAGTTAACTACATTAAAATTACTTTACAGTTCTAATAGGAGGAAATAACTATGGCACAAAGAACAACAACAAATTGGGATTTCCAAAGTAAACATGTACAAGAATTAGGTGTTTTTAAAGGTAATAACTTTATATCATCAGAGAGTATAGTGCTGTGCGCAGTACCATATAATACGTCTGGGGGTCCAGACGACTCGGTAGCTAGTTGGATTCCAATTGGATTATTAGAGAACATTACAATTCAGCAAAACAAACAACTGCAAAGTATGTTTGAGATTGGCTCGAAGAAAATGTTCAATATCCCAGGACGTACTTATCGTAAAGTCAACCTTAGTAGAATTATGTTTAATGGCCCTTCAATTATGAAGGCTGTCTCACAACATAATCTTGAATATGGCACCAAACCTGGTACAGAAAATGTTTTGGATAATCAGCAGACAGCCCAGTCACAACTAGATGACGCACCAGGAAATGGAGTTAATTCTGACTATGTAGCTGACTATGATGCGGCACCAAACCTATATATTGATTTAGCTTCTGGCTTCTTCAATCACCCTGTGCACTTGGGTATGGTTTTTAAAGACAGCGATAATGATAATTATGGAGCATTTGCAATGGCAGATTGCTACGTCCAATCACATCAGATGTCTATCACTGGACAACAAACAGTAGTCATGGAGAATATCTCTATGGTATGTACTGATATAATTCCAGCTGCTTACCTACCGACTGTACCATAAGCATAAAAAAATAAGGTAAAAAAAGGGACTCAATTGAGTCCCTTTAATACCGAGTTGAGGTCACTTAACATGCCCTCTAACGATTGGGCGGCATCCAAATGGGTGTCGCCTTTTATTTTACCTATCCCAATTTCACTTGCGTGAGCGAAAATACTCTCATCAAATTCACCATATAAATTAAATATACGTTTACGCTGTGTATCAGAGTCAACTTCTAATTTAATAGTATGAAAGTTAGCCTTACTCATGGCTACCATTTCATTGGGAAAACGAACATCATCGATGACGTAATCCTTGTCCGGCTCTTTAGCTATCCTGTTAAGGAGTATATCAATCCAGATAGTATCCCTTATAGATCTACCACCTTCGGTCCCGAGCCACTGTAATCGCTTACGTGGCTTAGGGGTCTCGAATGCTATTGTCTTTGTGTGATCAATCGCTTTTATAAAAGCTACCTGTTCCTCACTAGACAGAGCTGGGTAGATATATGGGTGTAAATATCTATAATATAGATCAGATGACGCGCCACCATTAATCTTATTGACGACCCAGTATATTGGGTCAGCTAGACTAATACGTGTGTAACCATAAGTATCAACTAAATGATTACTGCAGGTCGTTTTCCCGCTGGCCATCTGACCGATAATTGCTATGTTCATTTTTTAGTTCGGTTAATTCTGCACGCATCTCTTCAATTTCTTTAAGTAAGATCCCCTGAGCTTGTAGCACTCTGTATACTAGATCATGCGTAGAGGTTTCAGGGTCTTTATATTGCATTGAATGGGCGTTCATCCCAGCTGCAGCAGTCGGTTGCTGCAGTAGCATGCTTCGAAACAGCCGGCTGCCACCAGGTACCGGGTATACTCTGCCCCCTGTGGTGCCGGAATCGGTAAATGTATACATATCCCCAGTAGTAGTAGTAGTTGTAAAGGCACCAGTAGACATTTGTTTTTGGCCATCTGCATTTAATACAGTATTCATGTCTACATCGTAGCCTGGCCTAGTCTTATCTTCTTCGACAAGCTCATCAATCATATCATCTTTTTTAGTTTCATTCATTAATGTATCCAATGTGTTCCCACATCTGGTTTAACTTCCATAGGTATATCAGGGCAATAATGATTAAATGCTTCAATCATCTTACCAGATACCACCCCAGCCATTTCATCTGAAATGCTTTTATGGCATTCAACTATCATCTCATCATGTATAACAGCTACGATCTTAGCCTGCAGTTTATACATATCAATGTAGTTTTGAACTTTAATTAGTGCTAGTTTAGTTATACTTGCCGAAGCCTTCGGCATTTTTCTGCACTTTCGTGCAGGATCGGACTATATCATCACGCTCTGCTTTCGCAGCTAATTACACGTGTTCCGCGCTATTAGGGGTTTATTGTTTCCTCACCCTTAGTCTCTGAACGTTCTAGATCCCTATATTTATGAGTTTTTCTAATTTATAGTCTATCAAAGAAACACCACCACTTAGTAAGTATTTTGATATCGCTTTAATATATTTTTTGTTTGAGGTAACAATTTGTTTTATGTTTCCATGGTTAACTACATTTATGATAATGTTAAGTTCATCTTTCAATATAGTTTGCACCTCTAGCATTGTATCTAAGTGGCCACACCAGCCTATAGAATATCTACCGCCACTGTAGCCTACCCAACCGTCACTATCTAATAGTCCCAGTAAGAAACTATTTTTGTGTTTTTGAATATCTAATTTTCCACCAATCACAGACTTATTTTCTGCAATTCCAAATAGTTTAAGGTCAGCTATCATTTTATCGCTAACCACTCTTATAGTTGCAGATTTACACATTGTACCACTAGTTTTAAAACTAGGCGACTTTGAAACCCTAACAAGGATTTTACTCCCTCCCAAAATATCATTTCTAAAATCCTCAAGTATATTTTTGTACTTATATCTTTGAAATATAGAAACCCTATTGCCACTAATGTTACCATCTCCTACTATAAATCCAACCCAATACATGCTTTTTCCGCAAATATTATTAGTTGAAAAGTAATTGTGGTTCAGGAGGTTATTAACAATAGAGCCCCTTTTTCTCAATTTATACCCGCCACGTATAAGTCTACCACTAATAGTTTTAGAATCATATTTTAAAATGCTCCCTATCTCAGTAATAGTCTTCCCTTTATCATAATAGAGATCTACTATAATATCTAGTCCAATACGAGGGGTGGGCCCTGTTTTATAATTGAGTGCCTGTTTATTCTTTTTTGTGTTTTTTAGGTGGTATGCTACTGTACTAACACACAATCCAGTTTTTTCAGATATCATCTTAATACCCAGATTGCCGTTCACGTACATGTCTATAATTTTTTCTTTTGTTTTTCTCATAATTTACATATCTTGCTTCGCTGCTGATTGGCATATGCTCTAGGCACTTAGCTTTCCAGCAATTCACGGAATTTTCTTATCTACTTATAATATACATAGATAAGGGGCACTTGTCAAGTAATACTTTCCATTTTACCCTGAATAGGATGATTTTTCCCTATATTTAAAGCATGGCCACGCTTGCGCCAATCGTCCCAGTCTATATTTCCAAGGTCACGTAATCGACCATCGAGTGGGGATATTGCACAACGCATTTTTTGAGTTATACGTTCACGTTCTTTTAAGAACGACTTAATATTAGGGAACGATGTGAAGAAAAGATTTAATAACCTCTTAGCCTCAGTAGGTTCAATCTTAAGTGTCTTTGAGAGCCCAAACGCAGACATACCATATACAACACCAAAGCCAATAGCTTTAGCCTGCTTACGATAGCTGTTAGGGGAACTCTTCTGACATTCGTCCTCTGGCAACATGAACATCATGCTGGCAACCATACTATGGAGATCTCTACCATCTTCGATAGCTTTAATCCAAGCAGGCTCTTTAGAGAGCTGTGCCAATACCCTCAGCTCTTGTGATGCAAAGTCAGCATTAACAAAACGCCAGTCTGGATCACTAACACAGAATGGAGTTCTATATTTTTGATCACTTGGTATATTCTGCATATTAGGGTGAGTACAAGACATACGTCCTGAATCAGTTCCTAACTGCAAGTACTTTGCGTGTATACGACCAGTTACTGGGTGGATGTTATCTAAGAATACTCTACCATAGGTAGATATTAATTTAGATTTCTTTCTCCAGAATAGAAGGTCATCTATAGCAGGGTGTGAAAATTGCTGTAGATACTTATCATTGGTCTCCGCAATATCATGTCCTAGGACTTTAATTAGTGCGGGTTTAATTTGTTGCCAACTACCATAGTTAATATCCAGTTTGCCGAATAGATTAAGTGGGTAGAATGGCTCAAAGTGTTTCTGAAGACTGGCTTCAGCTTTATCTTTTTCAGCTATAGCCTCATCCTCAAGAGCACACCATAATTCAGGATCAAGGTGTATACCGTTAAGTTCCAACTCGGCTGTGACTCTAACTGTTGCATTTTCCAGATCAATTAAACGTATCATGCCTTTTTGATTAGCAATTTTTAATTGTTCTTTATAGATGATAGGTGTAACTCTAACATCCTCAGCAGCATATTTTATAGCTTCAGAAGTAAAGTCATCCCCATATTTCATGTCTTGGAACTGTGCTCGTATGGTTTTATCTAATGTCCCAGCCCTATATTTTTCTGAGAGCTCAGCTAAGCCGAACCCTTTCATCTTAACTCCCTTTGTAAGGAGCTGTTCAGTAATCATAGTGTCAGCTAAGTTTCTAACTGTTACCTTCAAATCACTCTTTAAAAATTTATAATCGAACTTTCCATTTTGGAAGATCTTTAAAATCTTTGGCGCTTCTAAAATATTATATATTAATAATTTAGATTTGTCACTCATTCTAGCCAAATCAAACACATATTGCCGCTCAACTGTTCCCAATTGAATCAATAAGATTTTGTTAACAAGAGGATCTAGTCCAGTTGTCTCCGTATCTGCTCCCAGTGTGGGTTGCTGTTTTAAATAGTTATAGGCTTGTAGAGTTTCAGTATCAGTCTGAATTTTGTATATCATTAAGTATTTCTGATTTAAGTTCTGCTAGGTATGGCTGTAACCTCCCACTTCTAGACTTATGCCTTAACCTCTCAAGTACTTTGGCTTTAATCTGGCGCACACGCTCTCGCGTGATCCCAAACTCAACACCAATCTCTTCAAGGGTTAAATTCCGCACAACACCTATACCATGATAATATTTAATAATAGCTTTCTCTCTATCATCAAAATCTTCAAGTATATCATTTAATTCCGTTAAGAATGATTGATGATACGTTGCTGCTTCTGGATCTATTGCGTCTTTATCTTCGAGAGCATTCTTCAATGGGTTCTTACCATCTGATGCAAACGATTTCTCTATCGGGATAACATGGTATGCTTCAACTGTAGAAGTCTTTAGTTTCTGTCCTAGATACTCCTCAACTTCCACCGAGCTTACCTCACGCTGATTTTCCCGCTCTAGTTTCTCTTTCGTCTTCTCAATCAGAGTCTTAGTAACTCGTTGATAGTGTGGAATTTTAATTAGGTGTGTATGCTCATTTAATGCGTGCAGTATACTTTGCCTAATCCACCAGACAGCATATGATATATATTTAAGTCCACGTGCAGGATCATAGTTCTTAAATCCTTTACATAGCCCAACATTACCATAAGCCACAAGCTCCTCCAAAGGAAGTCCCTGCTTTTTATATTCTTTTGCCACTTTCACTACGAAACGAAGATTACTATTTATCAGAGTTTCATATGCCCTGCGGTCCCCCGCCTTTGCTTTCTTAGCGATCTCAAGCTCCTCTTTTAATTCAAGAGGTGGATACTTGCTTAAGTCACTCCAATACTTTTCATCCATTTCTTATTATATGGTTAATCTCAAGTTCCAAATTTCTGAATAATCTCTTCAGACTCTTCTTCACTTATCTTAAATGTTGTCTTGAGCCATTCCTGACGCTCGTCCATCATTACTTTGTTCTTTATACTCTCATCTAGTGCCTTTCTATGAAACGCTAGATCAGTTAGCATGTCTTTTGCATGCTCTTTTATTTCCCTATCCATGTCAAAGGTTGTTCCCAAAACCATACCATCCATTGAATCAACGGACTCACGCCTATCAGCGACTACTTCCATTAATTCTGTGAGCAGGTTATTCTCAGAAATGTGATCTGAATCCAACTCCCCATCGACAGCCATATTACTAATTTGATGCACAACATTTGATACACCACTAATAACATCTTGTTCCAATTTAATATTATTTAATAATACTTGATCATCCTCATAGACATAGGCACGTACTATCTCTTCTTGCTCGGCTCGATCTGCAGCTCCCCATTCTAAGATTTGATTTTCCAAATCGTTAATGGCTTCCAGAGAAGCAGTTTCTTTCTTACCGTAAAACGTTAGCCAGTTAATACCATTATCATCTTTGGCATTAAGAGCTATATAAAACTTTCCTATATTGTAGTCGTTGCCTATCAACAACTCCAATTGATATTTTGTCAACATAATTTTTCCTTAACTAAAAAAAAAGGCATGGTTTTTCAACCCACCTTTTTTTTAACTTGGTATCCGCATTCAGGACAGTTGTCAAGTCCAGCCGATAGTAACTGTTCTGTAGAATACACTCCGCACCCCTCACAAGGTCCGGAGCAATTCTTACAGATTGGGAATTTTTCAGGGCCAGAACATTCAACACAGTAGTGTTTCTGGCAGCTCCTGCAAGCTACCAATTTGTCTGCCTTCTTTAATTCCCTATTACATACGTCACAAAACTTAACTTTAACTATCTTCTTGCCGACAACTTTACTTCGAATCCCCAATCTCTGCTTCTTCTTCTTCTTCTACAGGCTGGACATTCAACAGTGTATTGAAATTCTCAATAACTGTTCTGGCGTGTGCTCCGCGCGTAATCATTGCTTCTTGTAGCTCGATCTCAGCTTCGATCATGTCACGATAACCTTTGACAGTCTTCTTGCTAAGCTCTTGAGCATCTTTTAAATTCTCGAGGCCGCCCTCAAGTGTAATTGCTATGCTACTAACAACGTCTATTGCAGAATCAATTTCGGCAAAGATATTATCAGCAGTTGTAGCGTTGTTTGTTTCGAACAGGCCTAGTAACCAGGTCAGTAAGTGTTTCATGGACGTACTCCTTTATGTGTTATTAATTAATTAATTAATTAATTAATTAATAGTGTACTCATCGACAGATAACGTTATGTTAGCCTGGTTATGATTCGTAAATATCGATAGTTTAGGTGCCAGAGAGAGCTTCAGGGGGAGGCCTGATGCGAGCTTCTGGTACTAAACTCGAGATACTTACGATAATAACCGGTCTAAGAAACGTTTAACTCCTTTGCCTGTGATGGCGTAGGGTCAGGCCGATCTTGATTATTTCTGATAAACGACGTATCGCCGTAAAGTTCCTGCCGGAACAGTCTACACTATTGCACGCCCCCCAGGACTCGAACCTGGAAATCTTCGGTTTTGGAAACCGTTGCCTTACCAATTTGGCCAGGGACATGTGTGTGGTATAGGATCATACCACAATATTCTTATTCCGCATTATATATAAATTGTGATGTTATCATTGGTGTAGAGCTCCCCTTGTTCTGGTAGTCATACCAACCGTCTCTATCAACTGTTATTTTATGTGATAAGTCTAACTTTTCTGTGTCGTTGCTTATTTCATTTTTACTTGTTATTTGTGAGAAGCCTATATCTTCAAACATCTTATTCATTTTAGAAGTCCATGTCCAACCATTTCGATGCGCTGAAATAAAAGTTGGGCGAACAATAAGAAATTTATTTATTGGGCCCCTAACAACTCTTCTAAGGGTATACCCTAATTCTTTTCTTACATCGTCAGTACCAACATTCATAAAATCCAAATCTAAATAATTTATCCTATGCTCACTAACTAAATTATTTTTTTTTAGTGAAGTTAAAACTTCACCATGTAATAGGCCTTTCAATTTTAGCTTATATAATGGAGGAAGATTTCTCGATCTCTGTCTAATCTCTTTTAAAACTTCAGAATAGGAATCTATAATAAATACATATTTTGATTTCGATTCTGACATATGTAGCTCAAGTTCCTTACCAACCAAAGCGAGCTCAATAAGACTTTTACTATTCACATGTGGAGCGAGATCGTTCCATTGATTTTTAACAACTAATCTTTTTTCACCATGGGTATCTGATCCCCAATCGGAATCCAAAATATTCCTTAATCTTAATCCCCATTGGTAATTACCTGAGGCGTCTCCTGCAAGTTTTCTTGCGGTGTACCCTTCTGCCATTGACACGTTTTTAATTTCCATAGTACTTTTTCAACCTCGTCCTTTTCTAGATAACTACCTAATATTTCTATAAAATTATCCATAAAAATAAGGGCGTCTTTCTCGCCTTTCGTAGAAATCATAAATTCAATTTCGTCTTTCGTATAATCGTCTTTATTAACAACAGTTATACTTTTCATTAATCATTTTGGTTAATCTATTCCCACGATTCCATATTAAAAGCAACGTTATAACTAAGGTCAAATAAAACTTGATCGTTAACAGTAGTCACTCTAAAATTTTTTGTAGCGGCAGTTAAATTGATTCCAACTTCAACAGCATCAAACATTTCTTCTGTTATTATAAAACCATAAGTTTTCATGTTCCCACTACAACCAGTAGAGCCCTCGTTGGCCTCTTTTAATTCACAAACTTTATCATTGAAAGGTTCATAAATATCCTCTTTACAACCTTCCCACATGTTTGTTAATGTGGTGCATTCTAATTTTAATACTTCATCTTCCAGTATTATTTTTATTTTTGTCATATAATCACAAATTGAATTGTCCTCATATGAGCAAATAGTTTTAAGTACTTGTTTCATTAGTTTTGTCCTTTTCTCCTTTCGTTTAATTGGTTGATCTCTCGGTCAGATTCGAACTGACGAATATATTTAATTATAAATGCCTTTTCTAATCCACCGCATCAAATCAATTGCTGGATTTTCAGATGTGGTTTGTTCCTCTATATTATTTCTAATTTTTCCTGTTCTACCATTGCTCCATAATATAACTTTATGAGACCACCAGTAACCTCTTCTGTAATCATGGCTTCGTTGTTTTGGCTATACGACCCACCACACATATATTCACAGAACATGACTGGTAGTGATTCACCTACGCTGTCAACTGCACTCCCATGTAGTATACCAAGAGCTTTCTTAACAAATATATATTCTTTTGCATCTTCCTCTGTTTCCCCATCACTAATAAATAATGATACAGAGTCAGTATAGTCCCCACTCTTACCATCAGGGAACATCCAATCCTCATTTTCCATCATGTCATCTCTATCACCTGGAGTGAAATCTCCGGCCATAAAGTACACTCGTGTTTCAAGTGCATTATCTAATATTTTAGATACGACGAGTATTTCATCTTCGCCATCTTCAACATTGACTGCATCTATAAACACATAGGTTAAACCTGGAACTCTATCCACTGGCATCTTCTTGATGTCAGTAATTTGGAACGAGTCGAACACAGTACTGTCGTCCTTATTTTCTAGGAAGCCTCCCATGGCTTGAGTATCTGACAATGTAATTACTTGTCCAACTAAAACATCTTTTAGCAAAAAGTCTTTTGTCATCCGTTCTCCTATTTTAATTAAAATTCCATACTAGTGTGCTGTTACGCCAAAGACTACTTCTGGTATGGTGTACTCCCGAGTGGGTTCGAACCACTGACCCACGGCTTCAAGTTTGTGTACATTTCTGTACTCCTTGGACTATCCCTTCACCTTAATATAAATATTTTAGGTGGTGGCCGTCTAGTCTCTACACTTTTCTCTTGACTTGAAACAACAACTGTATCATATTATAGTATATGCATGTTCAAGTTTAGAGACTTAGCTCGAGATTGTCATGTAGAACTTAACCAAAATAAATATGAATACTTGCCAATGTTGTAACAAAGAAACTATTAATTATAAATACTGCTCAAAATCTTGTGCTGCAAAGATAAACAATAAAGTTCCTAAACGCAAAGCTAAAATTTGGAGATGCAAGATCTGTAACATTCAAATACAAAGTAGAAGAACATACTGTGACTCTTGCAATCCAAATATAATAGATTGGTCGGCTGTTACATATGGTGAAACAAAAACAAAACGAAAATACCAAGTCAATAGCAGAATAAGGGAGCTAGGAAGAAACGCTTACAAAAAGTCTAATAGGCCACAAAAATGCGCCATATGCAACTATGACAAACATTATGAAGTACACCATATTAAAAGTATTAGTAGTTTTCCCGACTCGTCTTTTATTTCCGAAATAAATGATTTGGATAATTTAGTTGCTTTATGTCCCACCCACCATTGGGAAGTAGACAAAGGTTTAGTATCTATTTAGATTTCCTCGAATTTGACCACTTACACTCTATGTATTTCTCCATAGAGGCCCCATTTTGAGAAGGCCGTTGCTCTATCCAGCTGAGCTACGGGAGCATTAATGTTATAATTGACCTTTTATAGCATTTGGGTCTATCTTACCTACTGGCTCCATGATAGAGAATCCTATCATGTAGACAGGAACTACAATAGTTTCTGAGAGTATAACACTCCAGATTACATTTCCCCAAACTAATTCATACTGTATGTCTGGATTTCTTTTGTTCTCTTTGTTAATCAAGCCGTAGGTATCATAAGTGATACCATCAATTTCTTTTGAATTTGCACAACTAAACATCATTGTCAGTATCGACAATACTAATAACATTGAAATTACTCTCTTCATTCTTACTTCCCTTCGTTTTATTTAATGAGTGGGCCCAGTCAGACTTGAACTGACGACCGACGCCTTATGAGGGCGTTGCTCTAACCTACTGAGCTACAGGCCCAATTTATACTGTGGGGCTCGGACGGGACTTGAACCCGCAACCCACTGGTTTTAGAGGCCAGCTGCTCAACACTGAGCTACCGAGCCAAAGTAAAGGGGCGAGGTATCGCCCCTTGTTGCCCCGTTACCGGAGGTCCCAATTAAAATTGCTATTTATACTCTTTATAGTAGCTGACTCTCATCATTAGCCGTGAGACCCATCTATTTTCTTATATTATAACAACCTTAATTCTTTAAACATACTAGCATCACACCCATACACAGCTATCGCTGTAAGCTCATTATCTATATCTGGCTCGCTGAAGTTAGACATTGCTAACCTTTCAGGGGCCGCACTTTGAATCTTCGATTTCCAGAGCGTAAGCTCCTCAAGGGAGCGTACCTTTAAATAGATTAAATAACTATTTTGCCATTCACATGTAGGGTGATCTATCATAAACTGAGCTACTGTGTGACCAGCCTGCACTGACGAACTAGATCTCCCTAGGTCAGTCCTGACTAATACATACAGTCTCTGCATAATCTTCAAGTATTAAGTCAATACGAGATTGACTAGGTTTATTATAACTTCGTGGATTTTCAATTTGTTCAATTGTCTTTCCTCGAAGAAGGCAATATGCTATGTGCACATGTCTATACATACTTTTGTTTCTTGAGATCTCCAATTCAAGCTTCCATAAACTCCAGCCGTCACGACTGTCCAGTTTCCGCTTGGATTTTAAACCTCTTATAATTACTGCTAGTTGCTTCTGTTCTTTTTTGGTTTTACCCAAGTATTCATATCGTTCCATAATTTTTTCCTCCTTAATTTAATTTACGATGTTTTGTCTTATTAAATTAAGAGGTTATGGAGGACGTCCTACCTACGTGAAACCGGAAGTGATAATCTATATCATCATTTTCTCCTGTTATATGCCTTTCAGCATTGTGTGACTGGTGGGATTCGAACCCACGATACACCTGGACCACAACCGGGCGGCTTAGCCATCTTGCCTACAGTCACCATGTATCTAAATCATAGACATACTTTTATCAAATTCCCTCCGCGCACTAATATACCCCATGCAATAGGCTGCAAGTTTTGAACCCATTACTCCATGCTGCCCTGACATTATTTTGGCAATAGGGAGTAGCATGACTTCAATCTTTTCCTCATCCTTGAGATCTTGTCCACCAATACCTTTTACTGATTTCTTTGGAAACTCTATAAGTATTGTTTTCTCACTTGTTAGTCCTGGGCTGCTAAAACTCTCAACAGTCTTTGGCTTGCCAACATTAGTTTCTCCACCTGTATCCAAGGTTATACCGGTTTCTTCTTTAAGCTCCCGAACGACAGCCTCCATTGAAGACTCCTCTGCGTCAATAAGCCCTGCTGGGAATTCAAGTACGTCACAACCTATTGGAATCCTATGCTGTCTTACAACTACAAGTTTATCCTCTATCCATACGATACCTGCTGCGGCGCCTTCAGTGCCAACGCGCTCTACAAATTCCCATATTCCATCTTTTATGACAGATAGAAATTTGCCTTTATATAATACTTCACTCACTGAGCCCCTCCCTCACTTCTTCAAGCTTAGCTATTTCATCTTTAAGCTTATCTAATTTTTTATTTTCTACTTTCCAACTAGCCTTAGCTTCCTTAGCATACTCATGATATCTTTCGATATCTTTCTTTTCGCCAAGACTTGCCTCCATGCGATTTGCAAGGACTTGTACTTCCTCGATTAGTCCTGGTAGGTAACTATAGTTACCAGTCTCAGCCGTCTTACGCATCTCCTCTAAAACTTCACAAACATAACGATGTGCCAAATGGATCTCCTTTTAAATGGTGGCGGGAGTGGGATTTGAACCCACACCTCTGGCTTATGAGACCAGCGAACAACCAGGTCGCTCTCCCCCGCTAATTTTTCTTTGGTGCTTCCTCCGACAAACATACTTTTGTTTCACTAGTACATTTTATTTTCCAGCCAGAGTCCTTACACTCTTTCCAGTGCTTACAATATTCTGGAGTACCCTTAACTTCACCATCCGGTGTTTTCCAAATAGCCATTAGAGTGTTCCTTATCTTAACATTCGTATAATGTCTTCGTAAAAGCCGTGAGGCCCTTTCCAGTAATCTATTGTTAAAAGCTTTATTTGTTGTTCTTCTTCCTGAGCTTCTTTAAAAATCTTATCGAAGATAGCAATCTTCTCCGCAGAAGTAAAAGTGTTATTGGACCTCATTATTCTTATTCCTGATTTTTCGTTATTATGCGGGACCAAGGAGGATCGAACTCCTGACTTCCAGGTTGACAACCTGGCGCTCTAACCATCTGAACTATGGCCCCTTTAAATCTATTTGTACTTTGTATCCTTGTAATTAAATGTCTTTCTCAGTCTGTACTCTCTGTAGAACCCGTGTAGTAATGGTAAGAAACTTACTACTATTACTGGGGTTGCTTCTGCTAATACCCCGACTATCAGTAAGAGTAAGCCAATTATTTGAACTGTACGAGCATCTCTCATGTAAGCAAGTTTTTTAAATTCCATCTTTTTCCTTTATTAATTTTAAGTATCTCTCAAATTCTAACTGAATCTTTATAAGCCTACCATTATCAGTATCAGGCCATCTACCCCAAAGGCAGAAGTGGTCTAGGTGCATTCTATACGGCAACGCACTAATATTGTTATCAGTACAAAATCTTTGTGCATGTGTCCTCATTGATGTTTTCATGCTGCCCCTCCAAGACTCGAACTTGGGACATCTGCATTAACAATGCAGCGCTCTAACCAACTGAGCTAAGGGGCATTTAAATCTATTCTGTAATAGAAATGTAACCAACATTATCTCTATGTAGTGGGTTGTGTGTAAAATTTTCATTGTGACGCGAGCTTCCCTCATGGTCACGGTGATACTTCGGAATCTCCCCATCAATATCAGACCACATCTCTCGCTCCATTTCAGATATAGCAGCACTAAATATACTAGTTGTTTTTAGAAAACTAGGTGACTCATTATTGACGGTTACACTTCGTAGAAGAGTTAAATCTATCTCCATAGTTACCCCGCCATAGGATAATGTGGCGAAAGGCTCTCTTCCATCTTTCTTTTCATCTTTTAAAACTGGTATGAATGGACGTACTTTAATTTTAGTTTTATGCATTACATAAGCTCCAAATCTTTTTCTACATTTAAAATTCTAATACTAGTAATCGTGTGTACTCCGTGTTCCCCACAAGGTACAAACTGCTGAAACAGGTCAAAGTTAAATCCATCCACGTCTTCATACATGTCTTCAGGGTTGTCTTCATCAGAACACGATTCACCTAGACACCAGTTATAGTGTTTCTTTTCCTTGACAGCAGTGATCGTATCTGCTAGGCTCTCCAAGACTTCTTCTGTTATTTCGTTAATAGCATAGGTGTAATCGCCGTCGTTTGTATCCGCTTCTATAATTATAATAGTTTTCATATGAAATATACCTCGTCTGCTAAAAATACGTTGCTAGGGCTGTGCTCCTTAGAGCGAACTTCACCACGTACTTTACATTTTAATATTTGTTTGTGCTCTACATGCGTAAATTTGCCCAAGTACTCTTCGCACTCTTCTTTTGTCTTAAGTACATGCCACCCCGAAAGATACCATGTCTTACTAGTTCCATCACGTACTAATTTTTTATCGGCTTTTAACCATGTTTTATCTGGGACTGTCCTAGATCCATTTAGACCATGGAACAGTGTTTTTATGTTTCCGTCGACAACATCGACTATTTTATAATAATGCATTTTCTTATTGGTTTATGTGTGCGGGAGCGGAGAATCGAACTCCGTTTCTCTGCTTGGAAGGCAGATATAATAGCACAATATAAGACACCCGCGAGGATGGCCAGATTACTCTGGCCAAATTTAGAACACCGTGGCGAGACCCCTTGCGTGTACACGGCACTGCGGTGGGCGTGATTACCCACATTCGACATTGATTTGATTCCATAGGCCGGTTGTCCGACTTGCTAAACCTATGGCGGGCACGTTGGCTACCCCTGCGCAGTTTTCTGCTTTCCATTTCACTGGGTCTGAAAGCAAGTGGTTGCGCATTTAGTCGGACTTTTATTTTTTATTTTCATACGGATTTCGTATGGCCTTAATGCCATACACCTCAATTCACAAGGTTCCGTTTAGGGAGATCTAATATTAATAATAAATACCTTAATTCTGTGCGGAGAGAGTAGGATTTGAACCCACGCGCCCCTTTCGGACAACTCCTTAGCAAGGAGGTGCCTTACCGCTCTGCCACCTCTCCTAACTAATAGTAATATGGAAAGTTCCTATTCTTTTCAGTGAACAGATACTCCTCATAATCCTTCCATGCATTTAGTTTCTGCATTTCAATATTGTCTTTGGCTCTAGAATAATATTCTCTATAATTCATATACCAATAAATGTTGTACGTGTAAGAATCGCTATGCCATTTTTGCATGGCCTTCTCTAAATCTTCTCCAGATTTTGGAACCCACATATAGTATTGAAGTCTAAAATATCCTTTTAGTTTTTCACCTATTTTAATTTGGTCATGTGTTATAGCTCTTGGAATCTTACCCTTTGTTCTTCTTTTGGTCCTACTCATTTCGGTCTCCTGTTAGTTTAACTAACTAAAGACCGATACCACCATTACTATTCATATTGTTTCCTCTGTTGGGCGGGTAACGAGATTTGAACTCGTGGCCCTCACGTTGGCAATGTGACGCTCTACCGCTGAGCTACACCCGCAATATTTCCCTAATTCTTTTTTCAAGATGTGCATCTTCTAATGGAAGACCATCATTGAATGTTATAGTTCTATTCTCATCTACTCTCATGGTAGGAGAATTTTCTCCGCCAGTCTGAGTAATAAGATTTTCTGCGATAGTTAAAGCACTGTCTTGAAGCTCAGGGCTTGTATCCCCAGAGACATCTACAGTAGCCTCAAATACTAACGCTTGTATAATTCTATCTACTGTTTTTACGTCAAGTTCAATCAGCATCTTCGATTTCCTTTTTTACTTTTTCCTTAGTTCGCTTTCTATTATATTTACTCTTATCAGGTATAACCTGCTCAGCCGGGACTGGGTCCCTGACTTTCTGCAGCTTTCTAATATACTTGATCTTTTCTTTTTCAGGCTTGTATCGTTTCATCATACCCTCTTCTATTGTGGGCCAAGGACAGGGATCGAACCTGCGACAAGCTGTTTACAGGACAGCGGCTCTACCAACTGAGCTACCTTGGCATTTTACATTGTGTCTGAATGGAAAGATTCGAACTTTCGGTTTCTTGGACCCAAACCAAGCGTGATGACCGGACTTCACTACATTCAGTATTAATTTAAGACTCATAAATACACTAGCCCATGGACTAAGCATAACCCTAAGAGCGCTGATCTTACGGGAAGCGGGTCGAGTATGTTGTGGCACCAGCTGGATTTGAACCAGCGCCCAATGGTTTTTCAGACCATCACTCTACCAGACTGAGTTACAGCGCCTTGTGACCCCAACCGGGATTGAACCGATGCTGCTTGAATGAAAATCAAGTGTCCTAACCACTAGACGATGGGGCCTTATACTGTGTTGTCCTATATTGTTTCCAGTTTCGTAAGTCGTGAGCGCTATGTTTATAGTTCTCTTTACGGTGGTATGGACACATAGAGCAACTGATTTCTCCTCGATGCTCTTTTACTCTTTTACTTATTTTGTTGTACAAGGAGCTATTAGTGCTCCATTTGAAGTCTTCTCTTGATGTAAATCTCATTATAATCTCCTTTGTTAGGTTATTATAATGCGTTTCCTTTCTTCATAGAATCTCCTTTAATTAAAATAGGGTAAGGCTACCACGCCTTAACGATACGGCCGTTGGTGTTGGACATCTACCCTAATGTGGACCTCCCTGGACTCGAACCAGGCCTCTTCCGGTTATCAGCCGACTGCTTTAACCAACTAAGCCAGAGGTCCTTAATTAAACATTCTATTGTACCAACGAATCCCATGACGTTTCATACGGTTTTTTAATCTCCGAGATTTAATCATATTATCATCATCGTTTAAATGTTGATTAGGAGCAGCATAAGGCCTGGTTGATGGAAAATTAACTCTATTTTCTGGAAAATCTGTTTTAGTTAATTTACGTCCAAGACGTTTTTCCATGCACCCAACACAAATGTCTGGGTAATTATCTATTCCTGCTCGTTTTTGCATATCAGAATAAACTATAAATCTTTCGTGCATTTCATCTATGTCTTCCCAGCAATCTACACACATATTTTTCATAGTATCCTCCTCTGTAGCCCAGGCTGTGGTCGAACCAGCAAGGCCGTGAAGCCGAGGCATTTTAAGTGCCTTATGTCTACCGAAGTTCCACCACCTGGGCAATACTCTAATTGTTAAAGTATCTTTTCTCGCTCATAAGACGATACTCTTCTGCGTCTTCCTTTGTAGGAGCCACAAACTTTACGATGCGAACTGCATCCTTACCTACTACCTCAACTAACTTTTCTTCACTGTCCAGAAGACTTGTCTCGATGAGCGTTGTCCCACCTGCATGGGAGTATAAACTGTATTCTGTCATACTTTTCCTTTTAGTAATTTAAAGATGGGCGTTTGTGCCACATCTCATCTATCCATATATCTTTCATTATCTTTGACCAAAACCAGCAGGTTTCATATTTCTTTAAGCCTTTGACTTTATTTATGATGGAGCCAATGCCGACCATCATAAACATCAGAACGGCGAATACTAGATACATATATATGCCTGCTGTTGCCCATACCAACCACCGTAATATTAAGCCTAAATATTCCATGTTGTTCCTTTCTGCTACCCCACAAGGACTTGAACCTCGATTGACAGCCCCAAAAGCTGCAGTCCTGCAATTAGACGATAGGGTAATTGTACTCGCTGAAGGGATCGAACCTCCGACATCTTGGATGTAAACCAAGCGTTCTTCCGCTGAACTAAACAAGCATATAATTCAGGCAGGATTTGATACCTGCAAGTCTGTACGCGGAGTAGGATTTGAACCTACGATCTATTGATTAAAAGTCAACTGCTTTAACCAGGCTAAGCTACCCGCGTGTGCCTGTAGTTTAATCTTACCACTACCAAGAACCCAATTTTCAAAAAACTCTTTGGATTTAGTCCAAATCTTCAGGTGGGCACCCTGCTATACAGGAGGCCTTTTTACTATGGGCTCTGAAAGCGTCCCAAATCTGTTCTCTCATTTCTTGCCCAGCTGTAGTACGTTTGTAGACATCGTTGCCAGCTTCATCTTGCTTGCCAGTTTTTCTTTTACCTACAGTGTCACAAAGTTTTGCGACAGCATACTTCTTTCCAAGCAATGGGTAATCAGTCTCTTTTGGATGGCATACGACAGAAGCAGTTTTAATAACTTTTGCTACTTTTACTTTATCTGCGCCATCTCGGACCTCTGTAATTTCAATAAGCGAAACTTCTGTTTTCCGAACTTGCTTATAAAAACCAACTGACCCAGTCTCACTCACCTTAACAGGATGTTTTGAACTTGACCTGCTAGATGTAAAATCGAGCTTGTACATGTTTACTCCTTCGTCTTTTCTTCTTCTTTATCTAGAGTGTTTTCTAATGTTTCTATGAACCAAGTTTGAATCCTCTTCCTCGTTAACCTAGACCACCCTTTAGATTTCTTAATCATTTCGCGTTCTTCGTCCGTCAAGTCTATTTCGAATTCTTCACTACCATCGGGCAGTGTTTTGACAGATAGAAACTCCATTACTTTATATGATTATTTTTTAATATTCAAACAACTAAAGCAGGGTGTATAATATTTATATGTTACGTTATACCCAGTAAAGCCACGTCCGTAGCATTTACTGCAGCCCTCTTTAATTAAATGCAGTGGAGCCCCTTTAAACTGCTCTCCTGCGATCTTTAACATTTCACGTTGCTCAGTGTCTTCGTCCGTCCTACCATTGATGAAGCCTTGCAGATGTTCAGCAAACTTTTCAGTGTACTCATCCATTCCTTCTTCAATATGGCCTTCCGGCAAAAGTGATTTCGTACTTTCCATAAGCTTCCTTTGATTTAATGTTGTGGACCCAGACGGGTATGATCCGCCGACTTTTGGGTGCAAGCCAAAAATTTTCCCAACTAAACTATGGGCCCGTAAAGCGGGGCAATTTAGCTCCCGCTTAAATATACCCCAACTAGTTGTTGATTATTTTTCTGGTGTGTAGGCCGCTTGTAATGTGCCATTACGTTTAGCACAAATCTGGCAGTCCTCTACGTCACATGATTCTACATCATGATCACAAACTAGACACCCATCCGGACGCTTATTAGCAACACAGTTCTCATTTTTATGCCAAATGAGATCCCATGCTAACTTACTAACATTCATTTCCGACTGGTCGTTTCTTATAATACCAAACCGCTTGTTCATTGATTCGGTCTCTCTCTGTGAGTTTTCCATAGTGAGTTAATATACGTCTGGTTTAATCTAATGTCAAGACTTATTTAGAATCTTTGTGAATAAACTTGAGAATTAGCTTTATTTCTAAGTCTATTCAGTAGCCACTGTGCACCTATTTCTGCTATAATAGGATTACCGAGCTCAATGATTCCAGCGTCCAACTGATATTTTAACTGGCAACTACGATCTTCTTCGTCGTCACTACCAAGTGTTGCATTTAATTGGTCTAAAGTCCAGCCTGCATCTGAGGTTATGCCCCACACAGCTGTTCCTTCTGAGCGTAAGTCTATAAAATACTTACCCTCATCACCATCACAGTGCTCGTATACCAATCTTCTAAGCTTTGGATTATCCACAGCGCACATTATAATATCGAATGGCCGTAGTTGATCGTGTGTTTCTATTTTCTCATGCTGCCCTATAACGTCATACCGTGCATCCAAGCACATAGCTTTTGAGTCTAGGATTTCATCTAGTTCAAAATTCTGGTACGGTAGATTTTTAGTTTCTACTTCATCATAGTCAGCTACTACAAGTGAGCAGTCGCCCAGTTGTCTGTATTGATCTAATCGCGCAAGGCGAGGGATAAGCCATGAGCCTATCCCTCCTGCGCCAACAACTAATATTTTCATCTTAGCCGCCCCCCAATATGTCATTGAGGACAATTACATCTTTATTTTTCTTTGCTTCTAGTAGTTTATCCTCGGTTAGGGTTTCTACTGTTTCCTGATCTCTACCAACAAAGACCCATTTGGACTGAGTCTTAATAGTATCCACTATCTCTGCTAGCGCTTGAGTTACAGGAACATCAGCGTGATGATCTTCACCGAGGGAACTTATTACTGTATATGAAACGGTGTTATCCATTATTTTTTCTGGTTTAAAGTAGCTACGTCTGCGGCTACCATAGAATCGTTATGCAAAGCATAAATTCTATTAATTAAATGTCCTGGCCCTGTCTGGTCAATCCCCTTATCAATCATACATACGTATGCCATGTCTGGGTATGAGAATACTCTGAGCCTATCGAATACAGTTTCCTTATCTGTTTTACCTATATCTAAAAAGTATTTAGACATTTTACCATCTATAACATAGCCACGCTGTGCTGTGCCGTTGTTAACTATCTTGGTAACGGCTATATCGAAAAGTTCTTCTACTCTATTAATCGAATTTTTATTTTTATCTTTGTCAGCATCGTGTAGAGCCTCGCCTTTAGTTATAATATGCGCGATGTCATCTGGACCATCTAACCTTACAACCTTAGGATTTAACAAAGTGTTGATAGCTTCGTGCATATATGATGCACCCTCAAGCCTAATCAATCTATTACTATCTGCTACCCCGTATTCTTTACCGTCCAGAACAATATAGTTCTTTCCGCTTTTACGTAGTAGTGGTATTTTAAAATCGATGTTCTTCATCTTGTAGTCATCTCTTACATGTAGTCTTATACCCTCGTTAAGGTATTTATGTAATTTTAATGAGCAAGCTGAAACTTGTTTAACAAAACTATCAAAGGCTGTTTGCTCTGCAAAGCATAGACCACGTTCTATAATTTCACCAATTTCATCTTTTCGTATTTTACATTCATTCATGTAAGCCAATTTAACTACGTTACCTGTTGTAGTTGTTTTGACTCTGTTCTCAATCTTAAATTTAACGTCACCAATAGAGCCCGTAAGTTCTAATGCCTCGCTAGATTCTTTAATTGTTCTAGTTAACTTCCTAAAGAAGTCCCCAGATAACGTATCAAAATTTAAATTATCTAGATCTCTGTGGCGATTATAACTAGTTAGGAGAGACGGTATATATATTTGGTCACAAGATAACTTCTGACCTTCATATTCAAATGAGTGATTGCCCAAGGCCACCCCATTTAAATTAACAGTACCATCAGTACCAGCTAGTGCCTCCAGTCTAGATTTAAACTTATCAGCCAACTTATCTGCCTGTACCACCTTCAAATTTTGTTTTTGTTCCTTCCGTTGGAACCTCCTGACGACAGATTCCATAGTCAGGTTATCAACTAATACTGTTTCTTCATGAGTATGTCGATTTAAAATATCGTTGAAGACTTCTTCATTAGTACTTGGTACTACGTTCTCGTCAAGCATGTATAGCTTGGGGAACTGTGATAAGGTTTTAAGTTTACTTCTGAAGGACCTGTATGGTATATCACTTGAATTACTGTAGAACTGTCTTCCTAAATCAAGGTAGTCATAGCATGGTTGGTCTGGGTCTGCTATTAAAATAACATTCTCTGAGTCATGCCCACTCCTATAATAGCTATGGTTGTTTAACACTCTTTTTGCTACTGCTACTCTTAGATTTTTCTTTTCAGATATGTCAGTAAATTGATATATAAAATCTTCATTTGATCTAACTGATGAATTGCCCTTAGCATTTGTCAGGTCAACTCCAAATGCCCACTCTACTACTTCAATGGGAGTCACTTCGCATGAACTAGGGATATCATACCTTAGGTAATCTACGCTAAAATATGTGTTCGTAAGTCTATCACGAACGTTTTTCTTAATTGTCTCTACATCATTTATAATAGTTGTTTCTCCACCTACTATAGCTAATCCAGCAAGCAATAAATCTCTTTCCCCTGCATCCAATGCTAATGGGTTTAAATCTTTAAATACTGCCACTGACCTAGAGTCGAGCGTATACGAGGGCACGTTCTTAACCAGTACATCATTTATAAATTTAGTTCCACCATTGACCATTTTATTTTCAACATCATAAGGAAATAACTCTACGTTCATTCCCCTCCATCTTCCAGTACTTGAGAACAATCTTACCAAGGTACTATTGGCGATGAAGTTATACACGAATTCTGTGTCATCTAACTTCTCAACCTTTTTAGTTATCCTCTCAATACTTTCTTCCGTCATACCAAGGTCATAAAGTTTATTATAAACTGGTAATAGCGATATCTCTGTTTGCATTTATTTCGTTGGTTTCGCTTCGGGGCTGACAACGGCCAGCCCCCGCATTAGTCTTTTAGCCGAGAAAGTTCTTCTCGGGTTCTACGGCAGGCATTTCGTATGTTGTTAAAACTACATACCCTTTTGTATCTGGGTATCCAGTTACTTTCATACCTTTTAAATCCATAGGTTTGGCTACTTCATGAAACTTCAGTAAACTCGCTAAGCAAGAGTTCTCGATTAGTTTGTTATCTGATCCAATTTGTACCCATAATCCTTGTACAACTTTTCCTGCTTTCTGTGAGTCATTCCAAGCCTCACTGATTTTAAATTCGCGCTCGCCATCGATAGTCTTACACACTAGAAAAACCTTATCGGCTACTCTATTATTATCTTTTACAAAGGTAATTTGTTCAGTATAAATATCAATGATTTCAAGTTCTCTGATACCATCGTCAGGCGCACCTATTTCTGCATTCAGTATGTCGAATGTTTGATTCATTTATTTCGTTTGGTTATTTCTCCGTTTTCTGGAGTATAGGAATGAACTGAATTTTCCTTGCATCATGTTGACGAAGGAATCTTTAACAAAAGCGTCGCGAGTAACATTTATCATGTTCTTCCCAACTACTGTAATGCTCTGGGCGAGATCTTGCAGATCAGCTTTCGAGAATTTGAAATGATATTTATCTTGCATTCTGTCTTTCCATTCATGAATGGGTCCTAGCACAACGGCCATAACTCCATTCCAGATATTCTTATCCTTTTTCTGGTCACAGTACTCCGGCATATAACCGGCAGTGCCACGTTCAACAGGTGTAAAATCAACACCACCACAATTCTGACATGTAGGGCGACTGTCGTTTATACTACCGACAACTACATGTACTTTTCCACAGGAACAGCGCATAAATTTTGAACTTTCATTAATCTTATTCCGATCTGTATTAGTTGGCTGCTTATCCATCAGCTTCTCCTTTTCCTATTGGTTATATAAAAATTAATTTTAATTAAAAAAATAGGCCATACGTAAGTATGACCTATATACTTCTTATTCCATAAAATTAGCTAATCACATTTACTGAATCCACATGAACATGAGGCACACCCGTCAGTATATAACAAGCTAGTTGACCCGCAAGTAGGACACTTAAGTCCGTGAGCAGGTTCACCATCACTGATATATTTCTTGAGTACCCTTGCCGCCGCTTTAGTTAGCGATGACAGATCGTCCGTAGCTTTATGTAATTGTTCTGTAACAAATTTTACTGGAGTCCCATGTCTTAAATTAGATGATACCATTCTGAACAATACCTGCTCAACGGGATCGAATGCTTCTGAGAAATCTTCGATTTCAAAGCCACCATCTATAACTAGTTTATATTTATTTCTGTATAGTTTTAAAATCTTACCAGTTTTCGTGGAAGTTATATTAAAACCATTCATGGCACCACCAAACATTTCGTAAGGTGCTCCGTTTAAAAGTCCTACAGCTATAATAAAGCGTTCTCCTTTAACAGAGACAGCATGTATATCTGCATCTAACTCTTTAGGTCGTTTAGGTGCGGTAGATACAGTTATATTATCCGACCCCATACTTAACTCCTGAAGCTCTTCCTCTGAAAAGTTTTGCTGATGTAACTCTACGCCTTCAGACTTTAAAGTTTTAGCTAAATCCTTAAAAGGTGTGTATGCTATAATGCCATACATCCTCCTATCAGGGAAAGCAGCTATACTTTTAAGTCCAACGTCGTGAGTCTTCATTATAAACTCTTCTACGTCTTCTGTAGTTGAATCTTCTGCTAACATAAATGTCACAG
>Ga0307988_1000432_pt1 | contig 29698 bp, 29 predicted proteins | sample EllFjometagen183_FD_203166 | JGI IMG/M metagenome (GOLD analysis project Ga0307988, IMG submission 203166) | Marine microbial communities from Ellis Fjord, Antarctic Ocean - #183 | ecosystem: Environmental > Aquatic > Marine > Unclassified | place: Southern Ocean | collected 2014-10-08 | reverse complement strand
GTTACGAAAATGAGCGTTTAGAAGAAGTCTCAAACTTACGTGATCATTTAAATATGTTACCTGATGGCTCTGAATTTATTATTGTGGGAGATATGAATTTCTATACAAGTTCCGAACCTGGGTATCAAAAATTTATTGCTGATGAAAGTAACAATATAGGTCGAGCTGAAGATCTTTCTGATGAGGTAGGAGATTGGCATAATAATTTTGATTATACGTTTGTTCATACCCAATCCACACGTTCAACGCAATTCGGAGGTGGAGCCAGCGGTGGTCTTGATGATAGATTTGATTTCATTTTTTCTTCATATCAATTGAATAATGGAACCGGATTAGAATATATTGATGATACAATTACTTCATTTGGAAATGATGCTGCACATTTCAATATGTCAATTAATGACGGAACTAACTCGGCTGTCTCACCGGAAGTTGCAGATGCTTTATATAATGCTTCGGATCATCTACCGGTTTATGCGGATTTCAATACTATTACTTCTTCAGAACCTTTGCTTATCGTAAGTATTCCAAATATTGAAGAGAGATGGCAGCAGGGAACAGTACACAATATAGAATGGGCAAGCGCAAATTTTAGCAGTAATGTAAAGATTGAATTACTAAATGAGACATCTGAAGATAGAGAAATTCTTGTTGCTTCTACTGAAAATGATGGTGAATGGACATGGACTATTCCTTTAGAGCAAAATTTAGGGGATTATAAAATTGTGATTTCTGATACGGAGAATGGCGATCCGATCGATGAAAGTAATAATCCATTTCACATTATTGAGCCAACCACAGATTATACAATTTACGAGATTCAATATTCTGAAGTTGGAGCATCCCCATTAACAGGCGTAGAAGTTATCACGAATGGTATCGTAACGGGTGTTGGTGAAAATAGTTATTTTCTGCAAGATGGAGCTGATGCTTGGAATGGTATATTTGTATATGATTATGGAACCGAGGTTGATCAGGGTGATGAGATAAATATTACGGCTGTAGTAGAAGAATATTTTGATAAAACAGAATTAACAGATATTGTAGAATACTCAATTCTATCAAGTGGAAATGATCTTCCCGAAGCTGTTTTTCTATCAACTATAGATGTAAATCAAGAAGATTATGAAGGTGTTCTTGTACATATTGATAACGCAGAATGTACAGATTATGATGCTGGATATGGTGAATGGTTAGTTGATGATGGATCAGGTTCGATCATGATTAATGACATGATGTATGCTTTTGTTCCGACTATCGGAGAGATGTATGATGTAACGGGAATAGTCGATTACGCTTATAGCTCGTATAGAATTGAACCTCGTTATTCAAGTGATGTAGATATGGCTTCCTCAGCTCATGAGGATTTAGCAAGTTTAGATTTTAATTTGAACAATTATCCCAATCCTTTCAACCCATCAACAACGATATATTTTGAATTAGGTACTGATAATATCGAAAACACAGAACTAATAATATACAATTTGAAGGGACAGAAAATTAAAGATTTAGAAATTACAAATTTTAAATTAGGAATAAATAGTATTAATTGGAATGGAACTGATTCAAAAGATCAGCAGGTTTCTTCGGGTATATATTTTTATAAATTAATTTCAGGAGATCATCAGCAAACGAATAAGATGCTTTTACTTAAATGATCAAGATCTACTGATAAATTTTCCATAACCGGGCTCTTGCAATATGCCTTTTTCTGTATCGAATACAATATTTCCTCGAACAACGGTTTTATCAATTGAACAGGCAAGTTCAGTTTCGTGGAATGGAGAATACTTACCTATAGAATGAAGATCAGATTCATCTACGAGGTAGGGTTTAGATAAATCTATAATCGTAAAATCTGCATCTGTTCCAACTTGTAAACTTCCCTTCTTTGGGAATAATCCATAACGTTTTGCAGCATTTTCGGAAGTTAACTCAATCATCCGTTTTAGACTCACTTTTTCTTTTAAATAAAATTCTGAGAATAAGTAAGGTATCATTAATTCAGTTCCGGGGATTCCATTATAAACTTTTGAAAAATCATCAAAGACTTTTCCTTTTTTATAGTCACATCCTGCATGATCAGTTGTAACAAAATCTAGTGTTCCATTTTTCAAGCAGTTTCTTAAATAATCTTTATCTTCTTCAAATTTTACAGGTGGGGCAGTTTTCAACTTTCCTTTTAAACTTGGAAAATCACTTGAGGTAAATTGTAGATATTGAGGGCAAGATTCAAAAGAGACATTAAATTTTTCTTTACTTTCTAAAATTAATTTGGCAGCATTTTTACTACTTATATGAACAAAGTGAACCTTATTCTTTTTGCCTACAGATGAAATTATTTTCTTCACAGCGGTTGTCTCTGCTTTTACTGGCCGGGTCTTCACATAATTCTCAGGTAGTTTAAGCTGTTCATTGGTAAATATGTTCATTGAGTTATTTATCACACTTTCATCTTCGGCATGAAATGCAAATAGAATTTCCGGGAATTTTTTGAACACATTTTCAATATCTTTGTAGGATAAAGCGGTAAATGTTTCCATACCTGATATGGTATAAATTTTAAACCCAACAACTCCAGATTGCCATAATTTCATTATCATTTTATAATCTATTGGAAAATCATTCTTTCTTATTCCACCCCAAAGTGCAAAATCTACAATAGCTTTTGAACTGATAACGTTTAATTTTTTATGTAGATTCTCATAATTTGTTACAGCAGGAGTTGAAGTGCAGGGCATATCAATAATTGTTGTTATTCCCCCAAAAGCCGCTGCCGTTGTACCTGTAGTAAAATCTTCACGATCGGTAAATCCGGGGTCATTAAAATGCACATGAGCATCTATGCAGCCTGGGATGAGTAATTTGCCATGAAGATCGATAACTTCAATATCAGGTTCTACTTTTATGCTTTTTGCAATTTTTATAATCTTATCATCAAAGAGAATATCGAATACTTGTGCCTTTTTACTTTTTAGAATAAATGCATTTTTAATGATTTTCATCTTTACCTCACATATTCAGAATTGGGTTACATTAATATTGATGTCAATAAAGATATTTTGTACTTTAAAAAATCTTGACTAATTGTCCATCTTAACAAATAAACTAATTCTGTAACAATGTGAATAATCATTCACAGAAAATAATAAAATTCAAATTTAATAGGAGAAAGGAATGAAGCAATTACTGGTTCTGTTAATGATTTTACCTACAATTATTTTTGGTTTAACCCCAGAAAGTGAAGTTAAAGTTAACGAAGCTTGGGATGCCTGGCAGCTCAATGACCTCGATTTAGTTGAAGATAATTTTAAAAGTGCTTTAGATTTAGATGAAGCAAATTTTCGAGCTTATATGGGGCTTACATTACTTTATAAAATGCAGGAAAAATCTTTAGAAGGATGGGAAACTTTAGAAAAAGGACTTGAATATACAGATAATAAATATCCATATCTTTATAGCTTTTTTCCCACATTTATTATGAATAATATTGAGAACACTAAAAAATCTAATTTTGTGAAGTATATTGAGGTTGTTGCAAAAGAAGGTGACCCTACAGGCGAATTACAAGCTGTCTTATACAACAAATTAGCAAAGTTCTATTCATCAAAAAAGAAACTTTCTAAAGCAAGGCAATATGTAGCAAAGACTAACGCAATTAGTAATTGGATGATGATAGGACCATTCGAAAATATTTCTGCTTCTGGACATGATACTGTTTATCCCCCCGAGGAGAGCTACGATCCCTTGGCTGAGTATGAAGGAAAAGAAAAAGTTCCTACTTTCTGGTTTCAAAATACTCCCACAGATATGTATGTATGGATCGACTTTAGAAAACATTTTGGAGCGAGTGAAGCAATATTTTATGGAAATAGTTTTGTTTTCTCTCCAATGAAACAATCTGCACAGATCCGTACAGGTACCTCGGGATCTTTAAAAGTATTTTTGAATGATGAAAATATTTTTGAGATCAGTGATGAAAACAATAATTCTGAAGATTCTTATATTGTTGAAACAGAATTGCAAAAAGGTTGGAATAGACTGCTTATTAAAACAGGCTTTTCTGAGATAAATAATTGTAATTTTTATGCTCGAATTACTGATGCTAGTGGAAACCAGATCGATGGATTAAAGTACTCTCTGGAAAATAAAAATTATATTTCTAAACCCATTGCACCAATTAAGGTAATTGATCATTTTGCATTTAAATATTTTGAGCAGCAAATTAAGAAAAACCCTGAACATCCGGAAAACTACATAATGCTGGCGACTGCCTATTTCATGCAGGATAAAGCCATTGAAGCTGAGTTGATTTTGAAAGAGGTATTAGATGTGGTACCCAATTGTTCACTTGTTTATTATGATTTAGCTATTGCTTATTTACGTGGCGAGAAGGAAGATGAAAGGATAACAGCCACAGAAAAACTTTATGAACTAAATGAAACTATTCCATTGGGAATAAAATATAGGTTTAATAAGTTTATTACCAATCAGGAATATGAGAAAGCGGATGAATTAATTGAAATAATGGATAAACATTGTAATAGAAAAGATTATTATGATTCAAAAATTAGATATTATGCTGTACGTAAACTGTATGATAAATTAATCTCAACTGTTGAAGAGGGATATAAATCAGATCCTCATAATTTTAATTTTGCTTACCTAAAAGCATTACTAACAGTAGAAACTACTAAACAATATTATAATGCTATTAAAATAATGAAAGGTGTTTTAAAAAAGAACTATTCAGTAGAAGTTCTTTCTATACTTGTTGATTTTACCTTGAAGGATGGTGATCTGTTATCCTGGAAGAACTACAGTGAAAAAATGGTTGAGTTAGTTCCTGATTCTCCTACATACTTAGTTAACATTTCAGATGTTTATCTTGAACTTCAGCAATACTCAGAAGCTGAACACTATATACGACAGGCATTGAAAACAGCACCATCTTACTGACCATATTGGGCTAGGCTAGGAAAGATTTTCCGACATGCAAAACAAAATGAGAAAGCAATAGAAGCATATCAAAAAGCTCTCCTTTACGAAAAAAATGATTACAACTCACATGATAATATTAGAGAATTAGAAGACAAGGGTTCGATCTTTGATTGTTTTAAAACCAATGATATAGAACAATTGATAGCTGATTCGAGTACTCATGAAGATTATCCAGATGATAACTCAATGATTATCTTAATGGATAAAAAAAGAGTTGTATATCCTGAATGTGGTTCAATTACAGAGCACGAGCTATTGATAAAAGTTTTCAACCAAGAGGGTATTGAGAAGTTTCAAGAATATGGGATTGGATACAATTCTTATAAACAAAGACTTGTTATTGAGGAAGGGGTTGTTATTAAACAGGATGGTTCTAGAATTCAGGGTGATAAAAATAGGAACCAGGTTGTTTTTAAAACTTTGGAACCAGACGATGTAATTTATTTAAAATGGAAATTGGAAGATTATCAATCTGGTGATATGCTTGGTCATTTCTGGGATGTGGAGAGTCTTTCATATCCCATTCCTGTGCAAACAGTTCGATATTCTCTTTTAGTTCCAAAACAGATAGAGTTCCAATATAAGACAATGAATATAGACTTAAAGCCAAAAATAACCGAAATTGAAGAAAATATGTTATACAGTTGGCAAACAAATAATGAAGATGCTATTGAGCAAGAATATCAAATGCCCAATTCAAAAGATGTTGGCAAAGTGCTATTTGTTAGTAGTATCCCCGATTGGCAGTACATTGCAGACTGGTATAAAAAAATTGCTACAACTAAAACAAAGAGTTCATATGAAATCACGGAAGTTGTAAATAGCTTGTTTGTGGATGAACCGGATCTTGATCAAAAGGAGAAAGTAAAAAGAATTTATGAATACATTATTGAGAATATTACCTATAGCAGTGTCTCTTTCCGTCAATCTGCTTATGTTCCTCAAAAAGCAAGAGATGTACTTGTGAACAGATTAGGAGATTGTAAGGATGTCTCTGCACTTAGTATTGCTATGCTGAAAGAGATCGGAGTAAATGCATATTTTGTGTTAGCCGATACTTATGATTACGCTCTCAATAAGAATCAATTGCCATCCATAGCAGCATTTACACATTGTATAGTAGCTGTTGAGACAGATGAAGGATTGAGATACCTTGATCATACTGCCCAAAATTATGATTATTCAACCATTCCAAGTTCAATGATCGATGGATGTTGTTTACTAATCATGGAAAATCAAAATGAACTCATTTTTTTACCAAGTGAATATTCAAATACAACAGATGTTATAAGATATAGCAATATGAAGATACTTAGTGATAAGAGTGTCTTAATAAATAAGAAGAGCATTAAGACAGGTGATCTGGCAGCCGGTATGAGAAGATCATATCGTTATAAGAATCAAAAAAAGAGAGAGAAGCGTTTAACAGAGATCTTGGCAAATGAATTTCCAGCAGTAAAATTAGAAAAATTAATAATGAATGATTTCGATAAACTAACACATGAAGTTCATTATGAATATGAATATTCTGTAGAAGATTATATAACAACTGCAGGTGAATTTTATTTTCTTAAAATACCATGGGCAGATAACAAAGAACCTAGCAAAGCAATTTCTTATGAAACCAGAGAATATCCAATTATAAGATGGAATTATGCAAATCACTGTAGAGAAGAGATGATCATAGAAATTCCAAATGATCTAAAACCAGTAGATCTGCAAAACAAATATGAATTCACATCATTTGCAGGTGAATATTCTCTTACGCTTCAATTTGATGGGAAAAACTTGAAATGTACAAGATTTTTAAATCGTAAAGAAACCGATATCCCAATAGATAAATATAAGGAATTTAAAGAGTTTTACAGTAATATTGTAAATATAGATAAAATGCAGATACTACTTGAAAAGAAATAATGTAAATATTATTGATATCAAAGCCTAAAGAGCGAGAGATTTCACTGAAATCCTAATCAAAAAGAAATTTGACAAAAATTATAACTCTTTAGAATTTACATTGTTAAAACGAATTGCAGTAATTTTATTAATTTCAAAAACAAAGGGGAAAAATGTTTTATAATGAAATACTAAGTAAAATGCTTAAAGAAGAGACGAATCCAGTAAATAAAATGTACCTTCATGAGATCAATATCAAATGGGGAAAAATATCTAAAGCAATTGCTGAGAGTAACGGATCTAATAAGGAAGTTGTAGAAATGCTTAATGCCTTCCGTAAGGCCATCTCTAATAATAAATACAAATTTAACAAACTTAATTCAAAGGGATTCATCGAAAAATCACTAATTTTTTCGGTCAATTATCTCAATGATCTAGCTTCCATAATCATTAAAAGGCAGGAAATAAGCGAACATACCGGGATCTTCTGGGGGTATGGTAAATTCAATATGAACTACGTGTTTACTCCAAATAGTTTTAACTCTTTACAAGAAGATCTCAAATTTGAACAATCTGAATCTCCTGAAGTAATTTTTTTAGGACAAAAGATTGATCTTCATTACCGTGTTACAGGTAAAAGAAATTTCGAGAAACATATGAGCGTTCTTCCACTGATTGTATTTCATACTTTTAAAACTCTTGGCCATAATGACATGTTGTATCTAAATCATCTTGCATATCTTTCAAAAAATGCTTTTAGTAAATCTAGAACGATTATGCTGACCGAAAAACTTGAGAAGGATTTTGTACCCGATATTTCTTCAACTAATATTGACCATGTATGCATTTTAACAAAAGGAAATGATAATAAAATCTCTACAGACGCAGTTGATGAACTAGAGGAACTTATTAATTCAATTTTGATTGAGAATCATACAATTCCCAAAAATATTCAAGACACTAACATTTTAACAAGGCGGAGATAAATGAATAATTCGTCAGTTTCAAATGCAATGGAAATTAAATTAGATCCAGTTTTGCCAGAATACCCAGAATTTAAAAATGGAATTCGTAGAGCTCCTCGACGCGAAATGAATTTGAATAAACAGGAGATTAAACTTGCACTTAAAAATGCATTACGCTATATTCCAGAAGAGTTGCATGAGGATATTGCCCCAGAATTTTTAGATGAACTTATGGTGCACGGTCATATCTATGGTTATCGTTTCCGACCTGATGAAAATATTTATGGTAAACCAGTAGATGAATATAAAGGGAAATGTCTGGAAGGAAGATCTTTTCAGGTAATGATAGATAATAATTTAGATTTCGCAACAGCTCTTTATCCTTATGAGCTTGTTACTTATGGAGAAACCGGTGCTGTCTGTCAGAACTGGATGCAATATCTTCTAATAAAACAATATCTGGAAAATCTTACACATGAAAATACACTTGTTGTTATGAGTGGTCATCCGCTTGGTCTTTTCAGATCTTCGCCAAACTCTCCACGTGTGATCAACACAAATGGTTTGATGATCGGAGAATTTGATGATCAAGAAAACTTTAATCGCGCTAATGCACTTGGTGTTGCAAATTATGGTCAGATGACTGCTGGTGGCTGGATGTATATTGGACCTCAAGGGATTGTGCATGGAACATATAACACTATTCTTATTGCAGGTAGAATGAAGCTTGGTATCCCTGAAGATGGAGACCTAAAAGGGAAATTATTTGTTTCATCTGGTTTGGGTGGAATGAGTGGTGCACAACCAAAAGCTGTAGAAATTGCTAATGGTGTTGGGATATTTGCTGAAGTAGATTTATCTAGAATTGAAACACGTCATGAGCAAGGTTGGGTTGGAAAAGTTGTAAAAACACCCGAAGATACATTTGCAATGGCTGCTGTGTACTTAACAAAAAAGAAGAGTGTTTCTATTGCTTATCATGGGAATATTGTTGATCTCTTAGAATATGCTGTGGCAGAAAATGTTCACATTGATCTTCTTTCCGATCAAACTTCTTGTCATGCAGCTTATGAAGGTGGTTATTGTCCACAGGGAATAACCTTTGATGAACGTACAAAAATGCTTACTAATGATAGAAATAGCTTTGTTCAACTTGTGAATGAATCATTAAAAAAACATTATGAATATGTAAAAGTGCTTGCTCAGCGCGGAACGTATTTCTTTGATTATGGAAACAGTTTCATGAAAGCAGTTTATGATGCAGGCGTTAAGGAAATTGCTAAAAATGGCAAAAACACTTTTGATGGATTTATCTTCCCAAGTTATGTAGAAGATATTTTGGGTCCTGAACTTTTTGATTTTGGTTACGGTCCTTTCCGCTGGGTTTGTCTATCTGGAAGAGAAGAAGATCTAATCCTTACAGATAATGCAGCAGCAGAAATAATAAAAAATCTTCGTGCCGAACTAAGATATCAGGATATGGATAATTATGTATGGGTTCGAGACGCGATGAAGAATAAATTGGTAGTTGGAACACAAGCTCGTATTCTTTATCAAGATGCACCTGGAAGACTCGCAATAGCTCTTAAATTTAATGATATGGTTCGCAAAGGAATTATTGGACCAATAATGTTAGGTAGAGATCATCATGATACTGGTGGAACTGATTCACCATACCGAGAAACATCTAACATAAAAGATGGTTCAAATATTATGGCTGAAATGAGTACAGAATGTTATGCAGGAAACGCAGCTCGTGGAATGAGTATGGTTACTTTGCATAATGGTGGTGGTGTAGGAATAGGAAAGGTCTCAAATAGTGGATTTGGTATGGTCCTTGATGGAAGCGAGAGAGTAGATTTTATATTAGAAAGGGCATTCCCATGGGATGTTATGTGTGGTGTTGCACGTCGTGCATGGGCAAGAAATGAGAATTCAATTGAAACAGCCATAGAATACAATGAGACCCATAAAGATACAGATCATATTACACTTCCATTTATTCCTAATAACGATCTGATAGATAAGATTATAGCAAAAAAAATATAAAAATAATTAAGTACTATTTTTTTAAATGCATAATGTTGAAATATTTTAAAAAAAATGATATTGACAAGTTAATCACCGTATCTTTTTTGTCTTCGTGTGAGTAGAAATTCTAATACGTGAAAATTTTATCCCATAGTTTTATGGAATTAAATGTGTAGTATTAAAATGATTTCACTTGGGATAAATCCCGCAAAATTAGTAGGAGAAAAAAAATGAAAAACGGCACAGTAAAATGGTTTAACGAGAAAAAAGGTTTTGGTTTCTTATCATGTGAAGATGGTAACGATTATTTTTGTCATCATTCAAACATTAGTGGTGATGGATTCAAAACTCTTAACGAAGGCGAAAAAGTAACTTTTGACGTTGAAGAAAGCGATAAAGGTCCAAGAGCCATAAACGTTACAAGAGCTTAACTCTAAAAATCAAAAAACAGAAAAGCTCGATCATCAGATCGAGCTTTTTTTTTATCCAATTTTAACTTAATCCTAGTTTATAATTAAATCCATATCCTGGTTGTTCTGCCTCAGAATATTTATATTTTTTTTGTAATCTATTAAATGTATTTTGCGACGGTTTTACATAAGATAGATCTATAAGAAAACGACGAAATCCCTCTTTATGAATATCATCTTTATATTGAAGAAGTGATACAGGTAGTTCCGGAATTACAATTGTAACACCATCACGTACAGTTTTTCTAAACGAATGATCTCTATCTTTGAAGTTTGTATAACCATCATCATCAGTTTTATCCATTTTTACTGGCATCCTAGAATGGAATAATTCTGGATAATAATATAAAGGAACAATGCCATTTCTGTTCTTACCAGACACGAGATTATCATAATCAAATTCATAAGGATAGATATGCAGTCCTACATTATCCTCTTTTAAAAATTGAATTGCAGCATCATTAAGAGTATAAACATTTTCATTAACAGATGATCTGACCCCGACAGGTAGCAATAATTTTTGAGAAATATGGCTAATCATAAAATTCTTAATTCCTTGACTCGAAAGTTTTATACAGAGATCTTTAAAAAATTCAAGATCGTTTTCAGGAATAAACTTTGGAAGTTCAATAATAAATTTATTGATATTTTTTTTCATAAATGGTGATTGCAAATTAAATTGTTGCCACTCATTTTTTGTCAGATTGATAATTAACTGATCAAATTTATCCAGATATAATTTTCTGAACCAGAGCAAAGTATTGATGCGGACAAACAACTCATCGCGATGCAGCTGTTTGCCAGATCCAATTCTATTAAGTATATTTTGCTTCTTCTTAGATGGAAGCAATTGTTTGATCTTTTTTCCATCCAATTGGAATTTTGTGCGGAATTTTTTGTCCTGCGCACCAATGAGAAAAACTTTATCACCTTGTGCAAAACTTTCTTGTGTGAAATTCAGATTTACAGTTCCACCTTGTTTCACTTCAGTAAAACCATACTCTTCTTTAAGCTTTATTGCCATGCTATCCATTCCACTTTGAGGTTGAACCCTAATTCTGTAATTTACTTTAAGTTCTTCGGATGTAGTGAATGAAAATTTGGTACCCTCAGTTTTAGTTATCTCTCCGATATGAATACCAATAAATGGATTTTTAGTAATAGCATTAGATACATTTCCACCAAGAAAATAGGAAGTTTTTTCTCTTCCCATATCATAGGAAAGAAGTCGCTTGGCTTGTTCCATGTTGTCAGGATTATCAATAACCATACGATATGCACTTGCAACTCGATTAACATATTCAGCTGATTTCATGCGACCTTCAACTTTTAGTGAAGATATCCCAATCTTCATTAATTCCGGTACGACATCAATTTGCTGGCTATCTTTTAGACTAAAGAAATAATCTTCTTTATCATTTGTTTTGAATGTTCTTCTACAGGGCTGTCTGCATTGTCCCCTATTTGCACTCATCCCTCCTAAAAAACTGCTAAAAAGACACAATCCAGAAAAGGAATAACACAATGCGCCATGTGTGAAAACTTCCAGATCGATCCTACTTTTACTACTGATAATTCTCAATTCTTCGAGCGTGAGTTCTCTTGCCATGATGACTCTATCAAAAATTTTGCGTTTAGCAAACTCCGCTCCAATTGAATTATGAAAAGCCATCTGAGTACTTGCATGAAGAGTAATTTTCGGAAAGAATTTTCTTACAAGATAATATGTACCCCAATCCTGAATTATGATAGAAGATAGATGTGTCTGAGAAACCTGGTAAAGCACATCAAGAAGTTCTGGAAGTTCAGAATTTTTAATAAGTGTATTGAGTGTTAAATATACTTTTGTTCCACTTTTATTAGATTCAGTTAATATTGATCGTAACTGGCTAAGTGTGAAATTTTTTGCTCTATTACGAGCATTAAAATGTCTTAGTCCTAAATAAATTGCATCAGCCCCACCATCAATAGCAGCGTAAAATGCTTCTGTATTTCCTACTGGTAATAGAAGTTCAGGTTTCTTCATACTTTCTTTACTAAAAGTACAACCGATGTTGCACTCATCCCTTTTCCGCTACCGGTTATTCCCAAATTTTCTTCTGTGGTTGCTTTAATAGAAATATTACTGATCTCAGTTTGCAGATCGGTAGCAATATTCTCACGCATCATTGGAATATGATTTTGTAACTTGGGTTGCTGTGCACAGATTGTTGCATCCAGATTTTCAATTCTATATCCAGAATCCTGTATAATTCTAAAAATTCTTTTTAATAGGGTTCTGCTGTTGATATCTTTATAATCTTCATCAGTATCTGGGAACAACAACCCAATATCACCTTTTGCAAGTGCACCCAAAACGGCATCTATAATCGCATGAATGAGAACATCTGCATCAGAGTGACCAAGCAATCCTTTTTTGAAAGGTATTTCTACACCTCCTAAAACCAATTTTCGATTTTCTACCAACTTATGAACATCATATCCATATCCTATTCGCATAATCTTACTCCATAATAAACTTATTAATCCACAGTTATCGATTTAGAAACATTTTTTGGTACATCGGGATGAACACCATGATCTTTAATACACAACCTATCGAGATACCCCATTTTCTTTATGCTCATTTTTAATGCTAATAATTGAAGCACAATTGTAGATGAAAAAGTTGTCATTAACGAATCACCTGTTCTAGGCAGAGTTATGTAACCCCAACCATAATATCCTTCATCGTGAGGATTGAGGTGAGCATTTTCTAATAACTTATCATTTTCTTCAGCGATGACAAAAGTGTCGCCACCTCGTATCTTATGAGTATTGATCTGTGAAACTGTTAGATTCACATCCCTTTCATCTGGTCCCGTTACATAGATCAACGGATAATTTCTATAAGCATTTTCAAAAAAATCGAAATCTTCAATGGTCTCTTTAAAAAGTTTCAGTGCTACTTGAGAAAGATCGAAAGGATAAGATCGCGAAAATACATAATCGCTTATTGCAAGCGTAATCTTTCTTCTCTCATCATAAGAAATATCTCTTACTTCAGCTAAGATTTCCATCTCTTTGATTATCTTATTATAATGTTTTATTATAGCTTTAATATTTTTAATTCCAAAAACAGTATTCTTCCCTAAGATTGTATTGGGACCATGTTTAAACTCAGAAGCTTCTCCACCTTCAGTATGGTTAAGAACAGTTTCTCTAATTTTTAGAGCTCCTTCTTTAGCTACGCCTGTAATTTTTGTAGCAAGAATATGCATTGAAGGTTCCATATATATTTTACCTGATACAAATTCAATCTGCTCTTCTGTTGTTCGAATAGTCTCTTGTATCAACTGAGGAATATTATCAATAGAGTTACGTCGGAATTCAACTATTTTCTTTAACTTTTTATATTCAGAAGATCGCTTGTCTTTAATGTTATTCAATTTCATTTCAGCAACTTTTACAGCTAAATAATAGAATAGAGTTATCTGATTAATAAAACTTTTTGTTGCAGGAACAGCTATTTCTGGACCACAGGAAATTGGAATAGAAACATCACTTTTCTCCTGACCCAATGTAGAATTCATATTGTTAACTAACACTACTTTTTTAATATCCAAGTTAGAACGTTCAATATCATTGAAAATATCAACAAGGTCTTTTGTCTCACCACTTTGTGAAACACCAATTACAACATCATCATCATGGAGGCTTTTAGAATACTGACCTCTAAAATTTCCTGGCAAGATTGGAATTACTTCAATATTAGCAATTTCATTAAAGAACAGAGCAGCTACAAGGGTGGCATGATAAGAAGTTCCACAAGCGATAGTATAAATATTCCTATTTTTCTTTGAAGTGTTCTCAATAATTGAAAGAAAATTCTCAACACTTCTGTCAAATTCACTCAAGTCTATCATCTCCGAGATAGAATCTAGAGCTTTTGCTAAAAGAAGACGTTTCTTATTGAAATCAGAATTAATTAATTCCAGAAAAAGGTTCATATCACTAGAAAAGAAGTATTTTTTCTTGAAGTTCTTCTTAACTAGTTCATTATAAATTGCAGAGTAATTCTGCTTTACTTTGTTGTAAAATTCTTCAGCTATTTTTGATTCTGCAAAGTCAGTAAAAATTTTCTGTTGCTTCTCAAAATTATCAATTGTTAGGATTTTCTCATGAAGCAGCATCTTTTCACTAAGGATCTTCTCTTTTTTAAGCAGGTCTCGCATTCTTCTCCCTGTGTTAGATCCTCCCTTAAAAAGCTTTATAAGTTTACCTGAAGACTCAATTTCTGCGAAAATCTCCTGCTCCATAAAATATTCAAACTGAGGTAAAAGTTCAGTGTCCTCTGCTCTTAATTTGGAACGAACAGCTTGCTTCTTAATTGGGTCTCCTGGTTTGTAGTTGAGATCGTCTTGTCCCGCTCGTTTAACTTTGAGGTTCTTGAAAGCAAAAATATTGTAACTGTCATGTTGAAATTCAACACATTCACCTTCCCGCAAATTGATTAGCATTTTAGTGAATTTAAGAACAGCAGTAAGATCGGAGGAAGCTAATCCAAAATTATTGTCGTCAATATTTCCTACTCCAAAATACAAACTACTTCCTGCTTTAATTGCCCAACTTGTTTCTGTAAGAGGATCTACAATAACAGCAGCATAAGATCCAACCATTTTCTCTGCTGCCTGGATGATACCTCTTCGCATACATTCCTTGCGAGGTTCAGTCTTGTTTTGGTCTTGAATGTTTAATTTATCTAATTCATTATCAAAATAATGCTCTACTATGTGAACAAGCATTTCCCCATCATTGTCAGAAACAACATTATGACCTTCCGAGAGTAAGAAATTCTTGAGCTCGCGTGTATTTGTTATGTTCCCATTATGAGCTCCGTAAATGAATCTCTTACACTTTACTATATGAGGTTGAGCATTTTTCTTGGTTACACTTCCAAAAGTTGCCCACCGAACTTGACCGCAAAATATTTTACCTTTCTCATTCTCGATACCCAAAGTTTTAACCAAAGTACTGGGAGCTCCAACATCTTTCAAAAGTGTTACTTCTTGTTTCTCATTTTGAAAAACTGCACCGGTAGAATCGTAGCCACGGTATTCAAGTGCTTTTAATAATGTAGAAGCATATTCACCGAGGTGAAGTGTGGTTTCGAACATACTTAACCCAAGTACGCCGCATCCAATTCCAAGAACTGGAATTTTTAAAGTGATTTTCAGATCTCTCAATCTGTTCATTAATTATCTCCTATAAGGTTATTTTCTAATATTAATTTGGCAAGCTCTAAATCAAATTGATCTGTGATCTTGAAATTATGTGAGGAACATTCCAGAGTATAAACTTGATATCCAAAATACTCAACCAAGACCGCATCATCAGTACAATTTATCGATTTAAGCTTAGCATCATCATGGCATTGCTTTATTAATTTATATTGAAATACTTGAGGTGTAAAAGCATTAACAAGATCTTCTCTGGGTATTGTCTTTATTACTTTATCATCTTTGATCTGTTTTATTGTATTCTTAACTTTGCTAGCAGGAATTACTGCTTTTTTTTGTTGAGCTTCTTTTATTAGGTTAGAGATGTCTGACTGAGATATGAAAGGTCGAACTCCATCATGAATCAATACAATTTCTGTATGTTCAGGACAAGCTGATAGTGCATTGTAAACAGAATCCTGACGCTGTTTACCACCCACAATAATTTTTAGTGAGAGATTACTGTATTCTTTTTCAATGAGATATTGGTAAATGGCAATTTCATCGTGAGGAAGTGTTATAATGACATGGTCAACATCAGGATGATATGCAAATTTATCTATTGTCCAAAATAATAATGGACGATTCATTACTTCAATGAATTGCTTTTTCTTGTTACTCTTAATTCTCTTCCCGCTACCACCAGCGGTGATTATTGCGATGTTCTTCATTTTAACTCCGATAACCAGAGAATAAGTTCAAATGTGCAGGTCAATAAAAAAGTAAGAGAACAAAAAACCTTGAAAATACTTCATGCTAACTTTCTTACAATTAGCACTTTCAAGGTTAAATATATACAACGTACCCAGCTGAAGTATGAATACAAAATTTTACAATAGCTATTTATTCATTTGTGCTATTGCTATCTCTGCAGCTTTGATTAGAACATATTTTGTAGGAGCAGTAGTAAGAAGCGGGTGTGTTCCTATTTGGAAAGAAATTAATTCATAAACAGTTACTTCTTTTTGTATAGCTAAACCAACTACATTTATAAGCTCTCCAACAGATTTTCCACCATACATCTCTCCGCCTATAATCGTTCCAGTGCGAGGTGAAACAATTAATTTAACCATTAATTCTTTTGTGTCCTCAATAGTGCATGGGTGCCTATCTACATCAGTAAATTTACCTGCAACATATTCAATGTTTTCATATTTTGCACTTTGTTCAATAGCACCAGCGGAGGCGAAAACAGTTCCACCAATTTCAGTTGAAAATACAGAAAGTGTTCCAACAAAATTTCTAAGAAGTTTTATTCCGAAAAGATTATAACCTAAAATTCTTGCTTCAGCAGTTGCTGTAGAAGCCAGCATAATACTGTCAGTTCTTCCAGTTACAAAACCAATAGTTTGCGAGCAATCTCCTACAGCAAATATATCCTTTTCTATCGTGCGTAGATAATTATCGCATCTTATGGCTCCGTTGCTGTTGAGCTCTAACCCAGCTTTTTGTGCTAATTCAGTGTTCGGTTTGTAGCCGATTGCAGAGATTACAATATCCGCTTTAAGCTCTTCTCCTCTTGCAAGTTTCACACTTTTTACTTTTCCATTCTCACCGATTATCTCATTGATTTTGTTGTTTGTAAAGAGGTTGATATTTGTTTTATTGATTACCTCATTAGCTTTTTCCGCAACTTCTTTTGAGAAAGCACGATAAAGACAAAATTTTTCCATTTCGACTAAAGACACGTTTTTATCTTTAAATTTTGCAAGCTGTTCGGCAACTTCTACGCCAATAAATCCACCACCAATTACTACAATATTTCTGGATACATCTGTTTTGATTTTCAGCTTATCAATATAGTCATAACTTTTCTTAATATATTCTACACCTTCTAGATCGTAACCTTTTATAAAAGTAGGAATAGAAGGTGTTGATCCTGTTGCAAAAACAAGTTTATTATATTGGAACATTTCGGTTTTCTTAGTTGTTAATGTTTTCTTATTTATATCGATATCGGTAACTTCATCGATTAAAACATCGCCACCGGTATCAATAAATGGTTTTGGCCCCATCGTATTCTGAGATACATCTTTGAGATCATGAAAGATGTATGGAATTCCACAAGGAACTAATCCTTTTTCTTCTTTCTTGATCATTAAAAAACTTTTCTCAGGATTTTGTTTCTTACCTGTTACTCCTGTGATGATCCCAGAAGGTCCACCACCAATAATAATTACATCATACTTTTTCATTTTGAACTCCACTATTTTTTTTATTTAGCATTAAAATAAACGGAATTGAGGCGATTGAGATAATAGCACAGATTTTATAAGTTATTATTAATCCAAAACTATCACCCAGAAAGCCGATTAATAAAACCATAAGTGAGCTAACTCCGAAACTTATTGTCATATAAATTCCATTAACAAAAGAAGGATGTTCGGAATCAGTATCTTGAACAAGTGCCAGCAAAACCGGACCGGAAGCAAAAAGAAAAAATCCCATCACAATTAAGAGCGGGATCATGAAGCTACCATTTGAGGAAATGAATATCCACATTAAGATGGGATTAACAATTGATGTTATAAGCAGTATATTTTTTCTACCAAATTTATCCGAAATAGGACCGGCAAAGAAAGTACCGATTGCTCCTGAAAATTGTAATATTGCGAGTGAAATTCCTGCTATCCATAATGTGTTTCCCTGTTGAGTTAGGAATGTTGGAAGGTAGAGTGTGAGTGCCAATTTCATTGCTGCTCTGAAGATAGTAATCCCGAAAATTATTACAAAAAATGGTATTAATTTTTTAAATGTTTCCCCTGCTCCAGTTTTTTTCTTCTTTCTCTGGAAATCCTTATTGATACTAATATTCTTTAGCTTAATATAAAGAATAATGGATGCAATAATTCCTAATGGCATTACACGCCAGGAACCTTCCAATCCCCACCATGAAATTGCTGCTGTTATTAAAAGTGGCCCCAGAGTTCTGGCAAGTTCACCACCCAGCATGTAATAGCTCATTCCCTTTCCTGTTTGATCTGCTGAAACATGCTTTATCATAACCGGTGAAGGAACATGGAAAAGTGTATTACTGATTCCAGCTACAAATAATAAAATTAGCAGAATTGGATAACTAGGAGCTGCACCCAATAAGCTCATAGCTATTCCAGTGATTGCTGGAGTAAGAATAATAAAATATCTTACACAAATTCGATCTGCTATCAAACCTACAAATGGATTAAAAAGCGAAGGAAGTTTTCTGGTTACATCCAGAAGTCCTGCCATAGAAAGTGAAATACCTAACTTTGAAATAAGGAGGGGAAGAAGTGGTGCTAAAAAGGCAGAGTAGATATCGTGTGATAGATGTGCTAAAGAAACAGTTAGTACATTCCCAAATTGAAATTCATTCTTTTTCTTTTTTTTCATAATATTTAATATCTGTGTTTATCTGTGCCCATTGTGGATAATATTTTTTTATCATTTTTAAATCTATTTACTAATTCTGTTTCATCACCAAAATCCACAAAATCTTTTTGGTGAGGAGGTTCTACAAAATTATCGTCTTTCTCGTGTTTGATAGCACACCAATATTCTTCTGTATCGCCTGTTATCCTTACCGCATAAGCCAGCACACCGTTAGCATAACCGCAATACATACATCTCATCTTATCAGGGAATGATAAATAATTCAGTTTATGTCTGTCGATTTTAATATATTTACTTCTATCTATAATTGGTAATCTAAAAATTCTGAAACTGATTTGATGATAAATTTCTAAACCGATATCAAAAATAATAAAAAAAATAAGCATTCCCCATATAAACGGAATGGAAAGAATACTTGATAACTCTCTTTCCTGATATTTCTTGTATTCCATAATTTTCTCCTCTTTTCCTCACTAAACACACAAAAACTTCGATTTCTTCCTCTCGCATTTTTGGCGTATTTTGCGAGTATTTGTTAAAATCCTAATAATAAACCAATTATTCCTACGATTGCACCAACAATAATATTAATCCCTTTCACTGAAAAAAATCCTTTTTTGGATTCTGCCAACATCGGCAGCATACCGTGTCCATCCTGCACGATTGAACTTGCTAATAAAATACTGAACGGGATAGTTCCCGAGGCAAATAATGTAACGAAAACAAGATGTGGACCTGATTCTGGAATTATCCCTACAATCAATGCTATTGCTAAAACAATAAACATGTTACTTGCTATCCAACTGTTTATATTAATAAATTCAAGTAGAATATGAACTGCAAGTAGTGTGCCCAAAGTCCATAAAAATATTTTGGGAATATGAACTTTTACAATATGACTCCAGAGATGCTCTTCTAAAAAGTGCTCGGGTACTGTGATTACTATGAATATAGCAATTAATGACGTGATGATTATTGTTACTCTTACCCAAGTCCAATTTTCTGGACCGATTTCTCCAAAAAAAATTCCTAATAAAAACATTATAACAATTACGATCATTAAAATTCGAGGAATTGATGTTTTTTTAATATTTGAGAAGAGATTACCACGAGGGAAACAATCACATTTTTCTTCTTCGTGAATTGGAAGTTTGTTGTGAGCAAATTTTGTTTCAAAATATTTTGAGGGTACAACCTTATCTGTGATAAAACCAGCAATGATTCCAATAACAAAAATAAGTGCCATTAGTAAAATTGCTTTTTGCGGGAACATCGCCAGCATTATAAAAGCTTCATCTCCACTGGTTGCTATCATTGCAGTTACTACCGCCCCAAAAGAGATTATGCGGTGAGAAAATAATGTGACGGCCGTAAATGCTCCTAAACACCCAGGAATTGAACCTAAAAAAGCAGCTAGAAAATACTGTTTCCATTTGGATTCTGAAAGAACATTTTGCCACATACCCTTGGTTTGAACATTGATATACTCAATAATAAGCATCATTACAAACACAAAGCCCGTAATCATTAACGCATGTTTAAACACTTCAAATATAATTTTCATTTTTCATCCAAATTTTTATTTATTTAGTTTTTTTGCTTTCAATAATCGAAGATGTTTCTTTAAAAATGATTTTTCTTGGAAATCTCCAAAACCAAATTCAGATAAGATTTGTTTCCAATCTCTTTCTACATATTCAAAAGCATATTTGCATTCAACTATTTTAAAAGGAATTCTAAAATAAAGCGGAGTTTTATCAGTAATAAATTCATTAAAATCAAGGATAATAAATTCACCATCTTTTTTTAAAGCATTGTAAGCATTTTGGATTATTTGTTTTTGAACATCAAAAGGAAAACCGTGTAGTACAAAAGAAATAAAGACTTTGTCATATTTTTTCTCAAGCTCAAAGGGTTGATCAATTCGTTGATTTTTTATATCGAGATTGTTCAAAGTTTTAGTTTTGTATTTAAATTGAGCAATCATCAATTCAGAGATTTCCAATCCGAGAATTTCACCTTCTTCAGAGAGGCAATTATTCATTAGAAGGGCATTCCTTCCAGTTCCTGCACCGAAATCAAGAATTTTATCATTTTCATTTATATTCATTGAGTTGATTGCATTATTAATGAAACGAGTATAACTTCCAAACGATAGAAGATTAATCATATTGTCGTAAAATTTTGCAGTAAAACCTTGGATTTCTACTTTGGAATCAGGATATAATTTATTCATATTTTAACTCCACATTATCTGCATTTTAATTTTCTTATAAAGACAAAGCTTAAAGAAACGATTAAAGAGACAACAATAAATGTAATATAATATCCAAAAACAGATATTAAAACGCCGGCCACAAGGGGGAAGATCGTTGGTAGAACACTTCCAGCACCAGAGATACCTGCGTAAATTGCCCGATTCTCATTACTTGATATTTCTACTAAAATTCCATTTCTGGCAATTCCAGAAGCTGTAATAAAAACTCCTGCAAGAATAAAAATCAATTGATATGCCAAATAGTTATTACTAAATATCAAGCTTAAAATAGGAAGAAATGCGCCTAAAACAAAACTAAGATATAATAGTTTTTTGTATTCAAAATGCTTTGACCTCTTATAGAGTATCAGGCTTGTTACCAACATTCCAATTATTTTAAATAGAAGAATATTCCCAATTAAGGCTGCACTTAATTCAAAATTTTTCTTCGCAAATAATATCATAAAGGGAATGAAACTGAAGCCAAGACCTATAAAATTTATGATAAACAAATAATTCTTCAGATTGGAATTTTGCGAAATTTCCTGTGGAATCATTTTAAAGAATTCTAAAAAACTATGTTTCTTTTTTACTTCAACACTGATTTCTTTGATCTTCCAAAATCCTAAAGAAGCTATGAATAACAGTATTCCCGCAGTTAATAGTAATATTCCGTAATTAACAGGATATGAAAAACGCTTAAGCAACATTCGAACAATGATAACCGAAGCAAATATCCCAATACTGCTGATTACCTGTTTTAAAGAGAAAAATTGTTTACGCTTATTATCTAAAATTGATTTACCCATAATATCAGTGTAAGAAATACTAGCAAAAGAGCCACTGAATGAGAAGATCGAAATTAGAATAAAAATAAACAGGATCAGCAAACTATTGCTTATTGTATTCGACATGAAAAGAAGTAGAGCTAAAAATAACAGCGCAATTACTCTTAGGCTAATTGCTTCTATTAGTGGTCTTTTCTTTTGTTTCTTATTAGATAAAAAACTAGCAAAAACAATTTGCATTAAACCTGATCCTCCCACCATCATCGTGGTAAGAAGTCCCAATAAGATCGCTCCGCCGCCCGCGTTTATGAGCATTGAAGGAATAATGGTATGGATATCCATAAAATTGGAGGCAAGTGAAAGAAAAATTCCGTGCCAGATGAATGCTCTAAAGTTTAATTTTGACACTTTTTCGTTTAATGCAAAACTCATAATTCTAAAATTCTTTGAAGATCCTTGCCTGCGAATAGCCTGGTGCGTCCAGATTCAGATCCAAGAAATAACCAAAAGGTGTTTGTCTAACTACAAAATCTGCATTTAACAACCTCAATTCTGCCATATCAAAGATCTCTTTTGTAAAACCTGGATCGGCATTACTTGTAGAAAGATGAGCAAAAGAATGCAGTATTATTTGCTTTGTATTGTTCTTATTGGCTGCCCATTTTAAGTTCTTTATCAGTTTAGTTACCGATTTTGCTGCATTCTCTGCATCTTTTTCTTCTACATGAATAAAACCGATCAGTGCTTTTTCAATGTTTTCCTGTTTATCTATCTCAGGAAAATCTTCCAGCGTCTTGGTTGTAGTTTTGAATGTAAAACTATTCGCAAATATCATCAATATTTTCATGTTACTCTCACTTTTTCAGCACATCTTCAGCAGCCAATACGATCAAGTTCGCTGCAGGGTAGAAGCTTTGATATGGCTGGGCTGAATAACTAAGTTTAGTTAACTGCTCCGCTGCAAAATTATTCTGAATGGCAAGAGTTAATAGATCGATTTTATCTGTAACGGGTTCTTCGCTAACAATCTGCGCTCCAAATATTCTTTTTGTTTCTTTCTCAGCGATCAATTTCAGATGAATTCTTTTTGCTCCCGGCATGATTGGAAATTTTGTGGTAACTTCACTATAACCACAAATTGTTTCTATCCCGTGATCTTTTGCAATTCTTTCAGATAAGCCGGTCCCGCCAATGTAATATTTTCCTACTTTTGTAGCTGCACCATTATAAAAACCCTGATATTTCCTTTCTTGTCCTAATAGATTGAATCCTAATGTCTTTGCCATTGGCACTGCATTTGTAGCTAATTTCCCGGAATAAGTTTTTTTCGTAATTCCATTGTAGAATTGTGTACAATCACCAACTGCATAAACATCTGGTAGATTGGTTTCCATTTTTTGGTTAACAACAATTCCATCTCGATCAATTTCTAATTTACTCTCTTGGAAAAGAGAGATTTCCGGTTTCATTCCCGTAGCAAATACAACAATTCCAGAAAATGATTCTTTACTGGTTATATTGCAATTCTCTATATCGTCAAAGTGTATTTTGTCCCCATTATCCAATATAGTATGTTGTATAAATTCTTTGCCATGAAGTTCAACTACTTTTGCATTGAGGTGCAAATTTACACCGGATCGAACTAATTCCTGCTGGATTGATACTGCCATTTCTGAATCAACCATATTAGGAAGCAAAGAACCGACCATATCTACCAAATGCACTTTCAGCCCTTTTTTATTCAAGGAAAGAGCCAGTTCGACACCAATTGCACCTGCACCAACCACAATCACATTCTTTACCCCTTCTTCAATATAACCCATAATATTTCGCATATCGGTTTCGGTTTTAAATCCTGTAACACCGGTTAGACCAGTTCCTTTGATCGGTGGGATGAAGGGGGATGCACCCGTAGCTATAATTAATTTTTCATAACTCAAATTACTATCATCATCTAATTGGATATTTTTGTTTTCAAAATCTACATTAGACACCGTCGCACGGATTAGATCAGCTCCTGCATCAGTTACCAGTGTATCTTTTTTAAATGTTTTTTCAACTGGGAATAATCCCTCCACTGCATAGGGCATGGCACAATAAATCATGCTATAATCTTCCGACCGAATGATTGCCACACTCTTTTTCTTTCCAAGCATTTTTGCTAAAGTGATCCCTGCTGGTCCACCACCAACCACAATGATGTCATATTTATTCTTTATATTTTTCACAATAATTATTTTTAAAGACTCAAATGCTGTCTTTCAGCTCCTTTTTCCCATTCATTATAAATTTTTTCGATGTTTTCACAAATCTTGTGAATTCCGTCTTCTATCTCTTCTTCTTTGACTATTACGCAAACAAATTTTTTCTTAATTCGCTTGATATTGGGACCGAAAATTTTTGAAACTACAATTGATACATTCTCCTCAAGAAGCAAGCTTGCAATTCCTTTTGCTTTTTTAGGATCGGCATGTACTTCTTCCTCTTCATCAACTGTATTAGAAATCCTCTTGATAAAGTCCGCCTGTTCATCATCTACTGTGTATATATCATAATAGTCTGCGTCACCAAAATGACGACTCATAAAGGTTTTACCGTCATCTGTGGCAAAAGCTACTTTTATTTTTTTCATTTTATTCTCCAAAGAAAAACTTCCGAAATTTTTAGAAACTTCGGAAGTTCAAATTATGTAATGATTATTTTAACTCACCAGCTTTATAAGCATCATATGCTTCTTTCACTGTCATCTCACCAGCTCCAACAAAAACTTTTGTACCTGTTTGAGTGACAACCGCTGCCGCATTTCCGCCCGGTCCGTTGCCTGTTATTAGTACACTCACTCCAAATTCAGCCATCTTTTGAGCTGTTTTTGGTCCGGCTCCATGTGCTTCATTTGAGATTGCACGATTATCATAAGTTTCAATTTCTTTAGTTTCTTCATCATAGATAAAGAAAAACTCTGTTCTTCCAAATCTTGGATCCATTTTAGAATCCCATTCTGTTCCTTTTGCTGTTAATAGTATTTTCATTTATTACCTCAATTTTTTCTGGTTACTAAGCCCCAGCTTGGTAACCAAAAGTAATATTTATTTATGTATCCAAGCTGGGGCTTGGATACAAGAATTTCTATTTTGTTAGTTGCTATATTTTCTTTATTTTTTCCCAACTTTCATCTAAAATTTGTTTTATTTTACCGTTGTCAAATTCCACGATTGTTTTACCTTGAGTCATTGCTTTTGTGAAATCCTCATCATAAGGGATTTCGCAAATCAAATTGATGTTCTCTTTTTTTACGAAGCTGTGAATCTCATTTGACTTATTAATATTAATATCCGCTTTATTGATTATGCATCCTGCTCTAATCCCAAACTTTTTCACAAGCTCATAAACTCGTTTCAAATCATGAATTCCTGAAACAGAAGGTTCTGTTACAAGTACAACATAACTTGCTCCGGATAACGATGATACTACCGGACATCCAATACCGGGTGAACCATCTACGATAATAATTTCTTTCCCTTCTTTTTCTGCTAGAGCCTTTGCTTCATTTTTCACTTTTGCCACTAATTTACCGGAATTATCTGCACCGACTCCTAATTTAGCATGCACCATTTTTGTCCCAGTCTTAATGTTGGAAATATGCCAATTCCCTACATTCTGCTCATTCATACTTATCGCATCGGTTGGACATACAAGTGCACAATATCCGCATCCCTCGCAATCAAGGGATTGTACAACATATTTATTATCAATAACAGGAATTGCGTCCCAACGGCAAACCTCAGCACATTTTCCGCATTTAATACATTTTTCTTGATTGATTTCGGCAAGTACACCACTATAAAAATCTTCAGATTCTCGTCGGTCAGGCTGCATAAGAAGATGCATATCAGCTGCATCTACATCGCAATCTGCTACAATTACTTCTTTTCCACCAAGATAGGCAAAAGAAGCTGTGATAGATGTTTTTCCTGTCCCACCTTTTCCTGAGATTATTACGATTTCTTTCATTTTGTAACCTTCTGTTCGCCACAAAGACACCAAGGCACCAAGAAAAAAATGTTAATTTCTTCTATGTTCTTCGTGTTCCCCGTGACTCTGTGTATAAATATTATTTCTTTCATAATGCATTCTCCTGCTGATATTCGGAAATGAATGAAATTATGTTTTCAAGTTGAACTTTTACTTCCGAGATTTTGGGGTAGAGAAGATTCCCATCAGAATATATTTCTGCTATCTTTCTCATATTAGGGATTTTGGCAATTATTTGAATATTATTTTCTTCACAATATTTTTCCACATTAGTATCACCGATCCCGAATCTGTTAATAATTACTCCCATATCCTTTTTCAATTCTCTCATTGTATCTATGGCGAGTATTAAATCATGTAGTCCAAAAGGTGTTGGCTCTGTTACAAGTAATATCAGATCAGCATCTTTAGTAGCTTCAATAACCGGACAGGAAGTTCCCGGAGGAGCATCGAAAATTTTAATTATTCTTTCTGGGAAATTTTCATCTACATAATCTAAAGTTTGCTTGATAAGCGGAACAGCTTGCTCTTCACCGATAATAAGTTTACTTTCGATAAAATCTAAATTGCCTGATTTGAAATGTTGCAGTTCACCCATTTTTTTTGGTATCATAGGTAGAGATTTTGTTGGGCATAACTCGCTGCAAGCGTAACATCCGTGGCATAATTCAGGAAAAACCATGATCATTTTACCCAGTTTCATCACGGCGTTAAAATTACACACTTTTTGACAATTCCCGCATAGAATACACTCGTCTTTTTTCCATTTTGGGATCATTTTAAATTTATCTTCTTCGTGGATCTTATCACCAGAAATAAATAAACCTGAATTTGGTTCTTCCACATCCAGGTCTGTTAATACAACATCATCTGATTCTGCTAATAATGAAGCCAGATTTGTAGAAACGGTGGTTTTACCGGTTCCACCTTTTCCGCTGGCAATTGCTATTTTCATATTTTTCCTTTTCTTGCTCACGGATTTCACGGATAAAACGATTCAAAAAAAAATTAACCGCAAATTTCCAATTTATTCAAACTATTAAGAATGAACTTAATTTAATTCCTATCCTTGCTTTTCCGTGTTCATCTGTGAGCCATCTTCTTTTTTTATATTAGTGATCGCAGAGATTATCTCCAGATTTCAATCCTTCTGAAATGTAGGTTTCCACAAGTCCTTTAAGATTGTCCGAACTCAATCCAATAATCACCTCAATATTATTTTGTGCAAAGAGCTGTTGTGCCCTGCTTCCCATTCCGCCGGCAATAATTGCTGTACAGCCAAGTTTTCTCAAGAAAGCAGGATGTGAACCAGGTTCGTGTGGCGGTGGTGATACAAATTCTTCGTTGATAATCTTGTCGTTTGCAACTTCATAAATTGCAAATTTCTCACAATGTCCAAAATGAGCACATAAATTTCCACGTTCTGTTGGTATCGCGATTTTTTTGTTCATTCATTCTCCTTTTTAGCAACGAACAATGCAAACAAAACTAACAATTCAATTTTTTTTGTTAGTATAGTTGGTTTTGTTAGTTGCTATTCTTTTATTTCTTTTTCTGTTTTTTTATTATCAATAACCGAAAATTCGGCATCAATAACTTTTTTCTCATTCTGCTTATCTTCAATTTGTTTGGGATGAATTACTTTGTCGAACAGTTTTTTTATTTTACTATTCTCACTTGTTAGATCTTTTACTACAGTTCCAGCGATGGCAGTAATTACTGTCCCCAAAATAGAATTTCTCCCACGATGACTTTGATTTCGCTTATTCCTGTATTTATAACCATCGTAATGTCTACCATCTGTCATATTTATTTACCTCATAAAAAATGGCGACAGAGGAGGAGAGATTCAACCCCTGCCGCATTTTACATTACTCGTCCTTTTTCAATTCGGAGAGTCGTGCTTCCATTGTTTTCAGTTCATTCTTCAGGGTATCCATCTCTGATTCAAGATACTTTTCTTCATCTTTTGCTGAATATTGTTGAACTGGATAATTCGGATAATTAGAAAATCCCCGATTTCCGAATCCTTGTCCGTAACCTCTTCCAAAGCCACGACCGAATCCTCTACCAAAACCTGCACCACCTCGTGGAGTACCTTTTGTGAATCCCGGGCTTTCATAACCGTTGCAATATCCTAAACCTCTACCTGTCATTGGTCCCATTCCTTCCGGACCTCTTCTGTCACCTCTTGGCATGATAACCTCCTTATCTTTTTGGTAATACCAAATTATCTGTTTCTCCCTTGTCCTTGATTTTGATTTTGATTTTGACCTTGACCTCGATCTTGTCTCTGTCCTTGACCCTGACCTTTGTCACGTCCCATATTATTTCCTGCAGATTTTCCTAATCCGCGTCCTGTTCTTGGTCCTTTACCATCTGGTCCTGTTCTATCTCCACCTGGCATAATTACCTCCTTCTTCCTTTATTATTATTACTGCAACATCTTCCATGTCCGAATCCTCCTGCCAGATCCACTAAATTATCTGACCCGCAAGACGGGCATTTTAATATCTTGTTCTCGAAATTTGTATTGAACATATGTCCACAAGAATTGCATTTTATAATGTTACCACGGAAGTGAATATTTCCACCATCAATTTGAAGATGTTTACCCTCAATAATAAATTCAGCGATCTTTTTTCGGGCATTTTCAATTAGTCGAGAAAAGGTGGAACGGGATATTTCCATCTCGTTTGCGGCATCATTATGGTTCATGCCGATGTTGTCTGCAAGCCGAATTGCCTCATATTCATCAATTGAAAGTTCAATTGAATCTAATGATGATCTTCTTATCCCTACGGGTTTAAATTCCGTATAAAGTGGAGGTCTGTGCACAATCCTCTGCATTTTCCTTCTTGGCATAAAATCTCCTTTATTAAATTCATAAGACAATATAATGAACATATGTGCAAAATGCAAGTTTTTTTTAAAAAATAAAAAAAGCTCCGAAAATATCGGAGCTTAAATTATTATAAATGAAGAAGATTACATTAGGTATTCTTTGTTCTTTTTATCTCTTTTTTCAAGAAATTCAATTTGTTCTTTAAGCGAGTTAAAAATTGAAAGGTCAATTTCCTCAAATTCTTCAATTGTTGCATCTGTAATTTTCATAACATTGTCGATAATACTTTTTATTTTATCTATATCAATGTCAGTAGCACGAGTAATAGAAAATTTTTGAGGAGTATCATCAACATTTTTGAAGTTATAACTTACAAGCTCTAACATTCCATTTTTCATCTTTTTTGTAAAAATTCGATATTCAAAATTCTGTTCCTCTCCTGCTTCTGGCCTGAAGATGAATATTTTAAACATCTTTTCACCTTTATTAATTTTTAACATGAAGGGATCATCCTTTTGTTCTGGAATATCTTTCTGAAGCATTATTTACTCTCAATTTATAATTATTTATTGTTAAAAAAAGGATGAGCAACACACTCATCCTTATAAGAAACAATTATTGCTATTAATCTATATATCCAATTCTTCTTTGATCTTAAAAACTAAGTCATAATTATGTTTAATGTTAGCATATTCGTCGCTCTTCATTTCTTTTTCAAATTCTTCTATTTCTTGTTTTGCCTCGGCAAGAGCTTTTTCCAATTCTATTTTATGTTCTTTTGCAATA
>Ga0307988_1000431_pt1 | contig 29703 bp, 21 predicted proteins | sample EllFjometagen183_FD_203166 | JGI IMG/M metagenome (GOLD analysis project Ga0307988, IMG submission 203166) | Marine microbial communities from Ellis Fjord, Antarctic Ocean - #183 | ecosystem: Environmental > Aquatic > Marine > Unclassified | place: Southern Ocean | collected 2014-10-08 | reverse complement strand
GGCTGCTGCTAGAAAGTGATCCCAGTTCCATTTGTCTCAACTGCCATGCCGGGGCAGGCGGTCCGGATAGCTCGTCTGTTTTTAGTCCTGACGGTTCGGCCTTGACTCCGGGGGGGGATTTTTACTGGTTAACAAAAAGTTTCAGCTGGATTGATGGTCAGAGCCCCGGATACAGCCATGGACACAATATCGTTGCTCTCGATTTCAATCTGCTTTCTGACCCTGTCAGGACAGTCTCTCCTGGTGGGACCTTTCCAGCCGCCAAGCTCAGTTGCATCAGCTGTCATGATCCTCATGGACAGATTTCCGGTGGGACAGCAGGGGGACAGCCCGCGGTGGCTGAGTCCGGTTCCTACGGAGTCAGTGGAGGTAACTACCGTTTGTTAGGTGATTCAGACTACCTCCCGCCGGGTGGAACCGGGTTTGTCAATGATGCTCCTGTCGCTCGACAGAACGATTCAGTCCCCTATGGAGAGAGTGCTGCTTCTCATGTCGACTACGGAATTGGGATGAGTGATTGGTGTGGTAACTGTCATGGTGCCATTGTTGCCAGCAGGCATCTTAGCACCAGTGGCAGTTCCAGCTTTCGCCACTCAACTGACAAGACGCTCGGCAACAGGTTTATCAGTATGTACAACGCTTATGTCAACAGTGGTGACCTGAGTGGCAGTGTTACAAGCTCCTATCTCCAATTTCTACCTTTTGAAAGAGGGACATCCGTTCTTCAACAGCTGGATCCGAACAGTATTCAGGGTATGGATAATAACAGCAGGCTTATGTGCTTGAGCTGCCACCGAGCCCATGCTTCGGCCTTTCCCAACGCTGGCCGTTGGGATTTCAGCGCCAGTTCGTTGGTCGATTCACATCCGGCAATTGGAGATGTCGGAGCGACTCCAAACGATGTCTATTATAGCTATTATGGCCGGGATATCACTACAGAGTTTGGTAGCGGACAAGGGCAGTTCTGTGAAAAGTGTCATGGCACAACACCTTGAGGTGATGGTTATGAATTCAGCGACAAAAAGCTTCATGAGACAAAAACTTGTGAACAGATTAGCAAATTGGTTTAGTCTTGGTCTGTTCGTATTTGTCTTGCTGTTTTTGTGTTCCTGCGCCGCTCCTGTCACAAAGCAGGTTGTCACCCCTATAAATCCGTTCAGCCTTTTTCTACAGCCTCTACCTCAGGAAGCTCATCGACTCAGTTTTACCATTGCTAAGATAGTGGCTCTTAATATCGATGGACAAGAGTTTTCGCTGACTTCAGGGACATTAGCCCTTTCTGCGGATAATCTGACCGGTCAACAAAAAAGACTGTTGACTGCGACTTTACCGCCGGGACGTTATTCGGGCCTCAGGCTCATGCTGACTAACACTTCTTTGCAGGGCGAAGAAGGCGCTATCGACCTGTTAACGCCTGCTGAGCCAATCTATGTCAATTACCCGTTTACCATTCACAATAAACAAGCTCAGACTCTGTTCCTGAGTCTGTCTGCTGATCGCCTGGTGACTGACGGGGTTTTTTTTACTCCCCAGTTTTTTCTCTGGAAGCCGGAACGGATGCTCGCCAACTTGAAAGGTTTTGTCAGCAACAGTGGTTCTCAGAGCTTGACGGTTTTCAATAAAAGAACCGCTTTGGTGACAGATACGATTCTGGTTGGCAAAAACCCCAAAGACCTGGCTCTTGATCAGCGAAGACGTTGGCTTTATGTGGCCTTGGCTGGGGAAGATATGATTGCTGTCGTCGACGTTGAGAGTGGCGATATTTTGGGGCAGGTCAGTTTACGCTTTGGCGATGAGCCAACCGAATTAGCCTTGACCGCAAGTGGCAAAACCCTGGTGGTGTTAAATCATGGCAGCGAATCAGTCAGCATTATCGATACTTCGTCTCTTTTTGAAAAGGGGCGCATTCGATTAACAGCAGAACCAGGTAATATTTTTGTTGGCATAGGCGAAGACCGTGCATTTGTTACTCATGTCTCAGACAGTGCTCTATCTGTCCTTGATCTGCAGGCGCAAACAGTCCAATTGACAGCACGCCTCGAGCAGGCACCGGTAGATGGAGTGATCAGCACTGATGGTCAATCGATTTATCTGATCAACGACTTCTCTGCTGAACTTATTGATCTTGATGCTGCGTCTGTAACCCGTCAAAGCAAGATATTTGTCGGTAACGGAGCCATTTCGATCAAGCAGGATGGCTCAAATGGGCAGTTGTTTATCGGTAAGAGGAGTGGTGAAATTTCTGTGGTCGATCCGCGAGCCTTGATTGCGATCGACAGATTCCCTTCGTTAAAAGGGACAGTGCAAGATTTGACTATTGATAATGAGGAAAATGCCATTTTTGTTGTTTTGCCACAATTGGAACAGTTAGTCAAAATCGATTTGATCAGTAAACAGATTTTGGGACGGTTGATTCTGGGTACAGACAGTCATGCTGTTGTCATCATGGGCGAAAGGTGATCGATGCGTTGGTCTGGATTGTTCCACATGATCTCAACCTTCACTATGGCCGCCTGTTTAATCTGGTTAGTCCCGGTAAGTGTTTACGCAGACAGTATTCGCCTGTTGGGCGATTGGGAATACACCGTGAGCAATAGCGAGACAACAAAAAAAATTAATAATTCAAAAACGGAAACTAAGCAGAAGACTTTTTCCCAGCTCTACACTCTGGATATTCAAAAAGAGATTTTTCCAACCTTGAGGCTGAATGGCGGTGGCCTTTTTGAAAAGGACGATTCACCTTCTACGACTGTGCGGCCTTTTTTGGATCTACAGTTTTCAACCCCAATGGTGAATGCATCGCTGGGGTACCGTAAAAGTGAGGACAAAACTGATAATGCTGAAGATCATGACTTTGGCGAAGAGTTTAGTGCCAACTTGAATTGGGATCCTATCGATTTGCCGGAAGTTGATCTGATTTTTACCCGCAGCTTAAGTCACGATGAACGCCTGACGAGAGACCAGCAGAACGATAGCTACCAGATCAAAAGCAGGTACAGTTATAAAGATATCAGGTTTACCTACCGCCATGCGGCCAGTGATGCGTTGAATAAAATTGATAAATCTGAAACCCAGTCCACTTTTGATAGCGGTACTATCCGCTTCGGCCGCAATTATCAACATGGCAAGGTGAGTTTAAATAGTAGTTTGCGTGGCAACCTGCAACAGGTTGAGTTCAGTGGGCCCGCAGATCGACGGATCAATGTGTTTGGGACCTTTATTGGGACTCGAAAAGATAATTCTCCTGAGATGATTGATCTGGATGCCTATGATTTAAGTCCAATTGATCTGTTTTCCAGTGCAAAGGTTTTCGAGCAATTCAGCTTTGGTCTGGAATTTACCACACAGACGACTGTGGATACTTTGCTAGTTGGATTCGACCTTCTAAATGGGCATCGAAGTGGCGAGTTTACCTGGCAAGTTTTTTATCGCGATAATAACAATATCTTGCAAAAAATACCGGTTGTGGATGAAACCGATGTTGCTGAGAATCAGTTTGTGCTGTCATTTCAACAAATAAAGACAGACTTTATCAAAGTTGTGACTCTTGTGACTCAACCGGAAACCGCCGATACCAAAGAGCTGATCGTTCGCAAACTTATTGCCCAGAGGACTCTGCCACCAGACACCTCAGATTTCAAATCGACCGATTGGACTGCAGATATGTCTGTCGATTGGAAAATGACGGATAAAACTACAACCGGTTACGATATCCTTTACCGTGAACAACGAACAGGTTCTTTCGACGAAAGACGAACTCAGCTGACCCTTGGAACCAGTTTGCAACATCAGTTCAACGATATATTTGTTGGGACGATGCAGGGTTTGCGTTCTCAAACGCGTACCCGTGGTGAAAATGCGAGTCTCAATCATAGTTATTCAGCTGCCCTGAGGGCGCAATACCTAGACACCTTTGATCAAAGTCTGGTCTACAGCTTTAATCATCAACGTGACGAAGATGGCCAGATTAATATCTCAAATGCATTTTTTCTACGCAGTAATCTCGATCTCTATCATGGCTGGAGCATGTTTTTGGATAATGGCTACAGCTGGCAAGATCCTTCCGAAGGTAATGGGACGACGACGACCTTTATTCGTGCCAGCAGTAATGTTGTCCCGAATCCCTGGATGAATTTTACCCTTTCTTATGGAGTCTCCTGGGCAAAGGAAAGCTCCAAACCAGAGTCCCGCGATCAGGATGGACGCTTGGTCTTTACCTGGGTGCCAACCACATCTTTGAGTTTGTCTGCCGATCTTTCTTATAAAGATACGACGGGCGAAGACGGTGATTTCACTGCGGACCAGCGCTATAATATCAACTGGTCACCGTTTCGCAATGGAGATCTGTTTTTTTCTCTGAGCTATGGTCAATTTGAAAATAACGATGATGAAAAAAACTGGAGTTTAACACCCTCTTTACGCTGGAAGATTAATCGTCCGACATTATTGACGTTGGATTATTCCATCGGAGAACGAGAGGATCAAGCTGAGGTTGTGGAGTTTGAATCGATCCGTCTATCTCTGAGGATGTTTTATTAAATGACCTATTTTGTATGCTTGAGAAGCAATATCCAAAATTTGTTCAAGGTTGCGTAAAACAAAGAGGCGATTGTGCCTCAATCTGAGAGGGTTGGACATGAAGCAAACACTATCCTTTTATCGTCAGTTAATCATTTGTAGCGTATTGCTACTGTTGACAGGTTGTGCCGGATCTTCGTCACCGCCTGACTACACAAACCAGCAAATGGATTTTGGTGCTGTCAGGACAGTTGCGGTCCTCCCTTTTCAGAATCTGACGGGAGATGATCAGGCCAGCGAAAGGGTTCGCGATGCCTTTATGGGAATGCTGCTGGCGACTGAGGTTATTTATGTCCTGCCACCCGGAGAAGTTGTCCGCGGAATTAACCGGGCCAATCTCCGAGTTCCGGAGATTCCATCGTCTGAAGACATTACCAAATTGAAGGGTTTACTTGAGATTGACGCGGTTATCACTGGGGTTCTTCGCGAATACGGTTCAGTCCGTTCCGGTTCAGCTGAAGCCAACCTGGTATCGTTAAGTTTACAAATGATAGAAACCCAGACAGGAACAGTTGTTTGGTCGGCTGAATCGACCAAAGGAGGGATAACGATGGCTGACCGCATGCTCGGCAGCGGGGGCCAACCAATGAACACTGTCACCATACAGGTAATAAATGATCTGCTTGATCAGCTTTTTGAATAACTGTTTTTCCCCGCGGCTACTGTTTGTGCTGCTGGGGGGGATGGTGTTAAGCGGCTGTGCCGGGAATGTTTCTCCGCAGTTGACTTCTGTTTTTCCGGACGCGGCACCAGCGGTACGTTCGGTATCAGCGCAAACAGGATCCCCTCAAATGGCTGGCAGCGGTGAAATTATTTGGCAAGCCGAGAGAATCGAAAATTCCGCGGCAGAGGTGTTGTCTTTTGAGATGAAGGGGAAAAGTGATCGGGTCAAAATCGTTCAGCAGGGAAGCTTAGATAGCTGGAACTGGGCCCCGGAACAATCCGGCGTTTATCAGGTTCGTGTGATCTCCACCGGTGAAAATGGTCACAGGAGCAAAGGATCATGGTCAAAACCTTTCGAAATTACACCGCCGCTGAAGATTAATAATTTTTCCGCTGATCGTCCTGCACCACAGATGGCAGGAGCAAGCTCAATCAATTGGTCTGTTGCTGCGAGTGGTGGTGTCGGTGAACATTCGATCACGTTTGAACTTGAACGGGACAGCAACGCGACTGTCGTTCATTCTGGGACTGCTGCAACTTGGACTTGGTTGCCGGATTCTGCTGGGAATTATCGTGTCAGAGTTATCGTGAAAGATGCTCTGGGGAATCGTGTTAAAAGCTCTTGGTCCGACCTTTATGAAATCACCCCGCCCTTGGTGGTTGACACTCCCAGACCGGGAAAATCGGCGCCACAGGCGGCGTTAACCAAACCAATTGACTGGATGATTGATGCGACCGGGGGAGCCCCCCCCTAAGCTACGAGCTCGATTTGGAGCAAGATGGCCAGCTAAGGCTGAAAATTCGCACCAAATCTACCCCCGGTTGGGCTTGGAAACCGGACACCTCCGGCAATTATCGCGTTAGGGCTGCGGTCATTGATGCGCGCGGCAACCGGGCTGAAAGTGCCTGGTCGGATCGATACGAAATTGCCCCGTCATTAGTTATTGAATCGCCAGTCGCCGGAGTTACCGGGCCACAGGTGATCGATACCAAGCTGATCCCCTGGAGTGTTGCCTTCTCTGGAGGAGTGGGTGAAACATCAGTTGCCTTTGAGTTGTCCTTCAACAACGGGAAACCGGTCGAATTGACCAACGAGTCTTCTTTCGGATTGATGTGGCAACCTGAAAAGCCAGGAAGTTATCGGATCAGAGCTGTGATGACCGATTCTCTTGGCAATCAACAAACCAGCAAATGGTCAGCGGATTACCGGATTGAACCGCCACTTATGATTGAAAATTTGATCGCTGACAGATCTGGACCGCAGGCCGCTCAATCTGTTGGCATCCTCTGGGCTACTCGCGCTTCTGGCGGGGTCGGTGATAAAACCTATGCTTTTGAATTATCCCGTAACGAAGAAACCGGACCGCTGACCGATCAAGGTTTTGACCCCACTTGGCAGTGGACTCCTGAACAAGAAGGAAGTTACCGGATCCGCATCGTGGTGACAGACGCACTCGGTAATCAGCTGACCAGCAGTTGGACCAAGCCTTATAAAATCGTTCCGGCACTTGAAGTGACAATACCGGAACCGGACAGTCTGTCAAAGCAGCAGATGATTCATTCTTCTGTGAGTTGGAATGTTCAGTCCAGCGGTGGCGTTGGCAAGAAAACCTATGTTTTTATTTATGAAACCAAGTCCGGGGAGACCCAGTCACTAAAGACCGGCGCTGCCAATGTTTGGAAGTGGCGGCCAGCTACGGTTGATTTTTACCGGGTCCAGGTTTTAGTCACTGATGCTTTGGAAAATCAGCAGAAAAGTGCTTGGTCAGATTGGAATGAGATCCGAAGTCCTTTGTCTCTGAATGCTTTATTCCCTTTGCAACCCTCACCACAGGTAGCGCTGAACGAAACCATCCGCTGGCAAACTGAAGTTTCCGGTGGAGTAGGCGTAGTGTCTTATGAATTTCGCTCGCTCATGGGTGGAATTGAATCGATAGAGCAGACTGGCACGTCCTCGGTACTCGACTGGTCACCGCGAATCGCAGGGAACTATCGGATGAAGGTTCACATCTGGGACGAAAATGGCCATATGACCAAGAGTGGTTGGTCTGAGGACTACTTTATCTCTCCAGCCATAAGATCTGATTCTCTCGTCGCCATCTTGCCGCTGGAAAATTTGGCTGATGTAAAGGTATCGCTGCCTGAGTTTGATCGTCGGTATCGTGATCTGCTCGGGGACGCTTTTCAGTTTCTTCCGACAGAGGCTCTTGAGAATTTTATGTATACCCACCGGATGAGATACACGGGGGGAATTGGCTTGACGCTTGCAATGGCCCTAGAAGAAGAAACGGGGACTGACGCCGTTCTTATTTCCAATTTGGAAACTTGGAATGAGCGGGGCTCACCACGAGTTGCTTTGATCTCACGTCTGGTGACAACCGGGAAGAATCCGGCAATCGTCTGGATTGACAGTGTTGGCTTGACCGGAGAGGACTCTCCGGGGCTTCTCGGTATCGGCAGAATCCACGAATCTCAGGAATTGCTCGACAATGCCTTGAAGCAACTCGTTGTTTCTTTAGATTCCTATCTGGCGGGCACTTTTCCTAGTTACCGACGTATGGCTGACCAGCAGGAATTACGATTAATTAATGGTAAAACAGGAACCGCAGATGGAGCGATCGGACCGGTTAAAGGACGACACCAACCACAGTTTTCTTATCGGTCAACGAGCTTTGATCCTGCTATTAAATACAGTGTTGCTGTGATTCCATTTCTTAACATCAATGCCAGAAAGCATGCGGGGAAAATAGTTGCATTACATACGGTCAAACAGGTTCATCGCTACGCTAACATTCAAATTCTTGAACCTGGATTGATCCGTGAAACGTTACTTAAATATCGGATGGTTATGCAATCAGGGCCATCTCTGGCGGCTTCTGACCTTTTACATAGCCCCGATATTCTCGGTGCAGATATCATTGTTTCCGGTCGAGCATTTGATTATCAGGGCGAGGTAGGGAAGAGTAAGGTCGACTTTTCAGTACAGGCTTTTGATGGTGTAAAGCGGGAAGTTCTGTGGGCTTCTCGCAGCTATGCTGTCGGCGATGAAGGTGTTTATTTCTTTGATTGGGGGAAAGTTCCGATGGCCCATGGGTTAACCAGTCATATGACTCAAGCTGTGATAAACCTTCTGGAAGAATAAAAATAATTCACCTTGTATGCCGTAAAGGCACAAAACTAGAAAGAGGATTACATGCAAAAAATCATGTTCCGTCTGATTCCGATTATTACCATGCTTCTTGCGACATTGTCCCCAGCCTTTGGGTTCGGTGGAGGGAGTAAGTCTGCCGATAAAACGGTGGCCGCGTCTTCCAGCGGTGAAATGAGCGCATTAACAATTCAGCTGCGCCAGAAGGATAGTGGGGAGATCCGTGAGGTTTCATTGTTTTCCGAAGAACATGCACAGGCTCCAGTGGCAATGGTTAATGAAGAGCCAATTACCCTACAGGATTTCACCACTGAACTTGCAAAAATGCACAGCAGTATGGCTGACTCAGAAACGCCGAGAAGCCAAAGTTTTAATAAACTTCTGGATCGTTTGATTGCCATAAAGTTGGTTAAGCAGGAAGCGTTAAACATCGGCTTTGATCAAACTCCTGCTTTTCAGAAGCAGGTCGAAGAGTTTGCGTTGAAGACCATGGTTAAACAGCTATTAGCAAGGCAGGTGGCAAATGTCCAACCGGATGAAGCTGCGGTTGAGGAGCTGTATCAACAGATGGCTCTGGAAGTAAAAATAAGGGCCTATCGAGTCCAGGAGCAAACCGCCGCAGAGTCCTTCCTTAAAGAGGTTCAGGAAGGGGGCGATTTCAAAGTTCTTGCAGACAAGATGGTTGCTGATGGCAAGGCACAAGGAGCAGGGGAACCGGAGTTTGCCAAACTCAAAGATCTTATTCCTAATGTTGCCAAAGCGGTTTTTTCCATGGAGATAGGCACAGTCAGTGAGGTCTTCAAGGCGCAAAAAGATTTTATCGTATTCAGGTTAGAAGACCGTCGTACCTATGAGGATCCACAGGCACGTCTGGCGGCAGAGAACCGGGCACGTCAAGAAGCTGCTAACAGACGACAGAAGGAATATCTCAACGAGTTGATTGATAAATATGCCACTTTCCATGAGGAGAATCTAGCAGCGCTGGACTTTAAAAATATTGTTTCAGAAGACCCTGATGCGACCAGAACAGAAGTGTTTTCCCGAATGAGTAATGATCAGCGGCCGCTGGTAACCCTGACCAATGGCAAAGAGGTCGTGACTATTTCTGTGGCTGATATTATCGGAGATTTAAAGGATACGATGTATCACGGATCCGATAGAAAAATCGACGCCAACCAGCTGAACAATCAGAAAATCGCTTTTATACAGGATCGACTGACTTCTGTGACCGGAAAAATGGAAGCAGAAAATCTGAAAATTTTGATTTCACCAGCTTATTTAGGTGCCGTTGCAAATTATAAGGAACGGCTGCTTTTTGATACCTTTATGGCCAAAGCGGTTATTCCTGGCTTGGTTGTCCCGGAAGAGGATGTGCGCAAGTACTACTATAACCACCTCGAAGACTATTCTTCACCCATGTTATTGACGATGAAGAGCCTGGTTTTCACTGACCAGCAGAGCGCACAGGAAGCTGCGGCAAAGCTTAAGGCCGGCACGGACTTCAAGTGGGTTTCTGCAAACATGACTGGTTTTGCCGCTGCAGACCATGAAGGGATTCTCAACTTGGGAGGGAGTGTTCTCACCGAGACTTCGCTGCCAGATGAGTTACAGCACATGGTTGCCGGAGCCAAACCGGGTGATGTTATTTTTTATGCCGGCCCGGATGAGCTTTTCTACACCCTGGTCGTTGAAACTGTTTTTTCACCAAAAGCAAAGCCCTATGAGGAAGCCAGGCCGGAAATAGGTAAAATTGTTTATGGTCAGGTCATCGAGGCAGCCTTCGAAGAGTGGGTGGTTAAGCTTAAAGAAGCCTACGAAACAGAGGTGTTTATTGTTGAGGGCAGCCAGTAGCATCCCGAAAAAGGCGGTTGGGTTTCTTTGTTTCACGATTAAAGCGAGATCACGTTAATGGAGTTGTCATGATGGCAAAATTTTCTGGACCACTGAAGTTGACACTAGGAATTTTCCTGTTGTTTTGCTGTGTCTTTACACTGCAACTGATTTACCCTGATGAAAGCTCTGCGGCGCGAAAATTTAAAAAGAAAGCATGTATCGATTGCCACAGCGATTTTTCGAAGACATATAGTAAAATGAAAAATCAACACCCTGGGGTTCAGGATGGAAAATGTCAGGACTGCCATTTATCGCATGGGATTGTTGGCAAGTTGCTGCTGGTGGAAGAAGGGAACAAGCTTTGTTTCCGTTGCCACGAAAAAGAAAATTTCAACCTGGAAAAAAAGACCGGTGTCCATACGGCCCTGCTACAGGGGAAATGTGCATCATGCCACAATCCACACGGATCTGACTCGGCCCATCTGTTGGCTGCTGAAGGGGATCAAATCTGTTTTAATTGTCACCAGCCGGACAAATTTCAGAAAAAGGTTATTCACGGTATTATTGATGATAGCGGCTGTCAGGCCTGCCATAATGCACACTTTTCTGAACATCCTAATCTGCTCAATATGGCTCCGGAAAAGTTGTGTCTTTCCTGCCATGACAGTAAAGACTCCAGCTTTAAAGATGCCCATGGAAGCTACCCAGTCACAACTGCCGCTTGTACGACCTGCCATAGCCCTCACAGTTCGGAAAGCGCCAACCTGCTGAAAGAAAGTCTTCACAGCCCGGTGGCTGAAGCCGAGTGTGACTCCTGTCACAATGATGCATCAGACAAAGAACCTTTCGGCTTGAATACTGCTGCCGAGGAACTTTGCCTGACCTGTCATGATCCTGATGACATGCAGGGAGACGGAGCGGTACAGCATCAGCCATTTGTGTCGGGGGACTGTCTTTCCTGCCATAATCCACACACCTCAGAATATAAAACCCTGCTGGTAAATGAGGGGAATGATCTTTGTTTCAACTGTCACGAAAATACCAGTATGGCGGTCCGTTATCCGCATGCGCCGGTGGAAAGCGAAACGGGTTGCCTGACCTGTCATTCAGCTCATTCTGCCGCCTATGCAGGGTTGGTGAATAAAACTGAGGGCGATCTCTGTTACGAGTGTCATACCGACACCCAAAAAGCCGGAGCGAAAAACAAGAATCAACACAGTCCATTTACCGAAAATATGTGTAACAGTTGTCACAATCCGCATGGATCGAGTGCAGAAAATATGCTCGCTGACCGAGCAGATGCGGTTTGTTTTTCCTGTCATTCCGGTCTGTCTGATGAGTTTCAGGGAACCAACATTCATAGACCGGTACAGAGTGGAAATTGCATTGCATGTCATCTTGGCCACGGTGCGGACAATGACCAGTTTCTCAAAGCCGAGGGAGAAAAGCTTTGTGCAACTTGCCACGAGAAGACTCTCTATAAAGATGACTCCGCGACAATTCACATTCCTTATGAGGAAGGTGAATGTTTGACCTGTCATAACCCTCACGTTAGCAACAATGTTGGCATGACATCGGAGCCGCAGAAACTCATCTGCATGAGTTGCCACAGCGATTTAGAAGATCGGATGCTTTCAGCGTCAAGCAGGCACCTGCCTGTAACAGAAGGACAGTGCAGCGAGTGTCACAATCCGCACCAGTCAAAGCTCAATTCACTGCTGCTGGCGACAAGTCCCGACCTTTGTCTGGCTTGCCACTCTGAACTGAAAACTAAAATGGCGGAAGAAAATAGCCATTCCCCAGCCGAACGGGATTGCCAGCGTTGTCATCAGCCTCACTCTGCAAGCATCGACAACCTACTGGCGCTTCCTCTGCAAGCCCTTTGCGGAGAATGCCATGAAGCTGATGCTGAGGAGTTTCAGAAGGCGCATCTTTCGATTGCGGCGGAGGACATGAATTGTATGAGTTGTCATGACCCCCATGCATCGAAAGATCCAAAATATTTCAAACCGACAATGCATGCTCCGTTCGCAGCACGATCTTGCGATGCATGTCACATTGTTGAGAAGGAATAGAGGTGACTGATATGAGACGTCAAGTAACTATTGTTGTCATGCTCCTGATAGGTTTGGTGTTCTGTTTTTCCTCTGCAACTGTCTGGGCAGAAGGGAAATTTAAACTCAAACCAGGAGCCACAGGAAAGCTCTGCCTGAGCTGCCATACTGCTTTCAGCGCCAAAATGAAAGCGAAACATGTCCACACTCCACTGGTTGAAGGGGAATGCTCCAGTTGTCATAACCCTCATGCTTCGGATCATGGGGTGCTGATGGAAGATGATGCAGATTCGATCTGCTACAAATGTCACGATGATGTCGTGCCCGAAAAGGCGATAAGCACTCATCAAGTGGTTGCGGAAGGAAAATGTGTTTCTTGCCATGACCCGCATTCATCTGAAAATCCAGCTAATCTGGTAAAGAGTAGCCGGGAACTTTGCTTTAGCTGTCATAAGGAGTTGGGCGAAAAAATTGCTTCTAATAAATTTGGACATGCTCCGGTTAAACGCAATTGTATGAACTGTCATACGGCACACGCCTCGGATCAAGCTGTTTCCCTGCTGAAGACTGATGAGCCCGGCTTGTGTCTCGGTTGCCATAAAACCAACAGTGGCAGCTTCAAAAAGAGTCACATGAATTATCCTGTGGAGCAGGGACGTTGCACATCCTGTCACGATCCGCACGGTTCAAACACGGGTGCGATTCTGGCCGACAATGTTCACGCTCCAATTAAGAACGAGATGTGTAACCAGTGTCACAATGAGCCGGACTCTGCAGAACCATTCTCCGTGAAAAAAGAAGGCTTTGAACTTTGTCAGGGCTGTCACTACGAAATGATTAATGAGGCCTTCAGCAAGAGCAAGTTGCACTGGCCTTTGGTTGATAAAACCGGCTGCATCAATTGTCATACCCCGCATGCTTCTTCAGAGCCAGGGCTATTACGTGATTCAATGCTGGATGTCTGCGGTCGTTGCCACACCGATACTCTGGCGCGTCAAGACCGGTCGCAGACTCAACATCAGCCGATCAGTGAAGGGCAATGCACCATTTGTCATTCACCACATGCGTCTGACAATATCTTTTTGCAGAAAAAAGCATCGACCATTGACACTTGCAATGAATGCCACGATTGGCAGACTCACTCAACCCACCCCCTCGGTGCTGAAGTTATCGACCCTCGAAATGAGAATTTAGGTGTGGACTGCCTCAGTTGTCACCGGACACATGGGACGGAATACAAGAGCTTTTTGTATTACCCGGATATCCAGACTCTCTGTGTGCAATGCCATACCAAGTATCGGAGATAAACTATGCGCCAGTTATTTGTTCATATAGTCGTTGCAAGTTTTGTAGGAGCTTTACTCACTTCCTCGGTTATGGCAGCAAAAATAAAGCATTTGGATTCACTTTATTTTGACAATGCCGAGCTTGCGCTCAAAAGCCCAGAAGGAGTTGCTTGCGATGATGACTCTATTATCGTAGCTGATACAGGAAATAACCGGATTGTACTTTATTCCATGACCAATCAATCACTGCTTCCCAAGGCGGTATTTCCCCTGGATAAGATCTCTCCGATCGTCGTTCAGATCAGTAGTAAAGGGGATGTCTTTGTTCTGGATGGTCGGTCGAGATCTATCGTTAAGATAGGTCAGAACGGCCAGGTTTTGGGAAAGATTCAACCCAAAGGTCTACCTGGGTCGAAAACATTCATCCCGCGCAGTTTCAAACTGGATAAGGAAGATAATATTTATGTGCTGGACATTTTTTCTGAGCGGGTGCTGGTGCTTGATGCTACTGAGAAATTTGTCAAACAAGTACCTTTTCCCATGGGGTATAAGTCATTTTCTGACCTCGCAATCAGCCCTCAAGGACAACTCTATATTCTCGATGGTGCCGGAGGGGTGATTTACGTCGCTAATTCCGGGATGGATTCCTTTGACGTGTTGAGCAGTGACTTGAAAGAGCATATGAATTTTCCGACCAGCCTAGCTATTGACAGTCATGGCATCATTTATCTGTCAGACCAGTATGGCAGTGGTCTGGCACTGGTTGGCCGGGACGGATCATTCCTGGGACGTAAATTTGGCATGGGTTGGGAAAACGGACAATTTTATTATCCTGCACAGATCTGTATCAATGATCAAAACGTTTTAGCCGTTGCCGACAGAAATAACAGCCGAGTTCAGGTCTTTAGTATTTTGGAAGAGTAATATTAATGCCTCTTCCCGTCAGCTTTACTAGGAAACGGTTAGGGTTTGTGTCCCGTTGATGTAGCTCATAAATAGAATTCGAAGTGGAGTCATTTTTGTACCGATTCTGGTTCATCTTTATCCTGTTCTTCATTTCGGGAGCGAGCGGCTTGATTTATCAGGTTGTCTGGTCGCGGATGATGGCACTGACATTTGGTCGGAGTGTGCTAGCTGTTGGGATCGTTCTGGCAGCGTTCATGGCGGGGCTCGCTCTTGGCAGTTATTTATTGGGGAAATATTCCGACAAAAGCCGGAACCCTCTGCGACTATATGCGATTTATGAATTAGGTATCGGGGTTACCGCACTCGCAGCGTCTTTTTTGTTAATGCGCATGGCACCATTTTATGTTTGGCTGCATTCTGCCTTCGGAGATTCTTCTCTAGCCCTTTCTACGACCCGGTTCTTCATTGCCTTCCTCATTATCATTGTACCCACCATCCTGATGGGCGCGACATTACCGATTCTCTCTAGAGTGGTTATCAGGCGGTTGGAGTTAGTCGGGCAGGAGCTAGGGAAACTCTACGCGATCAATACTTTAGGGGCCGTTGCCGGAACCATTGCCGCAGGGTTCTTTTTAATCAGTCGATTTGGATTGTATGGTGCCATTTTTATAGCTGTTGCAGGGAATCTGTCTGTAGGTTTGTTGGCCTGGGTTGTATCTATACGGTCTGAAGAGTTGTCAAGAGTTGAAAAAAACGATCAACCGCAGGAAGAGTCTGCACCTGATGTTGTCTCTGACGAAACACTCACTCGACCGGTTTCCATTCTGCTTCTGTTTATCTTTGCAATGTCTGGGCTTGCTTCTTTTTCATATGAAATGTTTTGGACCCGTTCATTGGTTTTTATCCTTGGCAATACAACTTACGCCTTTACCCTGATGCTCACAGCCTTTCTCTCTGGGATTGCCCTTGGAGGCTATGGCATTAGATTTCTGGCTGACAGGGTTAAAAGTCGATTGCAGTTGTTTGCAATCATCGAGATATTAATCGGGCTGTTCTCTGCGGCATCACTTCCACTTCTCTTCTACATTATTGAATCTGAGTCGATTCAAGCGTTTATCACTAAAATGTCCAGTGATCTTGGTCTCCTTGTTCTTTCCGAATCGCTGGTGGCGCTTCTGCTTATGCTGCTGCCAGCAACTCTGATCGGAGCCACACTCCCTTTGATGGGGCGTATTTTTATCAGTGACCTACAGCACACCGGAACAACGGTGGGCAAAGTTTACGCTGTCAACACCTTGGGTAATGTCGTGGGTGCGCTGCTGCCGGGGCTTTTGATCCTGCCCCTTCTGGGAATTCAGAAAGGGATACTTCTCATGGCATGTCTCAATATATGCCTGGGGATTATGATCATGGCCTGGCGCTGGAAGAACAACATGGCTCTAGCGGTAGCTCCAATCGGTGCTCTTTTGTTGTTTATCGTCGTTCTTGTTGATATGCCGATCTCCTTTCAGTTTCCAGCATCGACACAGACGGCAAGTGACGCTGTGCTTTTTTACGAGGAAGGTGGACTGGTGACCACAAAAGTGTGGAGCGTGGTCAACTCTGGTAAAAAGATAATCAGTGTCGATGGTGTCAATATTGGTGGCACAAACGATGTTGACTACAAGCAACAGATCCTTGCCCATTTGCCCAAATTGCTTCTCAAATCATACGAATCTGAACTGTCAATTGGTCTCGGTTCCGGTATTCTCATCGGTGAAAGTGCTCGGCATAAACAGCTAAAGAAAATTGTTTGTGCAGAGATATCACCAAGTGTCGTCAGAGGGGCAGGTTATTTCTCAAAAGAAAATTACGATATTCTCAATAATGACCGTGCCGAAATTATTGTCGATGATATTGGCCATTTTCTACAAACAACGGAGGATAAGTACGATATCATCTCTGCCGATGGCAAAACTGATGAAAAGTACTCCAGCAATGCCTTCTCATATTCACAAGACTATTATCAGTTTCTCAGGCAGCACCTGGCTCCGAGCGGACTGGTTATTCAATGGATACCAACAGCTCTGCCATCACCTCAGTACAACTTGGTGTTGAGAACTTTCCTCGATACGTTTCCACACGTCACTCACTGGTACTTTCCGCCCGTCGGCAGATTTTCCATGTCTAATACTTTTCTGGTTGGATCCAATGATCCTGTCGATATCGACCCTGTTTGGATGAACCAGACGTTGGCAGAAGATCCTGAAGCCTTTCAAGGTATCCGCAAATATGGTTTGAATAGTGCCGAGGATGTTTTGGCTCACTTTGTTGCTGGTGAGGAAACTCTGCGACGGATGGTTCCCGAAGGGCCTATCAACAGTGCAGAAAGACCATACTATGAGTTCTATTCCCCTAGTGATTACAGTGGCGAACTACGTGATCGGGCTCTTGATAACCATAAGATGTTCATGACGATGCGAGAGCAGGATTTTGAAACTTATGTCCTAAGTGGCTTGTCGGACCAGCTCAGGGAGCGGTTGCAAACCGCTTTTCGAGCCGAGAGTATTTTTCTACAGGGGCATGGCTCGATGTTGAGCAATGGGTCTTATACTATGGCTCTCAATCTTTTTCAGAAATCTATCAATCTGGCTCCAGAAAGTGGGGTTCTGAAAAGCCAGATAGTTGCGTACCTCAATGAACAGTTCAGAGCTTATTATTCCAGGGCTGACTATACTAATGCCCTTGCTTTTCTGCGCCTTGCGGTCGCCACTTATCCCGAGAATGCTGAAGTTCATGAAGATTACGGGATGATGCTTCAGTTGATCGACCAGGGCGAAGAAGCTGCTCTGGAACTTCAACAAGCTTTGGAATTAAACCCCAATCTTGTATTTGCTCGCCGAAGCTTGGGGGTAATTCATGCTTCGAGAGGTGAAAACAGTATTGCCTTAGAACATTGGCGCAAAGCTCTATCAAGTGATCCCGATGATATCGGGACTCTAGTCACTCTTGGGGTTCATCTTGCCAAAAGTGGACTTGTCTCGGAGGGAGAGAACTCTCTCAGAAAAGCCTACAACTTAGCACAAGGCAATCCAGACGTGATAAACGGTTATGCATTAGTCAAGACTATTGCTGGTGATTACGTGGCTGCTCGTCAAATTGTAGATGCTGGAGGGGATTATTATGAAAACAATCCCACTTTCGAAAAGCTGAGAACTAAAATACTGCAGGAACATATCTGATTACTGAATTCAGATTATCTGATGATGAGGACAATATGGAGTTTCTTTTGGGTCAATGGATAGCCGATGCGTTTTAAGACAGAATTAAAATCGAAATGGCTTATATTTATATTCGCCTGTTTTCTGTTAGCTGTCGTGCTGTTGTCTGTTGTGATGACACAGGCTTTGCAGCCTTCTGCAACTGATGCCTGCATCCGCTGTCATATCTCTGTCTATAATCAAGGATTAGCCAATTCTTCGATCCATGCTCCATTCTGGGAGCGACAGTGTGACTTGTGTCACTTGGCTTCTGGAAGTCAGTGGGTAGAAACTACGATGGCAATTTCAGAACTTGAACAGATAACTGGAACGGTTGTGACACAAGAACTCTTGTGGCGAAAGCCACAAATATTTTCTAGTCAGCCTGATGTAACCTTTGATCATTTAGTCGACCTATCGGGTTTGACCGCAGAGGACGCCTATCGAATCCGCATTCAATTGCAATTTGTTGCAACGACCTCCGATGAAAGCATCCTGGAGGGACAATGGATTGGTCTTCGCCCATCAGAACTATCTGAAAATACAACTGTGCCGTTAAATATTGATACACTGATACCTGTTGCGCAAGCGGGCTTGGTTACGACGGCCTCTCTGTCTTGGGATGGTAAAACTGTCTTTGTTACTTTGCAGACCAGTCAATTGATGACTGCACAAGTGGAGGTTCAGGATCTGGATGGTTTGAATCTTAACTCTGATGAAACCAGTAGCGCTGACAGTCAATCCGTTAGCGCACAAGAGCAGCACCCTCCGATGAGATCGGCAGAAGCTCTGGCAATCGAAGCGTGCTATCAGTGCCACTCTGAGGCGGACCTTGGGACATCCCACCCGGTTCGCTTGTTTAGTGGAAAAGATGTCCGAATTCCGGACGAACTGCCAACTGTTGACGGCATGTTGACCTGCGTGACCTGCCATGATCCACATGGTTCTGACGGGGAAATGTTGGTAAGAGAAGTCATCAAAACCAAGCTTTGTGTCACCTGTCATTACAAGTACAAAAACAGCTCACCTAGTACAATGTTTGATTAATGAAATGGGAGCAGACAATGAATGCTAAAAAAACCTATAAACGCAAGCTACTGAATTTCTCCATTAAACGGGATATGCAATTCAAAATGATCGGCAAGATTTTTTTGCTGCTGTTTATCAGTCTGCTTTTAAGTGGTGCGATCTTCTATCAATTTGCCAATCAGGAAGTAACCTCTTCCTTTCAGATGTTTCATATTAAAGCACGCAACTTTCTGGATTTTCTTTTTCCGGTAATTCTTAGTTCGTTTGCCATCAGTCTGGTTGTCGGCACAATCGGCAGCTTGTTTTTCCCGAAACCGATTGCCGGTGGACTGTATCGTATTGAGAAGGATTTACAGACAGTTATTGATAACAAGGATCTGACGGTACAGATCGGCCTGAGAAACGGAGATCAGATGACCACGCTCGCCAGTCAGATCAATACCCTGCTGAGCGACCTCCGAGGGACAATTCAGAAATTGGATGAGGACTTGAAGGAACTGGAGAAAAATAATGATCCTGCGACTGTACTTAAAATTCAGGAAAGCCTGAGAAAAGAAATTTCTCAGCTAAAAACCTCGATCTAACCATCCTGCACTAAAAAAGTGCCACTGCAAATACAGTGGCACTTTATCCTTCAATCAATCTTGTTTCGCTTTCAATCTCTGCACCGAAGAAGAAGTATACCCGGAGATACCCGAGGAACCACCGATACTGACCCGTTGAAAATCGGGATAGGCTTCCATGCCGATTTCGCAGGAATCACAACCGAGCATTTCATCTTCTTCACTGACCCGGATACCGATGGTGTATTTAAGAGCCAACCAGGCAATGGAACTGGTGATAATAACAAAGGCGGCGGTTGCAAGAACACCGATCATCTGAGTGATAAAGCTGGTTTCTGGATTGGTAATCGGGACGGCCAAAGTTCCCCATATTCCACACACCAGGTGAACTGAGAGGGCACCAACAACATCGTCAATTTTCAGCTTATCAAAAAATGGGACCGCCAGAACTACCAGAATCCCACCAACAGCACCGATCAGCGTAGCAGCTCCTAAGGATGGAGTTGCCGGGCCAGCAGTAATGGAAACCAAGCCGGCCAGTGCACCATTAAGAGCCATGGTCACATCAACCTTTTTGTACATAACCTGCACCATGATCATCGCTGCGATCATGCCACCACAGGCAGCCATATTCGTATTGACCATGACGTTGGACATTTCAATGGCGGAAGCAGCATCACCCAAAGCCAAAACGGAACCGCCATTAAAACCGTACCACCCCATCCAAAGAATAAAGGTTCCCAAAGTTGCTAATGGGATATTGGATCCAGGGATAGGATTAACGCGACCGTTTTTGCCATATTTACCTTTACGGGCACCCAGAATAATCGCACCAGTTAATGCCGACCAACCACCGACAGAGTGGACAATTGTTGATCCGGCATAATCAGAAAAACCCATTTCGGAGAGCCAACCACCACCCCAACCCCATGAACCCTGGATGGGATAGATAAAACCAGTCAGAACAACACAGAAGGTGAGAAACGACCAAAGTTTAACTCGTTCGGCTACACAGCCTGAAACAACTGAACAAGCGGCTCCACAAAATACCATCTGAAAAAACCAGTCAGAAGCGGCAGAGTACCCTCCTGAATAATCTCCAGCCAATGCGGCCGCGTCATCGCCTCCCCAGAGCCCGAAACTGCCCATAAATCCACCATCAACACCGGCATACATGAGATTGTAACCCACGATGTAAAATAGAATGCCGGCAATACCAAACAAGGAAATATTTTTCAGACAAATGGTCGCAACATTTTTGGAACGAACCAGGCCAGCTTCCAGCATGGCAAATCCAGCCGCCATCCACATCACCAGAATCCCCATAACCAAAAAAGAAAAGGTATTAAGAATATAGGTCATTTCTGAAACCGGAGCATCTTCAGCCAAAGCCAATCCGGGCAAAAGTAACAACCCAATCAGCAGAATAGAAATTATTTTTTGCATCTTTTTCTCCTTATATAAATAGTCAAAACGCAGAGTCAGTTTTCGATTAAAGGGAATCTTCTCCAGCTTCGCCGGTACGAATCCGAATCGACTGCTCTACCGCACTGACAAAAATCTTTCCATCACCAATCCGTCCAGTACTTGCCTCACGCTGGATTGCCGAAACAACGGCTGCAACTTGTTGTGCTGAAACCACCAATTCAATTTTAATCTTTGGAATAAAATCGACTTGATATTCAGCCCCCCGATAAAGCTCGGTATGCCCCTTCTGGCGACCGAAGCCGCGGACCTCACTGACAGTCATCCCATTGATGCCCAGATCACAAATCGCCGCTTTGACATCGTCCAGCTTAAAGGGCTTGATAATGCATTCCACCTTTTTCATTCTGAAGTACTCCTTTCAAAAAACATTCTCAGTGATTTTTTCTAATATCCACAACTGCTATAGCACTCAACATGCCAACACCATAAGTAGCTGTTATAAAAGAAATTTGATAGAAACAATCACCTGATATGCCTTATTTTTAAGCACAATAAAAAGCTCCTGCACAGTCGCTAAGCAGTAAAAGATAACTAAAATGATAAACACCATTATTGACACCCGTTTCAAACAAGTGTTTAAATAAACAATCTATTTTTTACCAAACGAAAGAACCACCATGTCACAATGCGACACAAAAACCCGAATTCTTGACGGTGCCGAGCAAATGTTTGCACGCGAGGGATTTCACAATACTTCTCTGCGATCTTTAACCAGCCTGGCTGCAGTTAACCTGGCTGCAGTCAACTATCACTTTGGCTCTAAAGAAGCCTTGCTTCAAGCCGTCATAGAGCGGCGGTTGCTACCTTTAAATGCAATCCGGGAAGAAAAAATCGAAGCTGTTCTTGCCCTGGCAGAACAAAATTCAAAACTGCCTGCTGCCGAAGACCTGCTGCGCGCCTTTATTGAACCCACTCTTGAATTTCGTAATTCCAGTCCTGGGGCTCGCGACTTTATCTCCCTGATCGGACGCGCACTGAGTGAGCCTGACGAAACCATCCGCAACTGTTTCTTGGATCTCGTATTGCCTCTATTCCAGTTGCTGTTTAAAAGCCTGCGCGCAGCACTGCCACAACTTGCTCCAGAAATCCTGCTGACACGGATACAGTTCATCATGGGGAGCATGAGCCATATCATGAGTATGGGCAGCCATTCTGCTCCCCCCCAAAGTCTACCCCCATCCTTGGAGTCAAAAGCTTTGACTGATCAATTATTAAAATTTGTCCTCGCCGGACTGGAGGCACCAGAATGAAATTTTTATTGCTCTTTCTGTTACTGCTAGCAGCCTGCAACCCACTCCGACCTTCGCAACTGGAGCCGCCCGAGCTCCCTCAGTCCTATGCCACTGAACAAGCGGGGCCAATCGTTCAATTGTCAGAACATTGGTGGGAAGATTTCAACGACCCGCAGTTAAATCAATTACAACAGCAACTATTTTCCAACAATCTCAATCTACTTCAGGCCCTGTATCGACTGCAGCAACTAGAAGCCTTGCAGAAAATAAGTGGGGCCTCTCACTCGCCACAACTTAATCTGAATGGATCCCTCAGTCGCGACCAGTCACCTGCAATCACCGGCGAGACAACTGCAACAACTACTCGGTTTTCTATTGCTGCTGGCTATGAAATTGATCTGTGGAATAAACTCAGAGATAAGAATAAGGCAGCAGAATTGCGACTGCGGGCTGGTGAAAGTGACGTTCAGGCGCTGCTTCTCAGCTTAAGTGCACAACTGACCGAGCAATATTTTGTCGCCGTAGGGCAACGAGCGCATCTGCAATTACTCAAACAGCAGACCTCTCGAAAAGCAGATTTCCTGCAGACTGTCACAGAACGCTACCGAGCGGGACTATCGACAGCCACTGAAGTTTACCAGGCACAACAGAACCTGGCTATCATCGAAACTCAGATTCCAGGATACCAAACGGCACTGGCCCAGGCGGAAAACGGTATTGCCCTCCTGCTCGGACAACTGCCCAGAACCACTCTGATCACAAGGGATGAGCTGCCACAATTAAATAACGTTGTCGATATCGGTCTGCCAGCAGACCTTTTGGCCCGTCGTCCTGATGTCGCGGCAGCATTCCTGCAACTCCAGGCAGCGGATCATGAATTGGCAGCAGCCCTGGCGGAGAAACTTCCGGCAATCAATATTTCGGCAACCCTGGGTCGCTCAGCAACCCGTTTAGCCGCTGGAGATATTGAAGGAACATTCTGGAATCTGCTGCTCGGGGTAACACAACCGCTGATTGATGGTGGTCGACGACAAGCGGAAACAGAACGACAGCAAGCGATTCGTGCTGAAAAACTGGCCGCCTATCAGCAAACGTTACTGACTGCTTTTCAAGAAGTGGAAACCTCTCTTGTTGCTGAAAGCAACAGTATTGAAACCGCAACCAGGCTTGAACGACAACGACAGATCAATCAAAAAAGCTTGCAACTGACGCAGAATAACTATCTGTACGGTTTAACCGACAGCAGGGACCTGTTACTCAGTCAGATGGCACAGTTGGACATTCTCAGTCAGCAGTTGAGTAACCAGCGGCAACAGATCAGTCAACGGATCACATTGGCGCGGGCATTAGGTGGCAGCTGGATGAAAGAAAAAATTGAGAAACAACAGCAAACTCTCAAACAAGAGCAGGATGGGACCAATGACTGAAGCAAACAATAAAAGCCGCCTGGCAATAAAAATTATCCTCCCGTTACTGGTTCTGGTTATTGGCTTCGTGGGATTCAATATGATGGGCAAGCTCAAAAAGACCCCACAGCGGCAACCCGCTCCACAGCAGGGAGTTTTGGTTGATGTTATTGCGCTGGAAGCGCAAACCCATCAGGTAACCGTTCATGCAACAGGGACTGTTCAGGCAGAACAAGAGATTTCGCTGGTCCCCGAAGTCAGTGGCAAAATCAGTTGGATTTCACCAGAGCTGGTTGGTGGTGGATTTTTCAAAAAAGGGGAAACTTTACTTAAAATTGAAACCAGCGATTTCCAACTCGCCATAGAAAAAGCCCGCGCCGAGATTGCCCAGGTTCAAGTCGCACTGGCAACAGAGCGTGAACGAGCCAAGGTTGCGCTGGCGGAATGGGAGCGGATCGATATCCCCGATAAAGGCAAACCCGGTCCACTGGTCACCCGAGAGATTCAGATGCAACAGCAACAGGCCAATCTCGCGGCTGCTGAAGCTAACCTACAACAAGCCCAGTTAAATCTGCAGCGCACCGAACTAAAAGCCCCATTTAATGGTCGTATTCGCCAGGAGCAGGTTGACCTTGGTCAATATCTGCGCAGCGGGACCAGTATCGGTAGTTTTGCTGGCACCAATCGTGCCGAAATCCACATCCCCTTACCAGCCAGAGAACTGACCTGGCTAAATATTCCATCGGCCACGCAAAAGAAAGGGTCCTCTGCCAACATTTATCTTTCGGGTGACAAAAGCAGCAAATGGACCGGAAAGGTGGTGCGCAGTTTAGGTGAAATCGACCCAAACAGCCGGATGGCAACCCTCGTCGTCGTGGTTGAGGATCCCTACCAAAGGGGCGATACCGCGACAAAGTCCGAGCTACAGAATGGCCTGTTTGTTGATATTGAACTCCGAGGTGAAAAATTTGCGGATATCATCAGTATTCCACGGAAAGCATTCCATGCAGATGATCTGGTCTGGATTGCTGACAGCGAAAATCATCTCAATTTAAGACCGGTTGAAATCCTGCGCCGGGAAAAGCAGCAGATCCTGATCAAGAGCGGGGTTCAGGCTGGTGAAAAACTGGTGCTGACAACCCTCTCAGGAGCCACTGACGGGACACTGATTCGACCAGTTTTACGGGAGAATCAGTAATGAACGGTGCCGTCAAATGGATGGCCATGAATCATGTGGCCGCAAATCTGCTGATGCTGGTTCTGATCCTCGGTGGCTTTATTATGGCACCAAGTATCAAACAGGAAATCTTCCCGGAAGTTTCTCTTGACCTTGTTTCGGTATCGGTCGCCTATCCTGGTGCCGGCCCTGAAGAGGTTGAGGAAGGGATCATCATAAAAATTGAGGAAAGCCTGACCGCAGTCGACGGAATCAAACAGCTCAAGGCGACCGCTAACGAGGGATTTGGGACCGTCCTGGCTGAAGTTTATGCCGATGAAGATGTAGATGATGTCCTCCAAGACATCAAAAGTGAAATTGATCGAATCACCACCTTTCCTGAAGATGCTGAGAAACCGGTGATCAGTAAGTTGTCCAACCGCCGCGAAGTTATCTCGCTGGTGATTTACGGAGAGGCCAAAGAGAAGGTCCTGCGCGAACAGGCCGAACGGATCCGGGATGAATTACTGGAGCTACCGGATATCACTCAAGTTGATCTCAGTGGTGTACGGCCGTTTGAAATCACGATCGAAATTTCCGAACGAACCCTGCAACGCTATAATTTGACCCTTGATCAGGTCGCCACTGCCATCCGTTCTGCTTCACTCGACTTGCCGGGCGGGACAATTAAAACCACGGGTGGCGAGATTCTGCTCAGAACCAAAGAACGTCGCTACTGGGGTCCAGAGTATGCCGATATCACCATTCTGGCGAATCCGGATGGAACCCAGGTCAAACTGGGAGATATTGCTAATGTGGTCGACGGGTTTGCCGACAGCGAAACCTATGGCCAATTTGACGGCAAGCCTGCGGCAATGGTTCAGGTCTTTCGCATTGGCGAACAGAAACCAACCAAAATTTCTGCCCGTATTATCTCCTACGTTGAAGAAAATAGCCTCAAACTTCCGGGCAGCCTGCAACTGGCAATCTGGAACGATACGACCGAAATTTTCAACAGCCGCATGAGCATGTTGCAAAAAAATGCTCTATTGGGACTGGGGCTGGTCGTTATCATCCTCGGCCTGTTCCTGGAAATACGCCTGGCCGGCTGGGTCATGCTCGGCATTCCGATCTCGTTCTTTGGCACCCTGTTTATCATGCCCTGGCTCGGAGTCTCAATCAATATGATCTCGTTGTTTGCCTTCATTCTGGCACTTGGGATTGTCGTCGACGACGCCATCGTTGTCGGTGAAAACATCTACGAACACCGGCAGCGTGGCAAGCCTTATGCGCAGGCCGCCATCGATGGAGCTCTCGAAGTTGCGGTGCCGGTCACATTTTCAATTTTAACCACGGTTGCTGCCTTTCTACCGCTGATTTTTGTCACTGGAATGATGGGGAAATTCATCCAGGTGATCCCGGTTATTGTCATCACCCTGTTGCTGGTATCCCTGGTTGAGTCGTTGCTGATTCTGCCCGCCCATTTGAGTTCCGGCAAAGCCCGGCCAACCAATGGGGGGATACTCGGGGGCATTGACCAAGTTCGCGGCTGGTTCAGTGGTGGGATGGATCGTTTTATTAACGGCCCATATCAATGGCTGCTGAAGCTAAATATCCATTACCGCTATATTTCCCTGGCGGTGGGGATCGTGGCCTTACTCATAACTGTCGGGGTGGTCAAAAACGGGCTGATCAAATTCACCTTCATGCCAGAAGTTGATGGCGATCGCATCACCGTTGGCATCCAGATGAACCAGGGCGTACCTATCGAAGAAACCGGAAGAGTTGCAGACTTCATCCTGGAAAAAGGGATGGAGACCATCTCTGAATATAATCAGACGCGCCCGGCTGGAGACACTATTCTCCGCAACGTTTATACCGTGGTCGGAGGCAACATTTCTGGTGGCGGTCCCGGTGGGGGCTCCAGTACGACAGCAACCAATATGAGTAATATTGCGATGTTCCTCACTAAAAGTGAGGTTCGTAATATCCCGGCAACTGAAATTTCAGCGGCTTGGCGAAAAAAAATCGGAGAAATCCCAGGTCTCGACTCCCTGACCTTCCGTTCTAATTTGGTGCGAATGGGAGCGAATATTGATGTGTTGCTAGCTCATCAAGATTTTTCTGTTTTGGAACAGTCCTCTGAACGTATCCGCCAAGCCTTGGCAGAATATCAAGGAGTGAGTGATATTGAGGATACCTATTCACGCGGAAAACGTGAAATCAAACTGAAATTGAAACCCGCGGCTAGAACCCTGGGAATCACCGAGACCAGCCTGGGTCGTCAGGTACGAGCAGCCTTTCACGGAGCGGAAGCGTTACGTCTCCAGCGCGGTCGTAATGAAATTAAGGTTATGGTTCGTTATCCTGATGCCAACCGCCGCGAACTGTGGAACTTTGAAACCATGCGCATTCGCACCCCCAGCGGGGAGGAGATTCCGCTATTACAGGCTGCAGACGTTATTGAAGGGCAAGGTTTTTCAGAAATTAACCGGACTGACCGAAAACGGGTGATCAATATTTCGGCAACAGTAGACAACGAGCAGAGCAACGCACAGGAGATCATTGCGGACTTAAAACAGAATCTTCTTCCACAGTTGGTTGCAGATTACCCCGGCTTGAGTTGGGATATGGAAGGGGAGGAAAAAGAGCGTAAGGAATCGCTCGGAAGCATGCTCGGCGGTTTTAAGCTCTCCATGATCGCTATTTTTGCCCTGCTGGCCATCCCATTTCGGAGTTATAGTCAACCTCTACTGATTATGGCAGCCATCCCCTTCGGGATGATTGGCGCGGTTCTTGGCCACATTATTATGGGCTTCAACTTGAGCCTTTTGAGTATGTTCGGCCTGGTTGCCCTGGCCGGTGTGGTGGTTAATGATTCGCTACTCTTAATCGATAAAGCAAACCGCAACCGCCGCGAAGGCATGAGCATATACGATGCGATTATTTCCGCCGGAACCCGACGTTTTCGACCTATTATACTCACTTCGTTGACCACTTTCTTCGGTCTGACACCGATGATTCTGGAAACCAGCGTTCAGGCACAATTTCTGGTGCCAATGGCTATCTCCTTAGGTTTCGGAATTATCTTCGGGACTGGAATTATCCTGCTGCTGATCCCGGCACTTTATATGATTCTGGAAGATATTCGGCGCTTGTTCGGTTTTAAAGAAGAGCATGCCAGACAACATGTTGAGACGACGGATTGATAATGAAAAAATGCCCTTTTTGTGCTGAAGATATACAGGATGAAGCGATAAAATGTAAACATTGTGGGGAATTTATAACGACATTCCCGCAACATTCTGCAGAAGAAAAAGCTCCATGGTATTTTAGGAAATCGACGATCATTATAGCTCTCGCCAGTGTCGGCCCACTGGCATTACCGTTGATCTGGTGGCGCCCGCAAACGCCTCTGATATGGAAAATCGGACTGACGATAGGAATCATTGTTCTCAGTTGGGTTTTATATCAGACGACAATGCAGTCCATCCAAACACTTCAGGAATATTACCAACTCCTGAACGGATTATAAAATAAGGGGCTTCGGAATTTAGTGTGCAAATACCGAGGGACTCTTAACCCAAAAATAGAGGATCAATATTGAAAAAAGAAAGTGCTGTGTGCAGCTAAGAAGACTTTAAATGTAATCATCTTCTTTGAAAAACTTAGGGCTTCGGAGGTTAATCGGATTTCTTAATGCTGAGGGGGGGATTTAATCATAACCTTTTGATAGTTCTTTCCGGCTATCTGCTCTGTTGCAGAAAACAGTTCCTTGACTGCCTTTTTTAGCGAGGAGGGATGATATAAATAACCGATCAATCCCTGGAAGGAGTAGGGTTCTCTACAATCGGGGTTTTCACTTACCAGCAACATTCGGTCAATAGCCAATAAACGTCTAATTGCGCTGAGCCGGCCAATTTTCTCCAGATCGACATCAGCAATAAGGAGGTCAAAGTGCTCAAGCATACTTTTAAGGGAAAAGCCAATCCGTACGGTAACTTCAAATCCTTCCCTAACCACAACTTCATATCCGGCAGCTCTTAGTGTGCCTGCTAAACGCTTGGAACGACCTGGTTTTTCGGTAAGTAGCAATATACGTTTCTTATGATTCATTAAGTCTTCTCAGTAGTGGGGTCCAGATTTCTGAAATATCAACTTCTTGGGAATTGTCGGAAACTATTCTTTCCCTTCATCCAACACCCTCCTGACCGTCTGTAACAATTTCAGTAAATCCAACGGCTTCGTGAGGAGGCATTGATGCCCAATCCCTTGGCCTTGCTTTCATCAATCTTACTGCTGTAACCGATGCATAGTTTGGTAAATCACCCGGCTAAATTCACTGATGCTATAGGGTTTGCTGATAACCGGGGCATGACCTATTTTTTTGCGACAGTCTGGATCAATCAACCAATCGCAGACAGTATAGAAGAGAGCTTTTGTCTGCGGCTGATAAATATAGATCTTATCCATGATGTTTTGCCCATCAGATCTGGGAATGTCAGTATCAAGAATTAGTAGATCGATTTTTTTGCCTGAAGCGTTGAATTGTTTGATGACCTGATTTTCATTGCTGGCAGTGACAACCTGATAATTGAGTTTGGAGAGTAAGGAACTCCCCAACTTCAAAAGGTTTGCATTGCAATCAGCCAGCAGGATAGTTTCCCCATGGCCAAAAGTTATGGCTGATAAGTTGGCTTGATCTGCCATATTATTAGGAATGTTATGATGCTGTAATTCTTGTGCTTCTTGTTGTGCTGTCATACTGTACGACCTCAAAATTTAAGTTGAGTGATTCTGTACCCCCCTCCTAGAGTTCAAAGTCTTCGCTTGCTGAATAAAAAAACGCCATCCCTTAGTGAAAAGAGACGACGCCCTGTAGTGCAGCCCCCCTGCGTCATTTCCATTCTTCGGCAACCCGGCTATCCGTTTACATTGACATGTCAATAAGGACCCGTGGCTTTGCGTCACCAGATTACTCTGGCTTTGCTATTATCGGTTTGGTCGAGCTTCAGGAGCTAGACATTAAAATTTACGAATATAAGATAGAATTAAACGCAAACTCTGTCAACAATTCTAATAAAATCGCCCTTTCTATCTCCAACCCAAGGGAGAAACAGGA
>Ga0307988_1000430_pt1 | contig 29732 bp, 24 predicted proteins | sample EllFjometagen183_FD_203166 | JGI IMG/M metagenome (GOLD analysis project Ga0307988, IMG submission 203166) | Marine microbial communities from Ellis Fjord, Antarctic Ocean - #183 | ecosystem: Environmental > Aquatic > Marine > Unclassified | place: Southern Ocean | collected 2014-10-08 | reverse complement strand
CGAACCGACGGATTATGAGTCCGGCGCTCTAACCAATTGAGCTATGGGCCCTTTCTATTAAAATGGTCGCTGAAGAATTACAAATTCGAAACGCATCAACTAACCAAAAGCCAAATAAAATAGTCGGAGGGTGAAGGACATACAATGAGATTGTAATTAGAATATTTTGAAAATCTGAAGATTAAGCTAAGTTGAATGGTGAATTCCGCACTCATATACACCCTGCTGTTCTGGTTATTCTCAGTCGGCCTCTACCAGGGGAATAAACCCCTGCCACCAGGGATCAACTATGCTTCAGACAAAATAATTGCCACACAACAGGATGTGCAATTATTGTCGGATTTAACAAGTCAGGATAGCCTGAAAAACCCAGTATATGACCATCATATTTTTGATTCACTCTTCCATTACATTGGGCAGGCAGAGCAATATATCCTTTTGGATATGTTTCTGTTTAATCAATATACGGGCCCCTCTGGTACTGTCTATCGTGATATAACAGCCGAACTTGTGGACATTCTAGTCCATCAGAAACAGAAGCATCCTAACCTGAAGATAGATTTTATCACAGATCCAGTTAATACCTTCTATGGGGGCGTTACATCACCAGATTTAACCGAATTAGCTGGATATGGAATCAATGTTATTGTCACTGATCTTAAACGGACCAGAGATAGCACGCCTGGTTATAGCAGCCTCTGGCGTACATTTTTCCAATGGTTTGGAAACTCAGAGCAGCATGGAATTCTACCTAACCCCTTTGATCCAGATGGACAGAAAGTGACCCTTAGAAGCTATTTGATTTTTTTGAATCTAAAGGCAAATCACAGGAAAGTGTGTATTGTTGACACGAAACAGGGACCGGTTTCATTCGTTATGTCAGCCAATCCACATAGCGCGAGTTCAGATTTTTCAAATATTGCCTTGATGATCAGAGGTGAAATTGCGAATAGTTTATATGAAACCGAAACATCAGTTGCAAAAATCTCAGGTGGTAATCTCCAAGGGGAAGCATATCTGTCCCATCAAAATGCGATAGCGGATTCTGGAGACTATGCATTACAAATTCTCACTGAGGAGCAAATAAAGGATCAGCTGATTCGTAATGTTGACATCCTCATGCCAGGTGATACCCTTTATGTCGGGATGTTTTATTTTTCGAATCGAGATATCATCAAGAGTCTTCTTAGGGCAGGAGAGAGAGGTGCTGTTTTGCGACTTGTTCTGGATCCCAATAAAGATGGATTCGGATTTTACCGAAGTGGGATACCCAATCAAGTATCTGGCGGAGAATTGGTTCGCAAATCGGGTGGAAATATTAAGGTGAGGTGGTACGAAACCCATGGTGAAGAGTATCATGCGAAAATTGCCTTATTCATGCCCCAGTCGGCTCCTGCTACATTAATTCTAGGTTCTGCGAACTACACACGCAAGAATTTGAACAACTACAATTTAGAACTTGATGTAATGGTAACCGGTTCGGCTGAGTCCGAATTAATGCTAGAAGCTCGTGACTACTTTGAAGTAATATGGGAAAATACAGATCATATCTATACAGTAGAGTATGAAAAATACGAGAACACATCGATTTTTAGGACATTACAATATCGGTTCCAGGAGTTCTCCGGATTTGGAGTTTATTAAATGAATCTTAAGCACATAAGTCATCTTCTCTTGGTTGGACTATTTGGTATGAGTTTGAGTGCTTGTTTTTTTGCATCAGGATCTCCTCCAGACATTTTGTGGACCGATAGTTCGGATCAAATTAATAGATATCAGGAAAAGCTAGATTCAACACTCATCTATCTTGAAAATCAAGCAGATCGTTATGGCATACATAAATTAAATCAATTTGAGATGATCAACCCAGATGCAAAACATGAGCTGGTCGCTGCTTGGGCTAGCGTCCATGATTATATGACTTACCTTGACTTTATTCGATTCCAGAATCAAGGATTCTATTATCAGTTGCCTGGAGACATTCATTTTGAAAGTTTTATCAATTACTACACAGCATTTCTGATTCAAAATTCTCGAGCTATCCACTTCATAAATATTGTCAGCCGAAATACAGCCTTAGCGACTATTTTAGATGAAGCCTACCCCCAGTATGGACTGGAGGAAAACGCCTATTCCGATTTTATGACTCATACACTTCATGCTCGGCAAGCTATTGAATATTCTGCATTGAAAATCATTTATCGGGAAAAGCGACCAGAAATTAATCCTCACTATACAGAAATTGCCATGCTGGAAGGCTACTATACAAGCATCGGTGAGGATTATGGTGTGAAACTGGGTTTCCAACATGCTCAGGAAGTGGTTGAAGATGAAGCCTTCTTATGGTGGTTTCCTATCCAGAAAAACGTGGCTGAGTGGGCCGGCACCATGCGTCTTTTTCGAGAAGGAAAGGGGCTGATTTCAAAACAGGATATTGGGGTCATTGAGCAACAACTCCTACCTGGTGATATCCTTTTTCAGAGAAGAGAATGGGCTCTGACCAATGCTGGAATACCAGGGTACTGGACTCATGCGGCCTTGTATGTCGGTGATTCTATATCGAGAACTCATTTTGAGGACAATCAGATTATTCATGAATGGGTCATTTCTCAAGGGGTGGAGAGTGGCTCTTTTGAGGACTTGCTTATGACAGAGTATCCCGTTGCCTATCAGATGAATGTCAGTTTGAATGATAGCCAGAAGACACATCCCATACTCGAATCACTAAGCCCGGGCGTCATTTTTCAAACCTTTGAGAAATCACTCACTTGCGATGGTCTCGGTGTGGTGCGTCCTACTATTTCTGAACTGGATATTGCAAAGGCCATCTTCACAGCTTTTCAATACCACGGTCGTGATTATGATTATAATTTTGATTTTCTTACGGACTCAACCCTGGTCTGTTCTGAATTGGTGTTCAAAGCTTTTGAGCCAGCAGACAATTACCCCGGTATTGCTTTTAATACCATGGAACTTTCAGGCAGAATGATGACCTCTTCGAATATGATGGTTGAACAATTCGACAAAGAGTACGCGACAATTCCACTGGAGTTTGTGCTGTTTTATGATGGTATCGAGCTGAAAAAAGTAAGTTTACCCTCGGATGAAAAGTCCTTCAGGAAAAGTTGGCGCCGCCTTGGATTTTATCAGATAATTCCTTCAGATAAACTCTTGATTAAACCTAATTAGCTCGATCTGGTAGAGCTTTATGTCGGGCCAAGCCATGGCATGGTCAAAACAGGTCAGGATCGCTATCGACGTGCTTCATAATCCAAATAATTGTCCAGCGGATCACTTGTCGTTGTTTCCAGGCTCAGGATGTAGTCCACTGTAGGCTGGTGGTAGTTCATGCCTGTATAGTAGGGGGATGCATCATAGGCTTGCAGAAGTGAGCCTTCCTGAACATAGAGATAGTCCGTGGTTAGCACAGAATAAGTGCTGTCCATTTTTAAAGGTGTTCCATCAGAATGTAAATAACCATCGGTTGTTGTTATGCCAGCGACAACAAGATATCCCAAAACATCTATAAGCTGTGATCCCGTTAGCTCGAGCTCAATGATATTATTGTCAAAAGGGAGGACACCCACGATATCTCCTTTACTGATATCTCCAGCTGGAATCGGTTGACGAATGCCGCCCGAGTTGGTAATCGCTACATCAGCATCAGGGTAGGCTACCAGCCATGAATCAGTAATCAGATTGTGTAATTGGGGTGAGTAGCGAGGAAGCTCAGAATTTGAAAATCCAATGATTTCACCCAAAGCTGCCTCAGTATCCTCATGCCAGATTACAACGATACCAGCTATTTCTGGATCAGCAGACCCGTTTTGGTTCAACCCTGTCTCAGCTATCATATCGGTAACTATCAACTCATCTTGATCATACCAGATATCAAGTTTGGCATAGTTGGCCATTTGCCAGCCACCCTGGAGATGGCTTTTCATCGGAACAGGTAGTAAATATAAACGATAGGGCAACTATCATAATTCTTAGAATAAATAAAGTGTTACTCATGAACCTCCTCCTAAGATGGGTAAAGCTAAAATATCTCCTGGTATACGAGCAATCCACAGTTTGTTCACAATATTTTCTATGGTATTAGAGGTAGAGATACGATGTACCAGATTCATTGTTGGCGGGCTGGGAATAAAAGATAAAAATAAGGTCTTGCTCCCACAGTAAAAATATTTTTTATTAGCGGATAGTGGAGTCATATATTATACTCCAATTCTGTATGAGAACGGCTTTTGTTTTAGGGGTGCAGAAAAGTAACGAGGATGAGCCGACCCCAGGTATTAAATAGGTGGAATATGATTTACAGAAATACTTACAATTTAATCGTCGAAAAAATTGGCGAAATCAATGATGAAATAAAGCAGAACAGTAAAGATATCAAACGGGCTGCTGATTTTGGTGACTTGAAGGAAAATGCAGAATATCATGCTGCCAAAGACAATCAGGCACACCTGCACAACAAGCGTCACCGCTTTGAATCACATTTGGACAAGGAAGTTGTTGAGCCAGGTGGGATCAATACGAATGTCGTCTCTTTTGGAACCAAAGTCACCTATACTGATGGTGAAAACCCGATCACGGTTGCCATTGCTGGAGCGGCAGAATATGAGTTGGAGCTATATGAGAATATAGTTACCGTAGCATCTCCTTTTGCTCGGATGATTTTGGGTAAAAAAGTCGGTGAGACATTGACCATGGATCTGCCAGATGGACTTAAAACTTTTACGGTTACAGCGATTAAATTACTCGAAGAATAATTGATCAGTGCCTTGTGAAAGCTTCAAACCTTTCACAAGGCATGCATCTAAGCTGAATCCTCCAGATGAAAAATCCAATCAAAGAACAATTCTTACTTGACCCCGAAATCAGTTATCTGAATCACGGATCATTTGGAGCATGTCCCAAACCTGTTTTTGATGAATATCAGCGTTGGCAGTTGGAACTTGAGCGTAATCCTTTGGATTACTACACCCGAAATCTGAACGGACTATTTTCAAAAATTGCCAGTGGCCCTCTGGAAGATTCGCGGAAAGCTCTGGCGAGTTTTGTTAACACAGACTCCGAAGGATTAATTTTTACTCCCAATGTGACTGTGGCGCTAAATGCCATTGCTCACTCCATTGACCTGAATGCTGGTGATGAAGTTCTCACTACTGATCATGAATACGGTACTATTCAGGCAACCTGGCAACGAAAATGTGATTCGTCAAATGCTGTGCTAAAACAAGTGCCGATCACCTTGCCAGTTGGTACTCAAGAAGCATTTGCTGAACACTTCTGGGCACAAATTACCCCAAAGACTAAAGTTATTCTCCTGAGCCACATTACTTCGGCAACAGCTCTGGTTTTACCGGTAAAAGAAATATGTTCTCGGGCTCGGCAAGCGGGAATCATCACTGTGATAGATGGGGCTCACGCTGCCGGCCAATTAGATTTAAACCTCCAGGATATTGATGCAGATTTCTATACCAGTAACTGTCATAAATGGCTTCTGACTCCAAAGGGAACGGGATTCTTGTATGTACATCATAGTCAGAGGGAATCATTTGAGCCACTGGTAATAAGTTGGGCTGAACTGAACCGGCCCTCCTTTGCTTTGCGGCATGAAATGTGGGGCACACGGGATATGGCGGGTTTCCTTTGTATTCCTGCTGCACTCGAATTTCGCGAGCAATGGAATTGGTCTGAGATCAGTAAGCTATCACGGCTGGTTGTGTATGATTATAGAGTGAGATTTACTGAATTGTTTGAACAGGACTTAATCTGTGATGAATCCTGGCTGGCTCAAATGGCCAGTGTCCTCATGCCAGAAAACACAGATGCACTTGCGCTGTGGACCTATCTCTGGGAGCAACACAAGATTGAAGCCATGATTACTAAATGGCACGATAAGCCCATCCTACGCTTAGGGTACAATGGCTACAATACCCCTGAAGAAATGGAAGCATTCTACCAGGCCATCCGTTTGTATCTGAGTGAGTAATACCATATTCAGTTCCATTTGCGCGTTATGTGTCATACTTCCCTTCGATACATTCAGGACAGGCTAAACTCCAGTAAGACACGCTATTTAGTTTTCCTGAGGACCTCGAAGGGTAATGATATCCTAACTTAAAAGAGGCATTTGGAACTGAATTTGGTATTAGACATTGGAATCGCCATATTTTGCGCGTTATAAATTCGCAGGCTAAAGCTAAACCCTTCCCAATTTAAAACCATCCACCAATCCCTTATTTGCATGAAAGTATTGCTGTTATTCAGCAAAATATCTCGGATATTTAAGGCTGTAGAAAAGGAACTGATATGTTAAAAAAAATTACACTCATGCTGCTCATCATAACCCAAATACTTTTTGCCCGCTGGGGCTGGGGTTCACACCGCTTTATCAATGATGCAGCAGTGGATCATTTACCTCCCGAAATGGCATTTTTTCAGGATCATCGGGATTATCTATCAGATCATTCGACAGATCCTGACACAGATAATCTGCCAGGGTTTTATCACTATATCGATATTGATGACTATCCCGAATTCTTTTCAGGTGAACTTCCCCGCGATTGGCAGGCTATGGTCGATCTGTATGGACAGAGTCGAATGGAAGACAATGGTATTGTACCCTGGGTGATCGAATGGTGGATGGAAGATTTGAAAGCACTCATGGAAGCTGGTGACTGGACCAATGTCTGGCAGGTAGCCGCAGAGTTGGGTCATTATATCGCTGATTCTCATCAGGCCCTGCACCTCACCCTGAACTACAATGGTCAATTATCAGGAAACTACGGTATTCATTCACGCTATGAAACCACCATGATCAATCCCCATCTCGATAATATTGTATTCCAAGATTCTATTGCTGGCTATTGGTCAAGCCCCATTGATTCAATTATTGGATACATTGAAGATATTTATCCGGTGGTCGCTCTGGTTATGGAGGCCGATGACGCAGCTTCAGTAGTTGATGATGATTACACCTCGACTTATTACAATATGATGTGGGAGTCCCTGGGTGATACGACAATTTGGACACTAAACCGTTCAGTCATGGATGTCGCCAGTATCTGGCATACCGTATGGGTGGATGCTGGTCGACCTTACCCGGTCGGTGTAGGTGTTGATGAAGAGTTTATGAAGAGTTTATGAAGCCTACGAAATTTAAAATTGGCGCTTATCCAAACCCCTTTAATGCTCAGATCACCTTGAAGCTACATCTGGATGCACCTGAAAGATTAACACTGAGGATCTTAGATATTCAAGGTCGAGAACGTGCGACCCTGGCCCAATCAGAATTCCAGGCAGGCGATTATACTTTTCAATGGAATGGTGAAGATTCGGACGGGATACCGGTAAACTCAGGGGTCTATCTATTTCAAGTGATTGGTCAACAAAGTGCTGCAGTATACAAAATAACAGTTATCAAATAACAAGCGACTCAAAAACTAATTGCGAGGGTTATTATGGATCATGATTTCTATCAGAAAATAAGATCAGATATTCGTGCCTGGCTTCAAACGAAAACGGGGAAATCGAGTAAATGGTCCGAATATCTTTTGCTTGCGCCAGATTTATTTCACCTACTGGCCAAACTGGCTCTCGATAAAGATGTTCCAGGTGCTGAAAAGGCCAAAATTGCTGGGGCCCTGGCCTATTTTATCTCACCCATCGACCTGATTCCAGAAGCAATTGTAGGACCTATAGGATATTTAGATGATGTTGCCCTGGCAGCATTTGTAATTAATTCTGTGATGAAAAATTGTGACCATTCAATCGTAACGCGTCATTGGGCCGGTGAACAGGATGTATTGGAATTGGTTCAACAGATCGTGGATGTAGCGGCTGATATGCTGGGGACTAAAGTTTGGGATAAGCTGAAACGGATGGTGAAATAATGAGAATGAAAATAGATTTCAAAAGTGTCCTGATCGGGGTCTTGAGTACCTTGCTATTTATTTCTCTGCTAAGTGCCAAGAAAAATGAAACGGATTTTGGAAATATAACAGTCAAATCTCTGACAGTCCGTGAAGATGGAGCCATCAAAATTCTCTCAATTGGTGGTGACAATGCCGTATATATCGAAGGAAATGGGCCGGCAGGAGGAACCATGACTCTGGCCAATGGGCTAAATATTCCTTCCGTCACGATTGGAGCCAATCTCGAAGGACAGGGCGGGATTGTTGTCTATAATCAAAGAGGTAAAGTAAGCAGCCATCTGGGAACAGGTCCAGAAGGCGAGGGCTTTGTCAGAACTTTCAATAGCCGTGAAGCACCGACAACCTATCTAGGGGCGAGCCAACAAGGGGGCGGACAACTTACTACTTATAATGAGGTCGGTAAGGAAACAGTTTTTCTCGGGACGGGTTCAGAAGGTATTGGTTTCCTTCGGACAGCCAATGAGTACGGTAAAATGAGTGCCTATATTGGGACAGGAAAATCTAACTCTGGCATGGTTCTGCTCTGTGACCGGGATGGAATGACAAAGTGGGTTGAAAAAGTAGACAACAATTAGTGTCTGTCTTCAAACTCCTTCCAGAAACTATTAAAACGGTTTCTGAAATTCAAACTGCTCAGTATCCCGCGTCTTAAATTGTGGGTTATTAAATACTTAATCAGCTCGTAATTGTTTTAACAGTTTCCTGTATGTTAAAGAAACAGTTACTTTATGGACAGACAATAATTAAGTGCCCATCGATTCCCGCTAACTGTTATTCATTAGAAATGGATGAGTCATCATCATGAGAACTTACGTTTTACTTATTACGCTTATCATGCTCTCCCTGTTACTGGGATGCAAACCAGAAGAGACTAAGGCTCAATTCAAAATATTAAGTCCAGATGCTCGGATCCAGGTAGCTCTAGAGCTAATATCAAATATTCCGACCTATGCCGTTTCTGTGGATGGTGAAACGATAATTAGTCCATCAAAGTTGGGCTATGAATTTCGTGGAATGACCAAACTGACAGGTCCCTTCAAACTACTGAACGCTAGTAAACAAGAGATCGATGATGATTGGGTCCCAGTGTGGGGACAGGAAAACCTCATTCGTTCCCATAGCAACAATATCAAAATTGAACTTCAGGAAATTAACAATCCTCACCGACTTTTAAATCTTTCCTTTCAGGTATTCAATGATGGCGTCGGATTTCGATATGAAATTCCCAAACAAACGGGAATCGACTCTGTCTTTATCTCCGCGGAGAATACAGAGTTTAAGTTTGCTCGCGATGCCCAGGTCTGGTGGATTCCAGCTGACTATGATAGCTATGAAAAAATTTACACAAAAAGCAGATTGAGTGAGCTCACTGATTCCGTACATACCCCGCTTACCATGATTACAGACGGTGGGTACTTCGTCAGTCTGCATGAAGCAAACCTGACAAAGTACGCGAGTATGACCCTGGTTAAGGATGATTCAGACTCCTTGAAATTAGTGAGTGATCTGGTCCCCTGGCCTGATGGGGATAAGGTCAAAACCACTTTACCACTTCAGTCACCCTGGCGAACGATAATGATTGGTCATGATGCCGCCGATCTCCTGAAATCACGTTTGATACTTAATTTGAATGAACCCAACCGACTTACTGATGTCTCCTGGATAAAACCGATGAAATATATTGGCATTTGGTGGGGGCTCCACATTGGAAAAGAAACCTGGATTCAGGGCGAGCATCACGGGGCAACGACCGCCAACACGAAAGACTATATTGATTTTGCTACGGCAAATAACATTCAGGGTGTACTGGTAGAAGGGTGGAATCATGATTGGGAGCGGTGGGGTCAGCCATCAGCATTTAAGTTCAACTCACCCTATGATGATTTTGATATCGTAGAGATTACCCGTTATGCCAAAGAAAATGATGTGGTTCTGATTGGACATCATGAAACAGGTGGCGAGGCCCCCTTTTATGATCAGCAACTGGAGCAGGCCTATGCCTATTGTCAACAGCATGGTATTCCGGCTGTCAAGTCTGGTTATGCCGGGACAATTACGCCAAGCGGACAACATCACCACGGTCAATGGATGGTAGAACATTATCGACGGGTGGTTGAAATGGCGGCTCGATACCAAATTACTCTGGATGTTCATGAACCGATCAAACCGACAGGGATCGAGAGAACCTGGCCCAATATGATGACCCGTGAAGGGGCTCGGGGCATGGAGTGGAATGCCTGGAGTGACGGCAATCCTCCCGATCACACAACCATCTTGCCCTTCACTCGATTATTGGCTGGTCCCATGGACTACACGCCTGGAATTTTTGATCTCCACTATTCCGAGTTTAAACCAGAGAATCGGGTTCATACGACTCTAGCGAAACAATTGGCTCTCATGGTTATCATGTATAGTCCGCTTCAAATGGCGGCTGATCTCATCGAGAACTATGAAAATCAGCCGGCATTTCAATTCATTCGGGATCTGAAGACAGATTGGGATGAAACCATCTATCTACAAGCAGAGATTGGTGAGCAAATCGCCCTGGCTCGACGTCATGGTGAGGAGTGGTTTATTGCTGCGATCACCAATGAGAAAGAGCGGGAAGTGGTTATCTCCTTGGATAAGCTGGTGAAGCAAGACATGATAATCGAAATCTATTCAGATGGGTTAGGTGCAGATTGGGAGTCAAATCCTTATCCAATTCACATCGGGGCTTACCGGGTCACACCTACGGATAAATTGACAATTTGGTTGGCACCTGGAGGTGGATTTGCAGCGAGGGTGCGTCTAATCACCCCCAATGACCAATCCATAGCTCCGATTGCTGATTTCAGTTTAGATTCAGGACATAAAGATTGATGTAACGATCAAGCAGATGTGCAGAGAGAGCTATTTTGAAGGTCTCCTCAAACGATAAAAGACTTGGGATATATAACCGAAGTAAAGGGAATTATGAAACGATTGATACTCAGAATATTTACTCTCATGATTACAATAGTAACGATATTGTCTTGTTCTGTTACCCAAAATAGAGAAGGTGAAGGCTTAGAAATGAATATTATTCCCATACCTCAAATGACCAAACGCCTGGAGGGCACTTACATTTTCCCCAAGACCTTCCAGTTTGTCACGATGGGTGAAATTAAGAATGCTGATTTTTTTTCAGACTATTTAAAACAACTCATTCCAGGGGCCATTCGATCTGAGACCAATCTAGCTGATCTGACACTTGAATTGATAAGTGATGGGGATATGCCGAGTGAGGGGTATCAGCTTGAAATAACAACTCGAGGTATTTCGATCAGGGCAGGAGATGACCCCGGCCTTTTTTACGGCATTCAATCCCTACGACAATTGCTGCCCAGTGCTATCGAGGGACAGGGCGCAAGTTTGGAAGGGCACCGCATTCAAGCGATGATTATTGCTGATCATCCACGTTTTGGCTGGCGTGGTATGCATCTGGATGTTTCCCGACACTTTTTCCCAGCAGAGTTCATCAAACGCTATATCGATATGATTGCGTTGCACAAGATGAATGTATTTCATTGGCATCTGACCGATGATAATGGCTGGCGTCTAGAAATAAAACAGTATCCAAAATTGACTGAGATTTGTGCCTGGCGAGTTGATCGCGAGCATGAGGATTGGCGAAAATGGTCACCCATTGAGAAGGGCGAAGAAAGTACTTATGGTGGTTTTTATACTCAGGATGAGGTCCGTGATATCATCGCTTACGCCGCTGACAGACAGATCACAGTCATTCCAGAGATTGAAATGCCAGGCCACTCCTCAGAAATATTTGCCGCCTATCCTGAACTCTCCTGTAGAGGTGAGTTACTCGATGTCATCCCAGGAAGCTATTGGCCAAACGAAGATATTTTCTGTGCGGGAAACGATTCCGTATTCACCTTTCTGGAAAATGTTATCGACGAAGTGGCTGAATTATTTCCCGCTAAATACATTCACATTGGAGGGGATGAGGCAGCCAAGACCCATTGGAAAACGTGTCCCAAATGCCAGGCTCGTATCCAGGCTGAAGGATTGGCAGATGAACATGAGTTGCAGAGTTGGTTTATCCAAAAAATGGAGCAGTATATCCTATCCAAGGGCAAACTGCTGATTGGCTGGGATGAGATACTGGAAGGTGGTCTTGCACCAGAAGCTACTGTCATGTCATGGCGGGGAGAAGCAGGTGGAATAGCTGCTGCTAAAGCAGGTCACGATGTGATAATGACGCCGACATCATTCGTGTATTTTGATTATTACCAGGGTGATCCAGAAACTGAGCCACAGGCCATAGGTGGTTATCTACCCGTTCAAAAAGTATATAGCTATGAGCCTATTCCTGTGGAGTTGGATATTGATGAACATAAATATGTCCTCGGTGCCCAGGCTAACCTCTGGACGGAGTTTGTAAAAACCACCCAACATGCGGAATATATGGTTTTGCCAAGGATGACTGCCCTTGCAGAAGTCTTGTGGTCACGGGCTGATCAACGGGATTGGTCCACCTTCCATAAACGACTCCAAACCTTGCTACCCAGGTTTGATGAATTGGGTTGGAATTATAGTCCAGGCTCTTTTTTGGTTGAGATACTTCCAGGTCAACTTTTCGAGGATAACAAAATTGAAGTCGATTTAATCTCTGAACAATCTGATCACGACATTCACTTTACCCTCGATGGAACAAACCCGACGCTTCAATCACAGAAATATGCCAACCGTTTGGCATTGAATCAGGATGCCCAAATTAGAGCAGCAATCTTCAGTGACCAAAAGCAGTTGGGCAGAGTATCTAAGCGTGATTTCGCTTTTCATTTGGCAACTGGAGCCGAGACAAGTTATGAATTAAAATATCATAACCGGTATAAGGGCGGTGGCGACCAGGGGCTGGTAGACGGTATTCTGGGCTCAGATAATTTTAAAGATGGGACGTGGCAAGGTTTCCAGGTACATGATCTCCTATTAACCATTGATCTTGGAGAAACTCAAAAGATTTTCAAAACAGAAATGAATTTTTTACAGTCCACCCCGGCCTGGATTTTTATGCCTGAATATATTGAGGTGAGCTTGTCCAATAATGGGACAGACTGGCGGATTGTCAGGCGTGTAGATAATGAAGTCCCCGAGGGTGACGACCGGGTAACCTTGCAGCGGATGAGTGCAGATTTCCCCACAGAATCAGCTCGCTTTATAAAAGTCCTGGCCAAAAATCGTTCGGTTTGTCCAGACTGGCATGCAGGAGCAGGGGGCAAGGCATGGATCTTCTGCGATGAGGTTATCGTAAGATAAGTTTTTAGAAGCTCAAATCAGATTCTTGCCATTTTATACCAATATCAGTTCATGATGTCCCCCAAACAAGGGATGGGATATTACCCTTCGAGAGCACTTCGATGCAACTCAGTGTGACACCACCAGGGAGACAATTTTAAGTGTCTTGCTCTCGAAGTATGACACGTTGCATGCCCCTTGGAACTGAATATGGTATTATTGCCTGTTCCTATTTGAGCTTTTTGAAATAGAAGATTTCCCGATGGGGTTGGGGAAGATTGTCAAGCCAGCCGCTTTCAGTGAAGCCCTGTTTCAAGTGCATTCGTTTTGAGGAATCATTGTCATCCTCTGTGGAGCTAAAGAATTTCCCCGAGGGGCAAAAGTGGGTTTCAATGTATTGTATCAATTGAGATGCTAATCCCTGCCGGCGTACAGATAGATCAGTGACAACCAGCTTAAGAAAAGTGCAGCCAAACCAATCTGAATCAAAAGTCGCGTAGGCAACAATTATCCCTTTAAGCTCCAGCACAATCATACCAAATTTGGGGATCATCTCCTCAAAATGTTTCCGCCGTTTCTTACGGTCAAAAATATTAAAATTTGGCGCATCGATGGCCACACATTGTTCCAGGTCATCCATGCTTGCTATTCGGATCGTAGGATTATCAGTCATAGCTCTGTATACCGATGACCTCAAAAAGTGAGGGCGAATTCTCCAAGTCCCTGAATGAGTAATGTCTGATTTGCTACATCCTCCCATGGAAACACCAGGTCCAATTCAATCACTGGCGGATCAGGACCAATTTCGATACTGAAAGGTTGAGCTGCTGCGAGAATTTGACCACTGGGTAATCCACTGAGTTGAGATTGATCGGGTCCCAATTGAAACTGACTCGAATGCAGGGCTTGAGCCTTCTGAAGCCGAGAGCCATCCAGCATCACCTTGACTTGAATGAACCGTTCATCAGCTCTGTTAAGAAAGGTTGCCTTGTTGGTTGCCGAAAGTATCTGGACTCGGATATCATCACTCAGCCAATCCTCACCCTGAAGGGCTTGTACACGACCCAGGTGGAGATTCACCCAACTTAACTGGCGATCAAAAACATCCAGACGATGGCTGGGTTCACCCATGCCATGTCCTTCCCGTGGATAGAGGAAAAAACGATGGGGGACATCGAGTGTTTTTAACGCACGGGCTAACTCTCGGGAATTGGAGGTGAAGGTGTTCTCATCATCGGCCCCATGGAGGATTAAGGTGGGTGTTTGGGCTTTCTTGATAAAACTGGAGGGAGACATTCGACGATAGGCTGCTGGATCTTCCCAGTATGTTTTTCCCATATAATCGATTTCCCACTGAGCATAATTGGAGTTCAGGAAATCACTCTTCAAATCAAAAATTCCGTAGCGACTTACTGCAACTTTAAAGCGATTGGTCTGAGAGATAACCCAATTTGTCATGTAGCCACCATAGGAACCACCCATGATTACCAGGCTATCAGGATGGGCGACACCTCTTTTGATAAGATCTTTTACTCCCGATATGATATCATGATAATCACCACCACCGAGATCACGGTAATTCGCTGTTTGGAAGGCAGCACCATACCCTTCACTGCCTCGATAGTTGGGAGAGAAAACGGCAAATCCTTGAGAAGCCCAAGCCTGGTACATGGCAAACTGTTCCAATGCGATATCGGTTCGTCCAGCAGGCCCGCCATGAATATCTACAATGAGAGGCAGCGGCTCATTCCCGGAAAAGTGGGGCAGCACGACCAGACCCTGGAGCAGGAACCTTTCATCTCGACTGAGCCACTTATAGGAAGTTTGGGGGTGAATTTGTAAGTTTTCCAACGCGATACTTTGATTTGTGAGTTGCTCCCAGGGACGACCGGGGGTGGGTGAAAACATAATTTCGCTTAAGCCATCTGCTGTTTGACGGACCACAGCAATACCAGGTGAATTGGGACTGACAGCACTATGGAGAAAGTAGGCTGCTCCACCCGTAATAGCGGTATGATTCCCCTTCATCGTCAGTGTGTATAGTTGGTTGGTCATCCCCTGATTAACTTCAAGTAACAAGCTACGATCTTGATACCATTTGAAGTTACTAACACTCAGGTCCAAATTTGTTGTCAGACGGGTGACCTCACCGTCACTCATATCAATTATCTCAATTTCGAACTGAGAAAATGGCTTACGAGGATCTTGCGGGCGTTGGTAGGCGATAAGCTGACCATCAGGGGAAAAAATAGGTGAATCTTCGGTACCCTTAAATTTGGTCAATTGTCTCAATTGTCTACTGTCTATGAGAGAAAACAAAAAGAGGTCTGTCTCGACCCAGTCATTGTCATCGCCAGTGTAATTCGTGCTATATACCAGTAACTCTCCAGTGGGATCAACATCAAAACCAGTGACTCCAGGATCTCCCACAAAAAGCCTGTTGTGTTTGCAATTCATCTTATCCACAGACCAGAGTTCAATCAGAGGTTTTTCACCTGTTCGATCCAGAGCATCATAACCGGCTTTCTCACGTTGCGTTGTCCAACTGGTCGTTTGTTTATCCTCCAAAGCAGGGCTGAGATAATAAATATGGCTTCCATCGGCACTCCACTGGTAATCAAGGATGGTTCGTTCTGGTGCAGTAAGTGGCTTGGCTTCACCACCCATCAAAGGCATGGCCCAAATCCGGGTGCCTGTTTTTTTCTTGTCATCAGGTCGATTAGAATAGAAGGCGACGCAGCGTCCGGTAGGGCTGATTTGGGGTCCCCATTCGTTGCCGGAACTATAGGTAAATTGCCTGGCTTGATTGCCCTGAAAACCCATGGTCCACAGGTGGTTCCTATAAGTGTTGGTTTTTAAATCAGCCTGGCGCTGTTCATAGATGATTCGTTGGTTCTCTCCATGATATTCCAGGTTCCGAATACTGGGAAATGTAACCAGGTCCTGTGCAGATATATCTCGGGGAGTCTGAGACCACATAGATGTTGCCAAAAGGGTCAATAGGATAAGGTGTTTCATCATCTGAGTTTTTCTCCTAACCATGGGGTTTCTCCGAGCAATAATTTCTAACCGTTTCTTTTCCTGACAACACACGAAGCCCTGCTTGAGCCAGCGCTTCGAGCTCATACTCACCAGGTTCAATATATATAGAAGCAATCTTTTGAATGCGTCTTGTGATTTCAGAACAAAGTCGATCTGAATGGGCCATCCCACCCGTTAATACGATTCCGTTAAGATTAAAGAAGAGAACGGAAGCCATGCTGGCAATTTCTTTTGCAATTTGATAGGCCATCGCCTGGAAGATGAGCTCGGCTTGATCATCCCCATTCTCAATTCGATGCTCAACTTCTCTCAGGTCAGCAGTCCCAAGATAGGCCACTAAACCGCTCTTTCGGGAAAGCAATGTTGCCAGCTCCGCTTGGTTGTATTCCCCAGAGTAAGCTAGTGAGAGTAATGCTGAAATAGGTAGAGCACCCGCCCGTTCAGGACCAAAAGGTCCCATACCGAGCAGAGCATCATTCACATCGATAATACGCCCATTTTTCAATGCTGCGACAGAAATACCACCACCCATGTGACAGACCACCCAGTTGCTTGATGAAAAGGATTTGTTTTGAGCACTACAAACTTTTCGTGTGACAGCTTTGATATTGAGTGCATGACTTCTCGATTTGCGTTCAATCCCGGGAACACCAGATATTCTGGCTAAAGGCTCAAATTCATCTAATGTTATCGGATCGGAAATGTAGACGGGGAGGTCACGTTCTGCCCCAATTTTGGCTCCAATCAAGGCTGCTAAATTACTGGCGTGATCGGCGTATCGTGCTAAGCGAATATCTTCCAGCATCTCCTTATTAACCGCATAGATGCCACCTATCATGGGTTGCAATGGGGCCCCTCGTGCCATAATGATATCAGGAACAAGATGAGTAGAAGCTATAAAATTTCGGACAGCCTTTAATCGGAATTCTAACTGATTTAAAACAGGACCCTGAGGTAAAGCGGAAGTGGAATGGTCCAGAACGACTTCCTCAACCAATGACAGTGAATTATCGGTGAGCTGAAACTGAAAAACACCTAGCTTGGTAGAAGTAGACCCAAGATTTATTACCAGTATGTGACCACTGTCCTGCACGGGAACCCTTTCATCAATTGAGCTTTGAAATTAAGTCTCGAAGAGAGTAAAACACGGGATTAGTTTTTTTGGATTCAGTGGAAATTATATCTAATCAAAAAAATGTGGCACGAGAGTCTGGTGCTCAAACATCACTTTATGTATTAAAGCGGTGGGTAATAATTGTGTCTCCCTGAGGTGGTTACTGAGCTTAGTCGAAGTGCTCGTCGAAGGGTCTAGACACACGGTTTCAATGAAATCCAGCTTAGTATATTACCAATTATACCAGTTATACTTCAAAACAGCACCTAATTCAGGCATCTTTTTCCGTTTTGGCACTTCGATGAACTCAGTGTGACACACTTAAAATTCTCACCTTAGTTACAACTGGACTTCAAATATGACGAAACCTTGAGAAGTAGATAAGAAATCAATAAATTATCCCTAAAGCCATTAAATACAAACACATATCACAAACACATCTAACCCTGTATATATCAATACTTTGCGTCCTCTGCGCTCGGAGTCTGTCCCGGCAAGGTCGAAGGGCGGTTAGACTTTTGTCGTGGGTGTCAAGTTTCTAAATCGAAAAAATATTTTGAGCTTATTGTGCGTGTATGTCCTACGATCGGTGCAATCCTAATGGTCTGTGTGAAAATCAATCAACTATAATAATCAAAAGTGATCCCCTACTTTTAAAGCTCAGTAAAAAGGTTGAGGAACTGATCCAACTCTCTATATTGCCAGTATGAATATGATGACAAAAAGTACTGACTGGTTAACTCCGGAGCGACAGTTAATAGGCTCCACAATAATATCGGCACTAACCGCCTTTATTGCTTTTCGCGAGGTCGAACTAGAAGAGCAAACCCTTATCACTTTTATTGGTTTTTATATCATTCTGGGGGCAATGGCCCTTATGTTTATCTATCGCCGTAAACTCATAAATCCTAAAACCAGACAAATGCTTCAATTTAGCTTTGTCCTGTTAGGCTTCGTATTAATGATCATGGGCGCGCTGGGTCTATTCAATGGAAACATGACCATGATAGCGGTCTTTTTACTGATGCTATTTTCGCCAGGATTGGCAGCCATGAGAGCTGGAATGCAATTTAAAAAGGATGAACTTTAAATGACCACCACCTTAAAACTAATTCGGAATCTGATTTTAATCGTTGGTCTTATTCTGATAACCCAATGTGCCGGCGACTCTCAAAATGTCAGCTCAAGAAATACAAGCAAAAATGGCCAGTTGGGGAGTATTGATATAAATATCTGGGGTGAAGGTACAGAGATTACAGATTCTGGTTTGCAACTCATGGATAATCCTGTGGGCATGCTGAAATTAATGGATGGAGAACAGGACAATGATAGTGTTCTGGTTATCGCAGTTCATGGATATCAATCCCAGGGTTACGAATGGATTACAGGATTAAAGCACCTGGCAAAAAATTACGGTTCACTTTTCTTTTTCAGGTATGATTGGCTGCGTTGCCCAGATCAAATAGGATTTGACCTTGCTGCAGAAGTGGAAAATCTATCCCGGCAGGGAGACTATAAGAGAATCATCATATTTGGACATTCTTATGGTGGACTGGTCACAACATTTGCTGCTGCTCAATTAGGGAAACTAGAGGCTGATATCCATGTCATTGCAGCCCCGTTAAGTGGCTTTCCTCAGCTACTTGACCAATGTGGAAGTCTCAAATATGATAGTGATGATAAATTAATTTATCCTGAATGGGCTTCTTCTATCCGTCTGATTCAGCATAAAACAGTCCATTCTCAGGATGGTGCTTTTCGTGATCTAGCATCAGACCCTCAGGATATCGCCTTGCCCTTTTTTCAAATTCAAGAATTACCACCAACCATGGATGGACACCGATTGGGGCATAATTGGTCTGTGACCTGGGTTTTAGATCAACATATTGGGAAACCACATCGCTATTAGGTCGAAAGTATGCGATGTGAATCAATGCTTGCGCAAAATGGCTTAGTGAATATTTTTAACACCTTCGACTTTTCGAAATTGAATCAACTCCGGTTTTTCCCGGGAGGAGTCATACTGTGAAAACTAGAATTTTAATCTCGATACTCTTAATGGTGGGATTGGGTTCTACCCTACAGGCACAATCACCAAATATTTACTGGGGTTTGGACTGGTCGATGTCGGCCACCCAAGTGGATTCAACTTTACAGCAGGCTTTCAAGGAAAAGAAAATTGCTACCAAAACAAATTATGCAGATAGTCGGCAGCTCTCTGGTTTTTCATACCGAATTGGTGAGAAGGGAATCGCCAAGATCTATGTCTGGTTTAATATCAAGGGATCAGAAAAGGCGTTGATCCATTCAATTGAAATTCTTTATAGCTTTGATTATCCCTATGATGCTCAACGATTTAAACAAGCCTATTTTGAAAAATATGGTCATGTGTTTGAGCTGGATGCCCAACCCTATCCGTTGGATAATGGAACTTCCGTGGTACTGCGTGCTGTAAAAGAGCCCGTATCAGGTGTGCTTGGACAGACGGTTTATCAGGTGAGCATGCTCAGCCCAATTCCCTTCGAAATGACTGAGGAAAACATCGATTTTCTTTTCTAACCTCACCAGGTTAATTCACTCATATCTCGATTCGAAATTTCTCTAACTCTATTTTACCAGAGGGTTATATCTTCAAGTATTGCATAGCGAAATAAAGCTGATGTGAATCTCGCTGGACTTTCATTAACCTTTAAACAGTAAAAAGCCTGACAGCGGCATATTATTTGCCACTTGCTCTTTCAGACCTATGAAAATTTCTCTAGAAAGACTGAATTCACCATGATAACCCCTGTAAGCTTTGGGTTGGGGATCGTAATTTTGCTGGTTTCCGCAATCACAGGGGGTACCCTGCTTCTCGCTCCAGGATCCATTCGTTTACAAAGACCTCAATGTGGTTGGGCTGGCTGGGCCTTCAATATTATAAATTTATCCTTTTTCTTTATACTGATTCCCTTTTGTGGTCTCATGATGATCAGCAATACCCAACCGCCCTTCTTCATCTGTATTGATATAACTTCAACTCCGCTACTGATTGTTCTGGAAGTTATGGGCGTCTTCACCTTTCTAGTTGGAAGCTTGCTGTTATTGTGGAGTCGTCTGTCGTTGCGTCGTAGTTTTCGACTACCAGGTGTTATGCCAGATCAAAGTGATTACCTGACCCTCCATGGACCTTATAAGCAGATCAGGCATCCAATGTATTTGGCCGCCTTACTCGTTTTGGTTGGAATCACCCTGATTCTTGCCTCACTCCTAATGCTGCTTATGTGTATAACCATGTTCCTGTTGCTTCAGAAATTGATTCCTAAAGAAGAAGAACAGCTAGAACGAGCTTATCCCATCGCCTATGCCGAATACTGCCGGCGCGTTCCAGGAGCATTGTTTCCCAACAAACAAGCATAGTAATACCTGCCTCAGATAGTTCTATAGCGATTAAATTTCTTGATGCATTTCCCCTGAATTATTGTTTATTTGAAGTAATCATAGTTGAGATTTCTATTTGTGTGAACTAAGGAGTTGGGATGAAGGTTTATATATCTGCAGACATTGAAGGCGTAACCGGTATTGGTCATTGGAATGAAACGGATAAGGGTTTTCCAAACGAATACTCCTGGTTTCAAAAGCAGATGACGGCTGAGGTCTCTGCTGCGGCTAATGCTGCCATTAAAGCAGGGGCTACAGAGATCGTTATCAAGGATGCTCACGACTCTGGACGGAATCTAATCCTGGACGATTTACCTGAAATGGTTCAGGTGATTCGGGGTTGGGCAGGACACCCCTTATCTATGGTTCAGGAGATTGATCATAGTTTTGATGCCATTATTTTTATTGGTTATCACTCACGCGCGGGCCAAAACACCAATACCCTAGCGCATACCATGACCTCGGCACGGATTGCTCGCATGACTTTAAATGGACAAGATTTATCAGAATTTCAGCTACATGCATTGGCTGCTGCCTATTACGGTGTTCCCTCTGTTTTTCTCTCTGGAGATGCTGGTATTTGTGAGGAAGTAAAACAGGTTAATTCTCACATCGAAACCGTGGCGACTATCCAGGGGGTGGGCAACTCAGTGATTACCCAACATCCGACTCGATCAATCGATATGATTGGCAAAGGTGTTGCGAAATCATTGAAGGGTGATCTTTCAGCTGGTTTATTGGAGATACCCAAAGAGCTTGATTTTTCTATCGAATTCAAAAAACACCAGGATACCTACCGCGCATCATTCTACCCAGGTGCAAAGATGCTTGATCCCCTAACCGTTGGGTTTAAAACAGAAGATTATTTTGAGGTTATGAGATTTAACCTTTTTGCTTATTAGCAATAATTAGACATCAATTTATGAGGTTTATCTCAGTTCTTTGTCTCATTTCACTGATCTATCCAGTTTCCGGGGTGGGTCAGGCTGACATACCTGTGACACCTTCCCCTCAGATTGAAAATCCCATCCTGGATTATCTGACTGAAATTGATGAAGTCGGCCGGACGCTCAGTGGTTGGGAAGGAGAGAGCGAAGTACTCTCATCTTGGTTTTTTAGCGCTTATGCTATGCTCATCCTCAGCAATGATGGGATGAATGATAGCCGACCCTTTTCAAACCTTGGATCAATCATACCTCCTTTTTGGGAAGACCTGAAATATTTAACCCCTCGTCATTTGATAGAAATAGCTGGCGGTGCTCTCAGTTATAAAAATATAATGTCACTCGGTGTGGGCCAGCCTTTTAAAGACAAACGAACGGAGCAACAGTTTATCACCATTATATCAGGCTACAGTTATTTACGTATGCTGAGTGGAACTGTAGGGAGTGCTCAATATGGAGATATTGTCTCCATGACGATGGATTCTACTCAGAATCCTCAGGAGATTACAGCTGCATTAATTAAGTCGGTTACCCTAATAGCTGGGGATGGTTTAGGTGAACAGTTTAGTGTCGCGCTTTCCAGTGGCTCCTGGATGGATGCTGGGATTGATAATGTCAAAAAAGGGGTGGACTCAACAGCCATCACTATTGAGCAGTATGGTATCTGGTCTTTCCCCATTGAAGTGCTGACCATTGATGACGATGGGGACAGTACATATCACACCTATTCATTAGATCAGAGTGCTCCTTTGAGCGTTCAGGGTACTAGATTTAAACGTATCATCCTGGATCCTCAGCATATGTTGGCTGAATTTTATCGCTTTAACAACAAGTGGCCAAAGCTCCAGGATAATATTTTCCTTCAACCCTTTGTTGCTTTGCCCGATTGGGAATCCTATCGCATCGTTGTGAGTCCTGGTTATTGGTCAGATTGGAATGGCGAGAAGCGCTATGCCTTAAAATTGACCTCAGGATTTGGTATAGACTTATGGCCTGCCTACCCCAGTGATTTTCGTCATCGGATATCTGCAGAAATAAATGTCCACGCACCCATAGACACGCAATCACATTGGGGCAGTCGGATGAGTTATGGGCATCCACTTTCGCTTTCCAAAAGGCTTTTTGCCAATGCCAGGGTGCATCATTATGATGACTGGTCAGGTGTGAGTTTGGGAATAACAAAATATATAGGTAAGCAGCAGTTCCTGATCCAGGGACCCAAATTACTTTATCAACGTATCAGTTTATCTGTTGAGCAGGATAGCTACGGTGATCCTTTGATTTGGCAGGCTTCCCAAGATATTCAATTGTTACGAGCATCGTATACGGGGCTCTCTCTGACGCGCTACGGTGATCGACTTTATGTAAACCTGACATCTGCCTACGGAAAAGAATCTGAGGACAATTTTTTAATCACCAAATCCCAGTTGGATCTTTCAGGTGTATTTTGGAGTTGGCTGGTGGGAGGCATCCACTTTGTTTCTGGAACCCAGAATCACTCAACTCCTGGTCCTTACCAGTTTACACATGATTACGCCTGGCAGGATAATTTAGCCGCTTTACCCAGTTTCCGTGGACAAGCTCAAAGTGTTCAACGCCCTCATAATTATCTGGGATTGAGTCTGTCTGGAGGGTATTGGGTATCATGGTATCAGGTAAAAATATTCGCCAGCAGTATGTTATATGATCAGGAGAATTTTACTCTAACTCAAGTAAAACCCCAATACGCTGCAGGGTTTGGGTTTGAACATAAATCCCTTTTTACTGTAGGCCTCTATTTCCCAATATGGCAGTCTCGGCCATTGGAGGGTGAAACATACTGGGCCTGGCGATATCAGTGGCGCTTTTCCTGGAATCTGTAATTGTTAAAGCGGCCGGTAATAATTGTGTCTCCCTGAGCTTGTCGAAGGGTCCATACACGCGGTTTCAATGAAATCCAGCTTATCATTAATGTCCGCCAGCTTAATAGTATAATACCGATTTAACCACTGCTGCGTGTTCTGCGCGGGGATCCATCAATAGTATTGGTCTTTGCGAACCCCACAGGGATAGCCTGCCGCGGCGTAATTCTGAAAGAATGAAGACGGGTGGCAATATCAATCATAAATTGACTCACTTCGTTGCTGAAGGTTGAAAAAATATCATAATAGATATCATCCGTTCAGGCTAAGTTGTTTCCATCTAAGAATTTGAACAGGAGGGTTGTATGGAATGGGTTTTATCAATTCGAGCTGAGTGGTTAACTCCAATAATGAAAATTTTCACATTCCTTGGTGATGAGGAATTCTTTCTGATTTTTTTACCCCTATCCTATTGGTTGTGGCGCAAGGATATCATGGGCCGAACTGGTATGGTTCTGCTATTTACCTTTGTCCTGAATGCAATTATCAAGGGAGCTTTCCAGATTCCCAGACCCGATGTTATTGAACACCTCGTCCATGCCGATGACTGGTCATTTCCCAGTGGTCACTCACAGGGGGCAATGGTCCTTTGGGGGTGGCTGGCATACGAATTAAAAGATAAAAGAGCTTATTGGATAGCCGGTGTACTCATCGCAGGTGTAGGCTTTTCTCGCATATATCTAGGCGTTCATTATCCCACAGATGTTTTAGGCGGTTTTGCCATCGGTTTGGTTACAATGGCTGTTTTTGCCTGGATGTTGAAGTTGGAGCCCCCGGGCTGGAACTATCTGGGACCTACTCGCCAAAGCTCAATCCTTTTTGTCTTACTTATGGGATTGTTCATGTTGGTGGGGGAGCTTTCTGAAGTCGCTATTAAGGGTGGAGCAACCTTTATTGGATTTCTGGCTGGCTATCTTCATGAGAAAAAATATATGGCCTGTAGTTTTAAGCCGGGTATGGGGGTCATCCTCTCAAAAGTGGTTTTAGGCATGGTTGGCATTATTGTGATTTGGATAGGCTTGAAGCAGGTGTTTGTTTCTATCGGGTATAGCACAGATATGGCCATGTTTATTCGTTACGCTCTATTGGGAGGCTGGATCAGTTATGGGGCACCTTACTTATTTTGTCATTTTGGATGGAATACAGAAAATACCAGATAGGATTTAGTAGAGAGGCGTGTCATTGCGATAACTTTCACTTTGCACTTCGACTCCGCTCAGTGTGACGGTACAGTAGAGGCACGGCTTTCAACTATATGCAGGAATATTCATTCATTCGTCTTTGCGAGGAATGACGACGACGTGGCAATCTCCAACGCTTAGCCCAAAATACGGAGATCACGCCACTCCAACCTGCATTCCAGAGGCTGAGTTTGTTCAACGAATCAACAGCAACTGATTCCTATAATTGATTTATTTCAGCTAACCAATAGATGAGAAGAATTCGCATTTGCTGAACCTTCTTGGATGAAGCCCTGTCATGGGTTATTATCCTAGTCGAATGAAATTGGACCTAACACTTTTCCTGAATAAAACAATTCCCAAAATGGGACAATAAGGGGTTTTTATGAGAGTCATCAAAGGGATGATGTACCTAAGCTTGCTTAGTACTTTAGCATTTGGACAATTATTTATTAATGAGATTGATTATGATCAAACGGGGGACGATACAGGTGAATTTGTTGAAATTGCTGGGCCAGCAGGAACCTACAGTAATGTGACACTGGACCACTACAACGGTAATGGTGGTGCACTTATTTGGACTTATCCTCTACCAGAATTTACACTGAGCGATGAGTCTGGGGGTTTTGGCTTTTATGTTTTTGGTGTAGCGGGTGTTCCCAATTTGGATTTTGAATTTTCAGGTTCCATTCAAAATGGTCCTCCAGATGGTCTTGAACTCAAAGTAAATGGAATCATTGTTGATGCAATCGCCTGGGAAGGTGAGATGACTGATAGCGAAGGCAATCCCATGGAAAGTATGACGGGAGATTTCTCCGGTATAGATTCCTCAGCCAGCAGAACTGGCATGGATAATTCACCCTGGGAGTATGGCCCCTATTCACCTGGTGAAGTCAACACCAATCAAACGTTTGATCCCAACGCAAGTTTTGATCCTATTGCCAACGCTGGAGCAGATCAATCTGTGGAAAGCGGAGTAACCGTCACTCTTGATGGAAGTGCCAGCAGCGATGCTGATGGTTCGATTGTTTCCTATTTATGGACCCAAGTTTCTGGGTCTGCCGTTAGCATTACAGATGCATCAACTGCTATCGCCAGTTTTGTGGTACCCACAGTGACTGAGACCAGTAGCTGGGTTTTTTCGCTATTGGTTACTGATGATGAAGGGGCAACGGGCAGTGATGAAACAACCATTACAGTATCAATAAGTGCCGCAATGACGATTGCAGAAGCCAGAACTCAGCCAGAGGGGACTCTGATAACCATCACTGGCTTAATTAATAGCGGAAATCTCTCAGGAAGTGGTTCAGATTACACGATCCAAGATGAGACAGCAGGTATAAATATGTATCTCTCAGGTATTCCAGTCGCTTTGGAATTAGGAGATGAAGTAACAGTTACTGGTGTTACGGAAGACTATAGTGGGAAATATGAAGTTAAGCCCGCTTCAGAAACCGATATTGTTGTGAATAGCTCAGGAAACACCCTGGAATCCCAGGTCATTACTGCAGCAGAGCTCGCTTCAAATGGTGAGACTTACGAGAGTGAGTTGATTACGATTCTCGGTGTCTCCAATGAAGGTAGTGGCGATCCCTGGCCTGCCTTAGAGTCAGATGCAAATATCAACATAACGGACAACGGCAGTGATGTAACGGTTATGCGAATTGATAAAGAAACAGAAATTGATGGCTCAACGGAGCCTGTTTGGCCCATGGATGTGGTCGGTGTCGTTTCCGAATTCAACGGGACCTATCAAATTATGCCGCGCATGCTCAGTGATTTTCTCTCGAATATTGTAACCCCTACTTTTGCCGACGAATCTCACACCCCGGCTTTTGTGACTGCTCAAAATGACATCTTAGTATACATTGATATTATTCCCGGAGATGAGGAACAGACCATTGAATCCGCGAATATTCTTTATGGGACGTCAGGATTACTAAATACAACACCAATGGGCATTGAAAGTGGTAATACTTGGGTGGGTGTTATTCCCGGTCAAGCTGCCAACACTTTTTTAGAATACGAAATAATTGCCACCGCCATTACTAATTATGATACGGGTCTTGATACCAGTGATTTTGATTCGTACACGTATGAGCTCGCCATTGCCTCGTCAATCTTAGAAGATATCTCTGCTATCCAGGCAGACCCGGTTATTGGTGATGTTGTTACCATTGAAGGTATTGTCACCATTGGTGCAGGATTACTTCAGACTGGTCTTACAAAGGCATATATGCAAGATGGTTCAGGACATGGAATCAATCTTTTTCAATATGATGAACTTCCCCTCAATCGGGGAGATATGATCAAAGTGGTTGGTGTGGTTGACGTTTATACAAGCACGGTGGAAATTAAGGATTTTTCATACCAACTCATTTCTACAGGAAATGAGTTACCTGCTCCAGTGATCCTCACACCGGCAGAAGCCAATGCCACTTTATGGGAAGGCACCTTAATTAAGGTTACCGGTCAAGTCACCGAGAGCTATTCCGCTGGTGGTGGTCAGAATATTTCCATCACAGATGGATCGGAAACAACCCTGATTCGTATATGGGAATCGACCGGTGTAGATGTCACGGCCCTAATAGTTGGGACTGATTGGTCCTTTATGGGTGTTGAGAGTCAGTACAACGGAACTTTTCAGATGTTGGTTGCCTACGCTGAGGATATTGTAAGCACCAGTGCCATCGATGTTTTAGATGGTAAACCACACCATTTTGCATTGAACCCAGCTTACCCCAACCCCTTTAATCCTTCTACAACATTGAGCTGGAATCTGGAGGAAACCTCAGAGTTTTCACTCCGTGTGCTTGATATCAGAGGACGTGAAGTTGCCCAATTGGCAGAAGGTACAAGTAGCCCTGGTCACTTTACCATGGCTTGGGATGCCTCAGCACTTAGTTCAGGCGTTTATTTTGTACAGTTATCCACACCTAGCGAGCAATCCATTCAGAAGGTAATGCTTTTAAAATAAACGGAATGATTTATCGAAAAGGCGTCCTTTGGGGCGCCTTTCGTGTCTATTAGAGACTTGGTTTATCATCCCCATAGAAACAATAGAAGTGAGAGAATGAAGAAATATTTTATCCCCATAGTCCTTTTTCTGCAGATGCCTTTTCTGGTTTTTGCAGCAGACCACCTAATGATTAGTGAGATAGTCTTACAGCCTACAGATGGTGAGTATATTTTAATCACAAATCCAACGTCAAGTGATATCTCCTTGGAGAACTATTACCTGAGCGACGGTATTGACCCTCTGAACGGAAAGTATTACTATAATCTACCAAGTGGTGCAAATTACTGGTCAGGAAGTGTGATCGATTTTATCGCTAGATTTCCAAATTATAATTTAAAAGCGGATAGCTCTTTGGTGTTGAGTTTAACGAGCCATTCGATATTTGAAAATCATTATGCAACCACGGCTGACCTTGCTCTTCAAGATGATATGATGGACGCAATAGCAGGGGTGTCAACAATTGGATTTTTATCTGAAAAATTGGATCATAATGCCGAATCTCTGATACTCTTTTATTGGGATGGTACCAGCACTACGGTGAAAGATGTAGACTATTTAATTTGGGGAGATGATAGCACTACCACTGCCAGTTTTGCGATCGATAAGAGTGGAGTTGGAGATTACCAGGATGATACTCCGGTTGCCTCCCAATCTTTTATGTCCTCTCATGAAGGCAATTTTAAGCTCATCCGTAATGGAGATGAAGGAACTGAGACCAGCTTAGGTGGTAACGGTATTACTGGCCATGATGAGACAAGTGAAAATCTAAACGATACCTGGTCAGTTGTTGATCTGACCATTGTTAAGCCTTCCATCTCAGATATTTCAGTTTCTCCTGATTCACCAGAGACAACTGAGGATATTGTTATCAGTGCAGATGTGACCGATGATGTGGGCATATCCAGTGTTACACTGACCTACACCTTCCCATCTGATACAGGATCTCCAAGAAATTTAGCCATGACTTATTCAAGTGGTGATACCTGGGCAGTAACGATTCCGGCTACGGGTGTTGAAGGCGAACTCGCATATTATATCACAGCCCTTAATACAAGTGGTTTGTCTGAGAGCAGCCAAATTGGTGGTGTTGACATTGCCAATCCACTCCCATCGCTGATGATTAATGAAATTAGGGAAACCGCAGTTGATGATTCTGGAGACGTTTATTTTGTTTATGAGGGTAAAACAGTAACACTTGATGCAGTTGTAAGTTTGGGGTCGGGAATACTACGAACAAATTTTACAGATATGTTTATTCAAGATGATTCTGGATTTGGTATTAGGTTGTATGGTCCAAGTCTACTGAGTCCTGCACTTATCCAAGGTGATTCTATAACGGTAACTGCCTTAGTCGAAGAATTTGAAGGTATCCTACAGTTAACAGAGTTTAGCTATGACCTTATAGCTGCAAATCGTCCAGTTCCTGCTATCCGCACCGTGGGTAGTTTGGAAATAGCCACCGCTGAAAATCAAGGTAGCTTTATTAAAATATGGGGTGCTGTACAATCTCGGTCTGATGATATAGGTGGTGGATCAAATGTTGGCATTGAAGATTCCGAAGGTTTGGCGAGTGTTCGAATTTGGGATTCAACAAATCTCCTTGACGATCCAACAGCTGATAGCCTACTACAAGTAGGCAACCTGGTTCAGGTATTTGGCATTGCCAGTAATTATAATGGTGACGGTCAACTTCTGGCTGGTTACGCGACGGATATCCAAGCATATAAGGAAGGTGAAGACAGCGATGGCGAAACACGCCTGTTGGTTGAACCCTATCCCTTTGTACCGCAATTGGCAGAAGTCATCCAGTACTCATATAAATTCCCGGCAAATTCACGGGTAACCCTGCGCATCTTTGATGGTTCAGGTCGCTTTGTGATGACTCTTTTTGAAG
>Ga0307988_1000429_pt1 | contig 29794 bp, 25 predicted proteins | sample EllFjometagen183_FD_203166 | JGI IMG/M metagenome (GOLD analysis project Ga0307988, IMG submission 203166) | Marine microbial communities from Ellis Fjord, Antarctic Ocean - #183 | ecosystem: Environmental > Aquatic > Marine > Unclassified | place: Southern Ocean | collected 2014-10-08 | reverse complement strand
ATAATTGCATCATCATCTGCTGTGTCATCATATTCATCATCATTTGCTGCTGACCCATTTGCTGCAAAGCCTGCATCATGCTTTGCATTCCACCGCCACCGCCACCTTGCTGCATATTGTTACTTGCCTGCATCAAATCATAAACCATTAAGTTTATTCCTTTTTGAATATCCTGCAGATAGTCTTTTACTTTAGCAGTTTTTGCATCATTAATATATTGGAAAAGCTCACGAAATGATGAAAAAGTAAAATTGGCATCATACATGAATTTTGGACCAATTGCCAGAATTATCATAGGAACCTGGTAGAGTTCTTTAACGGTAAGATCGATACTCTCAAAGATAGAGATCTCCTCTGAAAGAATTAAAAACGGATCATTAGAATATGAACTGGAAGTTTTTTCTTGATATTGAGAGAAAATAAGTAATCGTTGGATTGTCTTCTCCAATATCTCTGCTACGTCCATCATCATCCCTGATGACATCATTTGCTGCATATTCTCCAATTGTTGTCTCATTTTCTTCATCTTTTTAGCGGCTTGCTGTTGTGATTCTTGTGCTTCCTGCATCTGGTTATTTTGTAAGTTTTCTTCACTCTTTTCAAGATCAGATGAAAGACTATCCTGTTCCATCATTTCCTGCAGTTTTTTCATTTCCTCTAAAAGTTCAGAATCTTTTTTCTCATCCATCATATCAGCAGCTTTTTCCATCTGTTCTGTTAAACTGTCTAATTTCTCTGAGATCTGCTGCTGCTGTTCTGCCAACTTTTCATTTGATTCACTATTTTCTTCTGTTTTCTTATTCAATTCATTTTGCATTTCTTCCATTTCTTCAGCAATTTCAAGTGCTTTTTCTATGGATTGTTCTTTCTTTATATCTTCCAATAATTTTAGGGTTTGCTCCAGTTTTTCAGAAAAATCTTCCATTGAAAATTTGAAATCCTTCATTGCTTTTTTCAACTCATCAGGGTCAATATTTTCTAATCTCTCCTGCATTTTCTTTAGTGCTTCCTGCAATTCGTCATTCGATATTTCTTCCATCAACTCTTGGATCTTTTTCATTTTTTCAATAGTTTCCGGAGATAACGCATTGTTATTTTCAAACTTCTTCATCAGTTCATTGAAATCTTCGGCAACCTTTTCCACATCTTCGTTCAGATCACCTTGTTTATTCAGCAATTTTTCAATTTCTTTTTTATCTTCCCAGCTTATCTCATCTTTTTTCATCATCTCGCGGCGTTTTTCTTCAAACTCTTTTTGAAGTTCTTCAGAACTTTTTAAAGTTCTTTCCAAAATGTCAGATTTTTCTTTCTCTTTTTTCTCAATCTCTTTATAAATCTCTTCTATGGAAGGAAATCTGGCTGTATATTTTTGAGAGAACGTAGTCTGCTTTTGCGGAGAGTTATCGGATACTTCAACCCAATATGTAACTTTATCACCCGGAATCATAAATTCCTTATTGAGATCAAAAATATAATCATGCGTGATTGTATTGGAATTTATCGTATTCACTATTGGAACGATTATCTCTTTAGCATGATTGATAAAATAATGCAGTTTCATCTCACGCAGTCCATAATCATCGGAAGCAAGGATAGAAAGTGGAAGCTGCATATTTTGTGTAAGAAGAGTATCTCTGCCCGGTGATGTTATCTTAATCTCAGGTTTTCTATCTGGAATTGCTGTTATTGATCTCGTTATATTTCTTGATCCATTACCAAGAATATCTTCCAACCCAAAATGATAAGTTCCATTATTTTCTACTTTGAACTCACTACGGAATGATGATCTTCCTAATCGATTCATTTCTTTATATTCCCCATTTGAGAAGAACAATTCAGCCTGTTCTATCGGGTTATTAGCAACAATATTAAATATCACTTTTGTACCGATGAGAGCTTTAATATTCCCACCTGCATTTTTTTGGATATCCGGCTTCAATCCTGTATAAATGGGATATTCATATCGAATTTGAAGCTCCTCTATTATTGGAAGTTCATAAACTGTTATGTGAAAAGTATCGGAAATAGCAAATGGTGTTTTTATGAAATAAGAAAATGAGAAATCCAGGTTGTTAAATATTTTCTTGTAATTTAACAATTTTTCTTCACGCCATTTCTTATCGATTTTATAAAAGAACGTATGTTCAACCTCTGGCTCGGGATCAACTACCTTTATTTCCAGCTTGGAATTTCGTGTAATAGAAAGATCTCCGGGAAGAACTTCTACAAATTCTTTGTGTTGTGCCTGCGGCAGTTTTTCTAATTTAAAGAAATTGTAAGCTTCCGTGAAATGCACAGAATTAAAAAAGAAAAGAATACACGAGAAAATGATAACAGCTATCGTAACAAATATTATGGAAATTAACTTAGTGGTTTCCGTTCTTATTATCTGATCTCTTGCTCTTGAATCTGCCTTTTTAAGAATTCGTTCAAGAATATCTCCCTTTCCTAGTTCCCTTTTAAGTTCAAAAGCATTTTGGTAAGTATCAGCCTTATCATTATTAAATTCATCTAAGTATCTTGCAGCTTCAAACTGAGAGAGTAAAGCTCTATTCGCTTGCAGAGTCAAGTAGATGAAGACAAGAGCCAGGAAAATCTTAAGGCTGATAGCAAAAAAGAATAAAATACTTTGAGAATTGATTGTTGGTGAATATGCAGCAAAGAAAATATTAAATATAAGCAATACAACAATCAATGCTATAAGCAGAAAGCGGAAGGCAATAACTAAATTCTGCTTGATTAATATTTCTCGTATCTTTCTTTCGAATATTCGCATTTCTATTTACTTATTTCGTATATTATTTCAATTATAATTATATCCAATCTAACACCTCATTATATCATAAGAATATTTGACACCTTGCGAAAGATCTTGCTCTCCGCAACGGTTGATATGAGCTAATTACCATTGCGGAGGGTTTTAGCCTTCCGCAAAGTAATCTTATTCTGTAACAAACTTCTTACACTTCATAAGAAAGATAAGTAATAATTTTCACTTTATAAAGCAAGAAAAAACATCCGTGTATATCTGTGTTCATCTGCGGTTTATTTCTTGTACTTTGGTTCCCATTCAAGTTCAGGCTTTTCATAACTTAAATTCCAAAGATATTTTTCAATCTTTTCTTTCAAGCTTTTATCAATTTCTTTTTTCACAGGATATACTTTGGCATTTAGTACTCTATCCAACAAATTTATTGATGCTTTTATGGTTGTGTCATATCCTTTTGAGCTCACATTCTTAATGCTGTCATCAGGAGTATGGATTCTACTTGTAGCCTTACCACCTGCCCGAAAAACATTCACAGAAGGGATCTCATAAGTTGTGAAAGGCATTCCGTCACTACTGAATATTTCAATTTCAGCTTTAAAGACCATCCCGATCTCTTTAGTGATTCCATCAGTATAACCCAATAATTCTTTACTGCCAATCACATTGAAATGATCATGCCCGATAGCATCACCGGTAACATCTATATTCACAACTAACTTAAGTCTGTCCTTGATCTCCTCAACGTGTTTTATTACATAAGCTTGGCTTCCTAAAAGTCCTAATTCCTCTCCGCTGAAGAATACAATTCTCAAATCACGCTGTGGTTTATTCTTAGCAAAATATTCAGCAACTTTTAATAGAGTTACTGTTCCGCCGCTATTATCGGAAGCTCCAACACTATGAGCAACAGTATCGTAATGCCCTACAGCTAATGTAAGATTCCTATCAAGACCTTTTCCTTTTATATCTACAATAATATTTTGTGCTTTTCTTTTTTCTACTTTCTGTTCTATATCAATTGTAAGCATTTTACCATCAAATTTCCTTAATTTTATCGCATCATCATGAGTTATTGTAATTGAGTGCACATAACCATCTTTGTGTGATTTTTGTCTATGAGAAAGGCTTGTTGCTTCCCTGTGCGGAGAACCAATTCCAATATAACCTGCAACATGGGCAGCTTTCAATTTTGGCCCCATTCCTCTGCTAAAACCATAACACATCACGATCTTTCCTTCATAAGCACCTTTATTATGATCAATAATATCCATATTCTCCAAAACTGCCAATTCACCTTTGATCTTCGCATTTTCATTCAATCCATAAGGTAAACCTCTAAATTCTTTTCCTTCAACTTTGATGATTGCTAAACCTGCATCAAAAGAGGTAAGTTCAAAAGATTCCAGTTTAGGTTTCAGACCTAATCCTTTGATATAACTATTTATTATTCTAATTGCTTTTTTCTCACCATCACTTCCCGCTAGTCTTTCAAATCCGATCTCTTTTACTACTTTGTATGGGTTGATCATGTTCCCTCCAATTATTTTCTGTCATTCTGACGTTTACCAGCCTTAGGCTGGATTCTCTCACGCTGCACTCTGGAAGAATCTCTGCCAGGCAAGATAGAAAGCTGTAAGCTCTTCCATTAGTTCCTTCGTAAGTAAGGCTAAAAGAAACCTCAGGATAACATTTATTTATAATATTTCCTAAAATCATATTTCATATCAGTTTTATTTCCCTGATTCAAATTATTTTCATACAAATATTTCCGTAAGGAATTTATCCACTGAGTTTTATTTCCTTTATATTCATCTACTGCAATTTGTGTTTTTCTTATATTGGAAGTAAACAAACGTGATACTGCAATATTTCCTCGCAAATATGGAATTAACTTCCCTAAAGTTTTTATATGTTCTTCAATCGGATAGATAGGAATATTTTTCATTTGAGCTAATTTTGTGTTTTTATAAACAACAAGATTATGGAATTTTACTTGGGAGATATATTTATTGGAAGATATCCACTTAATTGTTTGTAACATTTCACTAAATGTCTCATTCGGTATTCCTAGAATTAGATGAACACCAACTGTTAATCCGGCTTCACCACAAATTCTTATTGATTCTTCTACTTGTTCAAATGTATGTCCACGATTCAATAATTCCAAACTTTTGTTATGTATTGATTGCATCCCGATCTCTATTGTAACTGGTACTTCATAAGAAGCTAATAATTTTACAACTTCCGCATTTATATAATCTGGGCGTGTAGAAACGACTAGCCCAATAACTTCTGGATGTGAAAGTGCTTCATCAAATTTCTGTTTTAGGAATCCAATATCTCCATAAGTTGAAGTTTCATCCTGAAAATAAGCAAGTAATTGTACATCACCACAAGCTTTCTTAACTCTTGGTATTGCATTGGTATATTGTTCTTTTATTGAGAAGTTTTGCGATTGATATTCTCCGGTAAAGGTATTTGGATTACAGAAAATACAACCACCATTTTCAATACGATGAGGACACAGCTTTCCTGTACTTAATCCAATTCGGAAAACTTTTTTCCCAAATTTATTTAATAGATACGCAGAATAAGTGAATATCCTGTATTCAAGCCTTTCTTCCATATTTGTAAAAAAAGCAGAGAAACATTTGCTGTCAAATTTATCCTATAGCCTTTCCTATAAAATAACCTGAAACAGCACTTCCATAGCTAGCAATGAGCATAATACAAATGTAGAATATTCCCTTAACTACTGATTGCTCAAAAATTGTAAGAGTCTCATGTGTAAAGGTTGAGAAAGTTGTAAAAGCACCAAGAAAACCAGTTCCTAAGAGCAAGATCGTATGAGCCGGAAGATTAAGCTTATAATAATTTGCAGTTAACAAAAAGGAAAGAAGGAATGCACCCAGCACATTTACTGTGATTGTTCCAAGTGGAATATGAAAACCTGAAAAATTTGCATGAACGACTTGAGATAATCCATAACGCGAGATAGCACCTAAAAAACCACCAATTCCTACAAATAGATATTCCATATTATTCCTCAATGTACTTAACAAATTAAATCTAACATTTATAAATATTCCTTAACTCATCTCCAAAACAAATTTGGGATTACATAAGTCAAACAGAATATATTAATATTTGTTTCCAGGTTAAATATCGTCTGCTTCTGGTAATTTTACAGAAGCCTTTTTGCATAGATCCTGTAAACGAGAGATCGACCACGTGACTTTATAATTAAATAAATATCCAAATGGTTTTAACAGTAAATCGATCAACATCAATGTACCTTTATCATAATTAAATCGAGTAATTGCTCTAATTTTAATTAAATCTAAATTAGAAAGTTTCAATGACATAAATACCATCGCATTTCCCAATTTTACGCTTATATCACCTAGCCCATCATTAAGAATTCTCTTACGAGCTCTATTTACTTCTCTCTCTCCCACTTCATATAGAACATTTAAGTATTTTTCAAATAGAATATACTCATTAAGCATAAATCCTACTTCGTAATCTTGAAAATCATTCCAGAATTCAATAGGATGTTCTATACAGATAAATCTTCCTAGCATAAATGAACCTGCACTAAAACCCTTTTGGTTAGTTTCTAGACAATTACTTATTGCTTTTTTAAAAAACTGAACTTTTCTATCTACAGATAATAACTCATAAATTTTATTTTGATCTTGGTGTGTTCCCAGTTCACTAGTTAAGAGCTTTTCTACATAATATTCAAAATTTGAATCAAACCACGAATTTACTATTACTTTAGCTTTTTCGGGTCGCTTTTGCAGATCGTTTCTTATGAGTTTTATTAAGTCATCAAGTTCTGAAATTTGATCTAACTCCAAATTTTCTACAACCTGATCATATACTTTAAAAGCTTTAGCCATATTAACAAAAACATTTTCTTCTTTGGGATTCATTATAAGTTTATTACCCTCGAGATATTTTTGGAATCTAGCAGGAGTAAAACTTGCTTTTCCTAAATATATATTCTGCTTTTTGCTGGATATCGTAATCCAATCTCCTTCATTTATTACAATACCTTCTTGATTCACTAATTTATCATCATCAAATTGAATACCAAACTTTTCAAGATCTAAAAATGCTGGAACTCCATAACCCTTACATGCTGTAACAACATGTATGGCTGCTGGTGTTAAACTAACTATCGCATCTACTTCACCCATAACGATTGTATCTGTTGGCACAAAACTTTTTTTACAAAAACAAACTTTATCTCCTCTTTTTTTTGCTTCCAGTGCTGAAGCGGCAGAAAAATATGCTTTGGCAGAAACAGCAGATCGTGGTAATATTGAGATCCCTTTTCCAAAAAACTCTAATTTTTCTAACGATGTTCTTTCGATTCTTTCTGAAAATATTTGATTGAGATGATATGGCTTGATAAGTTCTATCAGAAGCTTTTGACTAATAATTTTATTTTGGAACAGATCAACTGCTGAAAGCAGAATTGCCCTTCCGGTTAATTCAGATTTGTTCAGCTGTAAAATAGCAAAAAGATGAGAATAATCATTTGATTCAGCCGCGAATTCAATAGTTACAGGAGATTGCTGAATTTGTTCTAATTTACCCAAGAGAGGTTCAAAATGATATACTGCTGGGAATTTACTTTTTAATGAATCTCTGTTAAAAAATTCATCATCATCTGCCGAAACTAAACCTGTCATGATCTCTTCCCCAAAAACATTTGACATACTCTCTATCTGAATTCCCAACCCAGTTCTGGAATGACGGCTATATAGAACACCTGGGTGTGATTGTTCATTCCCAACAGTCCAAACCATCTTCTGAAAAATTAGCGCGGGATATTTTTCGGAATTTCGAAAGAAAGTTAATAGTATATCCTGGTTTTTCTCATAATATTCATATGCTCGTTTTACAAAAAATGATACTTGGTACATTGCATCTGTAAGTAATTTTTCATCTCGAGCTGCAATTTTTTTATATAAGGCTTCCAAATGAATTTCAATATCTTCATTTTCATAATCAATCGGATCATAATAATTCTTAAAAAGATGATAATCAATTGTTTGTAAGTTATTTAAATAAATTCTTTGTGCTGTTGGTTTATCTAAAATATTATATAAAGCTTCATAAGATTTCTTAGTTACTCCTACATTTAAAAAAGTGGGCATTACACCTGGGATATAAGAGGGCATTGCACAACGAATAGCAAATATAAGCGGATTTACATCTGAATCAAGTTGATAAGAAGTCATTTTTTCAAGATTATTAACAGTTTCATGAATATATTTTTCTCTCTCAATGCGGCTTAATAAAAAGGCACTTGAAGTTAGTACACAAAAATCAGGAACAGGATAGCCATTTTGAATAAGCTCAAGTAGTATCGTTCCCTTATGACTAATCTGTTCTTCTGTAAAACTTCCAACACTGTTTGATGGCACAACGTAATCACTTTCATGAAACATTAGCTGATTCATCTTCTTATGAATTTTTCTAAGATGTGTCTTTATTATTTCATCTGCCTTTTGTTTTAGGTTCTTATCTCCGCTTGTTCCGGCAATTAGTAATTTAAGTAACTTACTATTTTCATTTTTTTTATTCAAACTAAAATAAAGGCTCTCTGAAGGTGAAAGTACAAACGTTTCTTCTGAATTATCTGAATTAACATAATCAATTTCATGAGGAATAAACCCAGGCAAATCGGTTGATGTACTATCATAGACAGTTTCAGATAAATACCGTTTAACATTGAAATTTAAATAATTACCTCTACAAACAAAATTCTTGAACATTTATATTTATCTCCTTGAAAAGCTTCTTCGCTCACATTCCTTTCGTTTATTTGAATTATTAATGAATTAATCTTTCTAATCTTTTTTTTCTGTGTTTCAATTTATTTACTTCCTCACTTTCATAAATATATTCCTCATATTTAGAATTTAAAGCTTTCTCTGTCCATTCAAGAGCTTTCGTGTAATTTTTATTTTTATGTTCTTCCCATTTTGCTAACTCAATGTAAGCATAATATTCATTATGTTTTACAGCTTCCAACCAAAGCGCTGATGCTTTTTCAAAATTTTTGTTACGTTTATAAACAAATGAAAGTTCTTTGATAGCAGAAAGATGGGAGATGTCACTTTCTAAAATATCTTCAAATATGGAAATGGCTTGCGCAACATGGTCACTGTGTAAGTACAGTCTACCAATTTCAAAGAGATTCACATTTTTATAATTTTTTAAAAAAAGAATTTTATTAATTTTTTCTAACAAAATAGTCAAACTTAGAATATCAAGTTTGTTATGATATATCACATTTTTCATAATTGAAGCATTTCTTGTATTCAGATAACTAAAATAAGCATCTGGTATCTCACTTCCTGGAATATCAAGCTCACCTGTCCTACCAGCTTTTAAAATTTTCTGCTCAATATTTTGTAATGAATAAGTCTCTAACATTTCTCTCCAAAATCTTCGGGAAATATGTAGTAGGTCTATATTTGCATGTTCGGTGATTCTACCTTTACATCTATTAAAAATGGAACGAGTATTCAATAATGGTACGTCGTAACTTTTACCATTAAAACTCACGTAGATCTTTTCTTTGTTAAGTTCATTAATAAATTGTTCGATCAATAGTTTCTCATTTACAATATCTGTTAAGAAATATTGTCTAAGGATAAACTCTTCTTCTTTAAAAAATCCAATCCCAATCAGGAATACATAAGTTCCTGTACCGCCTGCCAGACCAGTTGTCTCGGTGTCGATAAACAACAAATCCTCAATATTTGCTTTATCTAATCCAGAATAATTTAATATTAATGGGTGGATTTGATATTTTATTAATTTATTACCAATATGTTTATAATTAATTTCAAATTTATTCTCTATTAGAAATACATTCTCTGCAACATACTTGCCTTTCACAAGATTATGAATCTCTTTATTCTTGGAAATTCTGGTTTTCTTTTTTTTATTGGGAAGAACACCTTTCAGTAAAGCTTCAATATCGTTCATATACTTTTTTTCAGAAGATGCTTAATAATTTCTATAACTTGCTTTTTAGCCCCTGTTCCATTTTCTGCAACAGGACCAACACAAGCAGGACATCCATTTTTACAATCACAACCATTCACTATTGTGTAAGCTTCCCACAGCAACTTATAATGCAGGCCATATAGTTTCTCGCTTAATCCAATTCCACCTGACATTGAATCATGAATAACCAGTCCTGGATCATCTGTTCCCAAGCCAATACGCGACGAAGAATGAACCCGAATGTCTTTGCCGTCACACATGATGAAGAAAGGAGCAATACTTCTAAACAGATTTGCTAATCCAGCTAAACCACTTTGAACATAGAACATGCGCTCTGCTTTACGATGACAAGATGGGCAAAGCGTTATAAGATTACTCAATTGATTTGCCTTTTCAACTGAAGCAAATTGTTTGAAAGGAATTTTGTGGTGTACGTCAAACTTCTTTTCTTGCTCTATAACTCCACAATGCTGGCATTCATGTTCATCACGTTTTCGAACTTTTTCTGCGATACTTTTCCACTTCGAACCATAATCATTCTTTGTATTGTTCCATAATTTTTTTTCTGTTAACCTGGCAATAATTTCTTCAGAGATGGAAAACCAGTAACCATAAGTTATCGTTTCTTGTGGTGGAAGTTCAAGATCTCCATATCCTAAAATCTCATTTGTGTGCCACTTCTGACGCTTAAAGCCTTTTACAATATCTGTTACTTTGATCTGTCCATAAAATCTTTCTGCACCAACAATGATCTCACTTTTCTTTAATTTTATTAATTCAAAATCAGTTTTACTTTGGGTTTGAGTATAATAATCTGTTTTCTTTTCTACCAATTCTACAATTTTATTTGGAATATCAAGTTTAGTAACAAGATAGGTTTCACCTTGATGGATGTATACAGCTTGTGGATGTGTAAACCAATAAGCACTGTTTTCATCGACAATACCGATGGTTCTATCTTCACATTTTAATACAAATTCTCCTGCTCCTGTTGTGCGAAGAGAAATTTCATCTGCTGGATAAGAGTTTGCTTTCCAAAATATTTTGTCATTAGATTCATAAGCCAAATCATAATTCTGCAAGATTTGTAAATATTGATCAAGAACATTCTGTGGAAGATCACCAAACTGTTCACCTGTAATAAATGGTTTTTCAAATAATGCACATTTAAGATGATGAAGCAAAATGAACGGATTATCAGGATCAATTAGAGCTTGTTCTGGATTTCGATCAAATAAATATTCTGGATGTTTCACAAGATATTGATCAAGTAAATTTGAAGATGCTACCAAAATACAAAATGATGGTTTCCCGCTTCTGCCTGCTCTACCAAATTGCTGTCTTGTAGATGCTATGCTACCCGGATAGCCGTTTATTAGAACAGTATCCAGACCACCAATATCAATTCCTAATTCCAAAGCATTTGTAGAAACAAGAGTCCTAATTTTTCCTGACCTGAATTTCTTTTCAATCTCTCTTCTATCAGAAGATAGATAACCACTTCGATATCCTTGAACTTGTTTAATTTCATCTACATTTTTCCGCAAATAACTCAAGATCAGTTCAACTGATCTTCTTGATTCAGAAAAGACCAAAGTCTGCCCCTTTTGCTCGAACAGATCAGCTGCAATATGTACAGTTTCCTGCATTGCGCTCCGTCTGATTCCCAGCTCTTTATTAACAATAGGCGGATTGTATATAATGTAATGCTGTTCTCCGGTAGGAGACCCGTCATCGCTGATTACTTCAAGATCCTCTTCAATTAGTTTTCTTGTGAATTTTTCAACATTTGAGAGTGTTGCACTTGTGAGAATGAATTGAGGATTTGAACCATAAAATTTTGCGATTCGTTTAAGTCTGCGGATAACATTTGCAAAATGAGAACCGAAGATCCCACGATAAATATGAACTTCATCAATAACAACAAATTTGAGATTTTGGAAAAATTCACACCAATTTGTGTGATGTGGTAATATTCCAAGATGCAGCATATCGGGATTTGTGAATAGTAAATTGGCAGACCTCTTTATTATCCTTCTCTTTTCTGATGGTGTATCTCCATCATAAATACCGATTCCAATATCTGCTTCAATAAATTCTGATACAAATTTAGTAAACTTGATCTTCTGATCTTGAGTTAGTGCTTTGGTTGGAAAAAGAAAAATTGCCCGAGTTTGTGGATTGTCTTGCAGTTGCTGCAAAATTGGAATTTGATAACATAAACTTTTCCCGCTATCTACACCTGACGTAATAACTGTATTTTTGTGGTTGTTAATTGCATTAATTGCTTGTAGTTGGTGTGAATACAGTTTTTTTATTCCTTTCTGTTTAAAATAATTGATAATATTATCATTGAGATATGATGGGAAATCACTTAGCTTTGCTTGTTTAGCTTTATGAATTTTATGAACTGCAATATTCTGAAGTATTGAACTATCGAATATCATCTCATTTTCTGCCATCATTTCTCCTGCAATTTTAAGTAATGTTTAATGAGAATTATGTCCAGAATTTTTATGCTTGACGCTAAATAAAATTTGATGAGTTCTCGTTTTGTAAATAATTATAAACATCATTTCATTTATGCACATAAGAACATATGATGTGGCTAGAAAAAAAGAAACTAGCAATAAAATACTTGCAAAGACGCATTGTGAAATTCTTGTTTAGTCTGTAACTTATCAATAAAGGATAAAGAAATGAATAAAATAATTTCATGGTTACTCTCCGGTGATACAGCGATTCAATTTCAAGCCAAACGCGATCTTTTAACTACAAAAGCAAATGAATTAGAAATCTTGCAAAAACGCATTTCATCCGAAGGTTGGGGAAAAACCTATTTACAAAAGAGAGACAACTCAACCGGACAATGGGGAAATGGTTGGTACTCACCTAAATGGATTTCTACTCATTATACTCTGTTAGATCTGAGAAATATCGGGATCCATCACACAACAATTGAATACCAAGAAAGTGCAAAATTTCTGTTGGATGAGTTGTGGTTTAATAAAGGGAAAGTTCGTAAAGACCGTTGGCAAGATTTATGCATAACCGGAATGCTATTGCATATATGCTGTTACGCTAAAATAAAGTCAGAAAAAATTTATGAGATAGTTGACTATTTGTTGGATAAGCATTACACAGATGGCGGGTGGAATTGCATGTGGCATTCAGGACATTCACATAGTTCTCTGCATACAACTCTCAGCGTTTTAGAAGGAATTTTAGATTATGAAAGAAATGGATATGAATATCGTTTAAATGAATTACTTCAGCAAAGAAGACAAGCTCATGAGTTTATTCTTAGTCATAGATTATTCAAATCAGATAAAACAGGAAAAGTGATAAGAAAGAGCTTCACGATGCTTTCATTTCCTGGCAGATGGTATTATAATATTTTGCGTTGTCTAGATTATTTTCAATCAATCAATCTCCCCTACGATGAGAGAATGCTTGATGCAATAGATGTTCTGAATAAGAAGCAAAGGGGAAATGGAAGATGGCCAGTCCAACATAAGATAGCAGGATTAGTACATTTCGATATGGAAAAAACTGGTAGTGATAGTCGATGGAATACTTTGGGGGCTTTAAGAGTATTGAAGAAATACGGAAGTTCCGCTTCTTTCTCCCTTATAACTTAGAGAGATAGTAAGAAAATATGAAAGATTTTTTTTCTTACTGCTATTCCATTTTTCCCTTTCGATAAAAGTGAACTGTAAGGAACGGTTTAAAACCGTTCCAAAATGAACAAACAATCAACCTAAAGAATGGTTTGAAACCATTCCTTACAAAAAATAGGTAATAAAATGATTCACAATCGTAAACGTAATCGTTTGGCAAATTATGATTATTCCACACCGGGATATTATTTTGTAACCATCTGCATAAAAGGAATGTTGGAATATTTTGGTCGTGTGCAAAATGGTAAAATTGAATTGAATGATGCAGGACGGATTGTACAAAAATGTTGGTTTGATTTACCCAACCATTACAATAATTGTGAACTACACGCATTTGTAGTTATGCCAAATCATGTTCATGGAATTATTGAAATTGTAGGGAATGGTTTAAAACCGTTCCAAAATAAACAAACAAACAACGTAAGGAACGGTTTGAAACCGTTCCCTACGTATGGATTATCTGAAATTATGCGTGGATTTAAAACATTTTCATCAAAATATATTAATCAAAAAACAAAATATAAATTCACATGGCAAAAATCGTTTTATGATCACATTATTCGCACCGATGATGAATTGATCAGGATATCAGATTACATTGATAAAAATCCATTATTATGGAAACAAGATAAATATTCAATTGAATTAGAAAAAATGGCAGATCATTAATCTGCCACTACTAATTTGCATTATATTGTATGTTGAAATTAAAACTTAAAAGAATCTCTCATTATCTCAGGTAACTTATTCTGAATGAATTTAAGTGCTTCGTCCAAATTCTTTTCACCTTGTTCAGTAAGTCCTTTATTAAATTCCAATTCCCATTCAAATCCTTTTATGTGCAATAAATAAGCTTGTGGAGCTTTTTCATAGATTTGTTTACAAAGACTTAGAACAACTCCTGGAGAAATTGCATGCATTGTGAATTCCACCTGAGCATTACTATGCTCTACTTCAGTAACAATGAATCCTTCAAGTTGTTCCATTGAGGCATCCACAAAAAAGACAATATCGTGCTCAGAAATTGTATCCGCATCCTCAATGTTCAATTGATAATTTGAATCGAAAGAAATATTCTTATACCCATTCTTCTTAATCCAAATTTCCATTTGCTCAATAAAGCGAATCCCGAGAGCATCGTCTTGCCTCCCTGGATTACCATAACCATAAAATAAAATTTTCATACTATTCCTTAATAACAGTTAAAACCTTAATAGGTTATTGCGATTTTCTAATTTGCAGATTCAGTCGAATCAATCTCAAATCGCAAAAACCGATTTTAGCCATTCTTAAGTTTTCTATCCAATTCTTTACCGTTTGCATCAAGAATAATAGCTTCTAAAGGCATTTTACCAAGAGCATGAGTTGCACAACTAAGGCATGGATCATAAGCACGAATTGCAACTTCCACAGCATTCATCATACCTTCTGTAATTTCTGTTTGTCCATTCATGAATTGTTTTGCTGCAAGGTTCACAGCAGTATTCATAGGAGTATTATTATTCGTTGTAGAAACAATTAAATTAGCCATTTCGATCTGATCATCATTGTTGATTCGATAATGGTGGAATAAAGTTCCGCGAGGAGCTTCCAGAAGTCCAACACCTTCTCTACCTTTTGTTCCGGTAACTGTTAATTCACCACTCATAAGATCAGGATCATTTAGAAGTTCTTTCATCATTTCTGCACTGTGTAAGATTTCAATCAATCTTGCCCAATGCATATGCATACTCATTCCATTTGGTTTCCCATTTGTATAGGCTTGGAATATTTCAAATTCTTTTTGAGCTAGTGGAGAAGGTATGAAATCACAAGTGTTCATACGTGCTAAAGGACCTACTCGATACCAACCATCTTTTTTGCCAATAGATCTTAAGTATGGGAACTTCATGTAACTCCAAGATTTTACTTCTTCATCTATATATTGTAAGTAATCTTGATAATCAACATCATTGAGAACTTTATTTCCCTCAGAATCCACACCACGTAAAACTCCGTGATAAAGATCCATTGCACCATCTTTTCTAACCAAACTTACATGACTTGATGGGAATGCTGCAAATTTATCAATAAGATCTTTGTTTTGTGCATGATATCCCTTAAAGAACTCGAGCGCACCTAAACTCCAATCTATCATTTTATCTATATTCATTGGATCATCACCATTCAGCAAATAATCCTTTTCAGCTTGTGTAAGATGTTTATTTATTCCACCCGGAATCGCACCAGTTCCATGAATTTTCTTACCAGCGGTAGCTTTAATAATTTCTTGTCCATACTTCCTCATCATCACAGCTTGTACTGCAAGTTCTTTATGCTTGATTGCAATTCCTACAACGTTTCTCAGTGCAGGATCACCATCAATTCCAAAAAGAAGGTCTGGTGAAGCAAGATGGAAGAAATGCAGAACGTGAGATTGGAACATCTGTCCGTAATGCATCAATCGACGCATTTTGTCTCCAGTTGGAGTTAACCCATCACCAGTACCAGCACCAACAATTACATCGAGTGCTTTAGCTGCTGCCAAATGATGACTAACAGGGCAAATTCCACAAAGACGCTGAACAAGTACAGGAGCTTCCCAATATGGTCTTCCCTGCACAAAACGTTCAAAACCTCTGAATTCAACTATATGAAGTCGAGATTGTTCAACCTGATTATTATCATCGAGATGAATAGTAACTTTTCCGTGACCTTCAACTCTTGTTACGGGTTCAATAGTTATTTTTTTACTCATAATATTTTCCTCTTAATCGAATTTAATGACTTCGTATGGTAGATCCATCTCATTACCAGTAACGAGGGCTACAAGAGCGTTCCAAATGAGATCTGCTCTAGGAGCGCAACCAGGAAGAAAGTAATCGATCTTCACTATTTCATGGCATGGATATACTCTATCAAGTATCATTGGAAGTTCTTCATCATTCGGGATTATTTTTTCTTCATTAGCTTGTACAGAAACACAATTTAAATATGCTTCTTCCAAACATTCTGATATAGGCGCATTATTATTTCTCATTGCAGGAAGCCCACCCATAATAGCACACTCACCTATTACAACTAAAGTTTTACAATTTTTCCTGAAATCTTTAAGAACATGAACGTTCTCGCTGTTACAGCAACCACCTTCAATTATTCCAATATCACATTGCTTAGTAAAAGTTTTAATATCATCAATTGGAGATTTATTAAATTCAACCAGTTCGATCAAATCGAGAATTCGTTCATCGATATCCAATAAAGACATATGGCATCCAAAACATCCAGCAAGAGAAGTAGTTGCAATTATTGGCTTACTCATGATGTCACTCCTTTATTTTCAATATCACTACCAATTGGGTTTTTATCATATTTTCTTTCACCAATTGGAACATCAAATCCTTTTTCTTTTCTGATAATTGCACCTACCGGACATGTGTCCATAGCTTTTTGAGCCAGTTCATCATCAAAATCAGCTGTTAGTTCATGATCTAAGTTGATCTGAGTTTTGTTTCCTCGGTTCTTAAACACGAACCAAGAAGGATTATCTGGTTCCAGTTTCCGTCTAATGCAACGTTTACAAAGAATACATCTATTATGGTCTATCATGATCTTAGGATTTTTTGCATCCAAATCTTTTGCAGGGAATAGATATGGAAATTGAGGAACCATCATTTTGTATCTGTAGGCGAGAGCTTGAAGTTCACAATTTCCACTCCTCTCACAAGCTGGACAAAAATGATTTCCTTCAGCAAAAAGTAACTCAATAATTGTTGCTCTTATTTTTTCTAATTCTGCTGTGTCTGTTACTACAACCATTCTATGAGATGCTGGAGTTGTACAAGCAGTCATATTTCTTCCATCAATTTTACATGTACAAACTCGGCAAGAACCTTGTGGTTTGATGCCTTCGAAATGGCACAAAGTGGGGATGTAAATGCCATTTTCATTCGCTACTTTAAGCACCATTTTGCCAGATTCTGCAGAATAATCAACACCATTAATGTTTACTAATATTTTACTCATGATCTCCCCCTAAATTGGGAATTCTGTTTGCAGTTTTACATGATTCCTGAACTGCAGCCTCGAGATTGAATTCACTAACAAAATCAGTATCTTTTTGGAGTTTCGCATCATATAACTCTCTAAAATTCTTAATTGTACTTAAAATTGGATTAGCAGCTGTTTGACCAAGTCCGCAACGATTCGAGATCATCACGTTTTCCCAAGAAAGCATCTGGTCAATATCCTCTGCAACACCATTACCTCTAAGTATTTTTTCTAGTTTATTCTTATATTGAACTGTCATAGCTCTACAAGGTACACATGATCCACATGATTCTTCAATGAAAAACTCAGTGAAGTTCAGTACTATTTCTTTTAGAAGATCACGTTGTTCTCCTATTACGATTAAAGAACCACCAGTAGACAGATCTTCGTAAGCTAATTTTCTATTAAATTCATTTGGAGCAATGCAATTTCCGGAGGGTCCACCTACTTGAATTGCTTGAACATTCTTAGCATCAACTAATTCTAAAATATCATTAACTGTAAAGCCCCATTCAACTTCATAAACACCAGGTTTTTCACAATCACCAGAAACGCTGATTAATTTTGAGCCTGTTGATTCTACAGTACCAAGAGATCTATACCATTTTGCACCTTTATGCATAATTTTTGCAACTGCACATAATGTTTCTACATTATTTACAGATGTTGGTTGTTGATGATATCCTTTTACTACTGGGAATGGAGGTCTATCTCTAGGTTCTCCGCGTTTACCTTCAGCTGATTCCAAGAGCGCAGATTCTTCTCCGCAAATATAAGCTCCACCACCAAATTGAATTCGGATATCAAAGTTGAAGCCTTTCTCACCAGCAACATCTTTTCCTAACAACCCTTCTTCTCTCAATTTACTAAGGACTCCTTCCAAGTACTCTTCCATATATTTATATTCGTAACGAAGATACAAAATTCCTTCATCAGAACCAATTGCGTATCCAGCAATCGTCATTCCAGCAAATAGAAGTTGAGGGCGATCGGAAAGGATAACACGATCTTTAAATGTTCCTGGTTCACCTTCATCTGCATTACAAAATACATAATGTTTTTCACCTTCAGCATTTCTACAAAAACGCCATTTCAAAGCAGTAGGAAACCCTGCTCCTCCACGACCACGAAGATTGGATTGCTTAATTTCTTCAATCACATCTTCGGGACTCATCGTAACAGCTTTTTTTATTGCTTCACCGAGGTTTGAATCTTTAGTTAATATTGGACCTTGCTTTAAAATATTAGATTGAACGTCTGTTCCAACGAGATCTTCCACATCAAGATCATTTTTCATACCTTTAACAATTTTTGCTACTTTCTCTTTAGTTAATTTAGTGAAAACTCGCTGGTTAATAATGGCTGATGGTTCCTGATCATTCATTCCAATACATGATGTATTAAACAAACCAATTTTTCCATCTTCAGAAACTGAACCAAATTTACATCCAGTTTCTTCTTCAAACACCTTTGCAATTTCATCTCTTCCCATCATTTCAGCAACTGCACTATCATTTAGATATACAGCATATTTGCCTGTTGGAGTGTGAGATAAAAAATGATAAAAGGATAAAGTTTGCTCAACATCAACTGAAGAGTAATTAATAGCCTTTGCAATTGTTTTTACTGCAGCTTCAGAAACGCAACCACATTGTGTTTGAACTTCGATAAGAATGTCCATTAATCTTGTAGGATCATTATTATAATTTTCTAGAATTGTATCAAGGTTCTTACAATCGCATGAGCAATTATCATTGTTGGAAAGTCCTGATTTCCCGGATTGTGTAATATCCACAATCAACCTCCTTGTTTATATTTTTTTAATACTAAATTTAAAGTGGTAAAATTCTAATTGAGAATAGGTTGTCAAATAGATTTTTTTTTACCTATTGGTATTGAAAATCATTTTCATGTCCAGTGTATCGTATCTCATTTGATAATATAGCATTACACTTAGTTCATGGGGATTTATATTGTTATTATTAAATTAAAATTTCTAGTAAGAATAAAACCTTGACGCTAATATTGGATTGAAAAGATATTCTTCTAATATTAATAATAGGCGGATGTATGTATCAAGTAAAAATAAATGGAATAGTTCAGGGTGTAGGATTTCGACCGTTCATTTATAAGCTTGCAATTGAGCAGAAATTAACTGGTTATGTTTTAAATTCAACCAGTGGTGTTCAAATTGAGGTAGAAGGTAAAAAAGAAGCACTTGATATATTCATTGTTAGAATAAAAAGTGAACTCCCACCAGCTGCTGAAATTACAGATTTCGTTTTTGAAGAACTCCCTGACAAAAAATATAATACATTTGAAATAAGAATGAGTTCAAAATCAGAAGGTTCAACATTAATCTCTCCTGATCTTGCTGTTTGTAAAGATTGTATAAATGAATTCAATGATCCTACAGATCCACGATATCAATATGCATTTATTAATTGTACAAATTGCGGACCTAGATATTCAATTATTAAAGATACACCTTATGACCGCCCTGTTACCTCGATGAAGGATTTTGAATTATGCGATTATTGTTTAGGAGAATATAAGAATCCGCTTAACAGAAGATTTCATGCACAGCCTGTTGCTTGCCCGGAATGCGGACCTCAGCTACAATTCCTCGATAAAGATCTGTCTCCCATCCCTGGAAACCCAATTGAAAATGTAATTAAGGCTGTGAAAGAAGGTAAAATTGTTGGGATAAAAGGGATTGGTGGATTTCATATTGCCTGTGATGCAACAAACTATAATGCTGTTGAATTGCTTAGGCAAAGAAAGAATAGACCTCACAAACCATTTGCCGTAATGTGTAATGAAGAATATGTTGGTGAAATTGTAGAGCTTAGTAAGAAGCAACTTGAGCAACTTCAATCTCCTATCACTCCAATTATGATTTTACAAAAAAAGAATGATAGTTTGCTTGCAAGTAATGTTGCACCACAAAATCCAAATATAGGAGTTTTTCTACCATATGCTCCACATCACTATCAATTTGTAAATAAGGAACTTCCGTTTGTAATAATGACATCAGGTAATAATAGTAATGAGCCAATTGCCAAAACTGAAGTTGAGCTACAGGATTTATGCGATTGTTTTCTTACACATAACAGACCCATTTTAAATCGAACTGATGATTCTATAATTCTTCCTGCAAAAGCACAAGATATTCTCATCCGTCGTTCTCGTGGATTTGCCCCTTCTCCCATAAAACTACCTTTTAGTACCATCCCTACACTTGGTTGTGGAGCTGAATTAAAACTCACCTTTTCATTATCAACTGGTGATAGTCTCTTTCTATCTCCGTATATTGGAAATTCAGGAAGTAAAGAAACAATGGATTTCTATTTAGAAACTTATGAAAAATATTTGAAATGGTTTAAATTTAAACCAGAACTTATTGCTTGTGATATGCAACCTGATTTTGCCACTACCAGATTTGCCGAACAATCTAAACTTCCTTTAGTCCAGGTTCAGCATCATCATGCTCATATATCAGCAATAATGGCTGAGCATCAACTAGATGAAAAAGTTATTGGAATTTCGTATGATGGGACAGGTTATGGTACAGACGGGGCAATTTGGGGTGGAGAGATATTTATTGCAGATCATACTAATTTTGAACGCATATTTCATCTAAACTATATGCCTCTACCAGGTGGTGATGCGGCAATAAAGCATCCTATTCGTATAGCATATGCATATTCAGTTGCAGCGGATGTAGATACAGAATCATTAAAAGGTATTTCTGGATTTGAGAGAAATGTAATACAAAAACAATTACAAAATAATTTCAATGTTTTCCAAACCTCCAGTATGGGGAGATTATTTGATTGTATTTCTGCGATGTTAAGTCTCTTCCCTTCTATAACTTTTGAAGCACAAAGTGCAATGGCGTTAGAATTTTTATGTGGAAACGAAAATGTTTTAAATTCCAAACCTTATTCGTTTGAAATCGATAGTGGTATAATTGATATAAGACCAATTATTATTGAAATATCAGAAGATGTAAAAAATGGTGTTGACCCAAAAATCATTTCAAAGAGATTACACAAAACAATAATTGAGTTTACACTGGCTTCAATTCAAAGTGTTGCATTAATTTCAAACATTAAAAAAGTTGTACTTTCTGGTGGTGTAATGCAGAATAGAATTTTACTAGATGGACTCACGGAAACGCTTATCAAAAATAACTTTACAGTTTATTCACCAAAAAATTTATCACCAAATGACAGTTCGATATCCGTTGGTCAAGTTATGATAGCGAACAAAAAAATGGAACTATAATTTTATAAGCTGTTGATTCAATATGACCATTGAGTCAGATATATAAGGAGAAAATATGTGTTTAGCGATTCCTGCTAAAATCGTTGAAAAAGACGGAGAAAAAGGTATTGTAGATTTAGGTGGAGTAAATAAGGAGATTATGTTCACTTTTACTCCAGAAGCGAAAATCGGAGATTGGGTATTAATGCATACGGGATTTGCCCTGAACATAATTTCAGAAGAAGATGCAAATGAAACATTAAAATTATTTGAGGAAATGGCATTGCTTGAAGATGATTGATCTAACAAAATTCCGTGATCCAAAATTAATAAAGAAAGTTGTAATTGATCTACAAAAGTGGGATAAACCTACAAAAATTATGGAAGTTTGTGGTTCACATACAATGGCAATTGGTCATTGGGGAATCAGAAAGTTACTTCCAAAAAACATTTCACTCATTTCAGGTCCTGGCTGCCCCGTTTGTGTTACGCCATCTTCACTGATCGATGAATTATTGAAACTGGAAAATGTGACTATTGCTACATTTGGTGACGTTCTACGCGTTCCTGGAAAAGATGAAACTCTTGAACATGCTCGTGCACGAGGACTGGATGTAAGAATAGTTTACTCACCTCTGGAAGCTTTAGAATTATCTAAAGAGAAAGAAACTATTTTTGTCGGAATTGGATTTGAAACTACTATTCCGGGGATAGCACAAACTATTTTGATGGCGAAGCAACAGAAATTGCATAATTTTTCTGTCTTTCCCGCTTTTAAACTTGTTCCTCCTGCCTTGGAAGCACTCCTCTCAACAGAAGATATCAAGCTGGATGGATTCCTTCTACCTGGTCATGTGAGTGTAATTATCGGTTCTGAGTCATATATGCTCTTACCCGAGAAATATGGAATTGGTGGTGTTGTTGCAGGATTTGAACCTTTGGATATTTTAACTGCTATAAAGATTATCACTGAGCAGATAAAACATAACAAACCAGCAATTGTGAATGAGTATAACAGAGTTGTAAATGTTGTTGGAAATAAAAGTGCTCAAAAAGTTATTAATACCGTCCTTAAAACTGAAGATGCTCTTTGGCGTGGAATCGGTTGGATCCCAAATTCAGGATTAGGAATTCGAGATGAATTTAAAGAATTTGATGCTTCCAAGAAATACAATATAACATTAAAGGAAGAAGAGGGAAATAGTGGCTGCAAATGTGCGGATGTTCTAAAAGGTATCATCATTCCACCTGAGTGTCCATTATTTGAAAAAGGTTGTAATCCTGCTCATCCAATCGGACCTTGTATGGTCTCTTCAGAAGGAAGCTGTGCAGCATATTACAAATATGAGAGATAGAATTGCTCACGAATCTACACAGATTAAACGGATAAAGAAATCCAACAACAGAGAACACAGAGAAACCTTGCGAATGATGCATCGGCTTTGTGAAACAAAACGATGCTGGAATTCTCTTGCTTGTCTTATGGATTTTGTGCTTCTTGCTTTTCTTGTCCTTCGCAATGGTTAGCTTTTTAGTTTAATAAGTCAGTGAAAGTCAGTGGCATAAAAGGATTTTAATAATGAAAGATGACATAATTACTCTCGGTCATGGAAGTGGTGGGGGATTAACCAGAAGATTAATTAATGATATCTTCGATAAAAACTTCAAACTTCCATCATTGGATGATGCAGTTGAAATTGAAAACCGAATTGTTGTAACTACAGATGCTCATGTGATAAAACCAATTTTCTTTCCGGGTGGGGACATAGGAAAACTATCAGTTACAGGAACGGTGAATGATGTATCAATGAAAGGTGCTGTTCCAAAATACTTACTCATTACCTATATTATTGAAGAAGGTTTTAGGATAGATGACTTGAAAACAATAACCGAATCTGTTCAAAAAGCTGCAGAAGAAGCAAATGTAAAAATAATTGCTGGTGATACGAAAGTTGTGGAAAGAGGTAAAGCAGATGGACTCTATATTACAACGACTGGTATTGGTTTTCTTCCTGAGAATATTAATTTAAAATCTTCCAATATTAAAAATGGTGATAAAATAATTATTAATGGTACAATTGGAGACCATACAGTAGCTATCATTAATGCTCGACAAAAACTTGATCTTACTCCAGCACCACAAAGCGATTGTGCTTCATTAAACGACCTTGTTCAAATAATGCTGAAAAGCGGAAATGTTAAATTCTTGAGAGATGCAACAAGAGGCGGTGTTGCTACAATATTAAATGAAGTTGCAGAGGATACAGATTTAGGCATCATCATCAATGAAGAAGAGCTTCCAATAAAGGAAGCCGTTAATGCAATTTGCGGATTACTTGGATTGGATGCACTTTATATGGCGAATGAGGGAAAACTTGTTTCTTTTGTTTCCGGAAAAACTTCCAACCTGATAAATGAAATGAAAAAGCATAAACACGGAAAAGAATCTAAAATCATTGGTGAAGTTACAACAGAAGTTAAAGGTGTTTACTTAAGAACATCTATTGGTGGATTGCGTCCGTTATTGATGTTGGAATCCGATCCACTTCCAAGGATATGCTGAAACTATGAACAAGATCAAGATTAAGGAAGAAAGATGATAAAAAGTTTTCAAGATATGCCTATTTGGCAAGAAAGTATGGGAGTTGCTGTTAAAATTTTTGAAATAAGTGATCCTTTTCCAAAAAAAGAAGACTATGGCTTAACTTCTCAAATTCGTAGATCAGCCTTAAGTATCTCTGCCAATATTGCGGAAGCTTTTGGACGTTATCATATCAAAGATAAAATAAATTTTTATTACTTTGCCAAGGGTTCAGCAACAGAGACTCAAAGTCATCTAATTTATTGTAAAGAAGTAAAATACACGACTCCCGAAGCAGTAGACCAATTAATCAACGAATTAGAAGAAATTTGTAAATCGTTGAATAAGATCATTAAAACATTGCACAATCAATAATTTTTCTTGATCTTGATCTTTACATTGGTCTCGACCTTGATCTTGATCTTGATCTTTACATTGGTCTCGACCTTGATCTTGATCTTTACATTGGTCTCGACCTTGATCTTGAATATTAGGAGCTTTTATGCATGAAGGCGCAATAGTTCACTCTTTATTAGAAATTGCAAAAGATATTAGAATTAAAGAAGAACTCAACGAAATAACAGAAGTAAAAATAGTTGTTGGAAAATTTCATCAGATAGTTGAGGAAGTAATGATAGCTAATTTCGATTTTATGAAAACTGAATATAGCGGATTTGATAATGCAATTTTACTGATGACTGAAAAAGAAGTTAGCGTTAAATGTGAAGATTGCAAGCATGAATTCACAATTGATGAACCTATTTTCATGTGTCCAAAATGTGATTCCTTTAACACTGAATTAATTTCCGGTAAAGAACTCTATATTGAAACTATTGAAGGAATGAAAGAATGAAAATTGTTATTGTATCACTTTTATTTATATTCTCAGTTTTATTGGGAGGAGACGAAATAATGAAATATAATGAACTTAACGCAGAAGAAGAACGAGTAATTATTCACAAAGGAACAGAACGACCTTTCAGTGGAGAATTTTATAGTTATGATAAGAGTGGAACATATTTATGTAAACAATGTGATGCACCACTATTCAATTCAGAAGATAAGTTCGATTCCAATTGTGGATGGCCTAGTTTTGATGATGAAATTGATGGTGCCGTTAATCAGATTAAAGATGCAGATGGAGTTCGAACTGAGATTATTTGTAATAATTGTGGGGCCCATTTAGGTCACATTTTTGCAGGAGAAAATTATACTGATAAAAATATACGCCATTGTGTTAACTCCATCTCTTTGAATTTCATTCCTGAAAAACCAAAATTTGAAACTGCTATATTTGCTGGTGGTTGTTTTTGGGGAGTTGAACATCTATTTAAGAAAGTTGAAGGAGTTACGGATATCTCTGTAGGATATATTGGAGGTGATAATGAAGATCCTTCCTATAAAGAAGTTTGCTCAGGTACTACTGGTCATGCAGAAGCAGTTAAAATAGTTTTTGAACCGGAAAAAGTATCTTATGAAGAATTGGTTAAACTCTTTTTTGAGATTCACGATTTCACTCAAGTTAATAGACAAGGACCCGATATTGGTAAACAGTACCGCTCAGCAATTTTCTATACTAATGAAGATCAAAAAGAAACTGCTAAAACGGTGATGAAAATATTGATAAATAAAAATTATAGCGTTGCAACTTCATTAGTTGAAGCTAGTAAATTCTGGGATGCTGAAGAGTACCATCAAGACTACTATAACAAAACTGGAGGCAATCCATATTGCCATATTTATAAGAAAATATTTTAATCATATTTTTTGTTTGACATAATTTTTTGTGTTACATTTTTGTCTTTTCGTAACACGGAGGTTCAATGTCTGATCTTATTAGATTCGGAGTTTCAATTGATAAGGAACTCCTTGAAAAATATGATGCAAAAATAAAGTTAGAGAATTATTCAAATCGTTCTAATGCTATTGCTGATCTTATTCGCGAAGCCCTTATCAAACAAGAATGGCAGGAAGATAAAATAATTACAGGTGTCATTACTATTGTATTCGATCACCACAAACGAGATCTCGTAAACAACCTTACAAATATTCAACATGATCATCATGACCTTATTATTTCATCTCAACACATACATTTAGATCACGATTATTGTTTTGAAATTATTGTCGTGAAGGGCAAGCCGAAAAAGTTGAAAAACCTCTGCACAAAATTAAAAGCTGCAAAAGGTGTGAAACACGCAAAACTGAATTTAGCAACAACCGGAGAAGTATAACCATGCTTAATGAAATCACTATCTTAGCATTTACAGCCGCTTCGATCGGATTTTTTCACACACTCTTTGGTCCCGATCATTATCTGCCTTTCATCATGATGTCTAAAGCCCGAAATTGGAAAATGCGAAAAACAATGTTAATAACTTTTCTATGTGGTTTAGGTCATGTTGGAAGTTCAATAGTCCTTGGATTTATAGGAATATCTGTTGGAATTGCAATTTCCAAAATTGAAATGTTTGAATCTTTTAGGGGAAATATGGCAGCCTGGGCATTTATTGTTTTTGGTTTTGTTTATCTTATTTGGGGAATTCGTCAGGCGATCAGGAACAAACCGCATACACATTTACATATTCATGGAGATGGATCAGAACATGAACATCTACATTCTCATAAAAAAGAACATTCACACGTTCATGGTAAAAAGAATATAACACCTTGGGTTTTATTTACAATTTTTGTACTTGGACCTTGCGAGCCCTTGATCCCAATCTTGATGTATCCTAGTGCAAAGAGCAGTATTTCAGGTTTAATATTTATAACTTTGATCTTTGCAGTTGTAACTATTTCAACGATGATGACCGTAGTATACCTTGCATCTTTGGGATACAAATTTGTTCCCATGAAAAAAATGGAAAGATTTTCTCATGCAATTGCTGGATTCATAATAATGTTTAGTGGTTTGGGAATTCAATTATTGGGACTATAGCTCAAAGCTATTACTTTGAGAATTTGAAATGAGAAAAATCATAATCTCACGGAAGGTTGAGAAACATAATCTACGAAATGGTAAAAAAAATTTCGTGTCTTTGTGCCTTTGTGGCGAAAAAAGGAGTTATAGATGGATAAAACAGAAATTAAGGTAATGAAAAAAATCTTAAGTGCAAATGACAAGATCGCTGGAGAGTTAAGAAAGGACTTGGCAGATATGGGAATTAATTTTATTAATTTGATGAGTTCACCCGGATCTGGAAAAACGACAATAATGGAAAGAACAGCTAGGGAATTAGGAAACAATATTTGTGTAATTGAAGGCGATATTCAAACAACACTCGATGCGGAAAGAGTTGCCAAAGCAGGAATCCAGACGTACCAGATAAACACCGGTGCATTTGGTGGTGATTGCCATTTGGAATCAGCCTGGATTCGCTCTGCCATTGACGAGATGGATTTAACAGGCATCAAAACACTCTTCGTAGAAAATATTGGAAACTTGGTCTGCCCTGCAGAATTTGATGTTGGTGCTCACACGAATGCTGTTGTACTCAGTGTTACAGAGGGTGAAGATAAACCACTCAAATATCCTCTTGCTTTCCAAACCTCTTCTTTATGTATAATTTCCAAAATCGATCTTCTCCCTTATCTCGATATTAAGATCGAAGAGATAAAAGAAAATATTAAAATGGTTAATCCCAAAATGAAGGTAATCGAATTATCTGCCAAAACGGGTGAAGGATTTGAGAATTGGATAAATTTCCTGAAATAATTAAAGTTATATTTCTTAAACAAAAAGAACCTGCAAATGCAGGTTCTTTTTTCTAATTCATGATCAAATTCATGCTTTCTGCTATATATTCTATTTCCTTTTCTTTAATAGTCAAAACATCAAAAAGCAGATCACCTTCCCTCAAGATTCCTAAGATAGGTTTATCCAATTCAAGTAATTTTTTATGCAGCTTCTTTGCATAATTTCTATTTCCTTCGTGAATAATCTTCACTGCCAAACTATTGATCTTTAATTGTGGAAGAGTCCCACCGCCGCATTGTGCTTTGCTTTCAATAATTTCTGATCTTATGTTTAATTTTTCTAATTCGATAATTAATTTTTCAGCTAGTTTTTGTAGGTCTTTTTTCTTACGATTTAACATTTCAAAGATTGGAACTTTAGTGAGTAGGTCTTCATCATTCAAATAAAAACGCATAACCGCAGAAAGAGCTGCAATTGTCATCTTACCAACTCGCAGAGCTCTCATCATTGGATCTTTTGCAATTTTTTGTATTAAATCAGATTTTCCTGCAATGATTCCAGCTTGTGGACCGCCAAGTAATTTATCTCCACTAAAAGAGACAATATCGCAACCAGATTGCAGACTACTTCTCACATCCGGTTCACTATCTAATGGAAGTCCTTCCGGTTTTCTTAATAAACCGGAGCCAAGGTCATAAACAAATAGAAGTCCATGTTTCTTTGCTAGATCTGTTAGTTCCGATAATTCAACTTCTTCTGTAAAACCATCGATATAATAATTTGATTTATGTGCCTTGAATATGAGAGTTGTATTTTTAGTAATTGCATTTTCATAATCGGAAAGTTTAGTGCGGTTGGTTGCTCCCACCTCGATCATCTTGCAACCACTAGCTTTCATTATTTCAGGAATACGGAATGATCCACCGATCTCAATAAGTTCTCCTCTGGAAATTATGACTTCTTTACCTTTAGCAAAAGTTTTTAATATCAGCATAACTGCAGCTGCGTTATTATTAACAACTACAGCATCTTCAGCTTGAGTTACGAATTTCATTAATTCTGATATGTGTGAATTACGTTGACCTCGTCGTCCGGTTTTTAAATCAAATTCTAAGTTTGAATAATTAGAAACAATAGATTTTAATTCTTCCAATACATGATCTCCCAGAAGAGCACGACCCAGATTTGTGTGCAGAACTATTCCTGTTCCGTTAACTACTTCTATTAAACTTTTATCGCCAATAGATTTACAAAAGTTCTTTATCTGGGTGAGTATAGCTTCAAGACTAATAGCTTTTTCACCAGCTAGTATGTTTTCTCGAATTTCTTTCAACACTTTACGTATTGAGAAGGTAACAAGCTCTACTCCGTAAACACTTATCAATTCCTTCATCTCTTCATTAATAAGAAGCTTATCAACTCCTGGAATTTTCTTCATTTCTTCTCTCATTACTTATTCCTATTCAAACTATTTAATACTATATTTGTTTAATTAAATTACTTAATAAAAACGTCAATAGAAATTAGAATTCGATGATTAGATATAGTGATTAAAGACAGAATAAGTTTGATAAGACTCAATCAGTTAATTATTTGCTTTAACTTTATACCCATCCCCCGAGAAATCAGGAATTATTGATTCGTAACTATCTTTAGAAATAAGTAACTAATCCGTAAAAATAACTGCAGAAATGTGTTGAAAAGAAATGCTCCTATTTTAATATTGATTT
>Ga0307988_1000428_pt1 | contig 29805 bp, 19 predicted proteins | sample EllFjometagen183_FD_203166 | JGI IMG/M metagenome (GOLD analysis project Ga0307988, IMG submission 203166) | Marine microbial communities from Ellis Fjord, Antarctic Ocean - #183 | ecosystem: Environmental > Aquatic > Marine > Unclassified | place: Southern Ocean | collected 2014-10-08 | reverse complement strand
TGGTGATACCGACATTTATCGGTATCACCATTATGGTATTTACCATCACTCGTTTTGTGCCCGGTGGTCCTATTGAAAGAATTATTGCAGACACAAGGGCCATGCAGACAAGTCAAGGCGGATCATCCAAATCATCCGGTCCCATTGGCGGCCAACCCCTTTCTGAAGAACAGATTCAAAAATTAAAAGAATATTACGGTTTTGATAAACCCGTATTGACAAGCTATTTTATCTGGTTGTCAAAAGTGTTACAGGGGGATCTTGGCAGATCCACACGTTATTATGATCCGGTCTGGGATATGATCAAAGAGAGAATTCCCATTTCTATTTATTTTGGTATTCTAAGCCTGATAATGATTTATGGGGTATGCATTCCCCTTGGCCTGGCAAAAGCCGTGCGGCATAAAACAGGATTTGATAATATCACCTCCATTATTATTTTCATGGGGTATGCCATTCCAGGATGGGTGGCAGGCGTACTTATGCTGGTGTTGTTTTCATCCAATTATGATTTGTTCCCCCTGGGAGGACTTGTATCTGAACTTTTTGAAGAGATGAACTGGTTTGAAAAAGTGAGGGACATTGCCTGGCATACCATTCTTCCATTATTCTCCTATGTAGTCGGGTCATTCACAGTGATGACGCTTTTGATGAAAAATACGCTTATGGATAATTTGTCTGCCGATTATGTAAGAACTGCAATTGCCAAAGGCCTTCCCTTTAAAAAAGCAGTATTGAATCATGCCATGCAAAACAGCCTGATCCCAATAGCAACAAGTTTTGGAAATAATATTTCCATTATTTTAATGGGATCCTTTTTAATTGAAAAAGTATTCAATATTAACGGCATGGGTCTTTTGGGTTATGAATCCATTCTTGATCGGGATTATCCTGTGGTAATGGGAATCCTTGTTATATCTTCCATGCTGTTTATGGTTGGTAATATTTTGTCTGACCTTTGTGTTGCCTTTGTCGATCCCAGGGTGAGGTTTAAATGATATCTTTAAATCCTGTCACCATAAAAAAATTCAATCGGTTTCGATCCATTAAAAGAGGATTCTGGTCCTTTGTCATTTTGTTTGTGATGATTTTTGTCTCATTTTTTGCTGAGGTTTTTATCAACTCAAGGGCAGTGATGGTTTATTATGACGGCGAATTTTTTTTTCCAACCTATACAAATATGATCCCGGGGTCAGTCTTTGACCTTGGCTATGAGTATGAAACCAATTACAGGGATCTTAAAATAAAATTTGAAAACACTTCAAATTTTGTTGTACTGCCACCCGTGCCCTATAATCCTTATGAGAATGATTTGAAGTTTAATACTTATCCGCCGTTCCCGCCTTCATTTAAGGAAAAACATTATTTTGGAACCGACAATGTGGGCAGGGATATTTTTTCACGTCTTGTCTATGGCTTTCGCACTGCCATTGTTTTTTCTTTTGTTCTTTTGATCTTAAATTACACCATTGGCATTACCATTGGCTGTTCCATGGGATATTTCGGAGGAAAATTTGATTTAATCTTTCAGCGTATTATTGAAATATGGAGTAATATTCCCTTTTTATATGTGATTATTATCATTGCCTCCATTGTTATACCCAATTTTATGATATTGATTTTAATCATGGCTTTTTTCGGGTGGATTGGCATTACCTGGGTCATGAGGACCATGACCTACAAGGAAAAAGAAAAGGAATATATCATGGCAGTGAGGTCTCTTGGAGCATCCCACGCACGGATCATTTTTAAACACATCATCCCGAATACCATTTCCGTGATTGTGACATATGCGCCATTTGCAATTTCAGGGGGGATCGTCTCATTAACTTCCCTTGATTACCTGGGCTTCGGCCTGCCTGCGCCAACACCTTCCTGGGGGGAATTGCTGTCCCAGGGCTGGCAGAACATGGAGGCCTGGTGGATTGTTTCTTCTGTGGTGGCCGCCCTTGTCATAACCCTTATGACTGTCACCTTTATCGGAGAGGGCATAAGAGAGGCATTTGATCCGAAATTACACACTACCTATGAATAAAAAGATTCTATAAATCTACAGGCCTTAGGCGATTCAATAAATCTTTCGTCGGGAAAAACCTTTCCCCAGTACATTAAATGTGTTTTCAGTGATTAAGAAGGCATCAGGATCAATAGAAAATGCAATTTCCTCGATTCTTTTGATCTGGAAGGTATTGGCAACAGTCATGATGATATCTTTTTTTTTACCGGAGTATGCTCCTTCTCCTTTTAGAAAAGTTGCTCCTCTCTTAAGTTTATTATTAATTTCATCAGCAATCTGCCTGGAATCTTTTGAGATGATAAAGATTAATTTTCTCTGGTTAAACAGCATCATGAAATATTCGATCACCTGGGCGGTGATATAACTCATGGCCATGGAGTATAAAATCAAATCTGTGTCCAATAATCCAAAACTGAAAAAGAACAATACAAAATTAAAAGAAAAATTGTATGTGCCTATGCGGACACCGAATTTCTGGTTTAAAATGATTGATATGATATCGTTACCGCCGGAAGAACCGAGGGAACGAAAAACGATACCAGCTCCTGCCCCAATGATAGCTCCGCCTGCCATGGCTGCCAGCATCAGGTCCTTGACCTGGATTTCAAATTGAACCAAATCAATTACAAGGGTCAGGACACAGGCACCGTAGATGCTGTATAATAAAAAGCGTCTGCTGATAAAGAGCCAGCCAAAAATAAAGACGGGTATATTTAAAATAAAATACCATATGCCCGGCGTAAAAACTTTTGTATAATAAAAAGCCAGAATTCCTGCACCGGAAAATCCGCCTGTAATCATACCATGTGGAATCACAATACTTTTTAAACCGATTCCGGCAATAATACTCCCCAGGGTGATCAAAAAAAGATTCCAGGGAATTGAATATGTGATTTTTTGAAAGTTCATGTTTAAAGACAATTAATTCAGCTCGGTAATTATTTTTTTAGCTTCTTCATGTCCTTCAAAATTATTGCTGAGTTCCAATGCTCGTTTTAAAAATTCTTTTGCTAACTGCTTGTCCCCTTTTTTCGCATGGTTGCGGCCCAGGTGAAAATGAATATCTGCATTATCCGGTAGCTTTTTTAACGCATCCATAAACTGAATTTCAGCATTTCCATACAGACCTTTCTGATAGTATACCAAACCTAAGGTATCAGCAATGGAAGGGTCTTCCGGCAATTTTTCCTTGGCCTTGCGGGCAAGTTCCAGCGCTTCTTCAAACTCTTGCGTATGAACTGCAAGATGGTAAGCCAGATTGTTTGCTGCCAGTGAATAATCAGGATCTATTTTTAAGGCCATGCGATAGTGAACCGCGGCCTTTTCATACTTTTTTTCACTATCATAAATGGTGCCAATCATCATTTGCGCGGAGGCATTGTCTGAATTTATTTTTAGAAGTGATTGATATTGATCAAGAGCTTTGTTATTTTCTTTGTTTGCTAAATACAATTTTGCAAGTGCGTTATAAGGGGCGGTAAACTGTGGGTTTGCTTTAATGGCCTTTGTGAAAAATTCTTTAGCTTTTTCATGGTTTTTTTGTTCTGAGAAAAGCTGTGCCTGGAAATTATGAATCATGGCTATTGATGAATTGTTACCTTCAACAATCTTTAATTGTTTTTCACATAATTCATGGGCACGTTTATATTCTTTTTTCAGAACGTGGATGTTTATCATTTGTAAAAAAGCTTCCATCATGAAATTATTTTTTTCATAGGATTTGGTAAAATATTCAAGGGCGGAATCAAATTTTTCTAAAGAAGCCTGTAAAAGTCCCATCCTATAGTAAGCAAGGGGATTTTCCGGTGAAATTTCCATGAGTATTGATAAATCTTTTTTTGCCAGGTCGGGTTTTTTTAGTCCGATTAAAGCATTTGCCCTGATGATCCTGGCAGTATAGCTTTTTGGGTCAAGCTCAAGGGCATCCTCTGCTTCCATTTGTGCCAGGGTATAGGATTTATCAGACAGGTAGAGATTTGAAATTAAAAGCCGTGCGTTTAAAAATTTTGGATTCAGTTCTATGGATTTCACAAGGGAGGCTTTTGCCTGGTCAATTTTGTTTGTTCCGATGTAATAGAGCCCTTTTAAATAATGAACCCTAAATGATTTTGGTTCATTTTTTTCCATGGATTCAACCAAAGGCAGTACTTCATCAAAATAATTATTTAAAAGCAGAATTTCAGTCTTAAGTAACTGGGATTGATTGTATTCCGGCCTTTTGGAAAGGATTTGATCGACAAGAGTATTGGCAGTTTCAAAATCCTTTTGATTAAAATGAAATCTTGCTATCGTGTTTTTAATGGATAAATTTTCAGGTTCCAGTGCAGATGCATTTTGATAGGAAGCCAAGGCTTTTTCAGGCTGTTTGATACTAATATAAAGATTTGCCAGGACCATATGTGATTTTACAGAATTATTCCCCGTATTAATTGCATCCTGATAGGCTTTTTCAGCAAGATCATATTTTTTTTGACTAAAATAATATCCACCCATAAGAATATGGGCCAGTTCATTTGTTGGATTTTTTGCAATTGCGTCTTGAAGCAATGATTCAGCTTTTTTAAATGCTTTGTGCCTAATGTAAAATCCGGACAGGGCAGAATATAAATTTAATTTTTGGCCGTCAATTTTTATGGCAGTTAAAAGAAGATTTTCTGCTTCATCAGACTTGTTACGAAATTCTTTAATCTTGGCCAGGTTCTGCAAAGCACCAATGTTCTTTGCGTCAATAGATAAAATTTGCTCATAAACAGATTCAGCTTTATCGGAATCCTTTTCCACTAGATATATTTGGGCTTTAAGATGCAGTGCACTCAAGTTTTGAGGTTTTTCTTCAAGAATTTTTACAATTTTTTCTAATGCAAGATCGATTTTTTTCCCAAGGAATAGGAATTCAGCCACTTTTATTTGTGCACCATGGTTGTCCGGATCTATTTGAATAACTTTGGAATACTGCCCAAAGGCCCCTCTTAAATTTCCAAGTTTTACCATGGTTTCGGCTAATAGGTAATTGGCTTGAATATACTGGGGGTCTATTTTGATGGCGTTTTTAAGTTCGATTTCAGCCTTTTTATATTCTTTTTGGGCATAGTATTTGTCTGCACTATTAAAAAAGGCTTCTTTTTTTTCCTGTTCAGATTGACAACTGAGAGTAGAACAAAAAATAATAAAGATAAAAAAGAATTTCAAACTGGCTTTCATTACTGCCTCCAAATAATTTAGGTGGGTTTTAAATTCAATCATCATATTTTTTAAACTAATAAAAGAGCAAAAATAAATATAGGTGAATTGGGCTTGTTTTTCAAGAGAATAAAATCAAACACCCTTAGTAGGATTAAGCGTACACGACTCTTAACCCTAATGTTGCAAAAGCCATGAAGCCCTCATATTCAAGGCAGCAAGGTTGCAGCTGTAGTCGTCTACTGCAAAACCTTGATAACGAAGAAGATGAGGGTTAATGCCTGCCCTATATTGCCTTGATAATTAATGGGTTATAAGGTAGCATTTGAATTCAATAGAATAGACCTAAAATAATTCGGAAGTAAAAATGAGATATTCCCCAACAGATGGGATGGTTTCAAAATGAATAATTTGATTTTACTTGTATATTTCAGTTTTGCCATAGTGTTTTTTTTATTTTTTTATAAATTTGTCAGCTCAAAGGCAAAAAGAGATACCAAAAGAAAAATTAATTTGATCGATAACCTGCAAAAAGGGGAACAGGCTCATAAAAAACTTTTGGAAAACATGAAAAAAGAACACCGGGATTTGTTTGAAACTATTAAATCATTAAAAGCCGGATATAAGGAAGATAAAAAAAAATTAAAAAGAAATGAAGAAGAAATGTTTGATGAAATTGTTTCCCTTGAAGCGCAACTCAATTCATTTGATGAGTTAAAATATAAAAATGGTGAAGAGATCAATCAGCTTAAGGCGAAAATCAAAAAATATGAAAGAAGGAAAAGTTCTAAAAGCAAAAGAAAGCAATTTGATTTTATCGTTAAACACTTTGCTGTGCTTTACAAGAATATTGAAATGAACAGAAAAGCAATTTCAGGATTTTTATCTTTAAACGATGATCAGAAAATAAAGGCGGAAGAATGTGTCCTCCTGTTAGATCGTAATCCTGATAGGATCATTATAAAAAGAAAAGTTTTTTCCGGCAAAAAGCATAACACCTCTTGTTTCGAAGTATTGTTTGCATATAATGGCCGTCTTTACTTTAGGAAAAATGAGAATAATAAAGTAGAAGTCCTTGTAATCGGTACAAAAAACTCCCAAGTTAAAGATATGGAATTTCTTCATTGTCTATAAAAATCTATTTGAATCTTTCTTATCGTGTTTCCCATCTAAGTATGATAGACAGAAAAAACTCTTTTTAACAATTTAAGGTAAATTAAGTACATTTAATTGTTAAAATGGATAAAAAAAAATTTTGATATTGATCCAAAAGATACTATTGGCCTGTATTTTTGTATAATTTGTATTGTGGTATATTTTTTGCATTTTGCGAGTGTAGTTAGCTAAAAAAGAAAAATTTGACAGACAAAAAGAGATAACGAGAGGATTAAAAAAATATACAGGTTTTTATTTAAATTATTATTTTATTGAAAAAGAGTTCTGCTTAAAAAAAATATAGTTCATTTAAATTTTAAAAGGGATGTAATATGGCAGAAAAACCAACTCGTGAACAATTGGAACAACTGATTTCAGAGTTAGAAAAAGAGATTAAAAAAAACGCAGGACACAATAAAGATGAAAAATATCGAATTCTGTTTGAAAAATCCAAAGATGCTATTCTTATAATTGAAAATGAAAAATTTATTGACTGCAACCAGGCGACAATGGATATGCTGGGTTATAAAGATAAAATCAAATTTCTTCAAACCCATCCTTCGGAATTATCCCCGGATAAACAACCGGATGGCAAAGACTCCTTTACAAAAGCAAAAGAAATGATGGATATTGCCCTGAAAAACGGTAGTAATAGATTTGAATGGGATCACGTTAGAGCAAATGGGAAAGTTTTTCCTGTAGAGGTTCTTCTAACGTCAATATCCAACCAGGAAGGCAAGAGGGTAATTCATACTATCTGGCGTGATATCACGGATCGCAAATTGGCAGAAAAAAGCCGACAAAAAGAGAAGGAAACCATTTCAACTATCCTTGAAAGTACTCCCCATGGAATTACTTTGATTGATAAACATAATAAATACCTCTATGTAAATCCTTATTTTACAGAAATTACCGGATATACGATTAAAGATATTCAAACCAGAGAAGAATGGTTGAAAAAAGTTTATCCTGAAAAAAAAGATCGACAAAAGGCTTCTGAAGCATGGGGCAAAGACAGCGATAATATGTGTAAGGGGAAAAGTCGCGAATTTAAAATAAAATGCAAAAATGGTCAATCAAAATACATAGAATTCAGATCTACTTTTTTAACGGATAGGAAACTTTCCGTCCTTACAGATGTTACACAACGAAGAGAATCCGAAGCAGCCTTGAAAGAGAGTGAAGAGCGATTAAAAGCGATTTTATTTGCAACCCCCGATCCAATGATAATATATAGTTATGATGGTAAAACTGAATATATAAACCCTGCCTTTGAGACACTTTTTGGATGGTCTTTGGATGAATTGCACGGAAAACGCATCCCTTTTGTTCCTGAAGGTCAAAAAAAGATAACTTTAAAAAAAACAAAAGAGTTGCTTGAATTTGGCAACACAGTACAATTTGAGTCTAAAAGGCTTACAAAAAATGGTAATAGTATAGACGTCATCATAAGCGCGTCCTGCATCAAAAAACTTAATGATGAAATATCAAAACAAATTGTAGTTTTAAAAGACACTACAGAACAAAAACAGGCGAAAAAGGAGTTAAAATTATTAAATCTGAAATTGAAACATGAGGCAACACACGATCCATTAACCGGGGCCTTAAACCGCCGCGCTATCTTGGACATTCTGAGCAAAGAGCTGATCCGTACCAAGAGAAGAAACACTAAGTTAAGCATCGGGTTATGCGATATTGATCACTTCAAACATATCAATGACAAGTATGGCCACCAAGTAGGGGATGATACATTATGCAGTTTTGTCAAAGTTATGCAGAATACCCTTCGGCCCTATGACCTTTTGGGTAGATATGGTGGAGAAGAATTCCTTCTGATTATGCCCGATTCCAGCGATTCGACTGAAAATGGTGTCTACGAGCGTTTAAGGACAAAAATTGCTGATCATCAATTGCCCACAAGGTCAGGCGGTGTCAATATCACAGTCAGCATAGGCATTTCAAGTAGTAATGGAGATGAGACAGCCGATGAAATGATTGCGAAAGCCGATACCGCTTTATACAGGGCTAAAGAAAATGGACGCAACCAATTAGGCTATGCTGATTAAATAATTTTATTGATGCATTATATGCGCCTGTTCCAAGTTTATATGATACTGCTTCTGAAACTATTGTCTGTAGATGTGAAAACATCACCATGGATCAACTTAACACAGATGTATTTTGAATATTTAAGGGAATGTCGGTTAATAAAATCAGGCCACGTATAACGAATGACCTTCCCCTCAAGGGTTTCGGAAGATTTGTTTAAATTATCTCTACCTGTCCAATAAATTTATTGGACAGGTCCTTATCAGCTCAGGAACAACAGATCCCAGTTACCTGCTCCACCTTATGGGATAAAGCTTTGACAGCAATTTATCCACCTTTTAAAGGGATGGTTTGCCTACCGTCAAATACGTGGTATTTTTGCTCATTTATAGATCAATGATTTCAATTGTCTTTTAATGGATTATAGGGCAGATAAAATGTGTTAACATGACCATGGGTATTTATCGTTTTTTTTACGATTATTCTCCCACTGCAGTGGTTGAAGATTATTAAGGTTGTCAGTGCCACCTTTTGATAAGGGTTTGATACGATCAACTTCCCAACCGTTCTCTGAGTATGTATTTCCATGCTCAGAATACTTTATCACGTTTCCACAGATATCCCAGCGCCAAACATTTGGGTTATACTCGTTTCCGTTATTAATGATTTTTTCTCCTTTTTCCCATACAGCTCGTTTATCGTCTTCTTTTACTCCTTTAAACGAGTATTTGTAGACCATGTTTTTTCCTTTCTGAAACGATTTAAAGTATTAATCAATAATGCAGTATCAAAACAAATGATTGTTGTAAATAGGTATAAACCCCTATTTTTGAAGAAAAAATTAAATGGAAACAAGATTTGATTTGCGAAAATATTTCAGATAAACTTAGGACATGAAATTAATCATCGAATCAATTTGTAAATCTCTAAGGGCTGTCGCTGATGCAGTTTTCCTGATGACGATAAAACTATAGGAGCATAAAATAATGACCAGGCGTATTGTTTCACTAACACCTTCCATAACTGAAACACTTTTTGCCTTGGGGGCTGGTGATAGGGTTGTAGGTGTCACAGATAGCTGTGACTATCCCCACGAGGCCAATGAAATACCCCATGTCTGTTCATGGTTTGATCCGGACATGGAACGTATTGGAGAGCTTGATCCTGATTTGGTCATAGGTCTTGAGACGGCCCATGGACAAATACAGCCCAAGTTCAAAGCCGCTGGTATTAGGCTTGTTCTATTCAATCCTGTCTGTATTTCCGGTGTTTTGAAGGATATTTTGGATCTGGGTGTGATCCTTGATTTACAGAGACCGGCACGAACAATGGTGGATAATCTTCAGGTACGATTAGATAAATTAGCTGAACATGTCCGGCAAATACCTCATGAAAGTTTATTAACTATATCAAGGGTTCTGGATGTTGAAAATGACAATTTGATTGTAGCCGGTCCGAAATCTTTTCAATTTGATGTGATTAAATGTGCCGGGGGTATAAATGTTACCGGAGGCATAGATGAGGCCTATCCCAAAGTTTCCTTTGACCGGTTTAAAAAATGGGATCCGGAAATGATATTTTTCTGCGGTTCAGACAAGCGTTGGATAGAAAAAATCAAGAAAGATCCGCTATGGCAGAACTTGAAATCTGTGCAAAAGGATCGTATATACCAGTTTGACTGCGGATTGACCTGCAGGACAGGACCCCGAATCGTGGATATGGCCGAGTTGCTCTACAAGACGCTCTATGCCTGATTTGATGGCGATTATTTTTGTCTACAATTAAATTTAATGTTCCACCTTGGAATGAAAACACACACAAGGTACTATTTATTGTGTTTGATTGTTTTTGAAAATAAAAGAAGACTAATAGAAGAGCGTTTTTTCTATCATTGCCCAAGATTTTAAAATAGCCATAACGGTTTTCAATGATAGATAAAATGTGTGAACTGAATGTTGAGGTAGGGCTAAAGGAAGAATGGAGAAGGGAACTGTGATCGTACCATAATAATTGAATTATCAAGAGGGAACATTATGCTTTTGAAAACAGAACTGTTGGATAAAAATTTTTCGAGATTAAAAAGTAGATACATAAATCTACCCATTGTATTCGGATATTCTCTTTTGACCGGGCTAACAGCAGTGTATTGCGTCCTGCTCTGGTATGGTGCCGGCCTGTGGTGGACTTTTTTCTCTCATTCGGATTCAAGTCATCTACCCTTACTATCACGATTCTGCATTGCTCCCTTGCCATTGCCTATCCCTTTGCAGATGATTCATTGGCAGCTTATGGCCATTTTTTCACTACTCATTTGTATACACTGGGGAATAAAATCGTCAAACAGGCAAAAAGATATTGCGCTTCCCATTGCCATGCATATCCTGTGGATTTTCTTTGCTGTCTGCTGCCATCTTCTTGGTGCCTTGATACCGATGGTCATGATAGGACATATAATTATATAAACATTAGGTCAAATTTTACTTTTTATTCAGCAGAGTCAAATATGACATCCAGGTCTTCTTCAAATATAGAATCTAAATCGTCAGAGTTTTCCTTTGTAGCTGGTTTCTCAACCTTTGCAGGTTGATCGGTTTCAACTTGTTTGAGGGATACGCTTGTTTCTTTTTTTATAATCTTTTTTTCAGGTGACATTGTTATGGGTTCATTGATATTTTGATATTGGGTAAGTAATAACCTGGATGGAATTTTAATCTGCCCACCGATTTTAATTTTTTGGGGATTATTAATACTATTGTAAACTAAAATTTCCTTCCAGTTGTTAATTGTACCGGTAAATTTTCTGGAAATCTGGCCAAGTGTATTTCCTTTTGCAACAATGACAGTCAAGTCCGGTTCAATGACGGGATCTGGGAGTGTTTCCATGGCTTTGGAATCAGACTTTTCTGGAACCGGTGTTGTATCAGTTTTGGCTGGTACCGATGATTCAGCCTGGCTTTCCTGGGAGCTGCCCATGGGGATGAGCTTTTTTAAATCATCTACACATCCTAAAATAAGAATGCAGACCAGAATAATTATCCCAAATCTTAAAAAAATTTTACACATAAAAACTCCTGCTGTTTTAGCTTTTTCCTAAAAAACTTAATTGGGAAAAATCTACAATATCTATCTCAAACTGTAAACAAGATTCATGAATTAGAATTTTTGCTTTTGCATTTTACTTTGTTTTTTGATCCTTGAAATCAATTGACTATTTCTATATTCTTTAATTTTTAATCTTTGGAGACATTTAGTATGAATTGTTACAGCAAAAGCCGGGTTTGCTCTCTTGTCATTTTTATTTATTTATTGATGCCGTCCATGGTTTTTGCCAGATCCACTCCTATCGTTCAAAGCGTTATGGTACATTTTGCACAACTGCCGCCCATCCAGTTACCCTGCGGTGACCTCAAGCTCTATTACTATCCAGAATATGTAAAAAAACACGAAAACATTATAAATTATAACTCTACCGGGGAAACAATTAAGTCTTTGCGCGTACAACATGAGATTCTGCTCGAGAACGCAGGCAAAATGAAGATTGAATTAGCAAAGAGTTTAGAAAATTTCTTAATGGCAGGTTATGCTAACTTCAGAGCAATGCAGTCGCAGAATTACCTGCTGCAAAAAGAGACTGAAGTTAAATTTTTATATCAACAGGTCATCTGGTACAGCCAGCTTGCCCAGGCAACATACATTGATTATCAAATTCGTGAGAGTGCCCAAAAGTATTATAAACTGACGGCACCAATATTTAGTGCTTTGAATTACAGTGAACGGACTGATCTGATTCAAAAATTTTCCACTCGTCTTGCATGCCTTCATGAACACAGACAGGATGCATTTGAAAAAATTACACAGGCAAAACGATATTCACTTGAAGAGTTAATGGGTTTTACAAAAAATAAAACGATCACCATTGAACAGGCATCAAAAAGAGCATCAGATATTGCAAAATTTTCCAGTTTCAGCAGGGAATATGGGTGGATGGCAGCCGAGGTTGCATCTTTGACAGCAGTTTTACAAAAACTTCTCAATGCCCATGAAACAGCTATATTGAGTAAAGAACTTCATCCACGCCTGATGAAAGCTCAAAAAAAATACGGTGCTGCCCTGGGACCTTCTGATAAATTTCCAAAAGATTCTGAAACAGACCAAATTAGACGTATCCGGCTTGAAATTGTAAAAGTAAGGGCACAGATTGCTTTGAATCATATGTATCTGCAGCAGACCAAAGCAGAACAGATATATACGTCTCAACTTAATTTTTCTTCTGGTATTACAGCAGGCTTGAGCAAGGTTAGCAACATAGCCATGAAAACGGGCAAAGATTTTATCAGGACAAAACATCTGCTTCCCTATGATGAATTCATGAAAGCCGGCAGCGATGTTTTAAAGACCGGTGATGTTATCTCTTTTAATGATTTTCTTACTGAATATAAAAGAGATCCCGGCATGGTTGAGCTGGCTTTGATCATGACTGCTGCAGAGTTTGCCAATTCAACCTTCTCTTTGGTAACTTCGTCTATTGTGGATACAGTTACAGGCTGGATGCAGGTGTTTGCTGATGTGAAAACATCTATTGAGAAAGCCAAAGATACTTATATCGTTGATAAACAAAAAACTGATTTTGCCATTAAAGCAATAAAAAAAATCATTGCCACTCTTGATCCTGACAATCCAGGTTCATTCAGAGAGGGAATGCATTTAAGCGGTTTCATTGTGATGGGGAAAAAATTTGATTCTACAGTGGCCAAACAGATACCGAACGAAGTTGGAAGGCTTTTGGAGGATGCAGGGTTTATTGCAGCCACAGGTGGTGGTTTAGGATGGGTTTTAGAACCTTTATGTGAAAGCCCTACACAGAGGAATTCTCTGCTTATCACTGCTGCACGTAAAGCTTTGACTGGAAATGCAAGAAGTGCCTTTCACAGGATTGCCTTTGACAGAGGTCTCTGGATAGACAATCCAGACCTGCCGCTTACAAAAGATATTCTTAAAGGAAACTCTCTATCAGATTATGCAGATAATGACTTTGAAAAGGTGATGCTTTCCGGTAACACTAATTTAATTTATGGAATCCCTCTGATTGGAGATGCAAAATTTGCCTATGATAAAGTTCCTTTTATACGCAATCTCTTAAAATTTGAAGGAAAGAATGAAGGCAGTCAGGATGAATTTCTCCTTAAGCTGATCGATCAGCAGGAACTGTTTGATCAGGTTCTTGCAGCGTTAAAACGTGTGAGATATAACTTTTCAAAATTATCTATTCAAGATCCTCACTCATTTAACAAACATCTTTTACTTTTATCACAATGTCCTGAATATCTTGCAGCATATATAAAGATACGCAATGCTTACTGGGAACGTTCCAAAATTTTTAATTATACCCGTTTTTTAAAACCTGATTCTGATCAGCTTGAGAGTGAAGGCAAAGCTGTTACAGCTTCAATTGAAAAAGCACACGAACTTGAAGTTACTGATTTAACTGCAAAGCTTTCCTATTTAACAATGGAATATCAAGCTCTCAGCATAAACTACATAGCAACTGCACAGGAACTCAAAGTTCTCCAGCAGGCTGAAAATATGAGACGTGCAGCCCATGGAGAAAAAGGAAAAGTAGATCTTTCCCTGAGTATTACTGCATTTGAAAAACAGGCAAGACTTTCTGAACTTACTGTTGCCACCAAAAATTTGGCTACGCAGCTGGCTGTATCATATATTACTGCCGGTTTGGTTAACAAGGCTTCCAATAGTATTATTTCAAGACTTCCTGCACGATGGGGGCTTAAAACAATTCCATTTGAAAAGGCGATTCACAGTGAACTTTTAGGTGCACTCAATCCCTGGGTTGGCAAATTCAGCACGCAGGGCATATGGGATGTTTTTAAGGATGCTACTGCTGATGCAGCTGTGGAATCTGCTACTCAGGTTACTGCAAAATATTTTAAGATTGATAAGGATTGGGAATCTTCTCTAAATCAACTGTTTAAGTACTCCATGGATATAGGAAGAAATATTGGATCTGCAACCATTGAAGCTCATTATGCAAGGCAGGAGGTTCTAGCGAGAGTAAAACAACTCGAACAATTTGAAGCACCTGTTCAGGCAAGAGTACAAAAAGACAATGAGATAAATGCAGATCTTCTCCATGCAATTAAAAACAAACAATATATAAAAGCAAAGAGATTAAAAAATGAAATGTTTAAAAGAGCTCAACAGGCAGCCCTAGACAATAACAGCTTGATATATAAAAAAACCAAAGCAGGACTTGATGAAGCTTTAGAATTAGAACATCGTTTACAGATATCCCATAAAAATGATGTCCAGACAATGGAAGGAGGCGAACTTACCAAAGCTTTGTTTCGCAGAAGATTAGCACGGACACAGCAGGATAATGATAAAAATATTGAAATTGCCGGCAAAATAATAACTTTTGTTGATTTTAAACAGGAGATGAATACAGGAACACCATCAGTTGAAAGTTTAAAAAAACTTGTAGATACAATTGATGATACTGGTTTACATAAACATCTTTTAAAAGATGGATTTGATATCTATCTTATCCGCAAAGGTTTGCAGGCAGCTAAAGATCGAGCCTCCTTGAGATTGAAATTATCTAAAGGTTCAGAAAAAAAGTATGAAGCAGAACTTGAACAGATAGACCAAATTGCAACAAAAATCGATGATAAGAGAATAGAACTTGTAAATAATACCCTTGAAGAGTTTTTTATTCTAAATCCAGGTATTAGAGAATCGGTTGTAAGCGTTATGCAGGGGGGCGCTGCAAAGAATAATCCTGAATACCAGGGAATTTTTGGTGATATTGATTTTACTGTCCTTACAAAACCAGGAGCAAATGGTGTTACAATTAAAAAGGCTCTTGAAACCTTTTTTAAAGATAAAAATTATCCTATTGCCACAAAACAATCTGATGGGTACAGCCCAATGGATACAGAAGCTTTTATTCAGTCTGCAGGAAGCTTTGACTCTTCAAAAGAGAGTGTTACAGATATTGTAAAAGATGTATCAGTAAAGATGGATGATCCAACAAGGTTTTATACAGAAGCCGGAGGTAAATGGTTTATCAACAATATGGCTTACAGCGGCAAACGGTTATGGCCTCCTGGTGGAGAAGATTCAAAAAAGAGGGAGTTTGTAAAGATACCAAGAGTGGAAGCCCATGGTCTGGCACTTGACATGACCCGGTATATGGAGTTTTTAACAAACCCGAAATATGATGCCCAAAATATTAAGGCAATGAGTGAGGCTAAAGCTGCAATGAGCGAGCGAGTAGAACAGAAAAAAGTTCTTGGCTCAGTTCTTAAAAAGACAAAATATTTTATCAGGCTGATTGATGCCTATGTCATAAGTCATGAACAAGGTAACACGCTTTATCACAAACGAGTGGAAAACAGAAAAGAGGAGGGTGATGATGCAAGTTATCACTGGCAGATATATAAAGATGTTGAAAATCTGGTTAACAACGGGCACAAAACTGTATTTGATAAACCAGGAGATATCCAAATAATCAAAGACATGGCAAAGATGAAAATGAAAGGTAAAAACCCTTCACCATTTGATGTTCTCGGGGACGATGTAGAAGGTATAAATCAGGGTATTAAAATGGTTGCCAGGATGGAAGAGCTTGCAGCATCTATTTTGGCATCTACAGCACAGGTGCACCTGGATGAAACCCTTGAAATTGTTAAATCAGGAAGTGAAGCACAAAAAAAAAGAGGTGTGAGTGACCAATTCAGGATGGCTTCCACTCTTCGTAAAATATTTGAATCTGATAACTTTGGAACCGAATCATTGGCAACTTCAAAGGTAAAGGCAGTCGTACAGGAAGATGGTACAACAAAATATTTTGTTCTGAGTGAAAAGAAGCACCATGATGAATATGCAGCAAATAATCAATCTGTTAAAAAATATAGAAAGATAAATGAGCTATATAAAAAAATAGACTCCCTGATTATTGAGCAGCCTTTAAAAGATCCAAGAGGTTTAACAACTAGGCTTGAAATTGCCAAAATTGTAAGGGAGCTCTTTGGAACCAGGGAATTAGTACCAAAACCCACTGAAGCTGCCTTTCAGAATCTGGCTCTGAAGAACTCTTCAGGTATTAAATTTAATTTTGCCATTGCAAGCAGATTACTTAAAAGCTTAAAAAATAACTCTTCAAAAGGAGTTGAATAATGGAAAAAAAAGGTGTCGCTCCTTTTATTATCATATTTGTTATTTTTGCTGTTTTTTTGAATTTTGTAAATCTGGCTCATGCTTTAGACAATGAAGAAAATACTTCCGATAAAGCTGATTTTCTGGCAGACACACTATACACTGCCCCCATTAATCTTGAACAAGCTGAAGGTGAACAGCAGATTGAAATTATAATAGCAAGATGGGGAGCCAATGAAAAGGCAAGCAAGTTTGAATTCTCCATAAAATCGACTCCTGCATTTATGGAAAATGTTAAATTGGTAAAAGGAAAAACCAGGTTAGAGTTTAAACCCCATGAGACTGAGAAAACGGTTGTTCTCTCTTTTCATACCAAAGCTGCAGCAGGAGCAAAAAAACAGGATCTTGTTTTACTGATTCAAAGCAGCGATCCATCCCTGGTTCCTTCCACCAGGAAAATCGTTCTGCCCTTTTCAGGTCCCAGGAAGAGTGAAGCGCCAGTTATCGGTGCAGCCTCGATAACGGTATGTCCTGCAAAAATCAATGGTGAAGAAACCAATTACCTATGTGGAAAAAGCCTGCCAGTGTATGCCGGTGAAAATTATAAAGTTTTACTTGACCCCGGTATCGACTGGGATTCTGCTTTTGAGCTCAGAATACTTGATTCTGATGCCAAATGGGTTGGCGGTGCTGTGAATGATAGGTATTACCTTGATCGGGTTGCCCAGTCGGGATTCGAGTATCCCAAAATTGTGGAAACCAAAGATAAAGAACATCCTAAAATATTTATTATTAATCCCAAATACACCCGTGCGGGGACACACACCATAGAAATCAGAACCAAACTGGATGATAGCAGTGATACCAATGGAAGTGGTCTTTTGGGATCACCAGATTTTCTTGAATTTGCTGGAGAATGGTTGCCTGTCGGCACCTATGAAGTGCTACCAGCAGTCATTCATTATAAAGGATTTGTTGCCGAGCACTTTGCAACCCTTAAAGGAAAAGGTGGTGATTTCCCGGCCAATACCGATCTTGAAATGTCAACATTGGAATCCATATTTCCAGATCCATTGGTTGACATTATCATCAATGGGGCGTGGAATCGGCGGGACTGCAACGGCAATCCTGTGCTGGAAAAAAATAAAAGCCGGATTAAAATATCCTTTCCAGAGCAGATTAATCTTGTTCGGACAAAAGAGATAAAAGATTCAATGGGTGGGCCTATCAGCTTGGATAAAGCCGCTCAGTTTTCATTTCCATCAGGAGGTCTCCCGTTTGAACTCCCGGTACATATTATTTCCAGGATAAGCGGCAAGGCCCGGTATTCAGGCTGCAATGATATAGATGATGCTGCCTTTGATATTTTCTTTGAAGGTTTATATCCTTTAAAAACAGACCCTTTAAAATTTATGACCGATTTCAAACGGAACTGGCTAAGTTTAGGGTCGTCAAACTTGAAGTTTAAACATCCCAATCCTGTTGACCCTTTTGATCTTTATGACCCTATCCATAATTATGTCCGAGGCCCTGACACAAACATTATTTTAAAGGCAAAAAGTCTACTCAGTGAAGATACGATTGGGGAAAGCATCCGGTCCGGTAGCCTTTTTTTCATACCGGTATCATTTAACATTGCCATGTGGAAGATCCCTAAAAGAGATGCCAGGGATAAATTTATCGGGGATCCTTTGATGGGGTATGCTGTCTATGGTGGTGAGCCAGGTGAATATAAAGGCCCGGTTCCATCAGCTGTCGGCACACCTAAAAACCTGGGTGGTAAAGATGGGGCCGATCCTGACGAGATCAGAACTGATGAAACCAGTACTGATGATGAGGCCGCTGCAACAAATGGCACAACAGCCCAGGCACAAACCTCTCCCGGTACAAAATCAACGGTCACAGACCAAAGCGGCACACCTGTTCAGGGTGAGGATCTGACGTCACCTGACAGTGATATCAAATCAAAGGAACCGGGGCTTGATCCAGACCAACCTGAAAGTCTAAATCCTCATCACCCTAAGATTTCTGCGATCATTAAAGAGTGGATCAGTGTGGCAGAGCCGCCTTCAAATGCAACCCACGGTAATAACTTTCATTATTCAAACAGGGGGGTTGCCATAGGCCAGGGAAAAGGATTTACAGCTAAATCCCTCCATGAAAGCGGTACGTTTGATCCAGGTTTTTTATGGCGGAACAAGCGTGCTCTCGATTCAGTCAATCACTGCACCCTGGGCGAGTACGTGGTTGCCAAACTCAAAGGCACATCATTTGACTATTGTAAAGGCAGATATCAAGCAGAAGAGAATCAGACGGGTAAAAACACTCAATCTGACAAAAAACCACCAGAGGGAATGCTGCGGATTCCGGATTTAATTGGAAAACCTGCCAAGGATGCAAAAAAGGTTTTATCGGACAAAGGATTCAAGGTGGCACTTCAGGCCGGGAAATCAGCCCCGTCTCCTGAAAAAGCATTTACGGTTACAGACATGGCACCTGAACCGGGTGCTGCCTTGAAAAAAGGTGAAACAGTTAAAATAACGGTGTTTGTGGATTATGCGCAACAGATAAAAATTCCTGTCACATCCGGGTTAAGCACGGTTAAAGCAAAAAAGAAATTACAGGATTCAGGGTTTAAGGTTAAGTTGAAAACAAAAGGAAATTCTCCCTCTCCTGACGGGGCGTTTAAAACCATTAGGACTGACCCTGCGGCAAATACCAAGGCAGCAAAGGGCTCAACCATAACCCTGACCAGTTTTGGCCCTTACATGGATCAGGTAACAATGCCATCACTTGTCGGGCTTAAAATCAACAACGCTGAAATGGTGCTGGAGAAACTGGGACTGGAATCGCATTCATTTTCAGATAAATCAGCGCCCAAAAAACAAATGAAAGATATCGTCATAACCCAGGAGCCAATAGCCGGTGAGATTGTCTCACCCCGTACCAGGATTGATCTTAGATACTATGATGCTTATAAATGGAAAGGCGCAATGCCGAATCTTTCCGGACTGACTGTGGCCCAGGCCAAAAACAAAATGAAGGAAACCGGGATAGCTGTCCATGTATTGACCGGCATCCCCTCTTCATCAGGGCGGTTGGTCAATAAAATTTACAAACAGTCTCTGAAAAAAAACACTGCTGTTAAACAGGGAGACTCTCTTAACGTAACCCTTTATGGAAAAACCAAAGACCAGTATGTTGCTGCCAAAGATTGTACAGGGCTTCCAGGAACAGAGCCTTTCTGGAACACTAAGACTGGAAAACCAGGATGCCGATGTAAAGGCGGATATCTCATCCGAAATGACAAAAGCGGGTGCGACAAAAAAGAAAAATCTATCCCTATTCCGGCAATTGTGAAGAAAGATAATACATCCATCTGTAATCAATATTATAACCGGTTGAACCAGTTAGTGAAACAGCAGCAGCAGATCTCCAGCAAGATGATTAGCAATCCAGGCAGCACCAGTGACTATGCCTGTCAGGCGCTTAAATTAGGTCAGGAAACCATTCTGCTAGCAAAAAAGGCCCGGGACAATGGTTGCAAAATAAATGGTAATCTTGAACAGGGTTCAAAATTAATGATGCAAACGTTCAAGCAAATGTGTAAGGGTGAAACCGCTAAACCGCCAGGAAAATCACAAGGATTATCCTCAGCTGCATGCAACCGGATAAAAAACCCAGGTATCAGGCTTGATAAAGCAACTTTGAATAAGACCAAAGAAGAAATTAACACAGTATTTAAAAAACTGTTCGCACCAATTCTTACATCAATTTGGGGAACACGAAACCAGGACCCCTGGAAAATGATAGTCCGTTTAGGCTCTCGTAAGAGCAATAATCGAACGATAAGCACAATATCTGTCTCGGCATTTTTTAACGCAACTCCCAAAGACCCCCATACAAAGGAGTCTATTAGTGTGATTTACTTTTTTAATGATTCCGCAGTAGCTCAAATATTTGTAGATAGACGGATACAACGAGCTAAAAGATTTAAAGGTGAGAGAAAATCATTTGATGGAATATCAGTCTATTCTTATCCGAATAAATTAGTCTGGGAGTGGGCATCATTAGACAAAACAGTACTGGTCCAGGCAAGTGGAGTGAACAGGAATCAGAGTTACTTGGTGCTGTCTAAAAAAGTTCATGAACAATTAAGAGCCAGAGGTCTTTATAGCATCAAATCGCAACTGTCCTGCTGGTAACACTTTTAAAAAAAAGGAAAGGTCGTGCAAAAAATAGTTAGAACGATTCCTTATCTAAAATTACCCATTCTATTGTGGATACTTTTTGTTTCCCTGGTTTTTACCCTATCCGGCTTTGCTGCGGAGTTGAATGGCAATGTGACAAACGTAATTAGAGAAAGAGTTGTCATCCTGCTCAATGGAGACAAAATTCCCGCAATCGGTGACATGGTAACCCTTTTTCTTGAGCATGAGGCGCTTGGAGAGATGAGCATCGGCACCTGGAAAGTCACAAAGGTGGAGTATCCAAATGTCCATGCCTCAAAAATGAATGCGACAGGAGACGCAAAAGTTGGCGTCAAAGCAGTTATTCAGACGTTAAACCCGGAACCTGCCAATGTAAAAAAAAAAACAGAGAAAATTGCCAGGCCTGATCCTGCAAAAGGACCGGTTGATGAATCATTAATTGCTGCTTCTGAGAAAGGGTCACTCTCAGGTGTCAGGCAGGCCATAAAAAATGGAGCGAACCTGGATGCAGCCAGAAATTCCGGTGATTTTGCCCTGGCAGCGGCAATATTAGGCGGACATTATAGTGTTGTAGAAGCACTTTTGAAAGCAGGAGCATATCCTGATCTTGAAGATGTTAAGGGCAGGACAGCCTTGGGGCTTGCCGCCATAAAAGGGAAAAACGATATTATTCGTCTTCTCGTTAAAAATGGGGCTAACATTAATTATAAAAATCACGCCAAGGGTGGCTGGTTCCCGGGTGCGACCCCCTTGAGCATAGCAGCAAAGATGAAACAGCTTAAAACTACAGAACTGCTGTTTTCCATGGGTGCCGACCCTTTATTGGAAGATAATCTTGGAAGAAATGCATTGGGATATGCTATTGAAAGCCGGGATCTGGATATCGTTATTATTTTTTTAAATAGGGGTGTTTCCCTGGATCCATCAATTTCAACAGGCCTATCACCCCTTCATATCGCAGTCGAGCAGAGCGGCAGCTGGCAGATGTTTGCCTACTTGATTGGCGCCGGTGCTGATATGAATGCCAGGATAAAGCAGACAGCCACAATGCCCAAAGAGATCCACGGAGCAACCCCCTTGATTTTTTTAACTGGGCAGACACCGGGTGATGACGTGGTGGAAGCTGCATTGCTGTTGTTACTTGCCGGGGCAGACCCATTTATCAAGACAACCCGGGGGAACACGGCTCTGGATGAAATAAGAATTACAAAGAAAATTTTAGAAACAAAAAAAGCAGAGGGAGATTCGAATGGATATTATTTAAAGAGAGCCATTCAAATTGAAAAAGTACTTAAAGATCCTGTGTGGATAAAAAAGGAGGGAAAAAAATTCTTTCAGAATAAACTGGCTGATGCCGTTGAAGATAATGATATAAACAGCCTTATGGCCCTGGATGCCATAGGGTTTGATCTGGGCCAAGCCCTGAAAAACCAAGATCCCCTGCTGGGAGAAACCATTGCAGAAGGACGGTTTAAAATGGCCAGACTTTTATTAAAATATGGTGCCAATCCGGTTGGTGAGGATGAGGATGGGCGTACCCCATTTCTGGCAGCCATTTATAAAGAGCGTCTGGACCTTGCAAAACTCTTATTTGAAAAAGGTGCGCTTCCCAATGACCTTCCTTGGGGGATACCCCTTGGTACTCTTCAATTTGTCTATGATCATGTAAAAGAGAAGCGAATAGAGCTCATCGAGTATCTCATCAGTATTGGCGCTGATCCAAACTGGCGGAATGAGGAATACAATACTCCGCTGCACATTGCTGCCCAAAAAGGTGATGCATGGTTCTTTGAACTGCTGATAGAGAACGGGGCAAATCCAAGACTCCAGAATAAGGAAAAAAAAAGAGCCATAGAGCTAGTCCCTTCTTCAAAAAAGGAAACATTTAACCGTATTCAAAATAAGGTATGGCCACCCACATCTATTATTGTCAGAACAATTGAACATCTTGAGACCATCCTTTTAAAGGCCAAAAACAACAAGGATTGGGACCTTTATAAGAAGATGGCAAACCAGCTGATGGAGCAGGGAGATCCAAAGGGATTCTGGGCAATGGGTATGGTTTACAGCAAAGGTCGCGGGGTAGGAATTAACCATAAAAAAGCGTTCGATTATTTCAGGCAGGGATCCAATATTGAGATCGGGGACAGGGATCTGTATTATTACCTTGGATTATATCATGAAACCGGACCTGGCGGGGTGAAAAAAGATCATAAAAAAGCAGTCTTCTGGTATGAAAAAGCAATAAAAAAAGGATCTTTGGAAGCCAGTTACCGTCTGGGGAAAATGGTCCTTAATGGACTCGGTGTAAAAAAAGATCCTTACCGGGCATTCGTTTTAATCAAGAGTTCAGCCATTCAGGGCAGAGAGTCTGCTGAAGCCATCCACTGGGTGGGATACTTGTATGAAAATGGAATTGGCACACTGAAAAGCATTAAAAAAGCAGAAAGATTGTATGAGGCTGCTAAAGAACGGGGATTTGAAAAAGAAAAAGATACGTATTCCGCCCCCTTTCACCTGTGCGATGAACTGGCAGGAGACCCTTATGATGATCAGCGGATCGGACCAATTGTGGGCTATGGTGATATTGATGCCTCAAAGGCTGTTTCAGCCTGTGAGGAAGCTGTGGGGAAATACCCTGAAACCCCACGGTTTCTTTTTCAGCTTGCCCGGGCATACACAAAGGACAAACAATACAAAAAAGCGAAACAATATTATTTACAGGCCATTGACCGGGGCTCTGCCGCGGCCATGAACAATTTAGGGGCTTTATATGACCAGGGATGGGGGGTGCCCAAAGATCCGGTAAAAGCCTACAAATGGTATCGGGCCAGCGTCGATAAGGGCAATTCTCTTGCACTATACAACATGGGTAGCATGTACAGGAATGGCAATCAGGTTCCCAAAGATATCACTAAGGCGCTAAAATGGTATAAAAAATCAGCCGCCAAAGGAAATGATCTGGCACAGAATACGCTCGGCTATATTTACGATCATGGCAAAGGAGTTCCCAAAAATGATCAGGAAGCTGTGAAATGGTATAGGAAAGGTGCCGAAGCAGGTAATTGGGGGGCACAAAAAAATCTGGGACGAATGTACTATGTCGGAGAAGGGGTGAAAAAGGATTATGTAGAGGCTGCTAAATGGTATCGAAAGGCCGCTGAACAAGGCAATCTATCTTCTCAGGAGAGGTTGGGTGTCATGTATGCCCTAGGAAAAGGGGTTAAAAAGGACTATGTCGAGGCTGTGAAATGGTTTCGCAAAGCAGCAGAAAAGGGTCATGCGGGGGGGCAGCTTAATCTTGGTACGATGTACTATAATGGGGATGGCGTCCCGGAGGATAATGCCAAAGCCTTAAAATGGTACCGCCTATCCGCAGAACAGGGCAGTAGCATCGCTCAAAAAAAAATAGGAGTGATGTATGAAAAAGGGTACGGTGTTACAAAAAATATCGAAACGGCCATAAAATGGTATAAAAAAGCTGCTGCCCAAGATAATGAAAAAGCAAAAAAGGCATTGAAGCGGCTCAACGCGAATTAACTTGAAACTTCGTGAGGGGTCAAGTCTATGTTTGATCCTTTCTTGAAATAATTCCCAATGTGATCATTGCTTTTTGTATTGTCATCCTTTTGCCAAGTTTGTTGATAATGATATTCTACTTTCAACGATAAAAGAACTTTTCTCATAATTATCACATTTTTGAAGAATATTTTGGGATAGTAAAAAACTGACCACTTTGTCTATCATTATGGGGTGAGAGCATTTATTTAAAAGGCGTTTAATTGGTTTCCCGCTGCGATTTTAATCGAGCGATGGAGAGATAAAATGGAACAGTCTCAGGCAAAAAAAGACGCAGAAACAAGAAGAGATAAAGTGGTTCAACTGTAAGCGCTAAATTAACCCCACTCGGTTGACGGCATGATATAGGTTCAATTAAGTAGCCGGGCTATCAAGTAAGATTTTGTTGACTTTATGTGGAAGTAAGGCTTTAAATTCATCCACAGTCATTGCTTCGGGAAGATGTTTAAAAAGATATTTTAGGTACCAATATGGATCAAGGCCGCTTGCTTTGGCCGTTTCAATCAGGCTGTAAATGGCTGCACTGGCATGGGCACCTTGGGGAGTAACCATTTCAATCCTTTTGATATTCAATGGTTTGAGGAAGAGCATTAGTCTTTTAATTGCGTTGTGATACTGTACTATAGTCGTTATGCGCCGATTGCGCCTGGTTAAATACAAAAAAAATACAGACATGTGTTCAATGACTGACTGGTGTATCCCACACTCAGTAAGAACCCTCAAATAATGCTCTATCTTAGGATTTTTAAATCCTGTTTCAGGGAAACTTTGATTTTTCTTATGGGAATGATGTTGGTTATCATTGTAGAGAATGTATCGACGATTTTTTTGAATTGAAATTAAATCTGTGTTCATATCTACCTCCATTTCTATTTTTTATAGAAATATCAAGTAGATAATCATCCTTTGCCGTTCAAAGGTCAATTATGATTTTGTTACGTCAAGTATATTATAAAAATTACTATGGGAAAACGGTCTGTGGTAGTGACTCTGGCTTATATAATTGAATTAAAAACTCAAGACTGGAAGAACTCTCTATACCATATGTGGGGGTTCCCAAATTTTATCTGGGCTGATCCCTTTTAATAATAGTGCGGACATATAAAATCCAGCTTTGGGGTCAGCCCTACGCAGTATAAAATCTTTAAGATATCGAAACGAATCAAAACATTTTCCGTTAAAAGTTGAAGCAATGATCATGCAAATATTTATGACTTTTCTTTTGTTTACATCTACAGTTTCCTTTGATACAAATTTAATTTATTTTTTCAAGAAAATTATTATATAAACTAAATTTCTTAAGAAATGATAATTTTTTAAGAAGATTTAACCTATCAACAAATACAAAAATGGGTTTTATCTTTAATAATTTTAAAAGATAATAGGCAGTTTTTGAATATTGCTTCTTTTTTACAAATAAATTAATCAATCCAACAATAAAACTTTCTGTGTCAATATCTTCATCCAGCTTCCTTAATGTATTGCGCCGAAGCAAAACAGATTCAATATAATCAGAAAAGATATGATTGTCTTTCAAGGCCATATTGTATAATTTGGAGCCTGGATAATACATTAATTTGTGATCATACATCTTTATGGGAAGTTCTATTTTTGAAAATTTTTTAACAATTTTTAAAATATCCAAATAAAAAAGCAGCGCCTCATATTTATCTTCAACAGTTTCATACGGATTATCTGATATGAGATCTATCATTATCCTGATATTATTTGACACCATCAGTTTTATTTTTTTGAGAAAAAGATCTTTATCCAGAGGCCTGTTAAATACTTCCTTACTTATTCTTTTGCTTCCTGATTGAAGCCCAATTTTTAAATATCTTAACTTGATTTTATGCTTTGCAAATAATTGAATTTTAGACTCTGTAACGTGATTTACATGGGCTTGTAGATAAAAAATTGGCAGATCAATATTTTTTGAATACACTTTTAAAAGATCATCCATTTCATCATAAGATCTCAAGAAAAAATCATCATCATCAATAACAATACGTTTAAGCGGCCTGATATTTTTCTTCGCCCATTCAAGTTCTTTTATAACTCTTGGAGTATCAATACTTCTGATGTACTGACCTTTTTTCTGGAAAATACGTATTAATTTGCTGTTAAGGCAATAGGAGCATTGATAAGGACATCCTCTTATAGAGAGGACACTATAGGTTGAAAGACTTTTTGGCATTTCATCTTTCAACGAAATAATACCATTATCATTTAATATATATCCATCATCTATATCTAAAATAGGTATTGGCTGCTTGTTTAAATCAATAAAATCAGGAATTGAATTTATTACGAATTTGCCTGATTCTGTTAAATATCCAAGCCCTTTAATTTCTTCATTTGGTTTTCCTTCCAGCAAATCAACTAATAATTCTTCTCCTTCGCCAGCACACACATAATCAGCATATTTTAAATAGTACTCAGGATCGCAAATAACTGGTACGCCTCCCCAAATAACCTTTACATTTGTATTTTCTTTTAAATATCTGGTAATCTGAATGGAGCGGGTCAACAAATGGGTAGTTAAAAGAGAAATACCTACAAATTGATATTCTTTACAATATTCGCTTAGAAGCTTTAAACTCTTTTGGGACAATAAATTAAAAACATCATCTTTTCGACCTTCATAGTGAATTGTTGATACGTCAATGCCTTTATTTTTTAAAAAGCATGCAATATTTCTAACACTAAAATTTTCAATGTGTGAATTATTTATTAAAACTATTTTTTTCATAATTAGCCAAAAGTATTATTGTAAACAATTATTCAAGTCAATCTTAAAGAAGAATTTACAGATAGGATACAGATAGGAACTTGCTTTTTGTTAACCAAATCATAAAAATCCTTTAAAAGCTGGAATATTATCTCCAATCTGATACAGCTACAACATGTTGTAGTTGTATCAGGTTTAACCAAATGAAGACAAGAAAAGAAATCAAGCTTTGAAAAATATGGGGAAAAGGGTTTTGAAAAGAAAAAAATATCTCGAAGTCAAATTCAATTTGCTCGTGAGTACCGGTATTATCTGTCAGGAGTCAAACCCAGCAATATACCGAGCGCTTCTTTCACCAGTCCGGGTTTTTTAAAATTTTCCAAGATACCAGATATGGATTTTTTGGTTTTAGGTTTAAAAATCAATTATATGGTAACAGGAAGAATCAAATTTCAAAATTCCTCATGAAACTTTATTGGAGATACACAGGAACCTAATTGTCAAAATAATCGATATCTTTTTTTCCTGGCAGTGCCTTCTTCTCCTTTTAATCGGGTTTTTCTGATATGCGGGTGGTATCCTTGGCTTTAATTTCAAAATTAAGGCTATTGCTCCCTGTTATCGGCCACTATAAAAATTTCACCTTACTTCTGGGAATCATCAGGTAATACCTTGAATAATATCTTTGTATTTATCCAACGGCAAGATATGATAGGTCCCAGTAGCTATTGTACACACGACACCTTCAATATTTAAAAGTGTTGCTTGCATACTTAATTTTGAACCTTCTCTTGATATCACTCGGCATATGATATTTATTTTTCCCCCATTAATGTATGTTGGGTTTAAAAACTTAACATTAAGATTAGATGTGACTGCCATTTCTTTTGTAAAAACATAGCTATTCCACCCCATTATTTCATCAAGAAGTCCCATTTGAATTGCCCCATGGAGAATGTTTCCTTGACCAATAAAATGTTGAGCGGGTAAATATTCAGTATATATTTCTTCTTTTTCTTCATCCCAAAAGAATTTAAGTTGCAACCCAAATTGATTATCACTTCCACAGAAAAAACAATTATTGTCAGAAAAGGGATTCTTTATTTCTTTTTTCACCTTCCACCTCTTCCAAGAAATTCATTTGCTTCTTTTCTTGCTGCTTTCAGTTGTCTGATAAGATCATCAATCTGAGCATCTATCTCTGGTTTTTATTTCAGTTCAGGGCCTGTTACAATGGGGTTTTCAGCTTGTGGGTATTCAGATATACCAATTGTAACAATAGGCCTGCCAGCCTCTTTATAACAGGTGCTGGTTATGGTTAATCCCGGCATGATGATTCCCTTTCTTAATTGTATTCTTTTTCTGATAATAGGCCCTGTTTTGTAGGCTTATTTTATCTTTATTCTTTCTGCGGTAATCTTTTTTTTTCTCAAGGATAGCTTCCCTATTTTCTTGATAATATATTCGGAATTTAGAAAGGGCTTTCTCAGGGTTTTTTCTATACAGCTCCCTATCTCTTTTGTTTATCTTGTCATTGTTGGCACTGCGCCATTCCAAGTGTTTTCTATATAAGCTTTCTTTGTTTTCTTGATAATGCTGTTGCCTTTGTATTTTTATTTTTTTTTTATTCGTTTTTCTATATTCTTTGCCGTTCTGTAAGAGTTTTTTCCGATTTGCTTGGTAGTAGACTTTTCTTCTTTTTTTCTTTTCTGCTTCAGTTAAATTTTGGCGAGGTTTCCTGATTTTTGCATAGTATTTTTTATTAGCTATTTTTGAACATTCTATACAGATGCCGTTCTTAATTTTTCGGGGGATCAGATGTCCATGAACACAAGGTACTCCTGTAAAGAAATGGGAGTGACCCGTAGCATCAGCATCCTTTCTATTGGAATGCATTTGCCCGATTGTGAGTTTGGCAGGGCCGTAAGTTTTATCAGTCATTTCACAGGCTCCATTTGTATATGAATGCCAGAGGAATTTGTGTCCCTCTGTGAAAATCGGGTTGTAAGGAGTGTGAATATAAAATTACAAATTGAGGATGAGATTGTCAAGAATATTTGGAGAGCAATGTTAACCTTTATATATAAGCAGTGGCATGATAAAAGCAAAATACTGGAAAGTTGAGCTAATAAATAAGAAACCACATTCAAAACCACATTAAAATTGGTTTAAAACAAAAAAGGCTTTCACGTAAAAAGCTGAAAACCCTTGTCATTTGACTGAGTCAGAGACACTCAACCATAAAAAATTGATAATAATCAAAATAAATTCCAAGGGTTGCATAAACGAAAAACGGTGGACAATAGGTGGACAAAATGGCCAGAAAGCAAAAAGGGTTTTCAACCGTAAAGCTGAAAACCCTTGTGTTTTATGGTGGGCCGTCAGGGAGTCGAACCCGGGACCTACTGATTAAGAGTCAGTTGCTCTACCAGTTGAGCTAACGGCCCATAAAATTAACCCGGCAAAGTTAACAGGCAAATTAAAAAATGTCAATAGATTTTTGATTTCCAAGGCTTGTCAAAAAGCGGTTGACCCTTTAATTGCAGGTTTGTTATACTGTATGTTTATAAACAATGAAATAATGATTTTTTAATAAATGAAAGGGTAATATATGTCTATATCAAAATCAGAAAATCTTTTTAAAGAAGCTCAAGAATTAATTCCCGGTGGTGTAAATTCTCCTGTTAGAGCTTGTGGATCTGTGGGAG
>Ga0307988_1000427_pt1 | contig 29832 bp, 33 predicted proteins | sample EllFjometagen183_FD_203166 | JGI IMG/M metagenome (GOLD analysis project Ga0307988, IMG submission 203166) | Marine microbial communities from Ellis Fjord, Antarctic Ocean - #183 | ecosystem: Environmental > Aquatic > Marine > Unclassified | place: Southern Ocean | collected 2014-10-08 | reverse complement strand
GGAAAGAGGTCCAATCGTACCCTTTATTGTCAAGTCTGCCCCATTCAGTTTCCCTTCCAGAGAGATGTCTGTTATTCGGTTTGAGTGCAAATCATCTATGCGGCCTAGTATTCCCGTCAACTCTACCGGTGCACCATTGTACGCTGCTATAACAGTTAATGGAACTTCACCCCCATCGACAAAAAGTTTTAACGTGTCAATGTCTGCTGATATCTGTTTATCACCCATCTTGTCGTTAAAAGCGAACCGGAGGTTCTTGATCTCAAAATTACGAATATAGGGTTTGAGTGGGAGTGCAAATGAGCCTATAGGTTTTTGGGATTCCTGCTTAGGTTCTGGTTCCTCCAGAGTTGAATCCTCTAAAACCCAATTTCCTCTACCATCATCATTCGTTTCCAGGAGAATGTCCGGGCCATCGAGTTCTATAACAAAATCAAGCACACCTTTAAAGATGGGCAGCAACGCAACCCGCAGAAGTAAACGATCTGCAGTGACCATATCAGGTCGACTCCCTTGCTCAGTGTTCGCAAATCGAATTTCTTTCGCCAAAAAGATTATCTCTTTGCCAAAATGAACATTGAAGTCGCCATCAAACACTAGTTGTCTGCCAGTGGCACTGGACGCGACATTACTAATCCATTTTTTGTACTGGTCGTCGCTGATCGATTTGATGACAATGATGCTGGCGATTACAAAAACAACAAAGCCGGCGGCACTCCAACCGGCAATTTTCATCAGCGGTTTCATGTCTACTCCTTTAGGCTGCGCTTAAAATATTTATATTGTATTTCAATAGTTCTAATGAAAACATCCCAGCCTTCAACCGGCGATCGTAGATCGCTGATTCTGTAACCAAGGCTTTCAGCACCCATGCCGTACTGTACTGCAAGTGCACAGGCTTTAAAGAGTTTCCTTTCATCTGGATGGCTTTGTTTTGTACCATCTACTGGCACCGCCCCCGCCTGTTTAGCAAAAGCAAGATACGGGTATGGGGCAACATTGTCACAGCCTATGGTCGACATCTCAGACATGCCTTTTTGCTAAAGCATCCCCAGAGCCTGTTGCCGCCGCTTGGCACATTTTGTTAACTCGCGTTCCTTAGCTCAAGCGTCAGCCATAAAGAAAAACGAGAAAAACGTGATTGACCAATTCATAATTAAGTGTTAAAATATGGTCATATTTAAGACCTGTAATTAACTCTAATTTGTGGTGGAAACAATGAAAGCTGTACTTGCAAACTGCTCAGTGAGCATCTCAGAGCTGAAAAGGAACCCTAGCGCTCTTATTGACCAATCTGAAGGGGAACCTATCGCTATCCTAAATCACAATAAACCAACGGCCTACCTTATACCAGCCAAGACTTATGAAGATCTACTCGACAGTCTCGAGGATTATCAGCTTGGGATAATTATAAGAGATAGGCAAAATGAAAAAATTTCAGCCGTAGAAGTGGATATCGATGAGTTATAAGTTGAAATTTCTTCCTACGGCCCTCAAAGAATGGAAAAAGATAGATAACACCATTCAAAGTCAACTGAAAAAGAAATTAAAGGAGAGACTCAAAAGCCCACATGTTCAAAATAGCCAACTAAGAGGCTTCGAAAATCACTACAAAATCAAACTTAGAGCAAGTGGGTATCGGCTCGTATATGAAGTTATTGAAAATGAAATTTGTGTACTTGTTATAGCGGTAGGAAAAAGAAACAAAAACGAAGTTTACAAACAAGCAAAAAAAAGAGTTGACTAGCCCAAATTACGTAGGTATTTAAAACAAATTAATTGGCCTGGTCCGGGGCTAGGCTCGCTCCTCTCCTTGGGGCGGTTCAGACGCTCAGTACGTCGTCGGAAATTATCGATTTAAACTTCCAGCATTTTGGCCAGAATTTCCTTCAGCAATTTTGCAGCAACCATTCCAGTTATACCTTGTGGATCGTGCTCAGGATTGTATTCGACAATATCTGCTCCTACCAGTTGCCCCGTAAGTTTCTGTATAATGCTTAAGACCTCCCGTGTAGTCATCCCGCCTGGTTCATAATGTGAAACCCCTGGCGCAAAGGCTGGGTCCAGGCAATCAAGATCAAGTGAAAGATAAACCGGGCCATCAAATACAGGCTGCCGTTTTTCCGTGAATTCCCTCATTTCTATCATTTCGACCCCAAAACGTGCAGCCTGCTCACGTTGGTGACCGTTTGCAGTCCTAATTCCAGCCTGCACCAGCCTTATTTGTGGGAATTGTTCCATTATCCTGGCAAAAGGACATGCATGGGAGTGGCGATTGCCGTCAAGTTCATCATAGAGGTCCGGATGGGCATCCAGGTGAAAAATATTCAGCTTCTCGTACTTTCTGGCATAGGCCTGAATGAGTGGATAGGTAATCGAGTGATCCCCACCCAGCGAGATCACTTTTAGCCCATTAATGAGATGTGTACTCGTCTGGCGTTCAATTTCTTGAAATTCATTGCCTTGATCTGGGAAACCAAGGTCGGTGAGCAAATGCCAGTGGGGATTTTCCCCGAGGTCAATTCCGTTTTCCGTCCACATATTTGTCGATCCGCTGAAAAGTGCTTCGCGAATACGATCGGGCGCTGATGCTGATCCACGTTTGAAAGAAGAGTTGAGATCGAACGGAACTCCCTGCACAACAATATCATTTTCCAAAACTTCTTTGTCAGCGGCCACAAAATCGCGCATTTTCTACTCCATTAAAGTTATCCCATACGCTATGTTATTTTCAGGGATTCCAGAGTTTTTCTCAGTCCAGAAGGGAAGTGGTCCCGAATGCATGAATCTGGTCGGCAAGTGAGGCCAACTCTTTATAGCTATCCGTCTTTTCCGGGGTTGGACGTTTGACATTGTATTGCCGAAAACGCCAGAACGAAGCAGTGACTGCTGCATATTCGACGAAAATATTGAGCTGTGATTTTTCACTGGATGTAAACGGGCTGATCAGAGAATAACTAATTAAAAGCTCTTTAATCAAAGAGATATTGAAATAGCCATTGTTTGAGCAGCATCCTACACAGGCCATACCAATGTCAAATAGTTTATAAAAGTGACACGCTTCTTCAAAATCAAGGATGGCCACGAGAGAACCATCTTCAAAAATCAGGTTGTCCCAAAAAATATCACCATGGATGAAACCTTTTGGCATATCAGGATCTATTGCCTGCTCAAGGTATGATTTTTTTTCCGCCAGCCAATCGAGATATTGATGATTGATTGATTCGTTGAGTAGACCTTCAAACGCTTCGATTCCATATGGAAAACTACTGTTGAGAGAAGCCAGTGGTTCAAGTGAATGCAGATATGCCATAGAACTACCTACCTGCCGTATCATATCAGGCGTAAGTTCTTTGATGGTATTGCCCTGGAGGAATTTCTTGATATAAACAGGTTTGCTGTTGTGGAGAACGAACCTTCTATCATCTTTTGTTTTTATAAGCCTTGTTGTAGGGAACTTTTGTTCTTCAAGGTTTTCGAGGATAGCTGTCAAGTTTATGATCTCATCTTCATTTTTCTCATCGCAAATTGATAGGGTGAAATCACCAGTTACTGTAGAAATTTTCAGGCTTGAGTTAGCCTGACCACCTTCAATTGGAGAAATCTGCAACACCTCTCCTAAGTTGTATTGCGCAAGCAGCAGATGCAATTCATGATCAGTCAGCTTCGAATATTTTGCCATGGTCAAATACCTTTGTTCTATGAGTTAAGAGATTCTTTAATGCGTTGACTTAAATAGAATTCTAGATTTTCAAGGTTACAGGACGATTTTTTTTCAGGCAACGTTTTTGCTGATTCCAAGGTTCGGTGTACAGCCTGTTGAGGCATCTCATGTTGATTTCCAAGTGCTTTACGGGTAATCGCAGGAAATTTTGCAGGATGTGCGGTTGCTAAACAGACTATAGGTACATCGCTGTCTAAATTTGGCTGTAATTTTTGGGCAGCGGCCACGGCGACGGCCCCATGCGGGTCGAGTAGATAATCATATTTTTCAAAGGTCTCTTTAATAGTCGATAGAGTTTCCTCATCAGATATGGCTAACGACTTAAAACCATTGCGAACGCTCTCATACATTTCTGGATCGAGCTGCACTTCTCCTTTGTCTTGAAAGGTCTTCATCATCTCAGAGATTTTTGCGCTATCAAAATTGGTATTAAAAAAGAGGAATCGCCAGAAATTATAGGGTACCACGATATCGATAGCGGATGAAACTGTCTGGATGAGATCTCTCTTTTTAAATAAGCCAGTTGAGAAAGTAGTATGTAGAGTCTGATTTTGGTTATTAGCACAAATAAAGGTTGAAATGGGTATTCCCATCTTCCGTGCAAGATCACCCGCGCAAAGATTACCAAAGGCTCCGGACGGAACGCTGAAAACAACCGGGTCTCCAACATTTTTGCACGCTCTGAAATAGCCATAAGCATAATGAACGGCCTGCACCATCACTCTGCACCAATTGATGGAATTGACGCTTGAGAGTTTGAGATTTTTTCTCCGTTTGTTATCAGAAAACATCTTGGCGACAACTATATCCAGATCATCACCACCGTCTAAACAGTGATTCACAGCAATGGGGTGGATATTTTCTTCTTTCAATGTGGTCATCTGTCGTTCTTGCTGGGCAGAGATCATCCCGGCTGGAAAAAGTGGCCAGCAATCGAGTGTTTTTCTCCCCGCCGATGCATTGGCTGCCGCGGGACCAGTGTCACCGGTTGTAGCCAGTATCAAGTTGATATGTTGATCTCGTTTTTGCAGGAGGTAGTCCATGGTGCGAATAAGAAAACCCATGGCAATGTCTTTAAAGGAAAGTGTAGGTCCGTGAAAGAGCTCCATGATATGGAAATGAGGGTTATCTCCGGGACTGATCAAGGGCATGAGGGCAGGGTGTTCAAAACCTGAAAAACTTTCGGCTATAAGCACTTTCAATTTCTCTGAAGGGATAATTTGTGGAGGGATAAACAAACTCAGTATCTCATAAGCAAGGGAGGTGTAGTTTAAAGTTGACCATTGCTGCAGTTGCTTCGTGGTGATAGTTGGGATGATTTCCGGGACAAATAAGCCGCCATCTGCTGCAAATCCCTGGAGGACCGCCTCATCAAAACCCATTGGTGAAATGGTACCTCTGGTACTTGTATATTTAATCATGGCACTCTAATCCCCGGCGCTGTGGTTTTTTGCGTAAGTTTCTGACACACAGCAGCAGCAATTTGTATATCCTGGACGGCGACACCGGTAAGATCAACAATAGAAATTGTCTTGTCGGCCCTTTTTGGGGGAGGCGTGGTTGAGATATAATTTCCGAGCTCAATAATGTCTTTTTCTTCGATTACGCCGGCGGCAAGTGCTTTTGAAATTTCACCACGTTCCCTGCATTGAGATATAGAGTCACCGATTACGATATCGGCACAAGCTAAAATAAGTGAGTCCAGTTCCTGTTTTTTATCTGTATCAGAACCCATTGCTGTAATGTGGGTTCCCGGCTGAATATCAGCTGCGAATAGTAATGGAGTGGAAGAGGGAGTTGTGGTTATGATGACATTCGCTGAACTTGCAACCTGTGCGGGGGAATCCGCCTTGGCTACATTAAAGCCTTTGGCTTCCATGTAGTTTTTATACTCATCGACTCTTTCTGGTGTTCTTCCCCAGACAACCACTTCCCTGCATGGGGTTACTGACTTAAGAAACTCAACCTGCATTCTTGCCTGAATTCCGGTTCCAAGAACACCTATAGCTTTGATGGTCTCCGGAGCGAGATATTTGCTTGCTATCTGACCTGCAATTGCAGTTCTAACATTGGTAAGGTGACCATCGTCGAGGAGAATATTTTGCAATATCCCGGTTTTTTGTGAGAACACCAGCATGAGGCCAGAACTGGAAGAAAGTCCTAATTCAGGATTATTGTAAAAACCGGAGGCGATTTTAATCACATAGATCTCATCACCTTTAATGTAACCATATTTAATGTGCGTATCCCCGGGCGGGTCATCAAATATAAGCTCTCCTACAGGTGGAACAATAACCTCATTGTTTGAGTATGCTATAAAACCCTGTTCAATAAAAGGTGTCAGGTTTACACCAGAGAGTGCTTTTTTAATTTCCTGTAAAGTATGTATCGTCGCCATCATAGCTCCATTTTAATTTGTAATTAACTTATGAGCCTCTTGTAAAATAGGAAAAGCAACTATTCGTAACATAACAACTTGAAATAATTAAGCTCAACGACAAGATATCATGGTTAATTGGTCGTGTCCAAAAAAGTTTATTCCCTCAGCCAATACCCCGTGTGTTGTTAGCACTCAACTTGATAATTTTGCAAGAAGCTCAATATGTATTTGACTTATGCTTCAGGTGTGGTTAACTTTGATCCTTTTTAAGGTTAACCATATGGACAAGAAAGAGAAAATTTACACTATTTTGAAAGAAGCCGAAGGTGTTCTTTCCGGTGAAAAAATCAGTGCCATGCTGGGGGTGAGCAGGGTCTCGGTCTGGAAACACGTCAAGGGTATGGTTACGTCCGGTATCCCCATTGTTTCTTCCCCGCAGGGCTATCATCTTACTCCGGATCCTAACAGTCTGCTTCCCTGGGAGTTTGGTGTCTGGCAGGACCATATCCATCATTTTCGAGAAATTTCATCTACAATGGATGAGGCTACAGCTCTGGCACGACAGGGTTGTCCTGATTTCACTGTAGCTGTGGCTGAACGTCAGACTCTTGGGCGGGGTAGGATGAATAGAACCTGGTTCTCGGGAGACGGTGGGTTATATTTCACCGTTGTTGTCCGGCCGGATATTCCCATTGTGTCGGCCAGTCTTGTCAACCTGGCCGCAGCAGTTGCGATGGCCACCATTTTACGAACATTATTTGATATTCCGGCCAGCTTAAAATGGCCAAACGATATCCTGGTGGACGAAGCAAAGATATGCGGCATCCTGTCTCAAATGGAGACAGAGGGCGATCAGATTAGTCACTTAAGAATTGGAGTTGGGCTCAATGTAAATAATAGTCCGGAGGTTGATGAGCCTACAGCTGTTTCTATGAAAAAACTTGTAGGGGATCATGTACCAAGAAGACAAATTCTCATTTCTTTTTTGAATAATTTTAAAAAGCAGCTGGTAAACTTTGATGCTGACTCTCTGATAGCTGATTGGAGATCAAACAACAGTACCATCGGTCGTCACGTAACCATTACGACTCTGAGGAAAACAGTGGAAGGAAAGGCTGTGGATATAGAATCGGACGGCGGTCTGGTCCTGCAAATGGCGGATGGGAGCTGTGAAACGGTGATACACGGCGATTGTTTTCATATTTAAAAAGAGATGGTGTCATAAATACCATCAATTAACAGGAAGGACAGATTTGGATTCATCTACAAAACAGTTAAAGCTCATGGTATATGCAGCATTGATGGCAACTCTCACGGCGGTGGGGGCTTATATTGCAATCCCCATCGGTCCTGTACCGATTGTACTGCAAAATCTTTTTGTCATGATGGCAGGCCTCCTGCTAGGGGCGCGCTGGGGACTTATCAGTGTCGGTGTCTATCTGCTGGCAGGTGCCATCGGCTTACCTGTTTTTGCCGGCGGTACCGGAGGTATCGGTAAATTTGCCGGACCAACCGGCGGATATCTGCTGGGGTTTGCCGCTGCAGCTTATGTGATAGGTTTTATCAGTCAGAGAGGCAGGGGAAGAATAGCTGTTGATGTCTTCGCTATGATTATCGGTACCCTTATTATTTACGGCTTTGGTGTTCCATGGCTTAAGGTTGTAACAGGTATGAGCGTTACTAAGGCAGCGGCGGTTGGTATGTTTCCATTTCTTCCCGGCGATGCTCTGAAAATTGCCGTGGCTATTCCCATTATAAAAGCACTGCGGCCGATAATAGCAGGGAATATTGATTTTTCCCACAAGGCCAAATAAATTCATGGCTATTATTGAGACCTTCAATCTCTGTCATCATTTCGCTGACGGAACAAAGAGTTTGCGTGATGTCTCTCTTGCTTTTAAAGAGGGGGAATTCACCGTTATTGCCGGTGCCAACGGTTCAGGGAAAACAACCCTGCTGCGACATTTCAACGGTCTTCTTTTTCCGGATTCGGGCACTGTTCTTGTTGGTGGAAAATCTGTTAAAAAAGATCCTATGGCAGCCCGGCAGCAGATTGGCATGGTTTTTCAGGATGCTGAAAGCCAGATTGTCGGTGATACGGTTTATGATGATGTAGCATTCGGACCGGAAAACTTACGTCTAAAACGAAGCCTTATTGACCAGCGGGTGAGCAGGGCCCTGGCAGACGTAAATCTTACCGGATTTGAAGAACGTTGCCCACACCATCTTTCCGGAGGTGAAAAACGTAGACTTGTCATTGCCGGAGTGCTGGCGATGGCTCCGCGGGTACTGTTGATGGATGAACCTTTTTCCAATCTGGACTACCCCGCGACATGCACTGTGTTAAGTCAGATCGTTAAACTGCACGAGGCTGGGCACACTATTATTATCACCACTCACGATCTCGAAAAAGTGATCGCTCACGCTGAGCGACTTGTTGTCATGGAAAAAGGGTGTGTTGTGAATGATGGGGTACCGGAGGATGTGGTGGTTAGCATCAAACAATTTGGAATTCGCCCGCCCTGCTCGGTGCAGATGGGAAATGGGATTCAACCATGGGTGAGCTGACCACTATTGGTTTCAAACCCGGCCGTTCAATGCTGCACCGGTTAGATCCCCGCACCAAGCAGTTGATATTGATGCTGTTGAGTGTAGCAAGTCTCTGGGGTGACGTTCCCTTCTTAGCTACTGCTTCTATAGTGATGGTATTGCTCTTTCGCTTGGCTCGTCTGCGGGTTCGCAGACTGTTGCTGGAGATACGATATTTTCTGTTTCTGCTTACTTTTGTATTTTTTGTTCGGGCAGTGAGCTTAAACGATCAGCTGTTTCCTGTGGTAAACGTGGAGCAGACTGTGGTTGCATTAATAGTCTGCTGGCGGTTACTGCTGGTAGTATTTATGAGTGTGCTGCTGATATCTACGACTCGAACTGGAGATATACGTGCGGCTCTTGTCTGGGGTTTGAAACCGCTGCCTTTTGTTAATGAGAGAGTAGCGGCCACGATGGTGGGTCTGGTAGTCCGATTTTTACCCTTGATTCTTTTTCAGGCAAACGAAATAAGCGATGCCATGCGTGCTCGTGGTATTGAGAGACGGAAAAACCCGGTTGTTCGCCTCACAAGGTTTACTATCACGCTTTTTCGCCGTGTTTTCCTGCGAGCCGATGAACTGGTTGATACTATGCAAGCTCGGTGCTACAGCGAGTACCGCACTCTTCCAGAGTTATTTTTTTCTAAAAAAGATATTGTTGCTGCAGGAGTTGCAATGCTCGTATTACTGAGTGCATTAATTCCCTGGAAAGTTCTGTAATCAGGACGAAAGTCCCCATCGTCCGTGGGTCGGACCAAATAGATCCCAGTTTTCCCCCTGCTGTTCAACAAACCATTTCTGGAATGCAAGGTCGGGGCGGGAACCGGTATAGGGAAAACTAAGATAAATCCTGGCACAGCCATGCCTGTCTGTCTTTCTGCTCTGGCGCATTTTGGGATTTTTTCCCTTTTCCTGCGCTAGAAGTTCCAGGGCTCTTTCCAGATCATCCAGGGGAACAGTTAGGGTAAATGAATATTCCCTGTCCATAGAGGTGCCTCCTGAGTTAGCAGCTTTATTGACACAATTAACTGCTTTTCCGGTTTATGTCAATTGGTGACTGTTTATCTGAATTCGACTGTTGATGGCGTCGTAAAAACTCTTCATCCGGAGTCTCGCAGGCTCGCTTACCTGGTTCGTTGTTACAATTTTTCTATCATTACGACGTACATTATGTACGCCGAAATAATAGAAAAATTGCACGCCTCCAATATGAAGCTTTTTACTTATCCATCCTATATTAAGATTTTTCCGAGTTTGTCGCTGTTGACAGTAGAACAGACTGTAATTAATTTTTGTTTACGTGTGCTACATGGTGACACAATCGAAGATTGAATTTCCCGGAAACGGGTATTTATTGATATACAATTTGAAAACAAGAGGGAACATAGTTACAATGATATCGATTAGTAAAAAGGCACAGGCTATCCTCCTTACCCAGATTAGTGGTGGCAGTTTCGTTCGCATTACAGTTACAACAGGGGGCTGTGCAGGGATGACTTACGATGCCAGCATTGTCACAGAAAAAAATGAAGATGAAAAAACAGTCTACAGGGAAGGGGGGATTGAAGTGATTACAGATGATATCAGTCTTCCTTATCTGCACGGGCTGGATTTGGATTATTCCGATGATCTGATCTCAGCAGGTTTTCGCTTTAACAACAGTAATAACGAGTCTTCCTGTGGTTGCGGGGGTAGTTTTTCAACGACAGAGTTTCCGCAGTTTGTCTCAGAGGGTGTCGGCTGTGGCTCTTGAAGAGGTAACCCTTCTCGGTGGGAAATCTGTACATTGCATCAATGAGCAGCAGATGGCTGAAGCAGTCCGACTGGCTGAGCAGGATCCTATCTCTTCGCCTAAAATCCAGACTTGGATCAAGTCTCTTGAAGATGATCTGAACAGAAACGAGCTTGCCGCTTTGGCATTTGTGATAATACAGCGGTTAAAAGACTCACCGGTTGTCTAATTTTATTTGGTGTAATGCGTGGAGCTATTTCATGGCCTATTGCTTGTTACGGTGATTCACACCCTTGCCGCCGCCTCACCCGGCCCTGACTTTGTTCTTGTCTCTCAACAGACCCTTGCTAATGGTAAAAAGGCCGGTCTCTTGTGCAGTCTTGGTATATCTCTGGGCCTTTCAATCCATATTGTTTATTCCGTTTTTGGTCTTGCCACCGTAATTGCAAATTCTTCCGACCTGTTATGGATAATAAAAATACTGGGGGGAAGTTATCTTGTGTTTCTCGGTTGGAAGGGGGTGCGGGCAAAACCGGCACGAACTCAGGCAGGGAGCAGGCCGATCAGAAAACATTCCTCTATGAAATATATAGGCACCGGATTTGTCTGTAATGCGCTGAACCCAAAGGCGCCGATATATTTTGTCTCTTTATTCACCCTGGTGCTCTCCCCTGAGATGCCGATTTACCAGCTTGCAGTGTACGGAGTGTGGATAATGTTTATTCAGCTGGCATGGTTTTCATTGCTGGCGTCACTTCTTGCCTATCCCGCAGTAAACAGTATGTTCAGGCGTGCGGGGCACTGGCTGGATAGAATATTGGGTGGAGTGATGATGTTACTGGGAATTAAGGTGATCATTTCCCGCGTGAGTTGATCCTTTTATTGCCATTAAACTTTGATTTCCCCCCTGGGTGTCAGGCGCATCCGTACCGAGAATTATATCGACCACTGTCTGATCGTCAAAACTTTTCTGCGGTTCAGACGGCAGCATCTGCTGATTAGGTTGCGCAATGTGGATAATTCCTGCTCTCTGCAGCTGGGCGGCTACTTCTTGGAGGATTTTTTCCGGGTATTGGGGAAGATGGGAATTAATGTCTGAGACCTTGAAGTCTTTTTTTTGGTCAAAGGAGGAATAAGTCAGATGTATTATGTCAAATGCTGCAGCGAGATTCTGTGACGGTTTTGCAGGTATTTTTTTTAAACTGTAGGTAGTGACGTTCTGTACAGCATAGGCAACCTGTGCGCCGGCAAGAATAAAAATCCACCCCAGATACATCCAGATGAGAAAAAGAGGGAGGGTGGCGAAGGAACCGTAGATAGCATTATATTTTGCGACACCTACCTGAAGTGTGATGTAAATGTTTTGTACACTAAACCAGAGGAAAGCTGCCAGGATAGCCCCGAACATGGCCGGCAGGTTTTTAACCTTGGTGTTAGGAAAAAAAATGTATAACACGTATAAGGTCAGTGCAATGAAGAAAACCGGCAATAGCTGGAGGATTAGTGTCTGGAGCCAGGCAAAAGGTATTATCAGGTCAATTTTCGATGCGAGTTGCGGGTTTGCCAGGAAAGCACTGGCAGCAAATGCTATATTTATGGAAATAGGCATAAGAACAAGCAGGGTAAGATAGTCTGCTATTTTTCTGAGGATAGAACGTCCGTTTTGAACCTTCCATATGACATTCATGGCGGTTTCAATATGACTGAATACTAAAATGACACTGAACAGTATACCTATCATTCCAATGGTGCCAAGTGTTGCGAAATTGGTTCGGTCAACATAGTCAAAGAGTTTGTCGGCAGCAGACCGAAGATGGTCTGTGAGTTTTTCCTGGGTGCCGGAAGGCTGTTCCTCAGCAGCACTATGCTCCAGTGTTTCTATGTAGGTGTAGGCCGCCTGCCGCAGTTGATCTCCTCCCCCTAGTCCCTTTACTACGGCTGTACTCATTGCAAGCATGGGGACAAGAGAGAGTAGTACTGTATACGTCAAAGCACCGGAGCGCAGAGAGAGGGCATTGTTTTTGAACTCCGTTGCGGTTATCAAGATGATTCGAAGGAGATGGCGAACGGATGAATTGAGCAGGGAAGGATTGGATGTCTTTGTATCTGCCCATGTCGTAAGATTTGTGTTTATCATGGAATTATCCATTAGGGTTGGTTTACATTGCAGATCCATTTTCCGAGAATCTGGAGGACAGCGTCTCTTTTGACTGGTTTGCTGATATAGTCATTCATTCCCGCTTCAAGGCAGAGTTCCCGATCCCCTTTCATCGCATTTGCTGTCATGGCAATAATGGGTACATCGGTAAAGCCGTGATGTCGTATCTGCATGGTCGCCTGGTGGCCATCCATGACGGGCATCTGAATATCCATCAAAATAACATCGAAATCATCAGGTGCTGCAATATAGGTTTCCACTGCGAACTGGCCGTTGGAGACGACGGTAATGATATGGCCGGCCCTGGTGAGCATTATCTGCACGAGCTTTTGGTTTACAGGGTTATCTTCTGCAAGCAGAATACGGCTTGGTTGCCGGCTTTCTGGTTTAATGGGCTTTGTGGTAAGATTAATCTCCCGGTAAGCTGATGGTTCCCACATGACAGAAGTGAAATGAAAAGTTGTGCCGACACCAGTTTCACTTTCTACCCATATGTGTCCATTCATCAGAGAAGCAATTTTACGGGATATGGAAAGACCGAGGCCCGTACCACCGAATTTTCTTGTCGTTGACCCGTCAGCCTGGCTGAAAGCTTCGAAGATTGATTCATATTTGTTTTCTGCAATACCTATTCCGGTGTCTCGAACCTTGGTTAGCAGTGTTATTGTACCTTTCGTTTTTTCATGAACCTCAATTGACAGCTCGACCTCTCCATGTTTTGTGAATTTTACAGCATTACCGAGCAGGTTCATAAGGACCTGCCGGAATCTGCCCGGATCTCCCTTCAGGTTAGCCGGGACGGCATTATCTATATGACAGATAATTTTGACGGATTCTTCAGTAAGCTTCGGGCGAACCAATTCACATACATCCCGGGCCATTACTTTCGGGTTGAAATCAATATATTCAAGAGCCATCTGCCCTGATTCAATTTTGGAAAAATCGAGAATATCACTGATAAGTTCCAGCAGCACCTCGCCGCTGCGTTTAATGGTCAATGCAAAGTCTTTCTGCTCTTTGTCGAGTTTTGTAGCCAGGAGCAGGTCTGTAAAACCGATTACACCATTCATAGGTGTGCGTATTTCATGGCTCATGGAGGCCAGAAACTGGCTTTTGGCGACATTTGCAGCATCGGCATCGATTTTTGATTTACGCAGTTCTTTTGTTTGCTTTGTTATCTCATACTGAAGGGTTTGAGAGTAATTCTCCTGTTGATCCTGAATAACCTGGCAACTGCGTTGTGTCTCTTCGAGCAATGCCTGGTGCCTGGCATCCATTACCCGGGCCTGTCGGTTGAATTGTCTTTTATGGATGGTGGTTATTTTTTCAGCTTGTTTCGCTGCTTTTTTATGAAAATACCCTTCGATTGCGAGCCGGAACAAGCATAAGACATTTTCGGTGACGGGGGTCTTGTTGTTGAGATGAACAATGATGGTGGTATCGAGAGTGGCTATATAGAGGCCAAAGTATTTTTCGTCGTCTGATTTTACCGGCTCTCCTGATCCTGTCTGTAGTCTGGATGTACGGACTATTTCATCCACACACGGATTCGAGAAGGTGGTGAGGTCGCTTGCGACGATAGCGGTGATACCAGGAACATTGACCTGTAGATAGTTCAGTAAGTCCCCTATCTCATCTTTTAAGAAAATGTCCTGGTTTAAAAGAGATGGCCGTTTTGTCATCATCATTGTCCGCTTTTATCCGTAGATATCCTGAGCTCTTTTCATTTCAGCAGGAAGATCGTCCATCAGCACCGTGTATTCATCCATATTTTCTTTGATATGTTCCATCAGAGGGGGTGAGATCCTGGCCGTAATGTCCGGCAGCGTGGCGTATCCCAGCCGCTCAGCTATGAACTCTGATATTTGTAGAATTCCTGTTAGACTTGAAGGCTCAATGTCGTCAATGATTGTATGGTGATCACGGATGGCGTTAACTGCATTTTCCGACAATTTCCAGCCAAGGGTTACCTGGTACCCTATCTCGCAGTGGTTTGTGCCAAAAGCTTCTTGTTCAAGCTGGACGAGTGAAGTTGACGATGTGCAGAGTGTGCAAATTTTATGGAACTGTTCTTCTTTGACCTGCTCCTCTATAATCAGTCCAAAATCGTGTAAAATGCCACAGAGATAGGCATCTTCTCCATTTATGCCGAAAATTCGTTCAGCTACCATTTTACTGCAGATTGAAACAACTGCGGAATGCATCCACAGCTGTTTTTTGGAAAAAGATGAGCGGCTCTTTCGTGGTTCGTAGTAGATAGTTCGAAGTGCGTCCGTGATGGCCAGGTTATGAAGATTTTTCATTCCTATAAAGGCTACAGCCCGGCCAATTGAGTCAACTTTTTGGATGAGTCCGTAAAAAGGGCTGTTGACGAGGCGCAGTAGGCGGGCGACTAAAATGGGATCCATTTTAATCACTTCCTCAAAATCCTTCATAGTTGATTCACTGTTAGCAATAAGCCTTGACAGGGTGATGACTATATTGGGAAGTGGTTGTACATCTATATATTCATTGATAAAATATTCAGCTGTGGCCATTATCTACCTCTTACTCCAGGGGAGAGCGGATCAACCCGCCTCCGACAAGATCTCATTCTTGACAACCGCCTCGGCCTTGACCCGGTCAAGAAGGTCCGAAAGCACGGGTTTTATATTTTCCCGGATATCGCCTGCAACGATGATATAGAGAAGGTCGTCGCCGGGTTTAAACATCCCGGAAAATGCTTCTATGATTATATCAAAGATACCATCGTACTGCAGATATTCCTGGCGGAGGGCTTCAATTTTGGCATAATCAGGTGTTACTTCAAGGGCAGAAACTTTTGCCTTGTCTTTTCGTGACCAGCTACGGACAGTACCATTATGGATGAGAATCATGCCTACGTTGTCAGCAAAATCCGGCCTGCTTTTCAGTTCTTTGATTGATTGTGAAATATCCATGTTAAACCTCATGTGGTTAGTACCTTACTTCTAAAACCCTGCCTAAATAACAAGAAATTGAGTAATGTATTTTGAAATTATGTGGTTCGATATACCACCATGGTACTTATCCCCTTTGTCCGGGTAGGTGCAGGTGCTTTACTCTTTTTTTCCCGTTTACCGGGGTTAGTATTGTTGAGTTGCCCGGATAAAGTTTTATCCAGGTGTTCTTTATATTGCTTTTAAAATTGGTATGGTCAGCAGCTGGGAAGATTTGAGTTTTGAGAGATCGAGTGAAGAATTATACCGTTCAAGTAACCACATGGGAATGTCAAATTTGTTATAGCAGAGTTCCCAAAAGGTATCGCCACTGTTTACTTTATAGGTTTTCTGGCCGACTATGGCGTATGCTCTGAAAAAGTCTTCTTCGATCTCGAGGAGATAGTCAAGACGTTTTTCTTCAAAACGTTCGATGGAAAGTTTCTCAAAAACAAGCAGGAGTTTCTGGCCTGGTTCTATGGCAGGGAAAGTTCCCTGCTTATATAGTTTTTCCAGGTTATTTGTGGTTGATCCAAGCCATTGTGCGTAGAGAGCTAATGATTCTTCTGGTTGGATTGTAATATAACCATAAGATTTTGGCCCTCTTTTAAAGGTGTCGAAAACAGAGTACAGAAAAGGATTCTGAGGAGGAATATGCTTGATTTGTCCGGCTGAAGGTCTGTTCTTCTTTGTATCGGTCAGCTGAGGGATATTCTTGTTTTGCTCCTGATTTGGGATCTGTTTTTTCTTCTGTTTTTTTAATTGAAGAACTTCGTGTTGAGAAGATCTGTTCGAGTATATCGCCGGTATTCTAAGTTTTTGCCTGATGTAGATTGTTGCATATTTGTCGAGGTTATTTGCTTTTTTCAGGCTTTTGGTGGAAACCCTGTAAGTTTTTGCGATGCTGCCTGCCGTATCTCCTTTTTTTACCCTGTGAAATATACTGCGCTTCTGTCTGTCGGTAAAATATGAAGACGGGATTGACCTGATACTCTGCTTGATTCTGTTGTTTCCGGGAAGCCTTAGTGAGTAACCTTTTGGGATTAATTTTTCTCCTCTGAATACGGAAGAAAGAAGAGAGGGATTAAGTTCTTTTATCTTTCTACGATCCAGTCGGAAGTGGTTCTCGATATGGTCGATATGGATATACCCGGAGAGTTTTAGTAAATGAGGCTGTTGAGTGGGCATATCTTTGGATTTACTCGTGCGCTCGATCCTCTTGGCAACCTTGAGGGCGGCAAGAAATTCGGAGTAAAAGTTTTTGGAGGCGAATTTGAAGTGGCCTTCGCTGTAACTGTTGAAAATATTTTCATAATTTCCCTTGGCTTTAACAGCGCGCAGCATACCCGCTGTTCCGTAATTATATGAGGTAATTGCCAGGGGCCAGTTGTTCAGTGCACGGTAGCTTTTTTTCAGGTAACTCGCAGCTGCCTGAGTTGCCTGGATCGGATCTAATCTTTCATCTAGAGCAGAGTCGATTTTCAGGTACTGTTTCCCCGTCCCCCGAGTAAACTGCCACATTCCTGCAGCACCAAATTTTGAATAAGCCTTAATATTAAATGACGATTCTACGTGGGGAAGATAGGCAAGATCTTCAGGCAGACCATGAGAGAGAAAGATTTTTTTCATTTCCTTCATATACTTTCTGGATCGTGATACTCCTTCAAGAAAACGCTCCTTCTGTCCGGTTTGGCTGCGGATATTTTTTGCCGCTTCTGCCATCTCCCCGAAGCGTTTTGGGCCTTTAAACAGAGATGCAATTCTCTTTTCTTCTGCGGTTATTGGTTTTTTAGAAAGGGATATTTTTTTTAATAGCGCAGAATATTTTTTACGGACTCTTTCCAGGGTTGCCCTGTTGATACGCCGGGCGCCAGGAAGTGATGAATCAAGCCTCGGAACCACTTCATAAATTCTGGACAAATTGTCAGAGTCATGTATAACTGCATCGTTGAGAGAATAGGTGGAATAGATTTTTTCCCAGAAAATAAAATTATTGTTTATGCTCGGATAAAGGGGGAATAACTGATCGCTGAATCCTTTCGTGGGAAAGAGAACGAAAAGAAAAATCAGGAAAAAAGAGGTGTGCCGGACCAGGTGTGGCAGCCGGGATATTTTACCGCAAAATGTCAAAGTTATCACAGGGAAAGAGTATTACGAATGAATGTTTTATGATAGCATGTCGCTGCATCGTATTCAATCGGAAATGGCCCACTTCATTCATTTTTTCTTTTAATGATGCCATCAATATTGAATTATCGGGAGAAACGGAGAATTAAATGTACACTCCAATAATTGGGACGCTTGGTTATATCATGTCAGCGGATGGTAAACAGACGCTTATGGTTCACCGTAATAAAAGATCAGACGACCAGCATCTTGGCAAATATAACGGCCTTGGCGGTAAAATGGTTCCCGAGGAAGATATATATAACTGCCTGATACGGGAACTCTATGAAGAAGCCGGGATTACTTGTGGGAAAGTCCTGTTGAGAGGCATAATAAACTGGACCGGCTTCGGCCCTATGGGAGAAAACTGGCTGGGGTTCATCTATAGGGTGGACAGTTTCAGTGGGACACCAAAATTGTCAAATGAAGAAGGAGATTTGCTGTGGGTTGACGTTGCTGACATCATGAATCTGACTATGTGGGAGGGCGATAAATATTTTCTGCCCCTCGTTTTTGATGATGATCCCAGGGTATTTAACGGCTATATGCCTTACGATGGGGATCAGCCGCTGGATTGGCAATATACACGGATATGATTGAGGTTGCAGACTGAAGGGGGAATGGTATAATTGGGAATATTTCCTTGTTTTTTAAAATATAATTTCAGAAGTAGGTTACAATTACATTTTAAATAAATGTTCGCCTAATTAGGATAAAAACGATAAAGGAGCAATGGTTATGGAGCAGGATAACGAACTTGAACGTCTGGAAAAATTTGTCGAAAATTTATTGACCCGCTTTACTGCATTGCGAGCGGAAAAAGTAGCACTATTGCAGGAAATACGCGAGCGTGATGGCATTATAGATGGGTTACGGGATAATGTAAGCTTAAATGTTACAGAACGAAGCGAACTCAGCCTCAGGGTTGGCAAAATAGTTGAGCAGATCGAAGAGTGGGAACAGGGGTTGGATGACAGTGAAATTGAGGGAGTTTCTGAGGCTGGAGAGAATTCTGACCAGGAATCAGAAGATGTCGTCGAGGATGAACTGTCTCCAGAAGAAGACGCAGGTGATGATGAGAGTTCTGAGAGCAAAGAAAGTGGAGCGGAGGATGGAAAGGGGCAGCAGAATCTGTTCTCTATGGAAACGTCTTAGCAGCTCCGGATTGACGGGGACTATTTTTACTTATCCATCCAATATTAAGGTTTTTACGAGTTTGTCAATAATGACAGGGCTGATCAGATATGTCGGAGAAAGAAAGGCTGGTACGAATTGAACTTTTGGGGCAGGAGCATTCGTTCTATACGGCTGCCTCGGAGGAGGAGATACAATCAATTTTCTCACTTGTCAGCAGCCTGGTTGAATCCGGGGCACCTAATAGTTCAGCAACGCTTCCTGTCAGCAGAATTGCGATTCTCGCATGTCTGAATATCGCATCACGTTATGTAAAGCTGGAACGTGAGTTTGAGGAATATAAGTCTACCTCCGGGACCAGGATTATAAAGCTTTGTGAGGAGATTGACGCAAAGTTGTCTGGAGAGTAAGAGATGATGGATAATTTGTTTTCGTTTAGGATAAAGTCTGCTATAGTCATTTTATAAGGATTTTTTAAATTTGAGTGTGCATATTTGCTCAAATGCAGTTAGTGAAACATAAACTTTCCCTGCACTGTTGGTGATTATCAGTGTGTGTTGAGCCAACTCTCCTAAAAAGGGTACCTCCGCTGGTATCTCAAGGAGGATCGCTCGCGAATTTCCTGACGTTATTATGAGGATGCCCACCTATTTTATAGGTTTAACTGTCCTGATGACACGGCAGTGTGGGGAAGACTACTTGATAAGTGATGAAGAATCACTGTACTTTATTGATCCGGGAGGTTGTATCGCTTTAGGTTTTAGTGCGAGTACGGCGGTCCGGTTAAACATATCTAAATAAGATTGATTTCAGTTGAAAGTTGCTGTTGGAAAGAAAAAAGACGTAGGAAACAGAATTGTTTTTAATACTCTTTCGGATATATCCAGTGATAGAAAAAGCGGTTTTTTATGGTGGTTGTGGACGTCATTTACAAAAAAAAGACGCATGATAACCGATGGTTACTGGTAATGTGTAGTAGTTTGAGTACGTTGTGATTGTTATGATTTAGTCCCTTAATATGTCTTTTTAAAAAGGGGCGGAGTCTTTACAAAAATAAAGATGAGAACGCCGGGGGATATCCTGGTCGTCGGCGGGTTGTGCTGGCTGACGTTTATGAATATGGGTGTTATGCCCTGCGAAGCTGGTGCACATCCCGCTTCCATCGTATAGTTCTTGTTTTGCCTACTTCCTCGTTTTTTATTCTTACCGCCTTTCATCTGTCCTGTCAGTCGCTCAATCGATAGGATTCCAAATGGATTCATTCAGTCATCCCTATTTTTTAACAACCCTTGGTGCTCTGGCAGGTGTTATTGTCGGGTTTTTCTTGAGAAAACAGTTTGTTGAAGGGAATGAAAAAAATATAAAAACCCAGAGTCGGCAGATTATTGAAACGGCAATTGTAGAGGCCGAGCAGCTGAAAAAAGAGGCGTTGCTGCAAAGCAAGGAGGCTGCCTATAAGGTTAAAAAAGCGCTCGAAGAGGAACTTAAAATTGAGCGGGACGAGTTGAAGGATGAGAATAAACAGTATAAGAAAAAAAGAGAAGGATTGAAGCGGGAGTGGGAAAACTTCGATAGAAGGCGACTTGAACTCGGCGCTGATGAAAAACGCATTAAACAGACTGAAAGAGAGTGGCAGGAAAAGAATAAGGAAGTTGAGAATATTATAGGGAAACAGCGATACGAGCTTTCAAGAGTCGCGGGAATAAGTCAGGAAGATGCCAAGAAAATGCTTATGAATTCCCTTGAGAGCGAGGCTCGGATGGACGCTGCCAAAAGGCTAGCTAAAATCGAAAATGAGATGAAAATTGAGGCGGGCAGAAAGGGGAAAAATATCCTTGCTCTGGCCATTTCGAGATATGCAGGTGATTACGTCGCCGACAGAACAGTTTCCATGGTGCCCCTGCCCAGCGATGAAATGAAAGGGCGAATTATCGGTAGAGAAGGGCGGAACATCAGGGCTATTGAAGCAGCAACGGGCATTGATATAATCATCGATGATACCCCCGAAGCTGTAATTCTCTCAGGTTTTAATCCGGTTCGCAGAGAAGTTGCTAGGCTTGCCCTGCTGCAGCTTATAAATGACGGCAGGATACATCCGGGGCGTATTGAAGAGATCGTTGAAAAGGTTACCAAAGAACTCGATGGTGCTATGCGAGAGGCTGGAGAGCAGGTCACCTTTGATGTGGGTGCTCATGGTGTGCATGTGGAGTTGATGGATCTGCTTGGCCGGTTGAAATTCAGAACGAGTTATGGACAGAATGTACTGCAGCATTCGCTGGAAGTTTCGTTTCTCTGCGGTATTATGGCTTCAGAACTGGGTGTGGATGTTAAAGTTGCCAAACGGGCCGGTCTGCTTCACGATATTGGCAAAGCTGTTGACCACGAAGTTGAAGGTTCCCACGCAATAATAGGTAGAGACCTTGCCAAAAAATATGGTGAGTCTGAGGAGGTTGTATACGCTATCGGGGCGCATCATGAAGAACAGCCGCCCCTGAGTGTTATAGATGTCCTTGTTCAGGCCGCTGATGCTCTGTCGGGAGCCCGTCCAGGCGCCAGGAAGGAGATGTTGCAGAGTTATGTGAAGCGGTTGGAAGATCTTGAAGCAATTGCCAATGAACATGATGGTGTCGAGAAATCGTACGCTATCCAGGCTGGACGTGATTTGCGAATTATTGTTGACTCCAAGAAGGTAAGAGATGAGCAGGCGACTCTACTCAGTCAGGATATTGCCAGATCAATAGAGGAAAAACTCACCTATCCAGGCCAGATCCGAGTCACTGTAATTAGGGAGACCCGGGCTGTGGAGTATGCGAAATAAGAAGTATTAGGCGAACACATTACTCGGCGGCTTGTTTTTTAATACAAGGTTTCTCGAGTAAGGTACTAAAATAATTTATTAACATGGTTTTTGAAATGGTTTCGATAGAAGAACAGCTTGAGTTGATTGAGCGGGGAGCGGTTGACTGTATATCTCGCGCTGAACTAGAAAAAAAATTGAAAAAATCACAGGAGACAGGGATTCCGCTGAAGGTGAAGGCAGGGTTCGATCCGACGGCACCAGATCTCCATCTTGGTCATACTGTCCTGTTGCAAAAGCTTAAGCATTTTCAGGATCTTGGGCATGATATTTATTTTCTTATAGGTGATTTCACAGGTATGATAGGAGATCCCACCGGGAAATCTGATACCAGAAAGCCTTTGACGGTTGAGCAGGTAGCTGAGAATGCTGAGTCATACAAAACGCAGGTATTTAAAATTCTGGATCCGGTAAAAACCCGGGTAGTTTTTAACAGCACCTGGCTTGGAAAACTCAGCTCTTACGATATGATAAAACTTGCATCCGAACTGACTGTTGCCCGGATGCTCGAAAGAGACGATTTTAAAAAGAGATTTGAAGGCGGCAAACCTATATCGATACACGAATTTTTGTATCCCCTTATCCAGGGCTTTGATTCAGTCGCAATGGAAGCAGATGTTGAGTTGGGGGGGACTGACCAGCTGTTTAATCTGTTGATGGGCAGAGATTTACAACGTACTCGTGGACAGGAACCTCAGATAGTCCTCACCATGCCATTGCTTGAAGGGCTTGATGGGGTTAACAAGATGAGCAAGTCCCTCGATAATTTTATAGGTATTACTGAGTCAGCTGATAACGTATACGGCAAGGTTCTCTCCATGTCCGATGAACTTATGTTTCGTTATTATGAGCTGCTCAGTGACCTCAGCAAGATTGAAATTGAAGAGTTACGTGAGAAAATGAACAGTGGTATTCTCCATCCTAAAGAGGTGAAGAAACAGTTGGCGCGTGAGTTAACTGCCAGGTTTCACTCTTCTGAGGCAGCTCTTGCTGCAGAGGATAATTTTGAGAAAGTATTCACCCAAGGTGGTGTACCGGAAGATATGCCGGAATTTACCTGTTCAGCTGTTGAGGAGATTTGGCTGCCTCAATTACTTGTAGATGCGGGGCTGGTTAAGTCCACTTCTGATGGTAGAAGGATGATTAAGCAGAACGCCGTATCAATTGATGGCGAGAAAATTACCGATGTTGGCGCTGTTCTCCAACCCCATGGTGAAGCACTAGTGAGAGTGGGGAAACGTCGGTTTTGTAAAATTGTCTTCAGCTGAGAGGGTTAAGCTTTTTGACACCCTCAAAAGGTTGTCTCAGTGGATGACCTGTTTTTTTGAGGAGCAGTCGGTACAAATACCGGAAAATTCAATGTGGTGGCCAAGAATTTTGTAGTCTGACGATTTTGCGGCAATTTCATTTATTTTTTCCTGCACTTCGATGTCAATATCATCTACTCTTCCACAGCCCGTGCAACGAATGTGATAATGGGCCGCAACGGTTGCGTCAAATCGTTTCTGAGTTCCACCTACTTCCAGTTTCAGGATAATTCCACTTTCTGCCATAAGCTCCAGATTTCTGTAGATGGTGCCAAGGCCTATGCGTGGCAGCCTTTTTCGTACCATGTCATATACTTCGTTGGCTGTAGGGTGAGACGTGACCTTGCCAAGTTCTTCCAGAATAATCTGTCTTTGGGTGGTCAATCGCATGTTTGGCAGCTGATCCATAATAAAACTCCAGTTGTTATCGGTTTTTGATAAAATATATTAAGTGACATAATATATTATCATTAGAAAAAAACAACAAAAAAGGTGCGCGCTTTTTACTCGTGCATCAAAAAAACAGTGAAATGGACAATTTTAAGGGATTTGGATTTATAGTCGGCTGGATCAGTAAGCGAGAAAACGCGATAAGGTGCTAACACCGGTAAACGGTAAAAACCCAGTACCATTTTCACTACCAGCTTGAGGGGTATAAGTACCTTGGTGGTATATGTAACCACATAATTTCAAAATACATTCCTCAGTTTCTTGTTTTTTATACCCCTCAAGGGGGTACTGAACTGAGTTGCAGTGTTTCTGGAGCAAGGTACTAATTGGGGTTTACCTGAGGATTGAAATATCCGAACTTAAGAGATGGGTATTCATTTTTTAGACTTTGCAGCCAGTGTCTGATGCCGAGAGATGGCGACTTTTTGGGAAATTGCAGTATGTTCAGGTACCACTCCGGGTCTATATTTAAATTACGAAGCTGGATGAAATCCGGGGAGTGAGATTCAATGAGTCGGCAGAGCTCTTCAAATTCCTGCTCCGAGTCCGTAACGCCTGGAAGTACAAAATAGTTCAGTGAAACAAACCGGCCACGGTCTTTCATTACTTTGATTGAACGCTTAACATCGGAAAAAGTATATCCCTTAGGTCTGTGGTAAAGGTTGTAATACTCATCCTGAACCGAGTTAAGGCTGACCCGGATACTGTCGAGACCTGCTTCAGCCAGTCGTGCAATACTGTCTGGCAGACTGCAGTTGGAGTTTAGATTGATAGTCCCTTTGCTGGTTTTGGTTCTAATCAGTTTGATGGCGGCCTCTAAAACATCAGACTGAAGGAGCGGTTCCCCCTCACACCCCTGACCAAAACTGACAATTGGATTTTCCGCCTTTAGCAGATGGGTTGTGGCTATCTCGCTTATTTCAGCAGGTGTGGGGACAAATGTAATCCGATCCTGGGTTGCAGAACAGCTCCCTGATGGCTGCAGGGAGATACAGCCGACACAGCGTGCGTTACAGTCTGGAGATGATGGCAAGGGGGCTTCCCAGCGATCGAGAAAAAAATTACGGGCTGCCGGGCAACCGTATGTGAGGCAGCACTTCCCAATATGCTGTATGAGGCGATTGTCTCTGTAGGCTTTAAGCTTTTTGCGTGTACGTTTTTCAACTGTGCTCTGGTTGTATTGATCCCGATCCTGTCTTTTGTCTGGGTCACTGCGAAATGCTGTGACCCAGAATTTGCCGTCATGCCAGCCGGCGGCAGTGTATGCAAAAAGGGGGAGTCTGGGAGCTTTGGGGGCTGTTTGATAGGCGGAGTTGAATATTGAAGTGTGCGCCGGAGACATAAAGGCAGCTGCCGCCTGGACAGGTTGCTCCTTGGTATACGGGTCTTGATCAAGGAGTACAGGCTCATTATTGACTGGATCCCAGCCGACAGGCAGACGACCTGGCAGGGCGAATAATTCGCTGCCTTCCGGGAGAGCTATGAAGTCTTCCAATTCAGGTCTATAAAAAATTCCGTTGCTCATTCCGGCAACTTCAAGTTCACCGAATTCTGTAATATTGCCCTGTGTATCCGCAGTCAGGAGCACTGGGTGGGAGGTCGGATGAAGCATCAGGGGCGCAAAACTCGGAACACAGAATCGACAGCCCTGTAAATATCCAGGTCATCACCAAAAATATCCTGGATTGCCGGGTTATTGATAAGATCCTCAATTATGTACTGGGTGAAAAAGAGGCTGACCACATTGGGGTCTTGAGCTATTGTCCGTATCGGTGCAATCTTCATTTGTAACTCAAACTCATCTATGAATCCTAGAGTGTTGAGTTGCTTTTCGAATGCTTCTCGGACCGCATCAGCGGAGGTGGTTTCGATAATTTTTTTATCGATTACGCGCTGGGCGAGTTTTGCCGCAAACTCAGTTGCATGATCTTTAGCAAAATGAAACATCCTGCGTCGCTCTTCTTCCCGCTTCCGATCAATAGTTCGAATTGTCTTGTTCGTTGTTCTGGTAGGGCTGATATTTACTTTGGCCATTAAAATCTCCACTGTGAAACCATCGCACAATAAAGGATGGGAGTTAAGTGACGGAAAACTACTGCGCACTGTTTTATAATCTGAAATACTAATTATCACTAGCGTAAAGTGAAGTACCCTGTACGAAATAAATTCCTGTGTAAATATGGGAGCAAAAAAGGTTGGCTGCTCGGAGCGTGGGGAAAAAACGTTAATGTATGGTTATCTATGTTGTGCGCCACAATAAATTGGTTATGGTAAAACAGAAATAGGAGCTAGCTTTTCAGTGGGATTAGTGTTACATAGAAAAAATTTAATATTGATATTTTTTTCCTCGTGTCAAATCATGATCGTTTGAGGCAACGTATCTCTTAGTATAATTTTTTTTTGATTACTTCTAAAGTGATCTCATCTCCTGTTATGCTGAGTTTTAATGGTAATCAGGATTTTTTCGTAATTTTGGATAAAACATATACCGGAACTTCTGGAGGTTCTTACTATGGATAAAAAAGTAAAAGTGTTGTTGTCAATTTTGTTGTGTACTTCTGTAATCTCTCTGTCGGCGTGCGGGAAAAAAGCTGACACCGACAAAGCACTGGTGGCCGCAGATACCAAGAGTGAAGCGATGGGTGCTGAAGAATCACTCGATTCCAAGTCTCTTGGGATCTCTGAAGGGCGTACTACTGAGGGGATGTTGCCGGTCTATTTTGAATTTGATTCATCTGAGATAAAAACCGACCAGGTGGTTAGTATTGAGGTAAACAGTACGTTTATTAAAAAAACCGGGAAAGTGGTGAAAATTGAAGGAAACACTGACCCCAGAGGCACCAATGAATATAATATGGCACTCGGTGAGCGACGCGCCTTAAGTGCGAAGAAATATCTTGTGAACCTTGGTATTGAAGATTCAAAACTGGTAACTGTGAGTTATGGTGAGGAGAAACTGCTCCTTCACGGTCATGATGAATTGTCGTGGTCTCAGAACAGAAGAGCGGATTTTGTTGCAAAGTAAAAAGGAGATATTTTTTTAGTACATTAAACTCGTATCTGTTCATAAATTAGTTATTTATGGGCGGGTTTCAATTTATTTTGGTGGGAGAAGGAAATGGCATTACATAGAATGTTGCTGGCTGTTGTTTTTCTGATAATTACCAGTTTTAGTGTAAACACCGGATTTGCCGCTGAGGTTAAAATCGGCGTGATGAATGTTCAAAAGATCATAGTTGCATGTGATGCCGGCAAAGAAGCAAAAACTCGATTTGAACAGAAAATGAAGGATCTCCAGAGTAGTTTTAAAGAAGAAGAAACCGCTCTTAAAGAACTGCAGGATGAAATTAAGAAAAAGAGTTCTGCGTGGAGCGAAGAGAAAAAGGCTGAAAAGATACGAATATTCCAGAAAAATGGAAGAGAATTACAGGCCAAAACTGAAGATGCTCGTTTTGAGATGAAACAGATGCAGGATAAAGAACTCGAACCTATCCTTAAGGCACTTGAGAAGGTGGTTGAATCATATGGCAAAGAAAATGGCTACACAGCCATTATGGATTCAAAGAGTGGTGTCATCTATTTTGATAAAAAAGCTGAGATAAGTGATGTTATAGTACAAAAGCTTAATGAGGCGATGGCTAAGAAATAGATTTGCATCGGCACGGCGTGATGTAATGTGTTGTTCAAAACGATGCAGGAGGGGTCTCCTGCATCGTTTTTTCGTTTAAGGAGAATTACATTTTTGCTGGTACATCAGAGTTAGATATATAAATTCAAATAAATTCTTCAGTTTCTGGAGTAAGGTACTAGATGGCAGTCAAAAGTATGACCGGTTTTGGCCGGGGTGAAATTGAGAATGGCGGAAGGGTCTGGACCGTCGAGACGAGATGTGTAAATCATAGATATCTTGACTTGAAAATGAAACTACCCAGAGAGTATTCCTCCCTGGAGGAAAAAATACGCAAGAAGGTTTCGACGTTTCATCAAAGAGGACGTGTTGACCTGTTTTTAGGTGTGACCGGAGATTTTACTGATTTGACAGAGGTAAAAGCTAACCTCGGTCTTGCAAAGGGGTATCGTGACGCCTTGGGCGAACTTGCTAAGGAATTTAATCTGCCGGATGGTAATTCGGCGGCCATTCTGGCCTCCTATCCGGAAGTACTGATTCGTAACCAGAAGGGTGACGATCTGGAAGAGCTGTGGCCCTTACTGGAACAGGCCTTTGATTCAGCCCTTAAGAGTTGTGACATTATGCGTACACAGGAGGGTGAGAATCTTGCCGAAGACCTGTTTGGTCGGCTGGATATTTTCAGCAAGACTATAGACACGATAGAGACAGCTATCCCTGAACTCCTGAAAACAAGAGAGAATAATTTACAGGAAAGGCTGCAAAAGCTTCTTGGTAATGTTCAGCTTGATCCTGCACGTCTTGCGCAGGAAGTAGCTGTTATGGCTGATAAAACTGATGTTACGGAGGAGGTGGTGAGGCTTCGGTGTCACATCCAGCAGTTCGAACTTTTTCTTAAAGAGGGGCCTGGGATTGGTAGGAAACTTGATTTTTTGATCCAGGAATTTTTAAGAGAAGTAAATACACTGGCGTCTAAAATAAACGATGCAACTATTGCACACCAGACCGTTGAATTGAAGAGTGAACTTGAAAAGATGCGCGAACAGGTGCAAAATATTGAGTAAATTCCTTGCCGTTTAAAGGGGGGGGGCATGCAGTTACTAAATGTTGGCTTTGGAAATACCGTAATGACGAGCAGAATAATCGCAGTTGTTAATACAGGATCGTCACCTGCTCGCAAGCTGAAAGAAGTCGCAAAGAATTCCGAGAAACTTGTTGATGTTACGGAAGGAAGGCGGACCAGGTCGATGCTTGTTATGGATTCAAATCATGTTATTTTATCTTCTGTACAGGCAGACACAATAAATCAGAGGATGCAGGCCTTGCAGCCGGGGTATTACCTGGATGAGTCTGTAGGCCGTATTCCTTCAGAGGATTGATGGCGTCGTAAAAAGTCCGATCTCCTGCGTTGTAGGTTTTTATCAGAACCTCAACATACCACATGTATTGTTGAGGGCCTGATAAAAACACTACGTCTTGTACCCCAAGGGCATTTCCAACAGGGCATATATCGAACTTTTTGACTTAGCCATCTAAGGTTCGAGTGACCTTTTTACGAGTTTATTAGGATTTACAACTATGATTGAAGGACGATTATTCGTGATTTCTGCCCCTTCCGGAGCTGGAAAAACGACCCTGTTAAAGAAGGTTATGGCACGGATGGAGGGGCTTTCTTTTTCTGTCTCCCATACAACCCGCGAACCGAGACCCGGTGAAGAGGATGGTGTGGATTATCATTTCATATCCCCCCCCGAATTTCTAGGTATGGTAGAAAAGGGGCTTTTTCTTGAGCATGCGGAGGTTCATGGTAATTACTACGGAACCAGCCAGGAGAGCGTTCTGGCGCAGCTCAGGGAAGGCACGGATGTAGTTCTCGATATTGATGTACAGGGCGCCTCAATTGTTCGTAAGTCAGATGTTCTATCTGGAGTACATATTTTTATCGCCCCCCCCTGTCTTGCTGAGCTTGAAAGGCGATTAAGGGGGAGAGACACTGAAAGTGAAGAACATGTTGCTGTCCGGTTAAAGAACGCTGTGAACGAACTGCAGTCTGCCTGCAGGTACGACTATCTTATTGTAAATGATCAGCTGGATGAAACCGTCGATCTTCTTGTCGCAATTGTCTGGGCCGAACGGGCACGCTTACACAGGTTGCCTTCTGGAAAACCTATCGTGGGAATAACTGAATAATGGGTAAACATTCAAAGGAAAAACTGTCGTCTGGTGAAAGAAAAATTCGTATGAGTGAAGACCTTTTATGGGGAACTCATCCGATATTTGAAGCTTTGGCAAAAGAGGCCGGGCGTTTTTCTGAAATTATTTTGCAGAAAGAGCGAAGGAGCACAAAAATTGATGAGATTGTCAGTATGGCCCGAAGCCAGAATGTGAAAATCTCCTTTGTAGACTCTATCCGCCTGGTTGGTGAGGGAGCCTCCCAGGTACGTCATCAAGGCATAATCGCCAGCATCAGTCAGGCTGTTTTTGTCAATCTAGAAGATATTATACAAAAAACAAAAGACCTGATACAAAATGGCAGGACACCCCGGTTGGTTGTATGCGATTCTCTTCAGGATCCGCATAACCTCGGGGCTATAATTCGTTCAGCTCTGGCATCAGGTGCAGATGGTGTAATTCTAACTCGTGAGCGCTCTGCTCCTGTCGGTGGAACTGCAGCGAAGTCATCCGCCGGCGCAGTTTCGCATATAGATATATGTCAGGTTACAAATTTGACTACTGCCCTCAAAATGCTGA
>Ga0307988_1000425_pt1 | contig 29874 bp, 24 predicted proteins | sample EllFjometagen183_FD_203166 | JGI IMG/M metagenome (GOLD analysis project Ga0307988, IMG submission 203166) | Marine microbial communities from Ellis Fjord, Antarctic Ocean - #183 | ecosystem: Environmental > Aquatic > Marine > Unclassified | place: Southern Ocean | collected 2014-10-08 | reverse complement strand
TCTTCGGGTATATTAAGTCCAAGTTCTTCACAACATTCATAGAGATATTTAGCGCGATAATCACGAACTGTGTAAAAAGCAGTAGGAATATCACCACTTTCCAACATATTCATAATCCGTTCTCTGTATTGGGCTTTTTTCTTGAAGTCAGCTTGTCCAATAATCCATGCAGGGTTCAATTCTAATTCTTCCTCAGCCATCGCGCCGCGAAACCCAGCTAAAGACTCCTTGTAAAGATATTCTTCAGTGGGGCCATGTAGAATTCCAATTTTTCTGTGCCCGTGTTTATGCAGGTAACGAACTGCCCGGCGGGATAATTCACGGAAATCCTGAACACAGCTAACAGCATTTACTCCATATACATTATTTACTACAACATAAGGAATATTCAATTTTTCAAGCGGCTCGACCATTAGCTCGTAATCCATGCATGACATATACACCACGCCCTGAATATCGTCATCCCGATACAATGAATTGATTTCATCTATGACATGATCGGAATCAGAAAAAGAAAGCATTATATCCGCATATCTTTTTTCAGCAGCAGTACATATTCCTGAAAGAATCGCGGCAACTTCTGCACGCCCCGCGAAATAACCAAAATCAGATGGGCGCAGGAAAAATTTATGCAATGTTTTTTTACGATTAGCGGTATCAAGAACAAGCGCGCCACGTCGATTAGGCTGAAGTTGAATAAGCCCCTCAGTATGCAACATTTTGAGAATAACATGAACCGTGGATTTTGGCATTGCCAGTTTTTCAGCAAGATCACGAACAGAGGGTAGAAAAGTTCCCGGTTTAAAATGACCGGAAAGAATCATTTCCCGCAATTCAGCACGAGTTCCTTGAGATTTTTGTTTTGCTGTCATTATCCAATAATCCATTAAATTAATATAACAAACAATATTACCAGAATACGTTTATTCAATCAATTTTATTATTTTTTATTATTTTGTAAGCATATTGAAAAAATCATCATGGAGTTTATATTAAGGTTTAACTTATAATCTAAGGAAAATAAATTGTTATTTAATTTAGCCATTATTGTCAGTGCTGCTTTGTTAGTGAACTGGTGCTGTGAAAAAATAAAAATTCCGGGTCTGCTCGGAATGATTGTCATTGGAATACTGTTTGGACCTCATGGAATCCCGCACTGCAACCTAATTTCTCCTGTAATTGATAGTATGTCATCGGAATTGCGTACCGCGGCATTGATAGTTATTCTAATCCGTGCCGGGCTTGGCTTGAATCGTCAGACTTTAAACAAGGTAGGTATTCCCGCATTAAAAATGAGCTGCATCCCCTGCATTCTTGAAGGTACCGCGGTGACTTTGATTGCGCATTACTTACTAAAATTAGACTGGGCTCCGTCCGGCATGCTTGGATTTATAATTGCCGCAGTATCCCCGGCGGTAGTTGTCCCACAGATGCTGGATATCAAAGCCAAAGGCTATGGGAAGAAACGTGAAGTCCCGACTTTGATTCTGGCTGGAGCTTCTATTGATGACGTATTTGCCATTACTTTATTTGGAGTTTTTCTGGCGGCTGGAACTGGAAAAGCTGTAAACATTGCCTCTCAATTCATAAAAGTTCCACTTGGTATTGTAGCTGGTATAGCTGCAGGGCTGCTCGCTGGCTATTTGCTGGTTAAATTCTTCGCCAAAGTTAGAATGCGTGACACAAAGAAGATGTTGATTTTTCTAATAGCCGCGATTTTGCTGCATGAATTGGAATATTTTAATGATTATTTACCTATCGCCACTTTGCTAGGAGTCATGGCAATGGGATTTGTTCTTTTAGAGATGGATAGTAGACGCGCGCATAATCTAGCAGCAAAATTCAATAAGTTATGGATTTTTGCTGAAATACTCCTTTTCGTTCTCATTGGAGCGCAAGTAGATATAAATGTCGCCTTTAATGCCGGACTATGGGGACTTATCATTATTACTCTGGGATTATCTGCCAGAAGCATTGGTGTCTGGCTGGCATTACTGGGTTCAAAACTGAATAAAAATGAAAGACTATTCTGCGTATTCTCCTATATGCCAAAAGCTACAGTTCAAGCCGCAATCGGCGCTATACCTTTAAGCATGGGAGTAGAAGGCGGTAAATTAATTTTGGCAATTGCCGTACTAAGTATCATTATCACCGCACCATTAGGCGCGGGTCTAATACGAGGCACTCATGCCCGTTTGCTCGAAGAAGCAGAATAAAATTATTTAATGACTTTTTTCTGGCAATCGGCACAGTAGCCTTTCTGCTGAAAATTGTACCCGACTGATATCATTTTATGCTTTTCACATAATGCTTTCTGCATAGCTTTGAATTCTTTTGATACAGGAAGCCTTTTCAAGGTCCCACATCCAACACAGAGAAGAAAACTGTTTTTGCCGGTGTTCGCCTCGTATTCAAGTTTACCGCCGCTAAGATGGCGTTCAGTAATGAAACCTGAATCAATAAAAATAAATAAATTACGGTAAAGAGTAGAAGCCGCGTGGACAAAACCTTTTGACTTAGCTACCTTGTAGAGATCTACAATAGTAAATGGACCATCCATTTCCGCAATCACATCAATCATGTGTTCACGTTCAACTGTATAACGTTTGCCGCTGGCATTAAAATATTCCCGAAGCTGCTCTAATCTTTTTTCATGACTCATTTTATTCTGTCCCATAGAAAGTTGTTTATTATCAAGTATTAAATGTACTGATAACATAACACAATCTTTCTCCTTAACAAGCATTTTTTGCAATAAGGACTTGAAAAAATGAGTTTTTCTTAAGCTTAACTATTCAGGGCTTGCAAGGCTTTTCTGATGAAGTTTTCGCTAGTGGCTTCTTCGCTTGGTATACTGTTAACTATTTTTTCCAAAGCTTTGCGGACGGTATCACGTTTAAATCCGAGTTGTTCTAGTGCAGCGATAGCATCTTCCATAGCTAAAGCTTTTTCATCGGAGACCACAGCAGTACTGCTTGCAGATATTGATGGCATGACTTTAATAAGCTTATCTTTGAGTTCAACAATGAGGCGTTCAGCAGTTTTTTTGCCGATACCGTTAATGCGTTTAATGAGATCCAAATCAGAATTAATTATAGCAGAAGAAAAACTTTCAACCGGCATACTGGACAAAATACTCAAAGCCAATTTAGGTCCGACGCCAGTTGTACCAATCAAGACCTCAAAAAGTTTTTTTTCCGGCTTTGTAGAAAATCCATACAAACTGATCGCATCTTCCCTGACTTGAGTGCAAATAAACAAGCTGACATCTTCTTTTTCTTTTGGAAGTTTGTCAAAAGTACTCATTGGAATAAAAACCTGATAGCCAACCCCGTGCACATCAACTATACAATCTGTAAAATTCACATCATCTAATTTGCCGCTTAATTTCGCAATCATTTTTTATTCCTTGCCCGAAAGCTTTATTTCCATTGAGATATCTGAGGCTTTAACTGAATGTGTCAAAGCTCCGACAGAAACAAAATCAACACCGATCCTGCCGATAGACGGCAGGCGTTCAATAGTGATTCCACCGCTGGCTTCCAGTTTGCAGCTTCCTTGATTGATTTTGACAGCTTCACTCATTTCCTCGTTAGTCATATTGTCCAGAAGAATATAATCAGCCTTTGCCTCAATAGCCTCGGCAACTTCTTCGAGAGTATCGGCTTCAACCTCTACTTCCAGAGAAGGATACATTTTGCGAGCACGTTCAACCGAACGTACGATTCCTTTTTCTCCTTCAAGTCCGGCGAGTTCACGATGGTTATCTTTAATCATAACCCGGTCATAAAGCCCAATCCGATGATTAGTCGCGCCTCCCATGTCAACAGCATACTTTTCCAAGTTCCGCCATCCGGGAGTAGTTTTGCGAGTATCAAGCACTTCTGTATCAGAATCCTTTAAAGCTTCAGCGTATTTCCGTGAAGCAGTCGCAACACCACAGAGGCGTTGGATAAAATTTAATGCGGTACGTTCAGCGGTTAGCAAATCCTGCGCCCGTCCCGAAACTTCCGCCATAGGAGTGAAAGCCTCGCAAAAAGCCCCCTCCTCTACCAAAGGAGTCCAGGTGACATCTGGACAAACTTTCTTAAAGACATGTTCAGCTACCGCCAATCCAGCACAAACCAAATCTTCTTTGCAGCGCAAAACCGCCACAGCCATTGTATCTTCAGGAATTACCGACTTACTGGTAGTATCACCAATAGCGCCCAAGTCTTCCGTCAAAGCCAAATCAATCAAGACATTGACCCGTTCCAAATCTATATTACTTATTTCCATTTATATTTCCTTTATTTTTATTAAAATTCTGCCATTCTTGAGATATTTTTTATTTCTGACGCTTCGCCAGTTTTAGGGTCGTATGATACTACTACGGCATCTAAACGAATACCACTTTCAACTACCGCAAAACGCCTTGGAATACCATAACGAAATTTTGCGATTACAGCGTCAAGGTCGCGCCCCAGAACTGAACGCTCGGCACCAGTCATGCCGACATCTGTTATGTAAGCCGTGCCGCCGGGCAAAATCTTTGCGTCGGCGGTTTGAACATGACTGTGAGTCCCTAATACCGCGGTGACTTTACCCTCAAGAAAATAACCCATCGCTATTTTTTCGCTGGTGGCTTCCGCATGAAAATCAACTAAAATACACTTTACAGTCGGTGGAATTTCCTTCAAGATGTTTTCCACTGTTTCAAAAGGACAATAGGCGCTTTCTTTCATAAAAACCTTGCCCTGCAGGTTTATTACTGCAATTTCTCCGCAAGCCGGATTGCGAAAAACCTTCCAGCCGGCACCGGGCTGCGCACTGCTCAAGTTGGCCGGTCGCAAGACATTATCAAACTGAGTTATCTCATGTTCAAAGGTTTTTTGATCCCAGATATGATCGCCAGTAGTAATAACATTTACATCATTAATAATATCTTTGACACATTTGGCGTTAAGCCCTGCACCTGAAGCCATATTCTCGCCGTTCACTACACAAAACTGACAGTTAAATTCCTGCCGTAATTCCGGCACCATTGTCTTAATTGCTTTGCGCCCGCCTTTTCCGACGACATCGCCTACAAAAAGTAAATTCATCAAAACCTCAAGTTTTTATCATTGTAATTAGAATAGGATAAAGTAAAGGCATTTTGCCATTTATCAATATATTTAAACGGAAAAGTCTATGACAAGTGCATCTTTTCTCTGATATCATGCTTGAAAAGCTTGAAAACACTACTATATTTATAGTCTATAATTTAACAAAACAACTGTAATATTAGTTAAAGTTAAAGCTTAAATGAACGATACAACTACAAAAAAACTTACAGATACACAAGTAGTCTCAGAACACGGGGATGCACGGATACTGCTTGCTGTCCGAGATACTGAAACACGTAATGAACTCAAAGAAATATTTTCAAAAAAAGATTTTGACGTGAGTGATGTTCAAAATGTATGGGAAGTTTTTGAGGCATTAATAGACTATACTTTTGATGTTTTCATTGCTGATTCAAATCTTCCCGGCACGACCTGCGAAGAATTAGTTAAATATTGCACAAAACGCCACCCTGCAATGCAAATTGTAGTTCTCGCGTATGATTCTAATATAGCAGAAGCTGTCGCGGTAACCAAAATGGGCGTTTTCAACTACCTTTCATTCCCTATAGACAGCCAGACAATAGCGTCTCAAGCTCGCATGGCTCTGATAGAAAAGAAAGATAAACTAATAAAGAATTTGGTACCTAATCTGGCCATCAACAAAAATATTTTTAAATTTCTGCCTGACCTTGATGTAATCAAGCAGCTTGGAACAGGTTCTACAGGTATTGTTTTTCAGGTTAAAAAGAGCAATGCTAATTATGCCTTAAAAATCCTGCGTTCGGATCTGGCTCCGGAAATGCATCAACTCCAACGCGGCGGACAATTTCTTAGTGAAGCAAAGATTCTTTCAGATATTAAGCATCCTAATATTGTTAAAATTTATGATTATGGGTTTTCAGACAATTATATGCCTTACATATTGATGGAATTCATCAAAGGCAAACCTTTGACCCAAATAATTAAAAGTGAATCTCTAGATCTAAAAAAACGTATTACCATATTTATGCAAATATGCAAAGCCATACAATTTATACACAAGAACAAAGTACTTCACCGGGATATTAAACCTGGGAATATTATGATTGGCGATGATTTATCTGTCAAGCTTACAGACTTTGGATTGGCCCATATCATCGACATACATGAATCAGAAACCGATAATCAAATTTCAGGTTCTCCAGCATATATGTCACCTGAAGCATTTAGCGAAAGCAATAAAATTGATCCTCGCTCAGATATTTTCAGTTTGGGAATTCTTGGATATGAATTATTTACTGGAGAAAAACCTTTCTCTGGCAACAACATTCTTGAAATACGTCATTCAATATGTAATATCAAGCCGACTGCTCCAAGCAAAATAAATCCTGAAATTCATGTAGAAGTAGAACATATGCTGCATGAAATGCTTGCAAAAAAGCCTAAAAACCGTTTTAGCAGTTTGACAAAAATTATTAATTCCACCAAGGACCTGATCTCTCCTCCAAGTCAGGAAAAGAGCCAAAAGTCAAAAGGTTTGTTTGACATCTTCAAAAGCAAGAACAATACCTGGTCATAATATCTTCAAATGTAATAAAAAACTATCACAGCCTGACTACGCTTTGCGGCATCCAGTCAAGGATGCCGCCTCAATAATATCAATTATTTTGCGTATTGAACAGATCTTGTTTCGCGAATGATCGCGATTTTTATTTGACCCGGATAGTTCATTTCTTTCTCGATGCGGTCACAAATATCTTTGGCTAACATTTGAGATTCACCTTCTGAAATTTTCTCTGGATTCACTACCACACGTACTTCACGACCAGCTTGAAGAGCAAAACAATTTTCAACACCTTTAAAGTCAAGCGCGATAGTTTCCAATTGCTCAAGACGTTTCAGATATAGTTCTGTTGTTACACTGCGAGCTCCAGGGCGCGATGCGCTCAAAGTATCACAAGCGTTAATCAGAATATCATAAATACTTGTAGAATCAACTTCTTCATGGTGAGCAGCTACCGCGTGAATAACATCTTCGGCTTCACCGTGTTTACGCAGGATATCCGCTCCGAGTTTTGCATGTGAGCCTTCGAGTTCATGGTCAACAGCTTTACCAAGGTCATGGAAAAGTCCAATACGTTTGGCTTTTTGTTCATCAAGTCCAAGCTCTGCAGCTATCATTCCCATAAAGTATGCTGTTTCTAAAGAATGCTGTAAAACATTTTGAGAGAAACTGTAACGATATTTCAAACGTCCGAGAATCTTTATAATTTGTGGTGGCACGCCTTGAATTCCAGCTTCAAGAACCGCGTTTTCACCAGTAGTAAATACATTGTCGTCAATCTCTTTCGAAATCTTTTTGACCATATCTTCAATCCGTGTCGGATGAATACGTCCATCATTAATCAAACGTTCAAGCAACTGACGAGCGATTTCTTTGCGAATTGGATCAAAACAGGAAATAACTACCGCTTCAGGAGTATCATCAATTAAAATACTTACACCTGTAGCTGCTTCCAAAGCACGAATATTACGACCTTCACGACCGATAATACGTCCTTTCATTTCATCGCCAGGCAATGGAATTGTAGCAGTCGTGCGTTCATAGGTACAGTCTGATGAATAACGCTGAATTGCGTAAGTCAAAATGCGGCGAGATTCTTTTTCAGCTTTTTCTTTGGCTTCTTCAAGAACATCGCGAACCAGGATACCTGATTCATTCTTAACTTCGTTTTTCAGTTTATCAAGAAGAATCTCTTTGGCGCTTTCGCGATCCAGCAAGGCGATTCTTTCCAATTCATCGATTTGTTTCGAAATACTTGCTTGTAAATCTTTTTCACGATTACTTAAACGCTCACGCAAAGTTTCAATATCTTTATCTTTACGCTCAAGGTCAGTAAATCTACCATCAAGAGTGTTCGCTCTATTCTGCAGAGTTTCTTCTCGTTGATTTAAACGTTTTTCAATATTGAATTGTTCTTTACGGCGTTCATCAAGCTCATTTTCAAGCTCGTCACGTATTTTCAATAATTCCGCCTTGGCGGTTACTTTCGCTTCACGCTGGATGTGGCTGGCTTCTTTCTCGGCGTCTTCGCGTATTTTTGTAGCGAGTTGACCGGCCGAAACCTTACGCATCTTTTGGAATACAGTCCCGGCAATAATTCCCGCGACCACTCCACCAGCTCCTATAAGGAAGCTTGTCATTTCTGTCATTTGATATTCTCCTAGTTTAGTTTTTTCAATTTTATAATCATTTTTTCTGTAACAATCATGTCCAGACTCTGGTCATGCTCGCCGGCTGGAATCTTGTCAGCTTCCTGACATTGATAAAAAATCCCAATTGACAAAGCACTGGAATTATCCAGTAGCCTGTCATAAATGCCTTTGCCTCTCCCAAGTCGTGCGCCTGTATTATCGAACGCAACACCCGGAACCAGCCAAAGCATCTCATCAATTTGTCTCGCAGTCGCTGCCGGAAGCGTCTGTACGGGTTCCATCAGTCCATATTTCCCAAGGACCAAATCCAGGGACAAATCATTTATTTCAACCATTTCATAAACCGCGCCCGAAGATGCGGAATATCGTGGTAAAAAAACTTTTTTATTTGCTTTTTTGCATTCAAGCAAAAGAGCTTTTAAATCAACTTCTGTGCCATCAGACACATATCCTGCTATATTTTCAGCTGTTTTTAACTCAGCTAAACTTTCTAATGCCGTGCAAATTGCCAAATCCGCTGACGCTCGTAAATCCGCATCTAATCCCTTCCGTTCGGCTAAATAATGCTTACGCATTTTATTTTTTTCATCAGCAAGCACTAAGCTGCTCCATGACTTCGACATTGCTTCCAGTAATCAAGCCGCTGTTTAATCTTTTCTTCATACCCTAAACCTGCCGGGGTATAATAATTTTTGGCTACGCCCATATATTCCTGAGGAACGAAACCATTTTCAAAGCTATGCGGGTATTTATAAGCATCCGCATTCTTCTTTTTTTCCCTTGTTCCTGTAGAATTAGGATCCCGTAAATGTACTGGCACCGCTTGAACACGTTCATTTTGAACATCATCCAGAGCAGCTCCTATTGCCGCGTAAGAAGCATTACTTTTGGGAGCAGTGGCACAATAAGTAACCGCTTGCGACAAGATAATGCGAGCTTCCGGCATACCGATCATATCAATTGCCTGCATTGCTGAAGTTGCCAGAGTAATAGCTCGGGGATCAGCATTGCCGATATCTTCCGAAGCAAAAATAACAATGCGACGGGCAATAAATCTAATATCTTCACCAGCATGAAGCATTTTAGCCAGCCAGTAAACCGCTGCGTCAGGATCACTGCCACGCATACTTTTGATAAAAGCACTGGCTGTATCATAATGTCCATCGTCACCGTAATTAATAATTTTACGCTGAATCGATTCTGAAGCTTCAGTTTCAGTAATTTTTATTATTCCATCTTTGTCCGGCTCCGTAGTCAAAACCGCGATTTCCAAAGCTGTTAAAGCCTTACGGGCATCACCCTCACAAGACTCTCCGAGAAAATCTAATGCTTTTTTCGTTAACTTAACCTTGAGTGAAGCAAATCCTTTTTCATGCTTCACAGCCCGTTTTACCAAGACCTTAATATCATCCGCAGATAAAGCTTCAAGCGTAAAAACTAAAGAACGAGACAATAATGCACCAACAATATAAAATTGTGGATTATGGGTTGTCGCGCCGACCAGACGAATATTGCCGTTTTCCACGTCAGGGAGCAGAGAATCTTGCTGAGCTTTGTTGAAACGATGAATTTCATCAATAAATAGAGTTGTTTTACGTTTTACCGCAAATTGACGTTCAATTGCTATTTGAACCTGCTTACGGATATCAGCCACACTACAGCTAACGCCGGATAAACGAATAAATTCTGAATTTGTAGTGCTGGCAATGAGCTCAGCTAAACTGGTCTTGCCGGTTCCCGGAGGGCCTGAAAGAATTATTGAAGTAAAACGATCTGCGCTAATAGCACGATGTAGTAATTTGTCAGGAGCTAAAATATGTTGTTGTCCAATGTATTCATCAAGAGAAGTTGGACGCATTCTGGCAGCTAAAGGCAAAATCTGAGATACTCCACCAATAGTGGAATTCTCTTTATCTATTAAATTTTCTTTATAAAAATCGAACTGTTCCATTCTCAGCCTTCTATATTAAGGCCCAGACAGCAACGGCAGTCAAAAATATACAATCCTTGATTATTAGAGAGGCCTCAGCCGGCGCATACAGCACCCGCAAAGGTTTTATTGAAGTCTACAAATATAAATTCTCTTGATTTCATCTAAGTAATTCCTGTCATAATCTCAATAATAATCAAATAATATCTAATCGTCTCTTCATAGAGAAACGAAAAAGTAGTATACATTTTTGAACAGCAATCGTCCTGCTTTCGGGCAATTTTTGTTTCTAAAATATATGTGATCGCAATTGAACCTCAATTATAAGCAAAAGTCCAACGCTTGCAATAATATATTGCCGAACACTAATAATTACAAGTTGATTTTAACTAATCTTCTAAATAAATGAAATAAAACTTGAAATAAATGTATTTCAAAATATTATATATAATATAACTAATAAAATAATAACGGATTGTTTTTTAACATTATAACATTTTCATAATAAACTACTTAAATAAAATAATGACGGAAAAGAACGGAGATTTTCATGACCCCTTTAAAATTTGTAATCGTTGGCAGTGGTAATATTTCTAACACTTATTGTCAGGCTATCAACAAAATAGCAGATGCTGAATTAAAAGGGATAATTTCCCGCAGCGGCAAGTATCCCGCAGACGCTGCTAAAGATATTCCGGTGCTAAGCGATTTAGATAAAATCACTTGTGATTATGACGCGGTGATAATCGCTACGCCAAATGGTTTGCATAACAAGTGGGCGATCAAGGCAGCAGAGGCCAAAAAACATGTTCTATGTGAAAAGCCATTGGATATAAGCCGGGACGCGATGACCAATATGATTGATGCCTGCAAAAATAATGATGTTCAACTTGGAGTATGTTATCAATACCGAAGCAATCCTGATATTATGATTATCAAAGAAATGCTGGAACAAGGAACTATCGGTAAAATAATCGCCGCTGATTACTCTATAAACTGCTGGCGCGACCAGTCTTATTATGACAGCGGTGCTTATCGTGGTGGATATGAGATCGATGGTGGTGGACCTTTTATACAACAAGCCTGTCATCAAATTGATGTATATGCTTGGTTCTTTGGCAAGCCTTGCAAAGTCTCAAGTATGCTGGGAACATTCATTCATGATATCGAAGGCGAAGATCATGGTGTGGCTATTATGAAACATTCTAATGGAATGATCGGAACAATTACGGCATCCACTTGCGCATTCCCTGGTTTTGAACCTGAATTAAAAATTATCAGCGATAAAGGTTCCTTAGTCCTGACAAATACATCAATCAGCGCTTGGAACATAAAAGGTGTCGATAACCCAAGTGTCAGTAAGGGGAAACATGTTCATAGCGGAGCGGGAGATGCCTTTGTAGAAGAAACCAGCGGGCATGAAAGTGTAATTTGTGATTTCATCGAAGCCGTACGCCAGAACAGAACACCAATGGTATCAGGTGAAGATGCTCGAGCCGCAACAGAAATTGTTTTAGATATATATGAAAACAACCAGTATTAGGAATTACACTCTCTAACTAATTTTTGAAAACGGTCTCCGCGTTCTTTGTAGTTTTTGAACATATCAAAACTAGCGCAGCCGGGCGATAGCAAAACAGTGTCGCCTTTGACTGCTTCATTACAAGCGGTCAAAACACATTTCTCGAAGTCTGTGAAATTTTCGCAATCCAAAGCATCATGCAAAGTTTTGTAAAGCTTTTCACGGCATTCACCTAGTATATAAACTTTTTTGATACGCGTTGAATAATCTTTTACAGGCGCAAAGTCCATTCCTTTATCTAAACCGCCGAGTATCAGGCGAATATTCTTATTTGTCCCGGCAATGCTCTGCAATGCGGCGACAACTGCGGCGGGGTTGGTTCCTTTCGAGTCATCAACATAGCTTATTCCTTCCTGTTCCATGACCTTTTCGACACGGTGCTTTCCTGGCGTGTAAGTTCGTAAAGCTTTTTTCAGAGTTTCAATATTTGATTCATTCAATGTCAAAACACGACCTATCAATTCCAAAGCGCCTATGACATTTTCCTGATTATGATTAGCTTTTAATTTTAGTTTATCGAAAGCTATTATATCCTGGTCGTTAAATTTAATAATAGCATCTTCTATTTTGAATCTGGAACTTGCTTGTTTTTTGTATCTAATGCCGTAAATCTGGTTTTCAGGAGAAACGTTTTTAAAGATTTTTTCTTTTGTGGCTGTGTACTCACTCATTCCACCGGGGTAACGGTCGAGATGGTCTTCTGCAATATTCAGCATCAAAGCCGCGAGCGGCGCAAATCTCCTCACATGTTCCAGTTGAAAAGAGCTTACTTCAATTACTGGCACTGTATCAGCCGGCAGTCTAGAGCCTTTAACATCAGCACATACGGTAGTAAATGGATGTCCTATATTTCCCGCGGCAATAGCATTTATGTTTAATGCTTGCAAGAGGTGAGTGACAAGTTCAGTTGTCGTAGTTTTCCCGTTAGTTCCAGTGATAGCAATATATTTACCATCAAAATGCCTTGCGCCAAACTCCAGTTCGCTTATGATTTCTTTGCCGGACGCTATGGCTTCCTGATAAAGTGCTGATGTTGGCGGAATTCCCGGGCTGACTACGATCAATTCACAATTATCAAAAAGATTTATTGAGTTAGGCTTTTGTGTTCCCTGCGTGGTATCGGATAAAATTTTGCTGGGGATATTAAGTTGTCTGGCTAGTTGCGCGGCGGCTTTCCCGCTACGCCCCTCTCCTAAGATTGCGATACAATTATTCATACCAGGCTTTTTCTTTTATGTTATATTTTTTTCGCATAGTTCTTTGCCATATATCTTTTTTCACCATGGCTTTTTGCCTGATTCTGGTCGCTACTCGTTCTACTTTATCGTTTAATTTAAGAAACCGTTCATGCGCTACCTTGAGATATTCATTTGCTTTTTTATATTTTGCGCTATTAGTTCGACCATTAAATTTTGCGACTTTCATATAGCGTTGAGTTTTACTCATATAAGCTAGTAATTCATAATTTTTCTTAAGCCATTTTTTGCTCAAGCCGGTATCAGCTATAAACCAGCGATATTTTATCCATGTCTTCATCGATGATGCATAGGCAAAATACTGACTGGATGATAGAGCTTGATTGTTTTCCATACTCTTTCTGATCTTCTCATTAGCTTTTCTGAGGAGTTCAAGAACCACACCATCTTCAAGTTTTTGCTCTATTTCCGCAATTATTTTTTTACGTCCAGCCGAAGCCTGACTTCCATTTCCTGGAGGTTGCGCAAAAACTATAGCTGGAAAAATCAGAATAAATAAAATTACAATTTTTTTGTACATAATTCATTGCCTCTGTTAATCAATATATTTAAAACTTGTTATTTTTATTGTGCCATCAATACCACGTTCACACTCGACTTGAATTTTTTGTTCCGCGCTTATTTCATCAAAGTAAACATTATCTTTTAAATCATTACTTGAAGTATTAATATAAGCATCAAATTGACCTAGCACACAATTTTCACTTTGAATATCGCCATTATCAGAATATTTACTTATATTAATGGGGTTTGCAGCTGTCCCTCCAATATCTTTAATACTTTGAGCCAAAACAATAAGAGTGAATCTATCAGCAGTACCGCCGACTTTAGTCAGATTTATTGTTTTACCGATTAATTCTTCTACCTCTCCATCGCTTTTATATCCTAAGACATCCGCCTCTGCTGAAAAATCATTTGCAATAGCAGCTCGTGTACGTCCCCCGTTGTCATACTGAGAATCAATAGCACTAGCAAGACCAGGTATGCTTGAACTTGGTAGTTCTGTTCCAGATGCCGGATTGATTCCAGCCATAGAACTGACACTCATAGTAGTTTGGTTAATCGCGCATCCAAGTTTTATCTTAGAAAATAAAGCTGTGAAATTTTCAGCTCTTTGTAATTTCAGGTTTATTTTTTGTGGACTTTTAGCACTGGCTGTCATTTTAATCTGGTCTAAAATATTAGCGTCTCCAGCACTGTATACTCCACCGCCAGGGATATATTTATTAGACCCTATAGTGATAGTTTGATATGCTTTAGCTGTATCATATGCTTTTAAGTTAATAGTCTGCCATCTAGTGGCACGATGAATAAATCCCAATTCCCATGGAGATTCCATCGGGGCGTTTCTGATAAATGCTGTTGAAATGCCACCTTCCGATGGATCAGTAACTACTTCCGTATCCACCTCAGCACCTAAAATATTTGGCCCTTCGGTACGGTTAGCAGTAACAACATTATCCGCATTAGGACGTCCAAAATATGATTTTGAACCATCAGTCGCAACAACTTCTACAGCAGAAAATGCGTTTTCGGGGCTGTATGAATTATTAGGATCAACAATAAGATCAATAGTATCTGCCGCGGGAGTCAGTTTCTTCCAGTCCTGTTCATGCAGGTTCTGCCGTGGATCATGAACCGCAAATCCGCACCAGGTAGATATAATCAAAGTTTCTCTGTCGCTAGTTAAATTCGTAGCAACAGATTTAGTTGAAGTTAATTTCTGTGTATAGTCATAAGCGGTCGTCACACCAGTTGACTCAGGTTTTCCAGTGTTATTATCTATGATAACTGTTCCGTTATGCAAAACGACTTTTTTGACAATAAATTCAGTGACCTTACCAGTAACTGGCGTATTTTTGGGCATACCTGGCTGTGTATCAAGGACAGAAGTATTAACATCCTCATACTCACTTATGCTTGCGTTCCAAATAACAGGAGATCCTGTTACAAGTTTTGAATAACCGTTAGACCATTCTGAACTTGCAACATTAATAAAACAAACAAAATCAATATCCTGATTTACTTTGTTTTCATTTACTTTGTTTTCATTTACTATTGTCTCAACGCTTACAGTTCCTTCCATATAAACTGTCAAGTCTTCTCCAGACCAATTAGTTCCATACATATTTATTAATTCAATAGTAGGATAAATATCGACGTTCGCAGAGACTTCATAGGTACTTCCGCCTCCGCCACCACCAGGGCCACCGCCTCCAGGACCACCGCCACCAGGACCACCGCCACCAGGACCACCGCCACCAGGACCACCGCCACCAGGACCACCGCCACCAGGACCACCGCCTCCAGGACCGCCGCCTCCGCCGCCTCTGCCTGCGACCAAGTAACTGCTTCCAAGATCAACTAAATATCCTTCACCATTTTTACCAAAACCTCTACTAGCACCGCCACCGCCGCCACCGCCACCACCAGTGGGACCAGTTTGAGTCTGAAAAATATCAACTTTAATGCCTATTTTATTTATGTAAGGTGTTCTTTCGTTTCCAGTAAATATCGGATGAGTTGCAGTTGTTTTCCAGTTTGTCGTACTAGACATCACTGGATCTACATCAGATGTTGGTCTGCTGTCAGTATCACAATAGTCCTTGAGATTCGCTGCAATTTGATAACGATGCGCGGCAACAGAAGCGTACCAACTGTTTAAATCCGCTCCAGTGCAAAGAGTTCCATCAGCGTTATAAGCAAAAGCCGCCAGCCATGGCAGACCAACAGAGCTACTGTCAGAATCTATATTATCCCATGTTTGCATGCTTTGAACTGGAGCACCGGTGTTAGCTGAATCAAGCAATAGCACAGTTCTTATAAAAGTTAAATCCCCAGCGTTTGTAGTTGATGTACTCCAATCACTTCGTGTAAGATCAAAACGCTTATAAAGTTCACTAGAATCTATTTCACCTGATGCTCCAACAGGGTCAGTGTCCGCCCAAAATGCCTCAGCATCTTTAGCAATTGTAAGAGATAAATTATTTTTAAAATCATCCTTTACCACAGTCCCAAAAACTTGACCTATAACGCCCTGCAGAGTTGAAAAAAGGCTGTCAAATGTTGACCACCCCTCTGTTTTATATTTGCCATTAGTAAAGCCAGGCACAGTGTTACTTACTGTTATTCCCTTCAAATTAAGAGCGTCAGCCAAGTCGTTAACAATGTAATAAATCTCCCAACCAGAACCGTTGCCAAGCACCCCTAAAGCAGTGGGTATTACATCGCGAATATTTATTTCTGATACATATTTGCCTATTCTAGTTTCCGGATTTACTATTCCACCTTCATCGTTCATTTCATTATGTTTAGGATAAATACTATAATTAGGATCAAGAGGATTTGTAGAAGTAACACGTTGATCGATCAGAGAATCTAGAGGAACTTTATCATCAGGAATTACTACAAAGGCGGTTCTGCCGATAATACGATTATCAGTGCCGTCAGTAATATAATTCCATTTTACTTTTGGAGTATCATAAGTGGCTGGATTGTTATCTGGATTCAGACAATAATCAGTCTCTTCGAGCACATCTGAAACCGGCAGGCGTTCTCTAAGCATATCCGTATGATTATAGCCTGAGATAACAGGAAGCGTATTGGAATTGTAAGAATAAAGCCTGGAATTATCATAAGTATCCTGATTATTTTCAATCAGTAACATGACTTGTTTCATTTGTGAGCGTGTCAAAAAAGATGCCGAGCTAGAATTGGCTGAATTGTATGCGGCTTTTTGTTCAAACATCGAATCAAGAGCGAATGACAAAGACAAGACCAGCAATAAAGAAAGCATAACGAGAGTAAAGAGAAGAGCTACACCCTTTTCTTTTTCGCTTTTTTTAAATTTTACTGTTAATTTTGTCATAATTTTTAAGTTTCTTACAGTTTTAGATAAAAAACGCCTGACTTATCGAGTCGGGCGAAATATTATTTTAATCAATTATTCAATGCTATTAAAATCCTTCTAACCCTGTTTTTTCTTTATCTTTGATTTTATATTTCTTTCGCATAGCTTTTTGCCACAAAACTTTTTTCATTTTAGCTCTACGCTGTACCTTGCTGGAAACCTTAACTGGTTTTTTTACCAATTTTACAAAACGCTTATATGCCACATCAAAATATTCAACTGTTTTTTTGTATTTTGCGGATTGAGTTCGTCCATTAAACTTCTCTGCTGCAAGATAAACCTGTACTTTACACATATAAAACAGTAATTTCTCAACTCTCTTGAGCCATTTTTTACTAAGTCCGGTATCAGTTATAAACCAACGGTATTCACTCCATTTTTTTATAGTGTTAGCGAATGAAAAATATTTGAGAGACGATAAGGGTTCATTATCTTTAATACTTCGACGAATATCATTATTGCATTTCCTTAAAAATTCAATGACCGTATCACCATCAAGCGTGTAATTTATTTTAGCAATTTTTTGCTCGCGTTTGCTCAACTGTCGAGAAATTTTTGCAGGGGCTTGAGCAAAAATAATCCCAGAAAATATGATAAATGCAAATATAAAAAAGATTTTATGCATAATTCAATTCCATTTTTTAGTCAATATATTGGAAACTTTTTATTGTGATTATTCCGTTGACACTATTATTACCCTTGATCATGATTTTTTGTTCACCAGTAATTTCATCACCATAAGCATCATCTTTCCATGTGTCTGTGTCAGAACCAGGCGCAACATCAAAATCTCCAATTTGGCAATCAACTGGTAAAGCGGCAGAACCATCTGCAGGAACTTTATAAACGGTAATCTCTGGAGATCCTATCGCACCACCGATATCATTGATAGTTTGTGACAAGACGATAATAGCAAAATCACCGCTTTGCGCGCCGACCTTAGTCAAGTTTATTATTTTACCAATTAATTCTTCCTGTGCCGCGTCCGTAAGTCCAGCAGAGAGAGAGATTGCAGGGCTAGGCTCTGTATTATCTGCTGAAAGAAGTATATTAGTAGCATTAGCAATTGACGCTCTGGTCAAATTTGTATAGGTTGAAACATCAGGACTTGCAAATTTAGCCTTTATTGCCGTTCTCATAGTAGTATATTCCGAAGAAGTAAGGACTATTGCTTTTCCTGTCGTTGTAGTATCTAAACCAGCCATTGACTTGAGAGTTATTGCACTGTCTGCATCACATCCAAGTTTAACTTTATAAAAAAGTGCGTTAAAAGTCGCGTCTTCTTGTGAACTCATATTTATTTTTTGTGGGCTTTCAGCTTTTGCAGTCATTTTCACCTGATCAAGGATATTGGCATCACCGGAAGCATAAGCACCACCGCCAGGGATATAGTCTTGACTGTTTATTTGAGCAGTAGTTATCTGGAATCCTTTACTTTTATCATAAACTTTAAGATTAAGAGTCTCCCATTTTGCACCGCGATGAATGAAGCCGAGTTCCCATGGAGATTCCATTGGAGCATTTCTGATATGCGCTGTAGAAAGATTACGATTAGCAGGGTCAAGTCCTATTTCTAAATCAGGTCCAGTTGAAGGAGCTTCGGTATTATCTCCGCCGCCATTATTAGTATTGTCAGCATTAGGCGCACCAGTATATGTTTCACTACTATTTGTGAAAGAAAATACCAGCGATGCATTATTTGTCAAAAGCGGAGTAAGAGGTTTCCAATCCGCATAGAACAAGTTTTGGCGGGGATCATTAGCCGCAAAACCATACCACATATATTGCGATACTCCACCTGCATTTAGATAAGCGGTAACAGGAGTCGCATAATTCTGAAGTAAATTTTTTGTGTAGTCGTAACCATCTGAGATATTAACTAAAGCAACTTTCGTAAAATTAATTTGTATAACTTCCAAATCAATTTGTCTGCTTCCTGTTATACCGGATTTTTCACCAGTTTTAAAAGGCAGAATACTATTAGCCATTATAAAATCAGAATATCCAACATTTGTCCATTGGCCTGAAAGAATGTTCATAGTACAGCTAAAGCTTTTTGCTGGAGCAGTAAAGGCGGTTGATCCAGCAATAGTTGTTTTAATTGTTACAGTTCCTTCAATAGCAACCGATAAATCTTGACTACAGCCGCTATCATATATATTAATTAATTCAATGCTTGGAGAAAGCAAAACACTTGCTCCCACTGTATAGCTACCAGTATCATCGACCTCATATTGTGCTACCTTGAACCTCATTCCAACTTTATTAATATATGGCGTTTTTTCATTACCTGTATAAGTGGGATGGACATAACCGACCGGGCTTGGAAGCGTTGACCATGTACTAGGATCAACATCCGAAGTCGGTCTGGAGTCAGTATCAGAATAATCTTTTAAATTCGCGGCAATCTGGTAACGGCGGGCAGCAACATTAGGAAATGTACCGTTTAGAGCAGCATCTACTGTACCATCAGTTTTATATCCAAAAGTAGCCAACCAAGGCAAACCTTTGGAATAGTTTGCAAGAGTAGCCGGGACACTAAAGTCATCAAGTGAGTCATTACCATCCCACTCGTTCATTTTTATATCGGGAACACCATCACCATCAGAATCAAGTAATATAACGTTTTTTATAAAAGTTAAATCATCGGCATTTGTTGTTGAAGTACTCCAATCAGCCCTTGTAAGATCGAAGCGATTATAAATTTCAGTAGAACCAATCTTTTTATCACCATCCAAATCAACCCAGAATGCTTCTTCGTCTTTAACGGTAGTGAGAGTTAGTTTGCTTTCAAATTCTGTTTTATCAGCAGCCGGAGTAACACCAACTGTTGAAAAAAGTTTATTGAAGCTTGTCCAGATTCCAGTGTATAAGCCGTTGGTGAAGCCTAGATTAGAATCAGTAGTATCTCCTTTCCTGTTAAGTTTTTCTGAGATTGTAGAGATATTCGTAGTAACTGCCGGTATTGCACCGCGAACATTGATTTCAGACACATATTTACCAATTCTGGTTTCCGTATCATCTTTTTCATCATGCTTAGGATAAGGGCAAGAAGCAGAAAGAGTCGCAGAAACCGCGCGGTCATCAACTAATGAATCCAGAGGGATTTTATCTTCAGGAACAACAATAAAAGCGGTTCTGCCAACAATTTTGCCTTCAGCATTTTTTACATAAGTCCATTGAACTTCCTTGACTGCCTGATCGCTAAGATTTGAATCATTAGGATTAGCAAAATCAAATACTAGCACATCGCCATAAGGCAATTTATCTTTTAGCATATCTGTATCTGTAATAGCAGGAGTAGTGGTCGTATGTGAATACAACATGCCGTTAGCATCAAAAGTAGCTTGTCCCTCTTTCATTAGGAGCAGGACTTGTTTTAATTGAGCCTGTCCCATAAGACCGGAAGAACTTGAACTTGCGCTGTTATAGGCGGCTTTCTGCTCAAACATTGAGTCAAGCGCGAATGACATAGCCAGCATAAGTAACAATGATAACATAATAAGAGTAAAAAGAAGAGCAATCCCTTTTTCATTCTTTTTTGCCAATTGTAAATTTAACCTTGTCATAGCTTTACCTATTTTAGCGTTTTCCCAAATATATCACTTTCGAAAAAGTACGTAATTTCTGTTTTAAAATTTTTATTTGTTTTTTTGCATCTTTCTTTTCTGAACTGGAACCATTTACGGCAGCATAAATATTATACGCCAGTTTTTTCAAATCTTTAGGGTCCATTAACTTCATGTCAATTCTTATCGCAACAGGTGCCGGAGTGCCAGTAACTAAATTATAACCATAGCTAGATGTAAGGGTATCATTAGGGTCTCTTCCCCCATAACTCATAGGATTAAGTAACAAAAGCCCAGTACCCCAAGTATAGCAGGAGAATCTGAGCGAATAAACTCCCGTAATAATTGTCGCAAAATTATTATTCACCGCGTTAAATGTACCAGTATTAAATAGATCTACTCTGGCAGTAGGATCATTAAAACTTTTATATGGATAGCTAGCAAAATCATATCTTGTATTAGAAACAAGTGGATTCGAACTTGTATATTCTTCCATGCAACTACGTACTAACTTACCGCCTTTCACGTCATTAACGGATGTCGGACTTGCAGTTTCATAATAAACAGGTATAAATTTATATCTAATCTCACAAATATCAGAGCCCTCATCTATTCCTTTTAAATCAGTAGTTGCAATAAAATTAAGTGCTGTCAAATATGGATTTTTATCATTTGTTCCTCCAACCTGTTCGGGAAGATCTTTATTATCTAAAAAATAAGCTTTAAGAGCGACTGGTCTCTTTACTCCGCCTAGATAATAATCATCTATATCCATCCATTGATGCCAGAAAGGATAAGTTCCAGTATCAACCTCATTATCATATAGCATTGACTGGATTTCTCTGCTCATTACATTCATCGCGACGCGAGCGTCGGCGTACATCATATTTCTTTTTGATGCCGCATTCCACACTTTCTGAGCAGAATTAAAAAATTGCATCATGATAGTCATCATAATCACAAATATACTCATCGCCACCATTACCTCAATAATAGTGTAATAACGAATAAAATGTTTTTTTACAATTGACATTTACAGCTCCCTTTTTTTCGTGCTATGTATTACGTGTTATGTGCTACAATTTTAAAAAATTCTTTTTCTCTTTTTCGTAATCCGTAGCACATAACACGCAACACGATCCTTTAAGGTTTATTAATTACGACTTGATAATAGCGTTTCTTGCGATCCTTATATGGTAATTCCAATGGCCAGCTAAGTTCAACATTAACCTTGCCAGAATATTTATAAGCTTTCGTCGGATCAGCAATATCTGCATCTGTAGGCCAATTTGACCATGTTGTACCATCAGATTCCAAACGTTTAATTTGAACAGTATCCTTCCACACCAGCGCCATTGCGGAATAGTCAATTGGATGATTGCCGTCTTTTTGTGTACAATTAGGACCTTGAACAATAAAATATATACGACGACGTAAATTAGCTGTACTTGTTTCAGGAATAAATATAGCCCAGCCAGGAGCTACTCTTTCGAAATTACTGTTAGAATCAGTATTATTTACACTGAGGTCGTATGGGTTCAAATTAAGATCTTGCTTTCTGTATTCATCAAGAAAATTTTCTGACAAGGTATCAATATTAACATTTGAACTATCCAGGTTTATAGTGGTTACGCCTGCGTTATCTGTAAAAATATCTAAAGTTTTATTGTTACTGTTATCATTGTCAGGGTTGCTGGCATTATTATCATCATAAATAGGCAGATCTGAGCTTATGTCATCATCAAGATCAAAGGTATAATCATAATTAATTGTAGGATCGGCCGGTGGTGAAGTTTCCCCCATCACTCTCATATATGTGATCATTTGGTCCGCAACATTCGCACTGCTGTTTTCGGCAACAGCCTGGCGTGAAGCTTTAAGTCCTACCGGGAACAGACCTAAAACAGTGGTCATACCTACGGCAATAACCCCCAAGGCTAAAAGGACTTCAATCATATTGAAATAATGTATCTTCCTAATCATCAATGGTTTCTCCCCCAAGACAGAATCTTGATCTTCCAGTAAAACCGTTTATGACGATTTTCCAACCCTTATTTTCATTTTCAGTTCCCTGCCAGTAAAAAGCGTTCTCAGTCACACCAGGTTCCTGATAAGGAATATATGCGGCTCGAAAAATCCTTATAACCACACCCTCAATACTGGTATTAACCAAAGCGCCAGATGGCTTAAAAATTAAAGCTGTTGATTTCACTAAGTTATTATTAGAATCGTCAGGATCAATATTAGGATTAGGATGAGTAGGATCAGGAATATTAATAACCTGAATCGGAACACTTGTATCTCCACCTCCGTCCTTGGTAATAAACGCTACAGTTTTTTTAGGGAGTGTCTGCCATTCATAACCATCCACCCAACGCTCAAAATTATAAATATAATCATCCGTTCTACCATCACCGTCTTCATCTTCGGAATCTATTTTTTTTTCTACATAGCACAAACGATTCTTCACAAAACAAGAGCTGTATTTATTTGTCCAAAGTTCACTCGTGTCTTTAGCAGTATTCTCTGATACGGGGCTTCCCGTAAAACTATTCGTATTAACTCCATCAAAGTCTGGCACAAGTAAAGCAACGTATCGGTTCTTTGAGACGGCAAATGATTGCGCTAATGAAACTTTGCCGGCAAGAGTTCTGACCGCTCCGGTCGCACCTTGGCGAGCTAAAGCACCTTTAATTCCAGTGACCGTCATACCAGTCAGCAATCCGGCTATAACCAAGACAACCAGCAATTCAACAATAGTATAATGATGCTTGATAATTCTTTTATTATTTTTAAATATCATTTAAACACCTCACAAGTTAACATATATATCATCTTCGGTATCCGTAGCAGGATCGCTTGCAAATTTACGATCAGGCCCGGCAGAATATAAATCAAAACTGGTTTTATTAATCAGTCCGGGAGAACGATATTTTATCGCCCCGAAACTATCTATTGTAGTAGGACCGACAAGAGTAACTGGAGTTTTTAACGGCGCTGTCCAGCCGTCTTTGACATAGTAATAAGTACATCCTCCAGAACTGTGTTTGTATGACTGATCTGCTTGAATTGTAGCATAGTCAACAAAATTATTCATGTTCCTGAGCACCTTATGCTCGTCCCCTGCGAGACTAGAACCGTCTTTTGAATTGGTATCAAGTTTGAATGGCACTGCAACATTAGTCGCCATCGGATAATATCCTTTATCATTTTTGTATGATTCGATAGCAATTTTTAATTTGGCAAGAATAGCTTCGGTTTGAGATTTGGCCAGCCAGCGTCGACCAACCTTATAACCTCCTGCACCAACGCCGATAAGAATGGCAATGATCGCCATGACCACCAGCATTTCAACGAGAGTGTAAGGATGAAGTGTAAAATTACCTTTATGGTTAAATCTTTTTCTCACACAATACCTCCCAATGATATTCAATAATGACATGCCGCCAAATAAGTAACTAAAACAACACGTCCAATACTAACTAATAATTATTATATATATCTATCTAATATAAGTATACCACCATTTTGTCTAAATTACAAGTAAAACCATCTAATATCTGACATATCTTAACACTAATTTCTAGCAAGCTTCACAGTGAAACACATAAGATGTTTATTATTATAAACTTAACACATAGATTTGCCATGCTTAAACAATCAAAAATATACGCATTTAAAAGGCATTATTTCTAAGCAAAATACTTTACGATATAAAACTATTTTTTTTGTTTTTTGCTTATTTTTATTGCTTTGTACTAAAGAACTGCTAACTTACCCAAGATAGGCGGTTGCAATTGAGAGCCCGCAGCAGATTTTAATTTTTGTGCAGTATTCTTAGTTTTGATCTGATTTCCATACTCCGTGAGGGGTTATGCTTAATTTTACTCAAAAAAAGAAATTTGTCTTAGTTAAATTCGTGTTTGCCTAAACTTCTGCAAGCGTCTGTAGAGCATATACTTTAAATAGAGGGTATTGCTTTATCGAAATCAATTATTCACTAATGACACGGAGGGTACAATGGGAAAAGAAGCCACGAAGAAGTCTCCAAAAAAAAATCAAAAAGCCGCTGAATCGTCATCCTCATCTGCTGAACTGACAGCCAGGATCGACCAACTCGAAAAAATGTTAATTCATACCCGCAAAAAAAGAATTGGTCAAAGTATTGCTGTATGGAGCTGTACATTAGTAATCGTCGCCGTTTGCGCATGGTTCCTGCTGACCTTTACTAATCTCATCAATGATTATGACACCAAACTCTTAGTTAAAGAATTACAAAAAAATTCAAACATTGTTCTTGACTCCGATGAATTAAAAAACATGCTTATAGATGCCAAGCAAACATTTTCTCCAGCCTACATGAAAGCATTAAAAGAAGAATTAAGCAACGATGCTCCTGCACTACGTACTGAAGCTGAAGCTGAATTAAAAAAATTAAAAAAGCTTATCGTTGAAAAAATCAAAGATAAATTTATAGCTCAAATCGATAAAGATTTTAGAAAAGTTGAAAAGGATCTATTAAAACGCTACCCTGATTTGGACTCCTCTCAACTAAACGAAGCTTATGAAAAAGCTGCTGTTCTGTTTACTGAAAAACTCACTGTCTCTCTTAATAATAACGTCGACATGGCTATCAACAAACTATCCGGGCTTGATGAAACATTCCGCCAATTCAAAAAAGACTCTGCTTACAAAGCTTTGAATACAAAATCTATCAAAGAAGTAGAAAGCTTACTTGTTGAATCAATGCTTGAATTATGGATATACAAATTGAATCCTGAAAAAGGAGCAAAATTAGCAGAAGTGAAAGCCAAAAAATTAGCAAAGGGAAATAAATAATCATGGATAAAAATCTAACAAAAAAAATGGAAAGTTTATTAGCCCGCGTAGAGCAGGAAGAGAAAAGAGCATCTTCATCTTTTATTGTATCGATGATTTGCAGAATTCTTGTTACAGCCCTGCTTGTCACTTCTTTGACATATATCGCATTGGAATTCAAAAATATGTCTCAACCGAAAGATGTAGCTATTGCAATAAACCAGCTAGTTCTTAGCAAAATCCCAAGCGCGCATTCTCAGCTAAAAAAAGAAATGCCAAATTTGGCAGGAACCTTGGCTAGAACTACTGTTAAACAGCTTCATAAATTCATCCCTATGGCTGGCAATATACTTGAAACACAAATAGAACGTAGATTCTCTCAGATAATGGATCATTACAAAGTTCAACGCGAACAAATAATAAGAAATATCTGTTCTAAAGTCATTGACAAAATCAAGAAGAACAAAGACCTTGTCAAGGATGAAACGTTGGCAAGCGTTTTAGCAATACAACTCGCAGAAGAGTGCGACCGTGAAGCTAAAAATATTATCAATAATGCTTTCTTCAAAGAAATTGACAAACTACAGACAAAAGTAGAACGCTTACGTTCAACACCAAACAATATAATGACTCGTTCACAAGCTGCTAAAAAACATTTGATCGTATGCTGGATTTATCTGCTGGACAGCAAAGGTATTGATCAAAAAAGCATCATCGGCAACACCGCTTCATTATTAGGCGGAGCCGCTGAAAATTTCATTTCCACACAAAACTAATATCTACAATAAAAAAGCCGGAGAAAATTCTCCGGCTTTTTTTTGCCCTATATACTAAGCTTTCAACAGGGATTCAACCTCTGTATTTTTATATACACTTTGCATAAATTCATTACGCCATCCTTCATAGATACGAGATTTTCTATTCTCCGAATCCAAAAGCATAGTCAATTCTTTACGAGAGCAGATCAAAGCCGGATCAATATTAAACGAAATAGCGATTTGCTCAATCACTTCAAAAATTTTCCTAGCTGTCTTTTTCTGTTGCAAACGTAAAATTGCTGTTGGTTGAAGCTCAAGCGGAGTATTCATGCCTTTCTCCACACACTTAATCAAATCTTCACCATACATTTTTATAGCATTAGGAGAAAGACGATCAATTCTCTTTAAATCTCCAAGCGAACGCGGACATTTAAAGGATAAAGCAAGTAAAATGTTATTGTGAATAACGTGTCCGCGCGGACGATCTTTGCTTCGAGCCTGCTTTTCGCGCCACGCTGCCAATTCACGCAAAACTGCTAATTTTGTGCCTTTCAACTGATCAATACCTTTAATCTTTTTGAAATACTCGTATGGATCTACTTCAGCATAAAGTGAAGCATTATCGTATATTTTCAATTCTTCCTTTAACCATAAAGCAGTATTTTGTTTTTCCGCACTGTCCATAATGTAATTCAGCAATTTTGTAGAATATTTCACGTCATCACAAGCGTATTCAAACATTTTGTCAGTCAGCGGGCGCATCAACCAGTTTGCTCTAGTCTCAGTCTTTGGCAAGCTCACATTTAGAGTTTTTTCTAGCAAGGCGCTCAATGACAAGATAGAAGTATCACTGCAAAAACCATAAGCAAGGCGAGTATCAAATATATTTTTAGGTTCTGCTCCGGTAGCGGTTTTCAAAATCGTCAAATCTTGTTGAGCATCATGCAGGATTTTAATAACTGACGGCTCAGAAATCAATTCACCCAAAGACGATAGATCCTTAATCGCGACAGGGTCGATTAAATAACATTCTTCTTCTATAGACAACTGTATCAAACCAAGTTGAGGATAGAAAGTCCGTTCCCACACAAATTCAGTATCAATTCCAACTGCCGGGGACTGTAATGCCCTTGATATTAATTCTTTTAATTCACATTCTGTTTTTATTAACATATTTTTCCTTTTTTTTATTCTCCATAATATACTGTTATTTTACTAATTTTTCAATTATTTCAACTATCTTCTTTTATATTTTGCAAAAAGGAGCTATTGTTCTTTTTAATATAATAATAAACAGGCAATTAAAATGATAATTAAAACATCTGATTTCATAACCGGAGCTGTTGACAAAAAACAATTTCCAATAGACAATCTCCCAGAAATAGCTTTCGTTGGACGATCGAATGTAGGGAAATCATCGTTAATCAATAGCTTACTCAATCGTAAAGCTTTAGCAAGAATTGGGAACACCCCTGGAAAAACCCGAGAAATTAACTTTTTCCTTATAAATGAAGCATTCCGCTTTGTTGACCTACCTGGGTTCGGCTTCGCAAAAGTTTCCAAAAAAGAAAAAGCAAGATGGCGCCAATATATCGAATCATATTTGTGTTCCAATCGTAATATAAAAGCCATAGTTCACGTTGTTGATGCACGTCATCCCGGTCTAGAAAATGATTTAGTAATGGCTGATTTCTTAAACAACAACGAATTACTGAGTTGCATTGTCGCTAACAAAGTTGACAAATTAAAGCAAAAAGAAATACCAAAATCAATAAAACAAATAAGTGAAATCTTTGGTAAAGAGCCAATTCTCTATTCCACGCTAAAAAATCGTGGACAAGCAGAATTATGGGCAAACCTAGACCGCTGGTTGTAAATCTCAATGGAAATACATTATGGATATTTTCTTTTTTGAAGCATTTGAGGAAGAGCAAGCTGCGTTAAAAAAATATAACGCTGACAAATTTAGTGCAGACTACACATGGAAAACTATCCAAGAATATGGCGTGAGCGAACCGCCTGCAGAAATCATTTCTGTTAGAACTCAATCTAAAACACCTATTGAATGGGCAGGAAAGATTAAAGCAATCCTGACTCGGAGTACAGGTTTTGACCACTTGACCGCTTATCAACAGGAAACTGGCGTGTCAAAGCTCAAATGCGGATATCTACCGCTTTACTGCAATCGTGCGGTAGCCGAACAAGCTCTTACTTTATGGATGGCACTCCTGCGGAAACTACCGCGCCAAGTCAGCCATTTTCAAAGTTTCAAACGCGACGGAATAACTGGCAGAGAAACTTGCGGGCGCAATCTTTTAGTAGTTGGAGTCGGTAATATCGGCAGCGAAGTTGTTAAGATCGGACAGGGCTTAGGCATGAATGTACAAGCCGTTGATCCTCAAGAAAAATTTGATTTTGTCAATTATACCACTTACGAGACTGCTGCACCGCAAGCGGATATTATTGTCGCGGCAATGGATCTGAACCCCAGTAGCGAAGCATTTTTTGACTACAAAAAACTTAAACAAGCCAAAAGCGGTGCTATTTTCATAAACATTGCCCGTGGCGAACTTTCTCCACTTGACGGATTATTAAAATTACTCGAAGAAAATCATCTTAGTGCTCTCGGCATGGATGTTTACGAAAATGAAAAATTAATAGGTCCGGCAATGCGCGGCGAAATATCCGCTGATACTCCACAACTGCAAGCCTTAAAGAAACTTGCCCAGCTCGACAATGTAATTTTCACTCCACATAACGCCTTCAACACAGCAGAAGCTGTCGAAAAGAAAAGCGAACAATCCATCCAGCAATTAGCTGAATTCAAAAAAACTGGCAACTTCCTCTGGAATGTCTAAGGCAAAAAAAATACCGCTTCTGATTCGTGAGAATCTAAAGCGGTATTTTGTATTAAAGAAATATTATTTCTTTTCGAAAAGTGAACGGATTTGAGCACCAACTATTTCAACTGGGTGACTTCCGAGTTCTTCACGTTTCCTGAGGAGAGTTGGAGCGCCATTACGGGCTTCAGCCATCCACTCTTTCGCGAATTTACCACTTTCGATATCTTTCAAAGACTCTTCCATGCGTGTTTTCACGTCTGGAGTAATAATTCTAGGACCATTAACGTATTCACCCCATTCAGCAGTATTAGAAATAACTGCGTTCATTTTCTGGATGCCGCCTTCGAAGATTAGGTCAACGATAAGTTTTACTTCATGTACGCACTCAAAGTAAGCCATTTCTGGTGGATAACCAGCTTCTGTCAATACTTCAAAACCGTATTTCATTAAGTCTACTAAACCACCGCAGAGAACGTTCTGTTCACCAAAGAGGTCTTCATAAGTTTCTTGTTCAAAAGTACATTCCAGAACACCCGCGCGAGTGAAACCCATAGCTTTAGCCATTGCCAAAGCAAGATCACGAGCATCGCCACTGGCGTCTTGATGAACAGCAACCAAACCGGGAACTCCAAAACCTTCTAAGAAAGCTTTACGCTCTTCTGTAGCCGGGCTTTTAGGGGCAACCATGATTACGTTAATATCTGCGGCAGGAACGATTTCTTTATAAATGATGTTGAAACCATGAGAACAGGAAAAAGTTTTTCCAGCAACCATTGAAGGTTCAATTTCTTTTTTGTAAACCGGTGCGTGGAATTCATCTGGAAGAAGAATGTGAATGATGTCAGCTTTTGCAGCAGCAGAAGCGATATCCATTACTTCAAAACCTTCTTCAATAGCTTTATCATAAGAAGCGTCTTTGATAGAAC
>Ga0307988_1000424_pt1 | contig 29935 bp, 22 predicted proteins | sample EllFjometagen183_FD_203166 | JGI IMG/M metagenome (GOLD analysis project Ga0307988, IMG submission 203166) | Marine microbial communities from Ellis Fjord, Antarctic Ocean - #183 | ecosystem: Environmental > Aquatic > Marine > Unclassified | place: Southern Ocean | collected 2014-10-08 | reverse complement strand
TCATCCTTATCCTTATAGCGTTTTTCGATTGACACGGAAAAAGTTTCCTTGTCGTTTTTACCTTGAGACTTCCAGACCGAAGCCTGAACCGCACCTGCCGAGAATTTCTTTACTGGCTGCATTTTACAGGAATCCTCGCTAACATCAAGTCGATAGGATTCAAAACATTCCGTATCAATTTTTTGGATAATTATTTTATAGTCGCCATTTGTTATAAGCCCGGAGTCTGCAAAAAAATTATTTAAATCTTCACATGCGGTTTCCAAACGATGTTCAGGGTCAGGAAAATCATTTTTTATACTTACACCCTGACTTAAATCAGCTTCATTAGAATTAATGGAGCTACGCGTCCAATTGAAATGAAAGTTTACAGGCTCAGAAAGTTCTTTTATAAACTTCCAGTCTTTTTGATTTGGTTGCTGAGGCTCATGTAAATGATTCATACTATTAGATATTCCTTATCAGACAATTCTCATGCTTTCACATGCACTGCTGTTGATGTGTGTGCGTTATTTTTTTAGCGTGAAAGTAATCGGCTCTCCGGTTGGTTTCTCAGGAAGGATTTTATAAATAGATTGTAACTTGTTGAGAATTTCTTGTGGTAGTGCGCCTTTGTTGGCGCTTTCCACATTGCCTTCCAATTCTTTAATGTTTCTGACACCGGTTAATACTGTACTGACAATTGGATTAGATAAAAGGAAACGTATTGAAAGTTCAGGTAAAGATATTTTCATGTCGTTTACTAATTCATAAAGTTCAAGGAATTGTTTCCTGCGTATGGGTTTGAGTTCCGGGATTGGTTTTTCTATAACATCTTTCTGGTAGATTTTTGCCAGTAGCCCCTGGTGGAGCGGTGAACCGCAAACAATCCCCATGTTGTGTTTTTGTGCATTAGCTAAAATGCCTTTTTCCGCATCCCTCCACAACAAGTCATAGTTAAATGCAGTTAAAACAGCATCAAAATTACCAGTATCCATAATTCGGGGCATTTCATCACTAGTTGTTCCGCCAAGACCTATAAAATTTGTAATACCTTTAGCTTTGGCTTCAGCCAGAACATCCATGACTGTACCAGTATAATGTTTGGTATCATCCCACCAGTCAATATAGTTAGGGTCACGCCAGCGATCTGGTTCGTGGATCATCAAAATATCCACTGAATCACGTCGCAGATTTTTCATACTCCGAGCAAGAGCATCACGGAGAAAATCAGCACTTTTCGGGTTGAATGGTTCTGGATTGTAGCCAATTTTGGTGCTGATAATAAAGTCTTCATCCATTTGAGATAAAGCTTCACCCAGAACGCTTTCGCTATCACGATATCTGGGAGCTGTATCAATATAGTTAATGCCAAGCTTCTGAGCGTGTTTAATGACATCAATCGCGGCGGCACGTTCAGCGCCAAATGAGCTGATGAACAGACCGCCGAGAGAAAGTTCAGATACCTTTAGACCGGTTCGCCCTAAAATGCGTTTCTTCAACATTCAACAACCCTTTATTTATGAAAATCTTCTTCAAGTTCTTGTTCGAATTCTTTAACTTCATCTTTGAATTCTTTTTTATCCGCAGATTGTTCTCCAAGATTATGATGATCGACTACCATGCCATCATCAAGGACATCTCGTTTAGCGGTTTTGAGAGTGTGGAACATATCCTTAATATCATACATCCCGCCGATGAAGAACCAGATAGTAGTTCCTATACCAATAACAAGAGTTATGCCGACTTTCCATGCCCAAAATGTTGCCCATTGACTATCTGTTACAGCATAGACAAGATTATAGCATGAACCTATAACAAAAATGAAAAACCAGACGACTGTCCAACTCAAACTGGAATAATAAATAAGTTTATCACTTTTGCTAAACTCGGCAGAAGGAAGAATTGCTTTTAGTCCAGTAGGTGGCTTCTTGATTTCTTGCGCATGTTCTCCTTGAATTGCGTATTCCCCACGATGCAGGAGTTTATCCATATTGAATGTCGGACGTTTTTTCACCAAGCTGTCTATTAAAGAAAATGCAATATATACCGATAAGGACATTATTATTGAAGAGAAATAAATCCATTGACTGTTGATTGGGAAAGATTTCGGTTCAACCTTCCAGTTTATTCCTTTAACATTATCAGATATAAACTCAATCACATAGGTAAACCCACGAAGCATAGAAGGTGCGTCAAGCTCCATCCATGGATAGATGTATCCTGCCCAAGTTTGTCTTAACATCATACCACCTACCGCCATGACAGAACCAACTATCAAAGCTGCCCAGGCACCGCTGGTAGAACCTCGTTTCCAATACAATCCACCGACGATACAAGCCCCCGCACCACCCAGAAAAATTGCTCCGGTGATTGAGAAGAACATTAAAATATATTCATTCTGTTTAAACAACATACTGAAACAGAAAATAAATATTGCCACAAAAAGAACAGAAAAACGCAGCAGCCAGATATGTTGTTTAGGAGAAAAAGGTTTTTTCCTGAAAGGCAGAATCACATCTTGAACGAATATACTTCCCCATGAATGCAAATAGGTGTCGTGAGTTGAAATAAACGCTGCCAGCATGACTGCACAGAATAAACCGAGTAAGCCAACAGGGAACATCTTCGATAAGACTACCGACACTGTCATTTGTTTTTGTATGGTTGGATTATCTATGCCGTCAAGAACTAGTTGTGCTTGAGCTGCTATAGGTGCAAATGAAGGATTGTTCATTACTACATAAGCGACAATAGGAAGCATTAAAAGCAGAAGCATGAGTACTAGACCGCGCCATTCACCAAGTATTCCACCCATTCTGGCTTCATGCGCGTTTTTAGCTGAACAGGCATAACCTTGAGATCCTTGCCAGGCCATACGACCATAAACCAGTCCAATTGCTCCTATCAAGAAATAGAAGAAGTTGAAATCTCTAAGTTTGCTTGTCTTAAAGGGATGAAGCATAGATTCACCAACTGGAGCATTTTGCAGAGTTTCAATCAAAACTGACCAGTCAAATTGATAAAGAATATATACGAGGATAAATAATAAGACAATATTGGTAAACATTCCCTGTAAGAAGTCAGTAACCATAACCGCAATCTGCCCTCCAAGGAAAACAAAAAACAGAGAAACGCTTATTAGGATAAGCATTACAAAGGCATAACTTGATATACCTAAGTATGGGACATATTCCGGCAAACCGCAATAGTAAACAAAAAATCTTGAACCAACTGCGGGAAATATTCCAAAGTTAATAATTCCAGAAGTCCACCCTAGTATTCCCGCGAAAACACGAAAAGATTTGCTATAACGTACTTCAAAAAATTGAGCAAGAGTAAACACCCTGGTTTCACGGTAACGGTAACTTACCCAACCGGAAAGAACCATTATCAACATGACAGGAGTCATCATTAACGCCCACCATGTAGCGGAAAAACCAGCAGCATAATACATTTCGAACATCGCTATGATTGAAATCGCACCTATTCCAGACATCCCACTTGAAATAGATAATAAGTACCTGCGTGCGCAACGGTTTGCAGACAGAAAGTCAGAAACGCTCTCTGTGTATTTTTTAGTGTAAATTGCTACCCAAATAATACTTACAAGTAATGCTCCAACAATTATCCAATCAATAAAATGCATATTACTCCTCTAGTTTATATTAATTTTCTATGATAATTTTAGCCATAATCTTTTTGGCGGCAAACAGTAAATTTGTGGCAACAATACCATTGTCAGGAACCAAATGATAATCATGTAGACCATGACCAGTTAGCACATAAACTCCATGTCCACCAAAAGCTTTGCCAAATTCCATATCTGACAGATGATCTCCAATCATGTAAGATTGAGATAAATCCAGACCATAACGCAAAGCTGCCTGTTCCGCAAAAAAGGGTCGTGGTTTTCTACATTCACAATCTGCGTCTATTGCATGCGGACAGATATAACAGTCTTTAATATCAATACCATCCGCGGCAAGAGTATCTATAATAAATTTGTTGACTTGCTCAACCTCATCCAAAGTTAAAATGTTGTTTGCAATACCACATTGATTGGTTACAATAAACAAATCGAACTCCTTTTGGAGAATGCGTAAAGCTTCTACTGTAAATGTGTATAGTGAAACTTTCGAAGAATGCTTTAAAAAGCCATTATCTTTAATTAAAGTCCCATCCCGATCAAGAAAAATCGCACGTCTCACAATATGTTTCCTTTTTTTACCTACTTAACACTACTCATTATATTAATTTTTATGATAATTTTAGCCAGCCAAAATCAGAAGGGGAGTCATTTTGCTGCAGAATGCGGTGCATCATGGGATGATATCCTCCCCAAGTTTGTGCAGCATAAGAGTTTGCTTCCGTGTCAGGAATGATTCTTTTTATATTAACTCTAATTGGTCTTTTCGGAGCTTGATTGAATCCCATAACATCCCATGGTATACAAAATAATATGCTCCAGTTTTTATCATTCTTTGATACTTCAACTGACCACTGATAATCTTTCGCTTTTTCCTGTTGGACGTATAAAGTATCGCCACCAGCGCTGGCGGCAAATTTCTGTGGTGACCAAAGACGTTGTTTTTCAATAACTAATTCAACGCAGTCAGCCATTTGATAATCTGGAAGTTCCCAATGTGGTTCTAAAGAAGACATATCAGTATCATCGCATTGCACTTTTACATACAAGGTCTTTTGTGTATAACAACTTTGCCATTTAGTGGTCTTAGATTTCAATAATTCCGGTTTTTCAGTTTTAAGAAAAAATATCTCTTCACAGTTTTGAGAAACAATTGTATCCCACAGGACATCATCAATTGATGGTGCTTTTTCAAGTGCTAAACTATGATAAGATCTACTGGCTGGATCTTTGCCAATATATTCAGGGAAGGGCTCTTCCCCAGCTTCTATTTTGGCTTTAACCAAAGGGAATTCTTCAGTCAGAAGATTTTCTAACTGTTCCTGACGCCATTTCAATTTTGAGGGGAAATATATATGACATTCTGAATCAGCTTGAAACCCGAGACGGCTGTCATTTTCAGATAATTTATGATGGTTTTTAGTATTGCTAATTTCTTCTTTAACAATATCTTTAAGTTTTTTAAATAATTTTCTTTTTTTCTCAAAAGAACGACACCAGGCCATTTCTTCACGCAGATAATAAAAAGTCAAAATATTATATGCAGAGCGAATTTGGATACCAACCGCATTTGCTACACCAATATCTTTTTGTCTGTCATCTTCATTACTAAAATCATCGGCAATATTATTTAATAGTTTTAATCCTTTATCCCAATAAAAAGTCATCTTTCCACATAATTCTATAGCTTCTTTCAGGGTGAATTCATCCATCAAACATTCGCCTATACGGTCTCCGCAAGGTGGTCTGTTAGCCCTGAAAGGTGGATATAATTCTTTGTCTTGAGGCTGTAAAAACAATGGCCAGACAATGCCGGCATTCATAGGAGAGTAATATGAAAAAACTCTGGCATAAGGATAATTTTCATAAGCTTTCTGAAACAATTTCCAAGCCATAGCAATATCTTTTGCATGTTCTCTCCAATCAATTGCCGCTAATTTCAAGAGAAATTCTTTTTCATTTCCGGGGAATGGCTCAACAGTAAGCATGCCAGCCGCTTGAGTCATAACTGAGGGACAACTGCCTATCAGCCAATTCTGCATTACTGTACTGACTTTTAGTTCTCGCATTGCTTTATACTTTTTATATAAAATTCCTGGCACCGGTACAAATGGAACCGTTGCAAGTTCATAAGAGCATGATGTTTGAATTTTCGCACCAAATCTAGTGTTGCTTTTTATTGCGGCATTAGCGCAATCTTTGAATAATTGACTCGGTCCGGGATATGCCAGCCAGTAGTCGTCAAGTACTCGTTCTTTGTTTAGCTGTTCAACTCGTCCACGAGATTCAAAATTATGTATTAAAATAATATCATCCTTTATATATTTCACGGCTTCTACAGTATTTTCTTCACCCCATGCAAGATACTGACTGTATGGCCAGGCAATCAACTCAGCTTCAGGGTTAGCTTTTGTCATCGCATTTTTCATGATTGTCAAAACTTCACTAACAACTTCCGCCGGTTTACGTTTGCTGCAACGAGGACAATGATTTTCATAACCACCTATAATGTAACCGCTACAGCAATTTGTACCACGCTCGCCAACACACAGATTTATCAATCCCCCCAGCCCTGGGACTTGGGAAAATAAATAGTAAGTTGATTCGGCAATATATGCTTTACCTTTTTCTGAACTTGTACAGAAATAATATGCTCCACCTGAATGATTTCCTTTTAGTTCAGGGTGTGCATCAAGAATTTTCATAGGAATTCTTTCCCCAAAGCCACTAGGCTCCATGCAGAATATATATATACTAATACCGTATCGACCGCATTTTTCAACAATTTCGCGGAGTTTTTTTAGTCTTTTCTCTGAATCTTCTCCATACTCAGGAATTATTTTGCTTTTACATATTTCATTGAAATATCCAACCAGCCATAAACCATTAACTCCATGACGAGCCAAACGACTCAAATACGCATCAGGGAAATAATCGAAATCATCTACTAATTCATCACGATATTCAGGATTATTTGCTAGAATATCTTTGCAATTCGGCATTGCCATTAATTCATCTTTTGATAATGGCGGGCGTTTTTTAGGTCCGAAATAACAGCGAGATATACGAATTTTCACAAAAGGTTCACGACGAAACTTCTCTATTGATAAAAATGCACCTTCATTGCTAACTATTTGATCCATTAAAAAGTAAATTGCTCTTCTAGCTGCTTCAATATCTGCAATTCGTATTAAACTAACAGTTTTTTTGACATCAAGGACAAAGGTTTCCTTTGGCAGATTCTTATCGAATTCAAAACTTATTTCATGACCGCAATCACTTGGTATTTGTAAATCATCAAGGAAACGTAAAAAATCACAGTATGCCGTTTCAAGCAATTGCTCTGTATCATCAGAGCATTTACCCAGTTGAACACCTTGCAACAAGTCAAGCTGCCCCTTTCGACATTTTTTTTGTCGCTTCTGTTTAGCAGTGCGCGGGAATATTTTAAATTGATCCACAAATTTCCAATCAGACATTTTAGGAGGATCAGGAGTGATAGCAAGATTCTTCATTAGCAAGTTAAATTCCTATTTTGAATTCAGTTATGACTTCCATACTGATTGTCGAACACCAAATAATCAATTTATTTCCAGTCATCTGCAATTTCCTCAGCGATTTTGAAAACTCCGCCTCTGTTTTTTAACTCTTTCAATAATATATTGAATTCACGACAAGCAACGTCTCCACAGTTTTTAGTGATGAAGGGCAAGGGCGTTACGCTTGCTTCACCGTAGTCGATTGAGCCCTGCGGCATTGCATGGAATTCCCACGGATGGAAATAAAACGCCAAAATTGGACGAACTCCACGTTTATCAACATATTTAATAAAGCTGTCAACTTTTTCCAGCAGAGCTTTAGCAGATTCCGTGCGGAACAGCGGCCATTGGTCGCGGTCACGCTGATAAGGATCAGCGCTTTGCATACTGAGATCACAGAAATTTGGAATCTCAACTAATTTCATATCACCTTCTTCAACCCAATTTTCTTTTGACGGGTGATATGGATAATACAAATTTTGATAAAAATACAAAGGCAAAGTCGCATCGGCTTTATATCCGAGTTCTTCCAAAACATTAGTTACTTGTGTGCTTCCCCAGAGTCTTGGACAACGAAAACTCACTGGTTTAATACCAGATACTTTTTCAACAAGCCTAGTTGCTTCACGAATGCGCCCTTCGACTTCGAAAGGAAATACCGGCCAATTGTTTGGTAATGGAAAAATCGGATCTCCGAGAGTTTCATGTACTAAACTATGACAAGCAGTTTCGTGCCCGGCATCTCTGACTGACCTGACCTCTGCCGGATTGTTTTCGGCGGCATGTCCAGTCCAGAAATAAGTAGCTATAGCATCGTGTTTAGCCATTATTTCAAGTAAACGAGGAGTGCCATGACGGACACCCTCGTATTCGCTGGTAAAGGAACCGATGTCGGTTTCCATGTCGATTCCTAATAATATGTCAAATGATGTTTTCATTTTTATATACTTGTGTGTATTTTATCCATTTTAGGGCTGAACGGAACAGCACCATTTTCAGTAATTTCATAACCTGTTTCGATACGTACTCCGTCGAATTCAGGATGACCGAAGAAACTAATATCAACACATACTGTCATGCCAGGAACTAATACATCATCGCTACCGGGACCGAAGAATGGAGATTCCGCTTCGTGCAGACCGATAGTATGAACGAATGGACAGACGAGATATTTGCTAAAACCATGTTTTTCAAAGTAGGCTCTGGCTGGCGCATCGATTTCACGACCAGTCTTACCAACAATCAGCATATCTTTAGTCAAACGGAATGCTTCTTTTAGATGATTCATGCATTCTTGTTGTTTAGCGGTGTATTCGCCAGAAATCGGCAGTGCATCACCCATAACTCCAGCATAGCCATTGACTTTCGGCGCTAAACCGATCATTACCAGTTCGCCGTTTTCAACTTTCTTGGAACTAGCAGTAGGCACAACTGCATTAGAGCGTGCACCGCTGCCAACGATTGCGCTGAATCCGAAACCACTGGCTCCACGACTGCGAGCGGCATATTCACCTGCTGCTGCGATCTGAATTTCAGAATTTCCATCAACAGTAGCTTCTTTCATTGCGTCATAGCAAAAATCAGCTAATGCAAAACCAGCTTTGATCTGTTCAATTTCCCATTTGGATTTAACATATCTCAGGCTGACGAATTCATCAGTAATATCAACCATTTCAACGCCGGTAAAGCCATCTACGATACCTTGATAACATTCAGCAGGCATGCGTCCGGCTCCAACTAAACCAATACGTTTAATTTGACCAAGATTAGCATTTAATTCCGCAAAGAGCCCAGGAAAATCAATGATTGTAGCATTTGGATATTCTTCGTCTGGAACCATGAATACAGGGAAATTACGAGTTTCAGTGATGGTACTGTCGAGTTTTGCGAAAGGCTCGCTTTCAGGGCCACCAAGTAATAAGGGAGTACCTTCTCTAGGAACCAATACTGTACCGCTTTCAAACTGCGGACACCAGCCAGTCAAGTACCAGCCGTTACCAATATTGAATTCATCATAATAAACTAATGCTAAATCCAAGTTTTTTTCTTCCAGCATTTTACGAACTTTTGCGATTCTATTATCGCATTCCGATTGAATTAAGTAAGCCATTTTTTCTACCTTTATTTTTTTGTTTATTTTTTTGCGAAATCACTTTTTCTGAAAGTTTTTCCGTATAGTTTTAGTTTGATAGCCCACTTTGTTTTGACACCACCGATATATGGATATTTTTCATCCAGTCTAGCTAATAATTGTTTAACCAGTTCGAGAGTAGACATATTTTTACCAGGTAAAAATCCAACTATCAACTGTTCATTTTTCTTCATGCTGATAATTGCATTTTTCTTATTAGCTTTCGGCAACAATGCTTTTTGCGCTTTATCGCCAATAACAAAAACTGTTTTGGCTTGTTTTATTTTGGGACTGCCTGGAGATACAACAGGCAAACGCAATTTATTATTCCAGCGTTTAGTCATATCAGCTAAGCGCCGATCAGGGGTCCACTTGCGAGCAAGATAATAAGCATAATATATTTCCAAAAGTTTAACTGCATCTGGGTTTTTAGCCAGCTCTTCTGGAGAGACCACTATAAGCGCATTAACCTTGGTCTTTTTAACTAAGTCTATATCTTTGATGAATTTATCATTCGGGATAAATGTGAAACGTGGGGCTTTCTCAAAAATAACTTCTTTCTTAGATATATTCTTCTTTTTCCATCCAGTTTCAGCAACTTGTACTGTTGAAGGATTTTTAAGAAATTTATACTTAGCAATTTGAGCCTTACCCTGTATTTTTACCGATACAGATGCTTGAACAATACTGTTTTTAAGCGGATCTACAACAGCAACCTTTTTGAGAATCAGCGGGTCACGGTTCTTTAAGTTGAAATCAATAATAGTTACACCATCTTTTACTTGATTTCTTGTCAGTTTACCGCTAACATCTGCATAAACAGCGCCTGACGCTCCGAATTTACCAGTTAAAATCCGAGCTTTCCCGCGTGCTCCTTTAAGATCTGGAGCAGATAAAACGACATAACTTTCATCACCAGTTCCAAAACGGGATATCCAAATGTCCGCTTCCTGAGCAAAAGGATCTACAGGAGCTTTTTGTCCCTTAATATTAACATAAGTTGATGCACGCCATCCAGCGGCTACCATTTTTTTCAGAATAGGGTTATATTTTTTAATATCATAAAAGCCTTTAAAGTAAAAAACTGCTGGAATTATTCCAAATCTTAAACTTGTCAATATAGTATGATCAACAATTCCAGTAATTGCTTCATAGGCTTCTTCATCAGTAATAGTATCCCATTTTAATAATGAATCACAGCGAAAACCTTTCCAAAAATAATATGCTTTTTGACCAGCAATCATTCTACGTGGAGCGAGTAGATCAGCACGGTCGAATGGTGTCATTTCATGAATTGCCGCATCAGCATAAAACATTGGCAGCCAAGTATAAAATTCATTAATAACTGAAGCAGCTCTCCGTCCATCGGCTTTTGCTGGCAGTTTATGGGTATAATCCATATTATATGCTAGCCCAATACCTTCAGTAGCAAATACTTTCCCTTTTTTATCAAAGGCTTTCCCGGTCTCGTTTTTCAATAGTTTACCATAATATCTGGTATCACCAATAGCGCAGTCCAGCGCAAAACCGGCAATCGGGAACTCTTCCCATAGCTTTGACAGTTGCTTACGGAGATCATCACCTAGCCTTGAATGAAGGAACCATGCATATTGAGCTCCGTCTTCCTCAGCCCAGCCGTATGAAGGACCGGTTGCTTTTCCGTTTTTATCTATCCAGACTGTTTCAGGATAATATTTTTTAACCATGTCTGAATTGCAATATTGTTGAAGATAATAGAAATACATCGCAACATTTTTATTTCCAGAACTTATTCTTTCCTGATTGTAATCTCTCCAATCTTTGATAGAACCAGGGCGATCGCATTTTCCGCGAAGTGAACCAGCTTCTGATTTATAACCTTTAGATTTTTCCCAGAATTTTTCTCTAGGGTAATGATCTCCTGCTTTTTGATAACAGTTATAATACCATTCCCAGTTAAAGCCAAATCTTCTAGCCTCTTCCATCTGATATTCACGATTGTCTTCATTGGAAAAGAAGTATCCCCCCATTCCAAAAATACGAGTATCAGCGCCTTCTATTACGTTAAACCATTTTGGATATGATAAATATACTTGTTCGATAAATTCAGTATAATCATTTGCTTTAGCATTTTGGCTTATAAAATATATTTTATCTTTTTGTCCCGGATCTAAAGCCATATAAGAGTCGAAAACCAGCGTAGCTTTCCCGTTGATAATTTTGCATGAACGCTCAAATCTGCTTGACAAAGTCATTGGCGCATAACCGATTCCAGTCATTGAACCGTCTTTTACATAAGTAATTCCCGGGAAAATATATCTTGTAGTTGTAGGACGAAAAGTTTTTGATGTTTTTGCTTTTATCTTAAAACCATCCCAGAAAGCACCTCCTGCTTTACCAGATGGGATAGATAATCTAAAACAAAGCTTAACAGTCTTTTTGCTTTTATTTTCGACAAGGACGGTCCACTCTTTTACTTTTTTAACTTGACGTTCAGTCAGAGATATTTTTATATTCTTTCTGGAAATTTTCCCTTCTTTATTGAAGCTGTACTTTGCAGGCCATGGGGCAAGTCCCTTGCCCTGGAATTCAAGTACTGATAATTTAGGCGATGCCGCAACTGCTCCGGCAATGATTGTGATATATAATAGAATACTTGTAATTTTTTTCATTTTGCATCAACTCCTATTTTTTGATTTCCCACATTTTTATACTCTTAAACATTATTTTCGCATTGGTAAAATAAATACCAAAAGAAAGACGCAAGATTTCTGGTGCAAGCTGATTTTTACTTGGTTTAGTTTGAAAATCAAAAATGACATCACGCCATGATTTGTCTTCACTGCCGTTCATTAATTCTTTACGAATAAAACGAGGAACCAAAGGGTGACCTACAAATGAAGACAAGTATTTTCTGCGATCAAACATTACAGATTTATTATTTGCATCGTAACCATAGATCCAAATCAGTCCACGTCCCATTGTATGACTCAAACGTGCCTTGATTCGATACCATGTATTCTTTTTTACTTTGACTTTTTGGGTAATATAACCTGAATAATCAGGTCCAAGCGATTCCATGCTTAAGTAATTGCCGTCTTTTTGACGTACCCAGTCTATATTGAATACTTCTGGTGCCATCAGTGAAATCAACCAGTCTGCCGGGAAAATTTTGCCTGTTGAAAAATCTGAGTTCTTAATCAGATTCCCAGAAACAATTTTAACTTTGGCCGCCGCATTCACAAAACAGCACATGGCTATCAAGCAAACAACTAATATTACTTTTTTCATACATTACTCCTTTTTTTTTTATTTGGTTAGAGTTTATTGCTATATTAATAACTACTATAATTATTTTAATGTAATCATAAATGGTTGAGAAAATATAACCTCACCTTTATCATCAGATGCTTCTACACGAATAAATTGAGAGCCTGATTTTGGTATTGCAATGCTCCCAACATTACTCTTGACGGTTTTTAGTATCCGATTTTTGCCAATGAACTTGATATTCGCGACTATATTTGTTTTTGCCGAGAGAATACCATTACTTACTGTCAGGCTTTCGAATCGAAGACCCGAGCCCTTGAGGGCACCATAAAATTGGCCTTGCCTGTAGGCGCGTAGGCATTCTGACTCAGTCATATTGTTTACCAGCAAGATATTGCGTCCGAGGAAAGGTTCTTTCCGTTCATGAGAATGGTCTGGCACAAAAAAACCAAAACAGCGTCTACCAGTAGCTAGAATGGCATCCCACTCCTCTATACTCCACCCCGTCTTGCGTGTCACCTCAGCTGTATGATTAAAGACTTCAATACCCAGAACACGCTGCTTATCAAAGTCTAGCATATTGCAGAGCATATCATGTTTGAGTCCTGCCCAGCGGGGATGATTGATAATGATACCTCCACCATCTTTAAAAGCGAGTTGATTTAAAATCTTCCGAAAAGTATCCTGCCATGTAAGATTGGCACCAATCGGATAGCCGTGTTTTGGCAACTGATGTTGTCCGCCAACATCAAAGTTGCCGCTTGTAAACCTAGAGCCCAAACTGTTAATGTGTATCCGCCCTGAGATATTGAGCAAACTATGATGCTCAGCATTCGGAGAAATAATGACATCTTTTTGAAGACGGGGGAATATGGGGGCTCCCATAGTATAGGGAAATTTTGCCTGGAGTTTTTTTGGCAGTTCCTTAATCCAGCCAGTTTTAGGATCCATAATAATCTCGTTCCAATTTAAAGTTCCAGACGTAAACTTACCATTATGTAAAATTGGATGATTTTGTGCCACGAAGTACTGATGTACTTTTTCTTCAGGACTGCAGGGGGCGGAAGGATAATAGTTAGAAATCGCGAAATGACGAATTCCACCGTCATAGCCGACATCCAGTCGTCCTTGTGTTCGACAGTGATAATGTGACACAGATGGAACATGCTTAACTTCTTTCCATTCAACGTCTTCATAAGGAGATTGCACCTGCGTACCCTGTTTAATCTTAGATGGTGAAATAGCATTAACGCGTGGCTGATACATTAAGGCAAGGCTTGCTATAACAGCGATTACAACGAGCAATATCCTGTGTATGAAAATTTTCAAATAATTTTTATATTTTTGCAATTTCATTTTTTTATTTAATTAGTTTTAATACTAAATAAGCTTGTTTACCTGTCACAGAAACAGTAATTCCCTGTTCTGGCACTTTATCTTTTGTCAATAGTTCTATTGATGGAGTTTGTTCAACTACTTCAATTTTCATTCCGACAAAAGATTCCGGTAGTTTGATGATATCTTTACTCACAGCTTTATGATAATCAATATATAGACGTACTACTTCGCCTCGTTTATGCCAGTATACAGAAGAAGGATTTTTATAAATTTGCGGATTGAAATAGTTTTTATATCCACGACTGTGAAGACTTATTCCTGCTTTTAATACTCCAGCTTTATAATCAAGCGTTCTCGGATAGGTTTTATGTGATCCTGGGATAAACAACATCTCATTAACATTTTTAACTCTTTCCTCAGATTTCCCGATTCCAAAATCGTTAATAATTCCAAATGCATAAGCAACTTTACTAGCATTTTTCCCATTTTCATTTTTGCCTAAATATTGGATAAAACGATTCGGAGGATTTATTGGATCAATATTTTTATTGGCTGCTTTAAAGCTCAGCATCCCTTTTATTGGAACTGTAAAATCCTGAATTGAATTAAAATCATATTTAATTCCAGCATTTTCGAATGGCTTTGTTTTTGGAATATAATAACCAAGACTATCGTAATTGTTCAATTTGCTAATGTTCATACTCATAACAGGAGTGGAGAAATATGTCCGGAAGTCACGCTTAGGTATGATTTGATTATCAATAAGACATACTCCGCGAGGCTGAAATTGATATGTAGTCTTATCAGTCAATAAAGCATCGATTCCCGGCGCAATAAAATTTGCCTTTTTACCTGGATTTTTCTTAATATTTTCAAGTAATGAATCTGGAGCTACAATATCATATTCCTCAATAATATCTAAGTAATCACAAATTACCGCTTTGCCATCTTTGACTGGAGTTTTTCCGTCAATCAGGTATTGTTGCTTATTAATACGCAAGCCCGGGTGCATTTGCACCAAAACAGCACGTTTGATTTTTAGTTTTTTATTGCCACTCTGAGAAACAAAGTCTCCCGGCGCTATTCGACGGTTAAATTTCCAGATTCCATTTTGACCTTTATTTTCACCTAAAACCCAGATTTTGGAATCATTAACAATTTTGATAGGATAGTAAATATCGCCGCGACTGTCTTTCCATACAGTACCAATATCTTTTACTGTTAAGCCGTGTGCTGGAATCGTTAATTCCCGGGCATCACTACAACCATGATTAGCTCCGATATAAGTTGAAATTATTTTTTGAGGCGTCGAATCATCATGACAATAATGAATAATTTCTTTTTTTGTGTAGTTGACTCTAGTCAAAGGTGCTATTGCAGGAATCACTGCTACAGTGTAGTAGTTAACCTGTCGGTTTACGCCTTTATTCATGCATATAGAAATATCTTTGTCAGGAGAAAACCAGCTTCTAATATAAACTTTATCACCACGTTTTTGTACTGCTATTTTATTTTCAGCACGCCCAGTGTATCCAAATACATTGAAGCATGATCCAAGCATAACAAAACATGCTATAATTAAAGTAAATTTCATTTTTCATCTCCATTTTTGTAGTGTTTATATTATCTTTGCGGTTGTTATTTGCCAGTACTCCATGATTGAAATTAATCAAGAGCTATTAAGATAGGTTATTGATTTAAGGCATTGTATTGCGGCTTCAAAAGGAATACCGCAATACAAAGATTTTGATTATTTGGCTCCACTCCAGCCTTTAGGATCAAGACCATCATATTCATTTGGTCGCTGAGCAGTTTTTGTCTGTCCAGCATGGCCGTCACCATATAAAATATTTACAGCACTATTGTGTCTTGGGTCAGGATTTCCCATTGAAGCAGCGGCTGAATGATACGATGGGATTCTATAATAGCCTTCTTGCGTGACAGCGTTTACTACATCCATGACCACATATATCTTTGAAGGTCTTTCTATTTGCGTTAGTTTCACAAATTCATTATTTTTGTTAGTATTGAGGGGACTAATAAACGTTCGACTACCGACACCTTCCATGTTGTAACCGTACCCGGGTTGACCCAGTCCGCCAACACTGGGATAATAGTCCTGCTTGCTTTGATCCGAGGCAACAACCAGTGATGGACAGGCAAAAATCTTAATAGGAGCGTACTTGGCAAAAATCAGCGGTGCATTCCAGTAACTTTCTGCGGTATATCCACTACCAACATTGTGATAATCAAAATAATTAGGAAAATAATCATCATTATCGCCCAGATACAAATTGAAACTGAGTCCAAGTTGTTTCAGATTATTAACACATGATATGCTCTTAGCTTTTTCGCGTGCCTGATTCAATGCTGGAAGCAACATCGAAGCGAGGATTGCTATGATAGCGATCACGACGAGGAGTTCGATTAGTGTGAAATTCTTCAATTTTGCAGTTTGCTTTTTCATTTGTAAAATCTCCTATTTATACTAGTTAATTGTTAACTTCTGATTTTTAATACTTTAATATCCTACCTTTGGAGAATATCTGATATTACCTCCCGATGTTTATTACGTCTTGTTAAATCAAAACTTATATTGATATGTTATGTGCTCTTTAACATATTATACATTATGCAAGTAAAATAAGCAAGTATTTTAGATGGAAAAGCAAAAAAAATGGTCTATTTTTAATATGTTATAGTGATTAACATATTAAATTTATTATAAAAAATATCCCTCCTGCATAAGTAATAGGACTATTTATGAAAAATGTATTGACATTTTCATAATCAAGGAAGTATATCAACATCACCAGACTTTAAGCCATATTTAACATTAGGAGATACATTTGTTTTTATAGCGTTTCCTTTAACGAGTAAATCTGTAATGACAGAGTTATTATCCCAGTTAAAATAGAATGCCCAGGCGTAATCGCTGTTTGAATCCCGGTTTATCGTATTATTTATGATTTTAACATTCTTTGCGTTAAAATAACCAGCAGATGGATAAACCGATTTGTTAGGTAAGTTGAAGGATATTGCAAATCTTTTCTTTTTTCTGCTGATATTGCTGTTCATTCCGAAAGATTTAATAGTATTACCCGAAATAGTAACATCAATCAAATCATAAGGATTACCATACAGCACTATCGCATCCCCGCTGGTTTTATTAATTATATTATTAGATATTGTAACTCCCTGCAATCCACCGCCAATGAAAAATAAACTTCTGTGGTTACTTGCAGATTTGTCAAGGTCATCCATTGTATTTCCGCTAATAACTGAGTTTGTCATTTTCAGGTTCATGAAATGACCAGGAGCTCCATTACTAAGATAAACAGCGTAAGAATAAACTCCTTCCAAATGCTTCGATGAAGTAAATTGCTTCAGGGAAAAATAATTGTTTTTGACGCTTATGTTATCAAGTACACCTCCTGGAGTCCCTTCAATAATCGCGCCGCCGATGCATACTCCCTGAAGACACTCTATTGCAAAGTTGTCCTGAAAGGTCATATTAGTTGATGTTTCACGTCCATCGACATGAATATATACTGCGGGGTGTGATCTAGCTATATAATTTTGCTGACAAATAGTATTAGGCGCGTGCATTTCAATTCCTCCGCTGCCGTCAAAAGGAAATTTTTCATTTCTGATAATATTTTTTTCGCAAATAGTATGAGTACTATCCACATAAATTGCAGAGAAATCGTCCTGCGCAATATTACCCGCCAAAGATGTGCCGCTGTTTAAAATATAACAAGACCTCACAACATTTTTAGTGCCTTTTGAAAAAACTATATAACTCCTTCCCGGAGTATTTTTGAAATGCATTCCTTCGACAACAACATTATTTGCAGATGTGGTTCGTATTGCATAACATGCCTTTCGAGTTCCTTTTGGAACCATATTGTTTTTACCATTCATGGCAATAGTAAAATTTTTGAAACTTATATTCTCCACATTCTCCACCAAAAAAACGCCGGAACCAAGGGGAGTCAGTGATCCCATAAGAACACCGTCATCCATTTTCATAATAGTGGCTCTCATGCCATCGCCATAAATGTTTATGTTTGAATGAAGCTTAAATAAATACTCCTGAGAATTAGCATAAAATTTTCCACGGGTCTTCATTAAATAAGTTCCGGAAGATAAATAGATATTTTTTGCTCCAGAGGCAATCGCGCTTCTCATGGCAGGGGCGCAGTCTGTCTTGTTATCCGCTATAGCTCCCCACCATTGGGGTATTGCTTCGACAGCACTGTTATTGATTATAACGTTTCCAGGCCCGTAGAACTTTTTGCAGGCGGAAAGACTTACCTGTCCATTAATTGTCAGTGTGTGATTTTTCGCGATGTATACCGCTGTTCCAGCTTTAATCATTAATATTATGTTAGAGGGTATACTTACATTTGCCTTATCAATTACCCAGTCAGCTCCATCTAAGATCAAAGTTTTCTTCTTCGTGCTTAACGCTTTAATCGAAGCATTAATAGTTGTCGAATCACGACTCTTACCATAAGCGCTGACATAAACAGCAGATGGTTTAATACTAATAACATCATCGCCGGATACAATATTCACGAGTTCTATAACAATGTCATCCCAGTAGACATCGGGCAAGACTTTGGTCTCAGGGTCTGCAACTACAGTTGATTCTATAAAAAAGAATGGATTAATCTGTGTTGTTCCAACTGGCGTAATAAATTCCATTTTGCAAAGCTGCCATACAGTCGAATTATTCGGTATCTTTTTGTATTTGCGCTCAATTACTGCTCCTGATGAATTCTTAAACTCTATTCCAATACAAATATCACCTGTCGAAAAAGTATTTTTATTCCAAACACTTAAACGATATGTTCTTCCAACAATAATATCGTTTCCTTTAATAAAATTATCGCTCAAATAAGCAAAATTACCTGAAAAATCACCCGAAAACCCCTTCTGATTCCATGCAGTATATACTTGTTTGCCGCAATAATATCCGGAACGCGGGTTTGAAGATACACGTTCAAGATTATTAAATTTACTCGAATTTTCAAAACCTGGATTGTTGTTTACCATTAAATTCTTGTTTATTAAATATAAATCAACTTCGTTAACAATCCAGAATATAAAAATTAAGATTAAAAATCCTGTCACCAGCATTTTTACTGTAATATTTTCTCTAAACAATAAACTATATTTGTTAGCATTCACCATATACCTCAATAGAATAATTTCGTTAATATGTTCGCTTATTTATAACATAATTATATCTCATGTCATTTAAATAAGCAAATTTTATAAATTTTTAAAAGTAAAAACATTGACTTTTTCCATAATATGTTATACTATGTTAACATATGAATAACATTATTTTAAAAATTTATAAAAGCATCTTAAACGAAATTATCGGCGGAACTTATCCGCCGGGAAGCATGCTTCCTGCTGAAACGAAAATTGCGGAAGATTTCGGTACTAACCGTATGAACGCTCATTTTGCTATCAAAAAATTAGAAAAACTAGGATTATTAACACGAAAAAAGCGTGTTGGAACTAAAATAAATCCTAATATCGATCTGGAAAATGTTGAATCACTACTAAAAGAAATGAACCGCAGTATTTATATATTGTATTCTATGACTCCTCATTGGATTCACTGGAATGAAGCTTCTTTCACTGGTCTTGAAAAAATTGTAGAACCGGAAGGTTATTCTGTTACTTACCAAAATATTCCGACGGGGCAAGAAAGAGCGAAGTATAAGGAATTATTAAATAAGATAATCAGCACAGAGGCATCGGCATTAGTCATTTTCCCTGACATGGAAGACACAGGCTTTCTACGGCATAATGCCGATTTGCTACGTGATCTTCAGATACCAATATTTATGGTAAATCGAAGCGGGGAACCAATACCAATGAATATGGTTTCATTTGTTTCAATGGACCCATTTGGGGAAGGATCTAAAATTGGCTCAATCTTGCGAAAGAATAATTATCAAAATATCGTTATGATTACAGATTACGATTCTTTTTGGGGGAAAAAACGTCTTGAAGGTCTACAGTTTGGCTTGAAACGTGGCGACAAAACATCTGACCAGAAGTTTGAAAGTCTAGGAAATAAGGAGGCAGACTTTGCTGAAATTGTTGAAAAAATACATTCTGCAAATGATGATATTGTTATTGTTCCGGCACATAATGAGTTTGCTGCAAAATTTATTGATTTTGCAGCTAAAAAAGACCTAAAAACACCTAAAGACTATAAGCTTATTACCTTTGATGATAATCCTCTCTATAAATCATACAATTTAACATCTCTTGCAATCCCTATGAAGGAAGTAGGTCAAGTTTTGGCCAAATTGATCTGTGATAAATCCTGGTTAAGCAATTATCGCGGAAGAGTATCCGTAAAAATAAACTCCACTCTAATTGTGCGCGATACTTTCAATCCCAAAATCATCTGATTACATTAAGATTACAATAAATCTACCAGCAATATTAACTAAAAAATGTAATATTTTGTTAAAATATCCATATTCCCAAAATCGCATCGCTGAAAAATACATGCAAAAAGTCGTTAAAAAGGGCAAAATAGTTAGTGTTTTAGTTAGTGCTGTAATATCAACCAGATCTGATATCTAGTCGATATTACATTTTGGCTTTTTCAGTATCGTTATCTTCACCGCTGCCAAACGTCTCTACATCAACCAGTGAAACATGCCCCTCAACCCAGCCGTCATCCAGCGGATTGTCTACTCTAAAAGCGAGATCTCTGAACGGATATCAACTATTCCACCGATTATAAACTAGGCCGGTGCAATGCTTCCCACAATAATACCAACAACATATAACCGCTATGAAGAAGTACTAGCTCCACCATGAAGCAGGCCAGGGTGATATCCAGTTCCATATTAAACACCGACAAAGGCAATGAAGAACTGGGAAACCACAGCATAGGAGAATACGCTCCAGGCGATAACCTTGTCGCCCCTTGTGTATTCATCATCGATACCGATAAGTTTGCCGTACACATTGCGCCAAGTCCACTTGCTTTTATTCTCAAGGCTTTCGTTATTGCTGTATTCGCCACGATGTAACATGCGGTCAAGATTATTTGCCGGAGTTTCTATCAGAATCACATCTAAATCGGTTTTGTCAAGCATTTCAGCATAGTCTTCATAATAAGCCTCCACGACAGGGTATTTCCCTTTAACAGTCTCTAGTAAATCCGCAAATAACTGTTGGAATAATACAGTCGAAGCCCTTGACTGCAAGATCAAACATACTTCTTCCGCGATGACCTAAGCCAACGATACCCAGTTTTATTTTTTTCAACATAATAAATTCCCGTTTTGGTTTACCCTAAAACACTCCTGGCTTTCAGCTCATATTTAATTTTTAAAGAGTATTACTTAATATCTTTAAAATTAAAGCTGCAAATTGCCAGAGATGAAAAACCTAATATGTAGAGGGCTAAAATACTCATATTTTTAGCAAGCATGTACCATGGAATATCAGGGAGCCAGAGAACTCCGCAACCATTCATCAGTTGTGATAAAAGGTAGGGTTTGATTTCAGTGGCAAATGGCAGTTGAGCTACTATGAAACAGACAAAATATACAGTTATTGCGGAAATTGTCGCGGCGGTGGGCTTATTGAAAAGAGTTGAGAAAAATAATGCCACGCTACCCAAAGCCATTAAGGAAAATGAACAATAAAAAGCCGACGCGAAATATCTAATCAAGGATTCCTGAGCAGTCATTAAAGCGATGTCATTGCCGAGTTTGAAGCCTGCTGAAAAAACTAATTGGGTTGGATTGTAGCCCATCAAAAGCACGCCGATAAGTACGCCGGCAATCGCGAAATATACACAGAAAATAAAATTAAAGCTATATATCGCAAAGATCTTTGACAATATAATACTTGTTCTTGAACGCGGACGGCTGGCGTATAGTTTTAAACTGCCTTGCTGAATCTCCCCGGCTATGACTCCGCCCGCAAGCGTACAGATAAAAATCGGCATCAAGACCAGGAATGTCGGAACCAAACCAGCTCTGGCAAAGAATAAACCATCCATATAATCAAGCAGGTCTATAGAGAATTTATTTGCTTTCAAGTTGCGGTGCAGGAAGTGTAATTTTGAGGTTTTAAAAGCAAGATAGCACAATGCGAGAAAGAGCATATGTCCAGCGAGCACCACATAATTTTTCTTTTGAGACTTAAATTTAATTATTTCAAAATATATTTCTCTAATCATGATGGCTTCTCTGCGCTTGTCTTTTCCATGAAAAAGCTTTCAAGATTTTTGCGTTTTGTCAGTAAAGACCTCACCATGATGCCGTTTTTTACCAGCAAAGTGTTTATTTCTCCAGCGCAAGGAGCACTTACTTCTATTCGGAGTTTATCACGGCAATCTCCAATAAAACTAATCGGTAAAATTCCTTTTTCTTTAGCGTTTTTGAGCAAGCTTATACTTTTCGCGATTTTATCAGAGATTACTTCAATACAAGTTTCTTTGTCGAGTAATTCGTTCATGTTGCCGGAACTTATTATCTTGCCTTCATTTATTATAACGACTTTGGAGCAAATATTCTCGATTTCACCAAGCATGTGGCTGGTTATCAAAATAGTTGTGCCAAACTGACGGTTGTATTCGCGGATGATAGAGCGAATCTCAATAATCCCTCCCGGATCAAGACCGTTTGTCGGCTCGTCAAGAATAATAAATTTGGAATCGGGAAGCAAAGCCAGAGCAATTCCGAGGCGCTGTTTCATGCCTGTCGAAAAAGTACTGACTTTTTGTTCAAGGTAGTCTTTAATATCAATAAAATCCGCGATTTGAGCTAGTTTTTGGTCGTATTTCTCGCCTTGACCGCCGGATAAAATTTTTAAATTTGTTCGAGCAGTTAATTCATCATGAAAAGCCGGCCATTCAATAATCGCGCCAAGATTAGCCATTGCCAGACGATGCTGCTGGTAAACATCATAGCCGCAAATATTAACTGAGCCGGAGTTTGGCCAGATCAGACCGACAATCATTTTCAGCAGAGTGCTTTTGCCTGCGCCATTAGGACCGATTAAGCCTAATATATCACCGGAATTAACTTCAAAAGAAGCATTGTCAACGGCAAGTTTTTTCCCGAATCTTTTTGATAAGTTATTGCAGCTTAGAATCATTTATCTCTATCCACGTCCTGTAAAGCACGAGCATTTAGGTAAAGATAATTGCGGGATTTTGAGTCGCCTTCTTTACCGTGAAAATTATTATAGCATACTAAAATTGGAGACTTGAAGCCCATTATTTTTAAAGTCTTTTCATCTGCCTTCATGCCGTTTATTCCCAAATTGGACTGCCATTCATAACTTGTTCCTTCCTGCTTGAAATATTGTTTATTTGGGTCTCCAGGGCAGCAAAAGACCTCTTTATTTTTATTAGTATAAGGCAATAAAACATCGACAACGCTTGGAAAGCTTTCTTCTCCGGCTGGAGGATTTGACGGAGAGATGGTGCAGTAAGGCATGATAAAACGATTGTCTGAAAGATACATATTCAAAGCCAGTCCAAGCTGCTTTAGATTGCCAATACAGGCAATTTGTTTAGCACGTTCTCTGGCTGAATTCAATGCGGGCAGAAGAATTGCGGCTAAAATTCCTATGATACCAATCGTCACGAGTAATTCAATAAGTGTAAAATATTTCCTCTTTTTCATTATAGCTTCCTCAAAGTTTTTACCCAAAGCTTGGATATAGGCGCAAATTTGCGTCGTTCTTCCGGGGTGAGTTTAGAAATCAGAACTTTATTTACCTCTTCAACCGCTGCTTGACCTTCAGCGCTTTTCAGCCGTGCGCGAACCTTTGATTTTTCTTTGGGCGACATTTTTTTAACTTTCGAATAAGAAGACTCTGCTCTTTTCTGAATAGAATCAAACAACTTTTCCTGATCTTTTTTCGGCAATAAACGCATTTGATCGATGCTGCTGTTAATAGCGATACGCAGGGCAGCGACACGAATCTCCGTACGTTCTTTTTTGGGATAATTCTTAAGTTGTTTGCGTAGATGACCTAAAACTTTATGTCGGTTACGGCGATTAGTTTGAGGTGTAAAAGCCGAAGATAAGGACTTAGTTAGCTCATCTTTGGTCCATTCTTTCTTGTTAAGTATCTGTTCAGCACTAAGAGCTTCTGTTTCAGTAGAAAAAACAAAAAATCCAATAACAGCAAGTATCGGAATACTAATAGACAAAGGAATAATTAATGCTTTAAGTCGCGGATTTAATGCCATAATATAAACACCTTATTTAGAAAAAAATAACGAACATATAAATGTAGCACATTTTCAGGTAAATTTCAAGAGGAGCAAGCTGAAACAGATTGTAATCGTTCCAATCGTTCCGAAATTGTGTTCTAGTAAATTCAGAAGTTCGGATTGACCAGGTAAATTGATTAGCAAAATCAACAATAAGATTACGTGATATATTGTCAAAATATTCATTTTAATAAAATCGTACCATCAAAAAATACATACAAGTACTTTTGGTGACTTACCATCAAAAACTTTGGGTTTTCAGCCCGTATGGGAAATTTGAGGCAAACTTTTTATGTTATAAATTATTGCCCTGATCCCATCCATACAAACGCATGGATGAGACTGCTGTTAAAGACAGTTAACACAGCTGAGCAATATCTCAAAATTAAGTTTATATGGACTTTGTTCGGAAATCAGCAACTGAAATTATTACCTGAATCCGTGAAATGAGTTTTGGCTCCCTTTTTTTGCTTGCAATGAGAGCGAGTGAAGCGAAAGCCAATTCTTATTTTTATTTGTACACCGGACCTAGGTTTTTGCAGGCACGGTAATCGCTTCCTTCTTTATTCATTCCGAAACTTGCCCAAGCACTTGGACGGAAAATGTCGTCTTCATTGACGTTGTGCATGCAGACCGGAATGCGCAGCATTGACGCCAGGGTAATCAAGTCCGCGCCGATATGACCATAACTGAATGCACCATGATTTGCTCCCCAGTTAGCCATCACACTGTAAACATCTTTAAAAGCTCCTTCGCCAGTCAAGTTGGGAGCAAACCAGGTTGTCGGCCAACTCGGACTTGTTCGTATGTCAAGTTTGTCATGCACTTCTGGTGGTAACTCAAAAGTATAGCCTTCAGCAATTTGTAGAACCGGACCAAGACCTTTGACTAAATTAACACGGGACATTGTGATCGGCATGCCTGTTTTGGTCAGGAAACGTGATGAAAAACCACCACCACGGAAATATTCAGAGATAGCCGCGCACCATTCAGTCGCGTCCAGACATTTCCCTGTTTCTTCGGGAGTAATATCCCAGAAGTGCTTCATTACTGGTTTGCCGTCGCAGTCCTGTTGCCCGGTTGCATCCATAGTTGTTGAACCGGAATTGATTAGGTGAATGAGTCCGTTTGCCCCCATACCCGTCAAATCGTGTCCAGTCGTTCTTTTAACAGCCTCAGGACTCCAGAAAGTACGGACATCTGAAAAACCTTGAGATGTCCCTGTCAACAAATGACCAAACAGCATAGCCACGCCGTTAAGCGCGTCATTTTCGGTGGCGCAGACGAAAGCTTCACGAATGCCGTTCCAATCGAAAGATGAGTTCAGGATGACTTCCATGAAGTCGCCGTTCGGCATGTGGTCAGTCCATTGACGCTGTCCCTGAAAACCGGAGGCGATAGCGTTGTGGCCTAATGCTTCTTCGCCGAAACCTAATTCAGCCAGTCGCGGATTGCCAATCATTAAATCACGACCGATTAAAGTCATTTTTACGACATATTCCCAAATAGCGTCTTTTTCCGCTGCTGACATTTGTTGTTCAGAAGGATTGAAGTCTTCACCTTCTTTGCAGTTTTCTTTAGTCCATGCTAAAGCGCGCTCGTATTCTTCCGGGTCAAAAATGTTTTCGTTGACCCGTCGGATAAATTCAGTCATATCAACGGATTCACAGCGCATGCCAAGGAAATCTTCAAAAAATGCTGGTTCAACAAGAGATCCAGCAATCCCCATCGAACAACTGCCCATTGACAAATATGATTTACCGCGCATTGTTGCTGTTGCGATTCCGGCACGAGCGAAACGTAAAATCTTTTCTTTAACATCTTCAGGTATTTCAGTATCATCAGCATCCTGAACATCGCGTCCGTAAATTCCAAATGCTGGCACGCCTTTTTGAGTATGTCCCGCCAGTACCGCCGCTAAATAAACTGCTCCAGGACGCTCTGTGCCGTTAAATCCCCAGACTGCTTTGGGTATAGTAGGATTCATATCCATTGTTTCAGCGCCATAACACCAGCAGGGGCTTACGGTCAGGGATACACCAACTCCTTCGGCTTCGAATTTATCAGCGCACATTGCCGCTTCGGCAACGCCGCCAATACAGGTATCCGCGATAACACATTCAACCGGCATGCCGTTGGAATGACGCAGAGTTGAACTGATTAATTTAGCCGCGGACTTTGCCATTGCCATAGTTTGAACTTCAAGAGATTCACGAACGCCTTCACGGCGACCATCGATTGTCGGACGGATTCCAACTTTAGGCAATCTGCCGCGGAGACGGTTAACGAACGGTGTAACTTGCATTTTACTGATATCAGCCATAATAAGGCTCCTTATATTTATTCAATTTACGTGGAAAACTTCTACCATATCGGCCCACCATTGACCTTTATTACGAGTTTTTAACGGTTCCTGCAGGGGGCTTACCACAGCCCACCACTGTTGGGTTTTGGGATCGGCAGCCATTTTGTCCATATCGGATTCAAAAGCTTCGCCAATATACTCAAAATAACTGAAGAGATAGCCGTCCCTATGATAAATCGAGTAATTACGTATATTGCATTTCCTGATCATCTCCAGAACATCAGGCCAAGCATTTTTGTGCAGCCTGACATATTCATCAAGAGCTCCCGCCCGTATCTTGATAATCATTGCGTATCTTTTCATTATTAATGCCTATTTTAAGAAAAGCTCTATTACTGGAACAGTAACTTTTGGTTTTATTACTGGTAATTCCAAAGTCAAAGCTTTTTCTGGACTCTTTTCATTCAGCCCAGGGTGAACCTCTGATACTCCTTCGCGCATGAGTATTTCGCTGGCGTCGTTGAGTAATTGAGCATATTTTACTTTACCCGCCAAGCCTGTGAGGTGAACTGCTTTAAACGACCACGCGAAAAAATGTAGGTAGAGGCGGTTTGTTTCCGGATTGTAAGTGTAACGACAATCTTCAGGAGCAATTAAGCCTTCTGGAGCTTCTTTGCAACCATAAATAGAACGTGAATTATATTTCATCCAATCACCGTAAGCTTCAAGTGCTGCAATAGCGCGGTAATCAAATTCGCCTCTGGCTGTAGGGCCGACGTTCATTAATAAATTGCCGCCGCGGCTGACATGGTTAACTAACATTTGAACCAGCATCTCAGGAGATTTCCAGCTGGCCTCATCACGGAAGTAACCCCATGAACCACTGAAAGTCTGGCAACCTTCCCAAGGCATCGGAGAACCGTCTTTCTTCTTTAATCCCTCAGAAGGCGTATATTGTTCAGGAGTTTCAAAATCAGGTTCCACATCTAAGTCAAGGCGGTTGTTGACTAAAACATGCGGTTGCAATGAACGAATCGTTTTCAGGAGTTTTTCGGATTCCCAATCCTCATGCCCTTTGCCGTCATCGCCAGGGTATGAAAAATCGAACCAGAGAATATCAATATGCCCAAAATCAGTGAGCAGCTCGGTAACTTGATTGCGCATGTATTGAGCATATTTGCTCATATCTTTATCTTTGTTTTTGGCACGGGCTTTTTCGGATTCGCGTTGAGGATGCACTCCGTCAATCGTAAACTCAGGATGATGCCAGTCTATTAAAGAGTAATAAAATCCAACTTTGATTCCTTCCGCCCGGAAAGCATCGACAACTTCTCTGAGTAAATCTTTTTGACAGGCAGTATTCGTAGCTTTATAATCGGTAAATTTTGAATCCCAAAGACAAAAACCTTCATGGTGCTTAGCTGTGATTACAAAATATTTCATGCCGGCCTTTTTCGCCATCGCCGCCCAGGCTCTGGGCTCGAATAAATCAGGATTAAAAAAATCAAAGTATTTTTGATAATCCTCATCATTGATTTGTTCGTAATTTTTTATCCATTCATGACGTGCTGCCATTGCGTATGTACCCCAATGAATAAACATTCCAAAACGAGCATCCTGCCACCAGTTAATAGTATCCTGTAAAGTTTGTTGTGTCATCTTGATATCCTTTTATTTGTGCCTTTTAAAAAATGTTATTATAAATATAACTTAATATAAACTTTCTTTCAACTATTGAAATGTAAGAATTTGGGTTTATATATGTATATATTGAACATTTTTTAACCTTTTGTACCTAAAGTGAATGTATTATTTATGATTAAAAATAAATATCATGATTTTTATGAGCCTGATATACGCTTATTATTTGTTGATCAGGTATTAAATGAAGGATGGGATAATGACCGACTTTCCGCACCATTCTGGAGATTTTACTGGAATGATGAGCCGGGAAGCTATATTCTTTTTGAGGGGCGTCGAATTGAAATTATTCCCAATGAAATTATTTTAATTCCACCCAATACGCACTTTGTTAGTCGCGTTGTCAAGGCTACGCAACATTTTTACATACACTTTGTGGTTAAGCCTCCTTACAATTTAATAACTAATAAAATATTTACTTTTCCCGTTAATTCGGATTTGTTGAATACTGTTGAGTCTTGTATTAAATTAATACGAGCACAGCGTTATGATTCTTTTAAGATGATTTTTTTGTGTCAAAAATTAATTTGTACAATGCTTGCTCAGCTTCCCGAAAAAGAATTGAAAAATCCTTATACTGATGTCAGAGTACGCAAAGTCGCGCAATACATTGATAATAATATTCACAGGAAACTTCAAAATACTAATTTTGCTAAATTAGCAGGAATGCACAGTGGAGCCATTAATCGATTATTTAAAAGCCAAACAGGACAAACGCCTTTAGAATATCAAAAACTTCAACGAATTGAAAAAGCTTGCGTATTGCTGCAATTTTCAGATAAATCCATTGAGCAAATCGCAGACGAATTAGGGTTTTATGATCGTTTTCATTTATCGCGAGTCTTTAAAAACATTCGCGACATCAGCCCCGCGGAATATCGGAATTTTATAACATGAAAAACGAGGACGCAAAAGATCATAGTTTTTAGTTAGTATTCTGGGATTCTAATGTCAAAGCCAAGAGGCTTTCAGCTCTTCCTGAACTTTTTGAGGGGAGAGTTTTATCAATTTATTAACAGATATCATCCATGCCAGATGCATGGATGAAACTGGTATTTGGTATAGCTGAAACAGTCAATATTTACTTACTCTGTACATACCTATTGGATGTATCAAAAAGTAATCTTCTTTGAATGTTAATTGCCTATATACTGGTAAGCGGAATACCTGACGCATCTTTTATTTGCTGCTGAGGGGGAGAAATTAAATTAATTATTGTAATATGATTCGGCTTTTTTCCAGTTGCCTGGGAGGAGTTCGTAGAGTTTTGAATATGGATGACCATTGATTCGGCGCAGGACATCTTCAATATATGTACGCACATCAATTTTCATAACCCTGCAGGTTTGAACTAAACTCATCAAAATGCTGGCGGCCTCGCCACCGCGCTTACTGCCTAGAAACAGCCAGTTCTTACGTCCAATTGTAAAGGGACGTAAGGAGCGTTCGCTTTCGCCATTATCGGGCTGCAAGTATGGATTCTCCAGAAATGTATACAGGGCGTCTTTGAGGTTATGCATGTAGGTTATCGCTCCGGCAAACGCGGATTTTTGCATCACCATTCCGTTTGTCAATGCGATGCTTGTCATGCTGAATAGATCATCTATTAATGGGCGAATTTTCTCATCGCGCACTTTCAAAATAATCTCACCTTGAGTTTCACAATCAAGTTTTTTCATGGCTCGTTCGTAGCGGTAGATATTGCGGATTTTCTGCAATACCAAGCGACGCACTTCAGGATGGACATCTTCAGCCTCAA
>Ga0307988_1000423_pt1 | contig 29951 bp, 28 predicted proteins | sample EllFjometagen183_FD_203166 | JGI IMG/M metagenome (GOLD analysis project Ga0307988, IMG submission 203166) | Marine microbial communities from Ellis Fjord, Antarctic Ocean - #183 | ecosystem: Environmental > Aquatic > Marine > Unclassified | place: Southern Ocean | collected 2014-10-08 | reverse complement strand
TATTAGATTCAAAAAACCCCAGGGTGTTTGGATTGGTCACCATGATACCTGCTGTATCGTCATCCATAGCAGCTGCAACAGCGGAAGGCTCAAGTATTCCATTTTCCCCGGATTTTATATTAATGGACTCATAACCACAAAGGGCTGCACTGGCAGGATTGGTGCCGTGTGCTGTATCAGGAATGATAATCTTGGAACGTTGTTTCCCTTTTTTTGCATGATATGCATGAATCATGAGCATACCGGCAAGTTCGCCATGGGCACCTGCAGCAGGCTGAAGAGTAACAGCATCAAACCCGGTTAGCTTTGCCAGGTATTGCTCAAGGTTGTACATTAATTTTAATGCCCCTTGAGAAAATTCTTCACCAGCAAAGGGGTGGGCACCGGCAAATCCCTGTCGGGCTGCCTGCACTTCATTGGTTTTGGGATTATATTTCATGGTGCAGGACCCCAATGGGTACATACCGGAATCCACGCCGAAGTTCCATTGGGAGAGCCGCGTATAATGTCTGACTACATCCAGTTCGGAAAGTTGAGGAAGCTGGGGTGCATCTCCTGTAAGGTTTGATCCAAGATCTGCTCTTTCAACATCCGGCTTTGGCAAGGATACAGCACATCTGCCCTCACGGCTTTTATCCCAAAGCAGTGGTTCATTGAAAATAAGACCGCTTGTTCCTGGTTGCTGAGTCATTATGCTACCTCCTTTGCCAATTGATCAATGTCTTTTTTTGAAATGGTTTCTGTTGCACAAAACAGGTAATGATTTTTGAGTTCAGGATAGAATTTATCGAGACTCATTCCTGCAAATGTACACTTGTCATTAATCAAGGCTGCTCTTTTTTGCTCAAAACCAACAGGCGCTTTCATAACAAATTCATTAAAAAAAGGCGTTTCAAAAACAGATTCAAACCCAGCCTTTTCAAGGCTTGTTTTTAGATATACTGCTTTATCATGGTTTTGTTGTGCAATTTCCCTGATACCGATTTTTCCTACAGTGGCAAGGTAGACAGCAGCAGTCATTGCATTAAGCCCATTATTGGAACAAATATTTGAAGAGGCTTTTTCACGTCTGATATGCTGTTCTCTTGTGGCAAGAGTTAAAACAAAACCGTCATCACCATTTGCGTCTTTGGTTTTTCCGATTAGACGACCGGGAAGGCTTCTCATTTGTTTTTTAGTTCCGGCAAGCAATCCTAAGCCCGGGCCGCCAAAGGACTTGGCAATACCAAGACTCTGGCCTTCACCCGCAACCAGATCAGCACCAAAACTACCTGGGTTTTTTAAAAGACCAAAAGCCAGTGCTTCAGTAAAAGAAGTTATGAACAAAACTTTTTTAGCGTCTGCTACAGCTTTGAAAGCACCCAAATCTTCAATATTCCCGAAAAAATTAGGAGATTGAACCGCAATTCCTGCAATATCATCCATGGCTTCAAGAGCGCCTACATCTGTGAGCCCTTCTTTTGTATAGGGGATCTCTATAATTTCATATCCTGCAGGTTTGATATAGGTATGAATGATTTGTCTGTGACTTGGATGGGTACAAGAGGAAACCGCAATTTTGTTGGCATTTTTATTTTTCCTCAATGCAATCAGTGCAGCTTCTGCAAGGGCAGTCCCACAATCATAGTGGGATGCAGTGGCAATATCCATTCCTAAAAGTTCTGTAACCATGGTCTGGAATTCATAAATACCCTGTAAGGTCCCCTGGCTGACTTCCGGCTGATAGGGAGTATAGGCCGTCATAAATTCTGATCTTGAAATAAGATAGGGGATAATGGCAGGAATATAATGGTCATAACTGCCTGCACCAATAAAACATTTGTAATCTTTACAGGCAATATTCAAGGAAGCAAGTTCTTCCATGTGGTCATTAAGCTCCCACTCCGACAAGCTTTCCGGGAGATCAAGGCTATTTGTTGTTTTTAGATCATCCGGTATGCAGTTAAACAGGTCATCAAGACAAGATGGCCCTGCCACTTTAAGCATACTTTCAATATCTTCTTTAGTATGGGGAAGATAGCGCATGGCAATTTATCCTTTCAATATGTCAAGATATGCTGCTTTCTCAAAAAGATCACCCAGCTGGGAAATATTATCAGCCTTGACTTTAATGAGCCATCCATTGTCATAGCAGGATTCATTTACCAATTCGGGCGCATCTTCAAGATCTTCATTGATTTCTACAATCTCTCCAGATATGGGTATATAAATTTCCGAAACTGCTTTAACCGATTCTACACTACCAAATTCATCACCCTGAGAAAATGTATCACCCGTTTCAGGAAGTTCGACAAAAACGATTTCTCCAAGCTGATCCTGAGCATAATCATTAAGTCCAATTGTTACAATGCCATCGGAAATTTTTGCCCATTCATGGCTTTTTGTATATTTTACATCATCCGGTAAATTAAGATCACTAATTTCTTTCATAAAAACCTCCTAATATTAAGTGTTAAATAAAATTATTTATTTTTTTTCTGGCAGTTCTGTCTGGTCGTATATCTGCAACAATTGTTGCAGATATTTTTCTTTTGCGGCCTTTAAGTGTCAAAATTCTGCCCGGCTCAAGCTTTTTTGTAACCATTACAAAACCACAGCTAATACCTTTTATTTTCAAGTCCTGGGGAAGATTTTTTGAATTGATGCTCACAATATCCCCATTATACAGGGTGATCCCCATATCTGTGGCACAGGTAAGGACTTTGCCGATTACATTATTAGTCTCATCTATGACATGGGTATTTTCTCCTGCAGAAACCTTTCTTAAAGAATCTCCTACAAACGGGTAGATAAATGGATCATCCTTGCTTGATAAAAGTGATTCAGCTCCGAGAAAATCCTTTGTAAAAGATGCTTTGTCTTCAGTATAGGGAAGAGCAAATTCCCAAGGGTGATTCAAAAATTTCCAGCTGCCAATGTCCTGATGCGATAATGGCAGACATGCGCCGACCCTTAGAGAATCTCTTGCACCCAGACCACAGGCAGTAATCCCATAGTCTTTGCCTGCAGATAAAATATCTTTCCAGAGCTTAGCAATGGTTTTTGGATTAAGAAAAATTTCAAATCCAAATTCACCAGTATATCCGGATCTTGATAATAATACGGGGGTACCGTCCAGCAATTTCACCTCGGATTCACCTAAAATGGATTCGTCAAAATTGCCTTTAAATGAAAAATAGGGCATTTGATTAAAAATTGTTTCAGGATTTTGAAGTACTTTAGAAAGAATCCGGGCTGAATTTTTGCCTTGTATATCCATTTTTCCTGTTTTTTCACTTAAATCTTCAATACCAACATCCAGGTTTGCTTTATTTATCTCAAGATGCCGGGCAATTGCTGAACCCATACCTGCGTTTACACAGATCATGAAAAAACTATCTGAAAATTTGTAAACAATTGCATCGTCTATACAATGGCCTTTAGGATTCAAAAAAGCTCCATATACACAATGACCTTTTTTAAGAGTGTCAATGTTCCTGGTAAAACAATAATTTATGAGCTCAAAAGAGTCCTTGCCATTAACGTTTATGCAGGCCATGTGGCTTGTATCAAATATGCCTGCTGATTTTAAAACAGCAAGGTGTTCATTCTTAACGCCTGTTTCATACCACAGCGGCATGCTAAACCCGCCAAAGTCAGCTAAATTAGCTCCTGCTGCTTTATGCCAGTCGTATAAAGGCGTGGTTTTTAAACTGGTACTCATGAAATAATCCTTATTTATATCTGAATGAATTAAAAAATATAGGGAACTTTTAAATTATAGGATTTATAAACGACAAAGGTTTCAACTGAACTAATCCCTTTGATTTGTGAAATTTCTTTGGTATAAAATTCAAGCAGTCCAAAGTTCTTTTTAAAAAGAACCAATACAAGAAGGTCATATCTTCCTGTAACAACACTAACAGAAATAACACCTTTAAGTTTACTTATTTCCTCACCTTTTTCAACCAGATTCATCTCTGTCAGCTTTATTCCAATTATAACGGCACGATGGTCTGGAAGGGTGGCAGGGTCAACAAGACCGCAAATCTCAAGGACACCCTCATCCTGGAGTTTATTCACTCTTGACCTTACTGTGTTTTCTGTAATGGCGAGTTTATCAGCAATCTTTTTAAAGGATTTTTTTCCTTGCTTTAATTCTCTGATAATATCAATGTTAGTATCATCAATCTTCATGGTTTCCTCAGTTTTAGCTAAAAATATGTGGAAAAAATATAATTAATCAAATTTTTATTGAAAAATATCTTAAAATGATGATATTGTCAAATTAAATTTAAACAAACTCATGAAAAATCAAATTTTTTTAATAAGAATTAAGGTAATTCATTTAAGGATTACATAATCATCGCAAATAGATCATAATAAAATTTTAATATAATATGACTGGAGAATAATATGCCAACAAAAATTATTGTTATTGGAGGAGGACCGGGAGGATATGTTGCAGCTCTTCGGGCAGCAGCGTTAGGGGGAATAGTAACCCTCATAGAAAAAGAAAATTTGGGTGGCACCTGCCTTAATTGGGGGTGTATTCCATCAAAGATCATGAAGAATTCAGCTGACATTTTTCTTAAAATTTTAAAAGCAGAAAATTTTGGTATCACGGTTCAGGGCAGTGTAAGTCCTGATATGAAATCTTTGATGAAAAAAAAGGATAAGATTCTGGAGAGCCAGAGGCAAGGGATTGCAGCTTTGTTAAAAAACAGTAGTATTGTACTAGAGATGGGCAGGGCTGTGATAAAGTCAAAGGGAGTTGTAGAGGTAGTCTCAAAGGGTGACAATAAAAAAGAACTTTATTATGACAAGCTGATCATTGCCACAGGAACAAAACCTTTGAATGTTGCCGATTTCCCCTTTGATCATAATCATATCCTGTCATCTAATGACATCCTGCAGCTGGATTATATACCAGAATCAATCGTCATTGTGGGCGGAGGCGTAATCGGTTGCGAATTTGCATTTATATTTTCAGCTTTAGGGTCAAAGGTGACCGTTGTTGAGGCCATGTCAAGATTGCTTCCTTTGCCGTCGGTAGACCAGGACTGTTCCAAGTTGCTGCTAAGAGAGATGAAAAAAAGAAAGATTGCTGTTTTTTGTGATACCATTGTTAAGTCATCTGATATGGTCAAATCATCTGATATAAAAGATGATCAGGTTTCCATCCATCTGGAAATCTCCCCATTTACCGATAATCCAAAACCCAAAAAACTAAAAACCAATGTGATTTGCGCTCAAAAAATGGCTGTCTGTATTGGCCGGTCAGCGCTATCGTCTGACTTGGGGTTGGAAAATATTGATCTTAAAACCACGCCCCAGGGGTGGATTGAGGCCAATGAAAAACTTGAAACTAATGTAGACGGTGTTTATGCCATCGGTGATATCCTCGGCCCACAAAAAGTGATGCTGGCCCATGTGGCATCCCATGAAGGAATTATCGCAGCCCAAAATGCAATGGGAGGGAAGGATGTTATGGATTATGATGTTATTCCGGGAGCTATCTTTACCATGCCGGAAATCGGCACAGTTGGATTGAGTGAGGCCGAGGCAATTAAAAAAGGATATGAGGTGGAAGCGTTCAGTGTTAATTTTCGAACCCTTGGAAAAGCCCAGGCCATAGATGAGCTTGCAGGAACAGCAAAAATGATTGTTGAAAAAAAATCCAACAAAGTTCTTGGGGTCCATTTAATCGGTGCTCACGCAACGGATCTCATTGCCGAAGCAACCCTGGCCATCCAAAAGGGGTTGACTGCAAAAGATATCGCAAACACCATCCATGCACACCCAACACTTGCCGAAATTATGGGAGAAGTCTCTTTAAAAGCATGTGGCACTTTGGTTCATTAAGCCTGTAAAAAGATGAAATTTTGAAATTCACTTAAAGTTTAATGGCCCGACAAATCATTATTTGCCGGGCCATATTTTTAAGCTTTTGTCCTTCTAACTGAAGGGAAACACTATCCAGCTCATGAAAAATCTTTGGGTGAGCTTGTAGCACACTTACCCAAACTGCTGCTCCCCATAAAACTTGACACACTCATTTTTTTTTCCACATCCTCACTTTTACAATCCGGGCAGGAAATATTTTTGTCTTCTCCGATAAAAACCAGCTTTTCAAATTCTTTTTCACATTGATTGCATTGGTACTCAAAAATGGGCATGAACTCTATCCTTTCATATAAATACATTGTTCAAGTTATTGATCAGATTCTAAATATTGTCAGATAATAATTCATTTTTTTCTTTAATCAATCAGTTCAGATTAAAATTTATCCAAATACCTCGTGGCACTGGTCTGCCCATGCAAACAACTCAGGTGTTCCGCCTGTGTGCCAGAACAATATTTTCTGGTCTTTTGTAAAATAGTCTTTTTGAATCAAGTTTAATAAACCGCCCATGGCCCGAGCCGTGTACACTGGTCCCAAAAGGATTCCTTCATGAAAAGATAGATCTTTGATGGCATTGAATTCCAGATCCCCAGGCATGGCATATCCAGCTCCCAGATATTCACAATTAAGAGCAAAATCCGATTCAGTCATCCTGATATCAGATTCAATTCTTTCTGCAGTGGCGTTGGCAATTTTTGTCAGGACAGGAGGAAAAGGATCAGAACCGATCTTATTCTGATCAATGCTTATTCCCAGGATATCACCTTTGAATCCTGTAATTTTTGCTCCCAGGGCCAATCCTGCCTGGGTACCACCGGAACTGGTTGCAAAAACAATGGCATCTGGTGTGATATCCAGATCCTTCAGTTGAAGCTTAAGTTCCAGCATAGCGTTAACATAACCAACTGAGCCAATACTATTGGAGCCGCCAATTGGAATAACATAGGGATTTTTATTGGTTTTTGCAAGTTCGTCCGCCACCTGGAACAGCATTTCATCTCGGTCTTTTCTGTCACAAAAATGAATTTTGGCTCCGAAAATTTTATCAAGCAATAGATTGCCGTTGGGCACCTTTGGTTCAGTACCGCTTAAAACCAGGTGACAGCCAAGTTTCGCCTTTTTTGCTGCAGCAGCCGTCAAGCGGCAATGATTAGATTGTATACCGCCGGTAGTGACCAGGGTATCTTTTCCCAGTTCCAATGCTTCACCAATAAGAAATTCAAGCTTCCGGGTTTTATTGCCCCCCATGCCAAGGGAGGTAAGATCATCCCTTTTTATGTATATCTCAGGTCCGTTGTACGCCTTAGAAAGAGTTTCAAGGTGATGAATCGGTGTTGGAAATTCAGCCAGATGAAAACGGGGTAGACTTTCTAATTTCATAGAGTCTATCCTTTTTTTAGTTGGTTAGTATTATACTTATGAGATTAGCAATTTCTAATCCCTTGGTATACAAAATTCGTCAATGTCACAAAATCAAAGACAGGTCGACCGGTAGCTTTTCGAACGGCATTGGAAAAAGGAGGAAGGTCTGTACATTCCAATACAAATGCTCCGATATCCGATGATTCCATCATTGAGGATGCCCTGGAGACAATATCATTTTCCACAATGGAAATATCTATATCTTCACCAGGTGAAGAAAAAATTTTATTCCATTCAGTGCAGGCTTCCATGCCTTGGATTTGGATTGACATCTGTTTATTAACACCAGCATTTTCCAGATGTTGTTCAGAAAGAGCTGATTTTTTGGCAGTAATAACACCGACAGACTGTTGTTTTCTCAACATGTTCTGCACCAGAGGGATTTGCATCAGACTGGATGTAAACACAGGTATATTAACACAGTCAGCCAGTTCTCTTTGAAAAATAGAGTTAAAACCACAGCTCGTTGTGATTGCCTTTATTCCTTGTTCTTCCATTTTGCAGGCTTCACTGATCATAGATTGCAGGACTTTTTGGCAAGGGTTTTCAAGAATCGTATGGATATTTGCTCCCTTGACTCTTGAATATTTTACGGGGAACTCAAAGGTTTCCGGATTAGTACTGTTACCCGAAAGTTCTTCAAGTTGCACCAGACCGCGAGGGCTGCAGCCTTCTTCCCAGCATAGAATACCTATCAATGGAGTTTTTGAAAAAATATCTGTATTTGTCATTAGAGGTAGTCTCTTTTTTGATTATATCAAGATATCGAATCAGTGTTGATCCCATGTTCATGAGCATCCATCCTCGTATTAATGGGTCAGAATCATGCTGATAAAATTGGCTGCCCGATCGGTTTTTGGGTTGTCAAAAAATTCATTGGGTGTACCGGTTTCAACAATCGCTCCTTCATCCATAAAAAGAACCCGGTTTGCAACTTTTTTAGCAAATCCCATTTCATGGGTAACCACGCACATGGTCATGCCCTCGGATACCAGATTGACCATAACATCTAAGACCTCACCAATCATTTCCGGATCCAGTGCAGAGGTGGGCTCATCAAACAACATGATTTCAGGAGACATGGCAAGCCCTCTGGCAATGGCTACACGCTGCTGTTGACCACCGGACAACTGGGCCGGGTGCGCACCAGATTTTTCTGTCAGGCCCACCTGTTCCAATTTTTCCATGGCAATTTTTTCAGCTTTAGACTTGGCAATTTTTTTCACATTCACCGGTGCCAGCATAACATTCTCTAATACCGTCATATGGGGATAAAGGTGAAATTGCTGAAAAACAAATCCAATGTCTGCCCGAAGTTTTGTCAGGTTGGTGGCTTTATCATGGACAGGAACTTTGTTGACTATAATTTGGCCGTCCTGGATGGGCTCAAGCCGGTTGATGCACCGAATCAGGGTTGATTTTCCAGAGCCGCTGGGGCCACAGATGACCAACACCTCGCCTTTGGGTATTTCCAGGTTGATATCTTTCAATACATGGAGCTTTCCAAACCATTTGTTCACATTTTTAAATTCAATCATGTTTCTTTAAGTCCTTCCATATTATTAAATCGCCATTCTTTGTTCCAAATAATTGGACAGCAGAATCAGGGGATATGAGATCATAAAATAGAGTGCACCGACCAGTGTAAATACCATAAGTCCCTCGGGAATCCTCACCACGGTCACCCACCCCACCCGGGTCAGGTCCATGACACCGATTACCGATACAACAGAGGTGTCTTTAATCAGCAGGACATACTGGCCCACTAACGGGGGTAAAATTATTTTCATGGCCTGGGGGATGACGACCAGGCGAAGCTGCTGAAGATTGGTAAGCCCGGAGGAAGCTGCCGCCTCCCATTGACCCTTGGGAATGGCAGCTATCCCGCCTGCAACAATTTCGCAGATAAAGGCAGAGCCCATGATGGCCATAGCAAGAAGGGCTGCAGGGAAAGCCTCCAATTGAATTCCCCATTCCGGGAAAATGAAAAAGATAATAAAAATTTGAACTACAAAAGGAGTTCCTCTTACAAAAGCGACATAAACTCCTACAAGGTATCTTAAAATAATACTATTACTGGATCTGAAAATTCCCAGGACCAAACCAATCAGGGTACATGAAACAAGGCTGATAAAGGCGATCTTACTGGTCATCCATAACCCTTTTAAAAAAAACGGGAAGATTTCCACGAGTTGGGCAAAATAAAATGCCATCATAATCAATATACCTCCCTGAAAATCAGTTTCCGTTGGGACCAGTCTGCGAAAGCCTTTAGGCAGAAATAAATGCACATATAGAAAAAAGCCACTGTTAAAAATGCTTCTGCAGGCATGAACCGCTCGGATGTCATTGTCTGACCGGATCGGGTTAATTCCACGACGGATATCAGAGATAGCAGAGCTGAATCTTTTACCAGGACAATATTTTGGCCTAACAGCGGTGGAATGGTAACCCCCAGCGCCTGGGGTAAAATGATAAATCGCATCCTTTGGACATAGTTCAAGCCCGAGGAGATCCCGGCCTCGATATGACCCTCGTCTACAGAATTGATTCCCGCCCGGATAATTTCTGCAATATAAGCCCCTGAATTGAGCATCAAAGCCAGGATTCCAGTCTGCAGTTCAGGAATCCTCAAGCCCAAAGTGGGAAGCCCGAAATAGAGAAAATAAATCTGGACCAGAAGGGGGGTGGACCGGATCAGTTCAATATAGGCTATGGCAGGATACTTTAAGGCCTTGATTCCCGAAATCCTGCATGCACAGGCAAGGATTCCGGTTATAAGGGCAAGGGTGATGGATACAGCGGCAATGAATGCAGTGGCTCGGACCCCGGTTAGAAACAGGGGCATATACTCCCATATAACTCTGAAATTAAAATCAGCCAGCATGGTATTATCCATTCTTTTTTATGGGTGTGCACCCATAATAAAAGATGCACACCATCATTTGATTTTATTTACACTCTAATGGTCTTTTTTCCACTCAATGCCTTTAAGCCAGTATGAAATATTTTTATCATAGTCGCCATTGGAGCGGACGGTTCCAAAGTACAGGTTGACCCACTGTAAAAGATTTACAGAATCATGACGGACGGCAAAGGAAAGAGGATCTTTACCCTGACCCAAACGTTTGTCTAAAAGACGAACAGAGTTGGGTGGATAATCCGGGAGAACAGTGAGAACTGCCAAGTCATCATTAACACCGGCATCTACATGTCCGGCCAACAGCGCCTGAACGATCATTCTGCCACCGCCCTTATAGGATTTAATCTTGGCTTTGGGCAGGTATTTTTTTGCAATACCTTCGCCTGTGGATCCCAAAAGAACCCCAACAGTGACGTCGGGTTTATTCACATCTTCAAGAAGATTATAACTGGCGCCGGTTGTGGTAAAGACGCAAGGCTGTACTTCAATCCAGGGATCAGCAAAAGAAATCTTTAACGCGCGTTTCAAAGTAGGTGTCATGTCAGCGGCCAGAATGTCGGCTTTGCCTGACAACAGTGCTGGGATCAGACCGTCCCAGTCAAAATCCAGGACTTTAAGCTTAACACCCATGGCATCGGCCATTCCCTTGCTGAAGCCGACCATGGAACCGGCAGGCTCACCTTTTTTATCAATGAACGCGTAGGGTGGTGCACCTGACTGTACGGCCACACGAAGTTCTCCCCTTTTCACAATTTCGCTCAGGGTTCCGGCAAAACTTATACCGGTTAAAAACAGTGTAACTACAACTGCAAGGACAATTGAAACTAATTTTTTTTGAATCATGTTTTTCTCCTTTTTTGGGTTAGTGTTATTTGTTCAACGGTAAAACCGCAGTTTCCTTTTATGCAATTCTTTCATGGTTTAGTTTACACGAGTAAATTCTTTTTTCAATTTTACAGTTCTTCCATTTTTTCCGATATTACAATTCCTCTTTTTTCCAGGCGTTCCATAAATGGTGCCACTGGAATATGGTTGATAGGGGATAAGACTCCTTTTTCTTTTATCTCGCCTCTGAGAATCATTTTAGCAACGATACAGGCTGTATAGGCAACTCCTTTACTCATGGCCATGATCCCTGTTTCAAGATCCCTCTCAATAAGCATGCAGGACGTAAATCGCATCTTTTTGTTGTCCTTTTTGCCTTCAAAAATATTGATCATGGCAACAAGATCTTTTTCGTCATCCTTATATACTAATTTTGGGCCTAAATGTTTTTCCATGAAATCCATTGGAGACAGTTTCCCATCAATGCCTTTAACGGGGTCTTCACTTAAAAAGTCCAGTTCCTTTAGAGGTCTCCAGAAAGCACTCCAGCCAGGCCATCGAAGAGAATATCTACCCGTGTTAACAATTTTCTCGGTCAAACCCATGCGATCAGTAAAAAATACCGCATCTCCGTTGGGAATAGCCTCCAGAGTGCCAAGATTTGGGAACTCAATCTCATGTACAAATGATTTGTCATGTTGTAGGGCAAAAGGGATTTCGATGATCTGACGGTCTTTGATGATTCTTCCGTCCCGCGAAGTGGAACTCAAGACTCCCCTCCAGATCCAGGACAATTTGTAATTCAAGGGATTGGTACATGCCTTTTTTTCAGGAAATCCACCACAATAGGAGTTTATCACAGACAGGCTGTCAAAGCGGCTTTTTGCATCTGCGTAAATCACAAGGTCTATTCCAGGATCCAGCCCGCACTCGGGCATTATGGCTATCCCGGCTTGTTTTGCTTTTTTGTCCATGTCCTTTGTTTTATACATATAATTGGTATTCACCACATGAACCTTTGCTTCCAATGCCATCTCATTTACATGGCTTTTGAATTCTTTTGGGAGAAGGTCAATGACCAAATCAACTTTTCTATAAAGATCTAATAAATCTGATTTGTTTTGGGCATCAATTTTAGCTGTGGTAATTTTCCCCATGTCTGTAAAGTTTTCAATTTTTGACAATTCGTCAAACTGGATATCTGCGCAGATAATTTCAGATATATCCGGATCTGATGCAAGATCATACAGGGCTGTTCTTCCCTGAACACCACATCCACCAAGAACAAGAATTTTCATTATTTTCCTTTTTTCAAATTTTTCTGATGCTATAAGTTAAATTTCTTATGTTTTAATGTATACATTAGTAATCATAGTTAGGCCTGATTATTTAGCTTTACTTTTTCTTTCTACAATTTTAAAGAAAGCTGGTCATATGTTGTTCGGATATGCTGTCTCATAAGGTTTCCAGCTTTTTCATCATTTCTGTTTTCAATAGCCTTGACAATCTGGATATGCTGTTGGGGCCCGGTTTTTTGAATACTGGCTGCAATATTACCGGTATAATAATTATCAAAAAAAAGAATATAGGCATGAGATCGCCAAAAGCTGTGTCGGCAGTACTGTTCCAGATATTTATTCTTGCCTATTTTAGCAATACCCATATGAAATGCCCCATTTATATTAACATAATCTATCTTGGAAATATCTTGATCAATAGATTGTTCTTTTTTAATCAAGCCCCATAGAAAATCAACATCTTTATCCGTGGCACACCTGGCTGCAGAAGTAGCAGTTAATCCTTCTATATTCTCCCTTGCAAAAAAAACATGGCGTGCATCCTCAGGGCTTGCTGCCGGGATAAAACAGCCTTTTTTTTTCTTTTTATCTAAAAACCCTTCAGCGACAAGCTGTCCCAGGGCATGGCGGACCGGGGTCCGACTCAGAGACAGTGCTTTGGAAAGTGCTGTCTCTAAAAGGAAATCTCCTGGTTTGAAGTGATTTTCCAGAATCAGTTTTACAATTGATACATAAGCGATTTCTTCTAGATTTTTTTTTGCCATGGGATATCTCTTAAAAGGTCTAATGTATACATAAGTCCAATGTAATTTTTTTGTCAAGGTTTTTTATTTAAAATTGTGGTATGCATCCTGCGTACTTAAAAAATGGTAAAATAAAAAAAAATACTAAAAAAGGAATCCAAATGTCAGATAAGAAATTTCATATCCGCCTTTTACCCCATGGACGGCAGATTGAAGGAAAACCAGGAAGAAACCTTATGGAGACTCTCATGGATCAAAGTATTTTTTTAAGATCTGATTGCGGAGGTAAAGGTGTTTGCAAAAAATGCCGGATCAAAATTATTCCAACAAAGGGTGATCCTGTATTTAAAGAAGCCTGTAACCTTATCGTTTCTGAAGATATTTCCATAGAGATACCTGAAATATCAATGCTGTCATCTCATATCATTAGTAAGGCGCCTGCAACACTTCCCACAGATTTCAAGAAAAGGTTTAAGGATGCAACAGGAGTGAAAACTTATGGCATTGCAGTGGACCTTGGTACTACAACCATTGCTATCTATCTTTGCAATATTACCAAAGGCAAGGTAGTTTCTTCATTGGCTGTCAAAAATCCACAGGCCCTTTATGGGGATGATGTCATGAGTCGTATTGGGGCCATCGGACAAGAGGGTAATAATCTTGATTATTTACAAAAATTGGTTGTCAGGGCAATAGAATGGGGTATCAAAGAACTTTTAACGTCTTTAGGTTTAAAAGAAGAAGTCATATCAAAAATGGTGATAGTGGGCAATCCAACCATGATCCAGATATTGGCGGGCATTGATCCAAAATCAATTGGAGTTTCCCCCTACATTCCGGCTTTTTATGAAGCAAGAAATATTTATTCAAATGATTTGGGTTTTAAAATAAAAAATTTTTTAATTCAACTTTTGCCCCAGATATCTGGTTTTATTGGTGGAGATATCCTTGGTGCAACCATGGCCGTGGATCTTGAAAATCAACCTGAAGGAACCCTTCTAATAGATCTGGGTACCAACGGAGAGTTGATGTTAAAAGGCAAAGATAGATTTTTTGCAACCTCATGCGCAACCGGCCCTGCATTTGAAGGCGCGTCTCTTTCCTGCGGAATGCAGGCCATCCCCGGTGCTATCAATAAGGTTTTAATAAAAAATCCTGATGAATTACCACAGTATACTATTATTAATCCTTCAAGTTTTTCCAGATTGAAGCCAACAGGAATTTGTGGGACTGGTGTTATCAGTGCAGTGGCTCAATTGGTCCAAAGATCAATAATATTGCCTGGCGGTGCGTTTAAAAAAGAGTTTTCAAAAGAGAAAAAATATATTCTTGTGCCGAAAAGTTCTTCTGCAGATGGTTCTGAAGTTTTCATCAGTCAGAAAGATATTCGTTCTGTTCAGCTTGGTAAGGCAGCATTGATAACCGGGATTGAGTTTCTTCTAAAGAAAGCAGGACTAAAAAAGGCTGAAAAAATCATTATTGCAGGAGCCTTTGGAACATTCATTGATAAAACAGACATGATAACCTTGGGAATGATTCCGTCAATTGATCCTGGAAAGATTGAGGTTGCAGGTAACTCAGCCGGAGCCGGTGCGGTTATGGTTCTTTGCGAAAAAAATTATCTTGATAAAGCCATTCAGATGACAAAAAAGATAATAGTTGTTGATCTTGCCTGCAATCAGGATTTTCAAGATGTATTTGTTCAAAAACTTAATTTTCCTGATTTGATAATTTAATATCCTCTGATTCAAAACCTTTTTTTGTGATAAAATAAATCGGGCATGAGGGCCTGAATTTACAATATATATCAGGGTCTCGGCATTCCAGACACTCATCGCAAAAATAAATGTTGTGTTTCATGCAGATATATCCTGTTTTCCGATCAGGATGGTTGATACATTTGCCCATTTAAATCTCCGGTTTCTTTATTGAAACAGCTTTTGTTAGCAATCCTTTTTTGACAATTATTATATCATATATAGTATATAGAGCATAGAGGATTGAATAGGAATTGAATACGTTGGACAATCTTTGTTTCTATATGATTGGCAATTATAAATTTAACTCGTAACCTTGAGGTACAAATGAAAGAAATGACTTACGTTCTAATTTTTTTGGGAATTTATATACTGGTACAGGTGTATATCCTTCCTAAAATGGGTATATCAACCTGAATGAAAGATGCCTGTCAGGTGACAGACAAAAAGAAAATTAAAGACAAATAAAAGATTAGGACAAATAAAAAACTTCGCAAGAAGTTAAAAATAATCCCAAAAAACCTTACCTGTAGAAAATTTTTGTTAGCAAGGCTTTTTTGGGTTTTTATTTAAGGATATCATTTCCTTTAAATTCAAGAACAGATCCCAGCTGGGCTGGGATCATTCTGGAAATTGCTCTTAAAGTGGTGCTTTTTCCAGCGCCATTGGCACCGATAATTGTTAAAATTTCACATGGTTCAACGCTGAAGTCAATTCAGTGAAGCGCTTTGATATTTCCATTATGGCTACAACAGGGTTGGTATAAAAAATGGATACCTTTGCTATCAAAAGAATCGGAATAACATATACTATAAGATCGTAGGCGATTACACCTGGTAAAGTACAATAATTTTAGAACAATCAGCTATTTTACAGGCGGATGAACTTCAAATTCGTTCATTTTGTATAGCAGGGTTTTATAACTGATTTTAAGTATTTTTGAAGCCCGGGATCTGTTCCAGCCAACTTTTTCCAATACAAAAGTAATGACTTCTTTTTCAACTTTGTCTGAAGCCAGTTTCTTGATTTTTTTTAAGGAGATATCTTCAAATAACTTGTCTGAACTTGTAGATAGGTCAACAAATTCTGAAATAATTCTTGTGCGATCATTAGAAAAGCCATTGTTTGTATAATATGAAGACCCGTTTTGCTGGTTCTCATTTAGGAGAGGAGAGGCAATTTCCGGATGTTCTTTTGGAAGCTCCTCAAAAATTTTTTCCCATGAATTCAAAATCATTTGCTTTTTAATGCAATTTTGAAGCTGACGAACATTTCCAGGCCATGGGTAATTGCAAAGTTTTGCAAGGACGTCTGAATCCGGTCGGCTTCCCTGATTATCTGGGTATTCTGATTTATAGACTCTGAAATAATATTCAATAAGAGAAGGGATGTCCTCTTTTCTTTCTCTTAAAGGCGGGATTTCAATTTTAATAATGTTCAGACGATAAAATAAATCTTCCCTAAAAGTTTTTTTTGCCATGCTTTCTTCAAGATTGTGGTTGGTTGCCGCAATCACCCAAACATCTGTTTTAAATTCCTGGTCAGATCCAAGTGGAGAAAATTCACCACTCTGAAGAACATGGAGCATTTTAGACTGTAGAGACAAGGGCATGTCACCAATTTCATCAAGGAATAGAACTCCCTTGTCTGCTGTCTGAAATTTTCCAGGACGTTTTTTATGTGCGCCTGTAAAAGCGCCTTTTTCATAGCCGTAGAGTTCACTTTCAAGTAGTGTTTCCGGCAATGCCGCACAATTGATTTTAACAAAATTTTTTGAAGACCTGGCAGATTCAGTATATAGGCTTTGAGCAACTACTTCTTTGCCGACACCGGTTTCACCGGTTATCAATACATTCAGGCAGGTATTAGCCACATGCTTAATCAATTCTTTTATCTTTAATATTGATTTGCTGACGCCGATTAAAGGTGTACTCATAGTTTTATTATAATTCTATTGTTTATCGTGTTTTTGGTTAATCAATTCCAGAACTTTATTTTCGATTTTAGACAGCTCAACAGGTTTAAATAAAACAACATCAGCTTTTGCTTCTGAAGCCAAAGCGCCTGGGTAATCCCCATAGCCTGTCATAGCAATAATTTTCATATCAGGATATTCTTTTTTTACAATGGAAATGAGGCCGACTCCACCTATATTCGGCATAACAAGGTCTGTAATCAGGCAATCGAAAAAATTGGATTTATCTTTTAATAATTTTAACGCGGCCAAACCATCCCCTGCGGTTTTTACTTCATAGCCTAATGAATTAAAAAATTCATAAAATACTGATATGATTTCTTCATTGTCATCAACTATCAGAAGTTTGTTTGCTTCTGTCATCATAATTCCTATTTAATTAGTAAGGAAAGTTTTTATATCTACTACACTCCATATAATAGAACAGTTTAACCATGCAAGGGAAAAATAAAAATTTATTACAAAAATTTATTACATTGTTACTATTTAAAATAGGAAATTAATATATAGATAATAAACAGTGTGATAAAAAAATAACCGGTTTTTTTACTTATGCCCTGATTTAAATAGGCAATAAGCCATAGCACAATACAAATGAACATCATAAAAGGAAATTGAAAATAGTGAAGCGTTTTATCAATCGTCATGGGGTTGAAAAGTCCAACTATTCCCATGACAAGACAAATGTTAAACAGGTTGGAGCCTACAACATTACCTACAGAAATATCGCTTTCCCCCTTTGCTGCAGCCACTGCAGATGTGGCAAGCTCGGGCAAAGAAGTGCCTAAAGCAACAATAGAAAGTCCGATAAATGTTTGAGAGAGACCAATTTTTTCTGCCATGATTATGGCTTCTTGAACAACAAAAGTTGCACCATATGAAAGCATCACAATACCGATGATGATGTAAAAAAAATTTTTTAAAATGTTAATATAAGATGGCTTAGCTAAGACTATTGGATTGTTTTTATCTTTTGCAGTGATGATGCTGTATATTAAAAAAATAATTAATAAAGATATTAAAACAATCCCATCCAACCGTCCAATATGTGAATCCATACAAAGCAGCCAGAATATAAAAGAGATAAAAAACAAGTATGGGAGTTCAGTTTTGATGATTTGTTTTTTTATCACAACAGGCCTGATAACTGAACTGATACCAAGCACAAGGGCTATGTTGATAACATTGCTGCCCAATATATTGCCAATGGATATCCCACCTGAGCCTTTAACTGCAGCAACAAGACTGACCAGTAATTCCGGTGCGGAAGTGGCAAATGAGACAATGGTCAGGCCTATAATCACCGGTCTGACTGCAAACATGATGGCTGTAGAGGCTGCTCCTTCTACAAGTAGTGTGGACCCGATAAAAAGCAGGACTAAACCAAGAATAAGTATGATAACCTGTATTAACAATTATATAAGCTCGATGTGGGATGTAAATTTAAGATTCTTGCCAAATTTAAAAATTAATACTATAAGTCGTGCATAATATAGCAGGATTAAATATTTATCAATATGATAATTTTTGAATAAGGAATGTTCAATGAAAAAAAGCATTATAAAAGGTACTGGGATGTTTGTACCACCTAATGTCATTACCAACCATGACCTTGAAAAAATATTAGACACTTCTGATGAATGGATAAAAAAAAGAACTGGAATTGAGCAAAGATATTGGATTAATCAGGAAGGGGAAACCGGCGCATCTGATCTAGGTTTTGAGGCTTCAAAAATCGCTTTGAAAAATGCCGGGTGGACAGCACAGGATCTTGATTTTATTATATTTGCGACCCTTAGCCCGGATATCATGTTCCCAGGATCCGGGTGTCTGCTTCAGGCAAAGTTGGGGCTTGACTCAACTCCTGCGTTAGATATTCGTCAGCAGTGTACAGGGTTCCTTTATGGCCTTGCTACTGCAGATGCCTATATAAAATCAGGCCTTGCCGGCAAAATTCTTTTGGTGGGAGGAGAGGTCCATTCATCAGGCCTTGATAAATCTACTAGAGGTCGGGATATTACTGTTATATTCGGTGATGGGGCTGCGGCTGTTTGTATTGAAGGTATTGAAACCGACAAACATGCAGGCGTACTATCTTCAGCTCTGCATGCAGATGGTAATCTTGCTGATGCATTAACGGCTGAACTTCCTGCCTCAAGACTTCCTTGTCGATTTCCGGCAGATGTACCCTTGAATGATCCAAGATATTTTCCTGTTATGGATGGTCCCGCTATATTTAAAAAAGCGGTAAGGATGCTTCCCCGGGTAATAAATGAATCCCTTGAAAAAGCGCAAATCACACTTGACGAAATTGATCTAATTATCCCACACCAGGCAAATATGAGAATCAACCAGGCCCTTGGACAATTTCTAAAATTAGATGACAATAAAATATTTCATAATATTCAAAAATATGGGAATACCACGGCAGCAAGTATTCCCCTTGCCCTTCATGAGGCAGTGGAACAGGAAAGGATCGGTAAATCAGGTGATGTCGTTCTTTTTGCCGGTCTTGGGGCAGGCCTTACCTGGGGGAGTGTAATTTATAAGTTTTTATAATGATTCTTTAAAAAGGATATCAAGATAAAATTTTGTTGCTGTATCAAGGGAAGTAAAATCATTAGTTTTATTAATATTTTTTTGTCTAATTTGATCTCTGATATCTGAGGCAAGAACTTTTCCCAGTTCAACGCCGAATTGATCAAAAGGATTTATGCCCAATATAAATCCCTCGTATACAGTCCTTGCCTCATAAAAAGCCAGCAACATCCCAATACTTTCAGGTGTCAGGTCATTTATGAGAATGGTGGATGACGGCCTGTTGCCCGGGAAGTGTTTTGCATTGTTATCGGTTTTGTTACCTTTTGCAAGGCCTGTGGCCTGGGCAATCATATTAGCCCACAATTCCTGGTGATTGGAAACACCTTTTGATGTTGCCTGGGTTTTATTGTAAACAGGGTTTACTACACCAATAAACTCAATTGGAAAAGGACTGCCCTGGTGGGCGAACTGAAAAAACGAATGCTGGGCATTTGTTCCTGGTTCTCCAAAAATGATTGTTCCGGTTCTATGGTCTGTGATTTTTCCGTCATGGGTTACCCCTTTGCCAAGACTTTCCATATATAATTGTTGCACATGGGGACAAAGACTGGAAAGGGCAGTGCAATAGGGAATAATAGCCAAAGCGGGATAATCTAGGAAATTGGAATTCCAAATGTTTATCAAAGCTGTTATCAAGGGAATGTTGTTTTCTTCAGGGGCATTTATGGCATGCAAATCCATTGTATGACAACCTTTTAAAAATCGACGGAAATTATCAAAGCCAAAGGCAAGGCTTAAAGGAAGTCCTCCAACAGCAGAGGTTACAGAGTATCTTCCACCGATAAAATCAAACATATGAAAAGACCCTAAGCTTGGATTTGAAGTATCATCGCCGGGACTGTCTTTAGCCGTCACTGTAACAAGGTGGTTTGCAGGATCAAGATGGTTATTTTTTAAAAACAAGAGAGCCTGGTTAAGGTTGGCCATGGTTTCTATTGTGGTATAGGATTTTGAAATGATTATCCACAGGCAGGTTTCGGGATTTATTTTTTTTATTATCTGTCCAAAATTGTCAATATCAACGTTGGGCAAAAAATGGAGATCAATAAGGGGTTCAATACCATGTTGCAAAGCACTATAAACAAATTTACACCCAAGATAAGATCCGCCGATGCCTATAACAACCGCATCTGTAAAAGATTTTCCTGTAGTTCCTTTTATCTTTTTATTATGGATCTTTTCCGTAAAATTTTTAATTTGTTTGTTTACCTTGTTAATTTCAATTATTACATCTTTATCATTTAATAAAATCTGATCCTGAGTAAAATCTCTTGCAGCGGTGTGTAGAGCCGGTCTTTTCTCCGTTGTATTAACAATTTTGCCGGAAACCATTTGAGAAAAAGTTTCTTTGGCTTTAGTTTGCCTGGCAAGGTCAAGTAATTCTTTTAAAATAGCTTCATCGATTCGCTGTTTTGAAAAATCATAGGAAAATCCATCTATGTGAAGTGAAAATTTTTCAAATCTGTTTTTAGTTTGAATCAGATTTTTTAAATGAACATTTTTTTCTATAAAGGATTTTGAAAGGCATTTTAAATTTGTATAGGCTTGATGATTACGAATGCTGAATGTTTTGGAACCCATTGTCATCTCCCATTGAAATAAGAATTGCCGAAAAGCTCAGGCTATCATACGTAAACCCATTATTCCGGTCAAGGCTTGATTGGGAAATGGATTAAGAAAATACCTTGACAATTGAACCCCTAGACAATTATTTATACTTTTATGGAAAACAATATAGTTAAAGTCCTTTTAGAAAAAGGGGTAAAAATTGATAACCCTGAATCTGTATATATTTCTCAAGATGTAAATCCTGACAGGATTTCAGGTGACAATGTTACGATTTATACAGGATCCAAAATCATGGGAGAGAACTCTCTGATTATGAGGGGTTCTCAAATCGGATATGAAGCACCGGTTACACTTGAGAATACCTTGGTTGGTGAAAATACAAAATTAAACGGTGGTTTTTTTAAAAAAGCTGTTTTTGCAGGTAGTAATTCATTTGGTTCCGGGGCCCATGTAAGAGAAGGTACAATATTTGAAGAAGAATCAAATGCAGCACATACAGTGGGGCTCAAGCAGACAATTCTATTTCCTTTTGTTACACTGGGCAGCCTAATTAATTTTTGCGATTGTTTCATGGCTGGAGGCACAAGCCGTAAAAATCATTCTGAAATCGGCTCTTCTTTTATTCATTTTAATTATACACCAAACCAGGATAAAGCCACGCCCTCGATGATGGGCAATGTTTATCAGGGTGTTATGCTAAAGTCTAAACCGATTTTTTTAGGAGGGCAGGGCGGTATTGTCGGACCTGTCAGAATAAGCTATGGCTGCATTACAGCAGCAGGATCCATCATCCGGAAAAATGAATTGGAAAATGACCGGATTCTACTTAGCGGTGGTTTTAAGGATGTATCCTTTCCAAGACAATTTCATGTTTATAAAAATGTGCGTCACATTTTCAATAACAATATTTATTATATTGCCGGTCTTTTTTGTTTGCAAGCCTGGTATAAAAATATACGACCCCTTTTTGTTTATGATGATTTTTCTGAAGCTTTGATCAAAGGCATGCAAAATAATTTAGAACTTTGCATTAAAGAAAGGATTTATCGTTTAAAAAGTTTTTGTGAAAAATTAAATTTATCAAAAGAAATTTTTCTTTCAAAAACTAATGATAAAAAATCAGCATCAATTTTGAGTCACGAAAAAGCAATTAATAAAATTAAATTATCTGAAAAAATTTTTAAAACTTTTTTTGAAAAAAATAATTTAAATAGCAATGGTGAAAAATTTATTCATGTGGTTGAAAAAAAAATAGACAGGGCAGAAAAAAAATATATACCTCTTATACAAAGCCTTAAAAAAGATGAATGTGAAAAAGGTGTTCAATGGTTGTTTAATATTGAACAAGAAATTATTAATAAATTATTAATATAATGGGAATGATAAATGGGATTACTTTTTGGGACGGATGGTATCAGAGGTCTTGCAAACACATACCCCATAACTTGTGAAATAGCACTTAAAACAGGACAAGCAATTGGATTATTTACAAAAGAGAAAGGACATACTGCGGTTATAATAGGGAAGGACACAAGGATTTCTGGAGATATGCTGGAGTCTGCCATAGCTGCTGGTGTTGCTTCCACGGGTGTTGATGTACTTCTTGCCGGAGTCATACCAACACCAGGTGTGGCGTATTTATGTTTAGCTATTAAAAATGCTGGTGCCGGCATTGTCATATCTGCCTCCCATAATCCATATCAAGATAATGGAATCAAGGTTTTCAAGTATGGGGGCGAAAAATTATCAGACAAACAAGAAGATAAAATTGAAGAATATATCCTTAATTCAAAAAATGTTTCACAGGGAAAAGTAGGAAAAATATCTATTATTTCAGATAGTTTAAAGCAGTACTCAGATTTCCTGCTTGCAAAGTTTCCTTTTAAGAAACTTGATAAAAAATTAAAATTAATAATTGACTGCTCAAATGGGGCAGCTTCAAAGATCAGTCACAGGGTGTTTAATAATTCATTGTTTGACACAACGTTTTTATTTGATTTCCCAGATGGAAAAAACATTAATAAAGATTGCGGATCACAACATACAAAAAAACTGAAAATCCGGGTATTGAAGGAAAAAGCAGACATAGGCCTTGCGTTTGACGGGGATGCAGACAGGCTGATTGCTGTTGATGAAAAAGGAAATGAAATTTCAGGAGACAGGATAATAGCTATCTGTGCAAAGTTTGCAAATACAAAGGGAAATTTAAATCAAAATATAGTTGTAAGCACAATTATGAGCAATATTGGTTTAAATAAAATGCTATATAATGAAGGAATTCAGCATATTAAGTCTGATGTTGGGGATCGAAAAGTACTTGAACAAATGAAGAAATCCGGTGCTGTTATAGGTGGTGAGGATTCAGGACATATTATCTTTTTGGATTCACATACAACAGGGGATGGCATGCTTTCAGCATTAAAACTACTTGAGGTAATGATAGAAACAGATGAATCTTTATCCAGTCTTGCTGCTGTCATGCAGGTCTATCCCCAGGTGCTGAAAAATGTTAATTTGCCAGCATCTTGTCCTGATTTGATGCAGAACAAGATAGTTGTAGATACAATCCAAACAATTAGAGATAAGCTTGAGGACAAAGGCAGGGTATTGATTCGTTATTCAGGGACACAGCCCTTGCTTAGGGTTATGGTTGAAGGTCCGGACCAGGGCTTGATCGATGAGTATTGTGTTTTAATTTGTGAAAGTATTAAGGCTGTTTTAAGAGATGATTTGTAAGAGGTAATGTTTATGTTTATCATTACCCCTTACAAATAAATTTTGTACGATTGGAAATTACCCTTTTTGTATATAGTTTGTTTAGATCAACGAGTATCATTAAATCTGGTTACTCTTCAATTAATCTTTGCTCCCGCCAAAAATATGCAGCATCATAATAAAAAGATTTATAAAATCAAGGTATAAAGAAAGTGCACCCATTAAAGCACCTTTTCGGATCATAGCGCCGGTTGCATTGCTGGGGAGGGTAACTGCCATGGTTTTCAGTTTTTGGGTATCGTAGGCAGTAAGGCCGATGAATACAACAACCCCAATATATGAAATAATCATCTGCATGCCTGAGCTTTGTAAGAATATATTAACAACAGAAGCGATAACGATTCCAATAAGGCCCATAAACATAAACCCGCCAAGAGAAGTTAAGTCTTTTTTGGTCATCATTCCATAGATACTGCAGCAAAGAAATGTAACAGAACAAATAATAAATGTAGATACAATAGATGTGGCAGTATATCGAAAGAAAATAAATGAGAGTGTGATACCGTTTAAGATCGAGTAGATCGTAAATAACGCAGTCGCAGTGGTAGCGTTAAGTTTTTGAATCCTTGAGCTAAGATAAAATACAAATCCAAGTTCAGCAAAAATCAAAATCATTATTAAACCTGGAGTGCCGTATATAAGTTGAGTTAAAGTTTGATTGTGAGATACATAGTATGCGGTAACTCCGGTTAACAATAGCGCAATTGCCATCCAGTTATAAACACTTCTAATAAATGAATTTGTTTTTACAAGTATTGCGTTTTGTGAAAAAGATGAAGCCGATTCCATTTTTCTTTCCTCCTAAAAAAGTTGATTTTATAATGCTTAATATAACACGAAAGGGGGAAATTACAAGATTACGATTTGGTTAGGCGTTGATTATTAGCTGTTTTAGCTTATATTATAAAAAGTTTACATAATATATATTATCAGACCTTAGGAAAATCTGTAGATTTCAATCAAAAGTTTTAATCAAAGAATAATATCTTGACCAGAAACTTTAAAAAAATTTGATTGTTAAAATATCACCTTTGTTTTATATTTGTTAACTTTATGGGCCTTGTTTATGTAATGGAAAATAATGACAGAAAAAAAACCCGGACATATTTATACTGTTTCTAAATTAACAAAGGAAATTAAATTTCTTTTAGAAGAAAGTTATCCCTTTATCTGGGTTACAGGTGAAATTTCAAACTATGCGGTTCCTGCCTCAGGCCATTCTTATTTTACATTAAAGGATCAACAGGCAGTTATCAGCGCGGTTATGTTTAAAAATCAAAAACGTAACTTAAAGTTTAATCCTGAAACCGGGATGAAAATCATTGGAATGGCAAGACTTTCCTTATATGAACCCAGAGGATCTTACCAACTTATTTTCGAACATTTAGAACCGGAAGGTGCAGGTTCGATTCAAATAGCTTTTGAACAACTTAAAACTAAATTAGCTGATAAAGGATTTTTTAATAAAGACTGCAAAAAATCAATTCCATTTTTACCTTCTGTAATAAGTGTTATTTCTTCGGGAACCGGAGCTGCTGTTAAAGATATTATTAATGTAGCTCAAAGACGATTTCCAAATTGCTGTCTTGAAATCTTCCCAGTCAAAGTTCAAGGTGCTGGCTCTGATAATGAAATTTGTGAAGCTATAAAATTAGTTAATCAACGTTTAAAATCCGATTTAATCATCCTTGCACGGGGTGGCGGTTCTTTAGAAGATCTCAGTGCATTTAATTCGGAAACTGTAGCAAAGGCTATTTTTAAATCTTTCGTACCCATTATAACCGGTGTTGGTCATGAGACCGACTTTACTATTGCTGATTTTGTTGCAGATTTAAGAGCTTCAACACCTTCGGCAGCCGCAGAGCTTGCCCTACCTGGTAAAAACAGTCTTTTACAAAGAATTACATCTTTACAGGAAAGTCTGAATAGATCTTTAAAAAAGAAAATTGGTGCACTTAATCAGACTATTGGTAATTTAATTGCAAGATTAAAAAGTCCTGAAATAATTGTTTATGATTTTAGGTTTAAGCTTGAAGAATATGAATTAAGACTAATGAACATGATAAATCATTATGTTCATTATAATAAAGAAAAAGCCCGGTGGTTGACCGAAATTCTTTATACAAGAAATCCTGTAAAAAAAATTATAGAACACCGACAATACGTAAAAATACTTTCTGAATCTTTAACACTTCATTTTCAAAAAAATTTTCAAGAAAAAAAAACAATTTATTTAGAACTTCAATCTAAACTGCAGGCATTTAACCCAGAAGCTGTTTTAAAAAGAGGATACAGTATTTCAAGATTTGTATTAGATAAAAATATTATTATTAATTCCAGCGATGTAAAAATAAATGATCAAATCGAAGTTGTTCTTTCAAAAGGACGATTGATTACAAGGGTGGAGAAAATAAATGGTTAAAAAAAAAACGTTTGAAGCTGCTTTAAAAGGCCTTGAAGAGATTGTCAGGCTAATGGAGTCTGGAGATCTCTGTCTTGAAGATGCTGTCAAAAGCTATGAATCAGGGATGAAACAATCTAAATATTGCCTCGACCTTTTGGATAAAACTGAGAAAAAAATATCAATCATTGCAAAAGACAATGATGGGAGCGTAAAAATAGTACCATTTAAAGATGAATAATATGAATTTTAATTTGCCACAATATTTATCAGAAAAACAAGCCATAATTAACCAATATCTGAAATTGATTCTTCATCAATATGATAAAAGCCATGAATTGATTATGGCAATGGATCATTCTCTTATGGCTGGAGGGAAAAGATTGCGGCCCATTCTGTCAATTGCTTCTGCCCAGGTTTCAGGCAATGATTTTTTGATTGCCCTGCCCGCTTGCTGCGCTATTGAAATGATACATACATATTCCTTGATTCATGATGATTTACCGGCAATGGATAATGATGATTTAAGACGCGGGTTACCTACCTGCCACAAAAAATTTTGTGAAGCCACTGCCATTTTGGCAGGTGACGCATTATTAACACAAGCATTTAATGTTATTTCCAACCCGGAACAAATTTTTAAAATATATCCTGACTATGAAACAAGGATTAAATTGATTTCGAAAATTTCACAGGCAGCCGGTATTAAGGGTATGGTCCAAGGCCAAATGCTGGATATGAAGTCTTTTGATTCAAAACAAAATAAAGACTTGGAACATCTTCATAAGATACACGAACTTAAAACAGGTAAAATGATCACTGTCAGTGTTGAAGCCGGTGCCTTAAGCGTTGGATCTGATTCAAAAACCATTGAAAAACTGATCGTTTATGCAGATAAAATTGGCCTGGCATTTCAGGTCATTGATGATATTTTGAATATTGAAGGCGATCCAAAAATAATGGGTAAGGCAGCAGGATCTGATACTTTAAATGATAAAATGACGTTTCCGGCAATTATTGGCCTTGAAGCATCAAAAAAATATGCGAAAAAACTTATTGATTCCGCCCTTGAAGCGATTTGGGAATTTGATGAAAAAGCAATCCCTTTAAGGGCGATTGCCAATTATATTATTAACAGAGATCATTAAATAATAAAGGTTGATAAATTTTGAACCTTCTTGAACAAATAAACACCTCAAAAAACATAAAAGATCTTTCAAGAGCAGAGCTTAAACTTTTAGCCGGTCAAATCCGGGAAAGAATCATTGATGTTGTATCTAAAAATGGAGGCCATCTAGCCTCAAGTTTGGGTGCAGTTGAGTTGACACTTGCTATTCACTATGTTTTTGATCTGCCAAAGGATACTTTGATATGGGATGTAGGACATCAGTCTTATGCCCATAAATTGATTACCGGAAGAAATGATACATTTGACAGTCTTCGTCAGTATAAAGGGATATCAGGGTTCTCAAAAATCAAAGAGAGCTCCTATGATGGTTTTACTGTGGGGCATTCGTCCACCTCTATTTCTGCAGGGCTTGGGGTCTGTTATGCCAAATATTTAAACAAAGATGAGTCTGACGTTATTTCGGTTATTGGGGATGGTTCTCTAACTGCTGGACTGGCCTATGAAGGATTGAACCAGACAGGAGATTCAAAACAAAACCTTATTGTTATTTTAAATGATAACGACATGTCAATCTCAGCCAATGTGGGAGCCTTGTCTTCTTTACTAAGCCGGACTTTTTCAGCTAAATATCTTCAGTCCATGAGAAATCGATTTGGTGCATTTCTAAAATCTTTGCCAAAAATTGGGGATGATATTTATAATATTGCAAAACGCTCTGAAGAGTCATTTAAAACATTTATTACACCGGGTATGTTATTTGAAGCCTTTAATTTTGACTACTTTGGACCCATTGACGGACATAACCTAGATCATTTGATCGATATTTTGAAAAATATTAAAAATCCAAAAGACCCCATTCTTTTGCATGTTACCACTGTAAAGGGCAAAGGATATAAACCTGCAGAAAAAAATCCAATCTATTTTCATGGAGTGGGATCATTTGCCGTTGATACAGGAAAAAGTATTAAGATACCAAATGAGATCCCAACCTATACTCAGGTGTTTGGCTCTCAAATGGTCAAACTTGGTAAAAGCAATGAGAAAATTGTTGCAGTGACAGCTGCTATGCCGGAAGGTACAGGATTAATAGAATTTTCCAAACAATATCCAGACAGGTTTTTTGATGTTGGAATTGCAGAACAGCATGCTGTCACCTTTTCTGCAGGACTTGCATCCAAAGGATTAAAACCGGTTATTGCAATTTATTCCACTTTTTTGCAAAGAGCTTTTGATCAGATACTTCACGATGTCTGTATTGACGCTCATCCCGTTGTATTTGCAATTGACCGGGGAGGTATTGTCGGAGAGGACGGGCCCACCCATCATGGTCTTTTTGATTTTTCATATCTTCGTTGTATGCCAAACATGACAATTATGGCACCAAAGGATGAAAATGAATTGGCAAGAATGCTGGTTACAGCCATTCATCATGATGGACCTATTGCTTTAAGGTATCCAAGGGGCATTGGAGTTGGTGTTCAAATCGAAGAGAAACCTAAACCTTTGGAGATTGGAAAAGGTCAAGTGATTGTACAAGGTGATGATCTATTAATAATTGCCATAGGACAATCCGTTTCCCAGGCTGTAAAGGCAAACATTGAGCTTAAGGAACAAGGTATTTTTGCAACGATCATTAATGCAAGATTTGTAAAGCCCCTGGATTCGGATCTGATTATTGAATTATCAACAAAAATTCAAAAAATTATTATTGTTGAAGAACATGTTCTTGATGGCGGATTTGGATCTGCAGTCCTGGAGATGTTTGCAGATAAAGGTTTAACGAAATTTTTAGTCAATAGAATAGGCATTAATAACAGGTTTGTCGAGCATGGTCCCCAGGATGTTTTAAGAAAAGATTATGAAATAGACAGCGCTGCAATTGTAAGGGCGGCTATTAAATTACATGGCAAAAAAATTAAATAAAGGTTTAAAGAATAAAACCCGGCTGGATACCTTTGTAGTTGATAAGGGTTTGGTAAAATCGCGTCATCGGGCAAAAGCTCTCATCATGGCAGGCAAAGTGCTTGTGAATGATTGCCCTGTGGATAAACCAGGAACTCTGATTGCTGATGATGCAAATATTATTGTAAAACAGGATGACAATCCATTTGTCAGCCGGGGTGGTCTAAAGCTTGAAGCCGCATTAAAAAGTATTCCAGTATCGGTAAGGGGGTTGACATGCCTTGATATTGGTGCTTCAACAGGTGGGTTTACTGATTGTCTTCTTCAATATGGGGCAGCTAAAGTATATGCAGTGGATGTAGGATATGGACAGTTTGACTGGACTTTAAGGCAAAACTTGCAGGTAAAGGTTATTGAACGGACCAATATTAGACAATTGCCCTATGAAGTCATTAATGAAAAGATGGATATTGTTGTCGCAGATACCTCTTTTATATCGCTAAAGGTCGTTATACCGTCTGCTGAAAAATTTATGAGAGATCATACCCTGGTTCTGGCATTGATTAAACCTCAATTTGAAGCAGGAAAAAAAAATGTTGGCAAGGGAGGTGTCGTAAAGGATCCTGAAATTAGAAAATTAGTTATCAAAGACTTGAAAGTGTTTTTTAAAGAGCGTGGATATCTGGTAAATCAAATCGTCCCCTCCCCTATTTTGGGCCCTAAAGGAAATAAAGAGTATATTATAT